>Ga0255141_1000123_pt1 | contig 28666 bp, 32 predicted proteins | sample Atl_Cont_RepA_0h_FD_183178 | JGI IMG/M metagenome (GOLD analysis project Ga0255141, IMG submission 183178) | Freshwater microbial communities from Altamaha River, Georgia, United States - Atl_Cont_RepA_0h | ecosystem: Environmental > Aquatic > Freshwater > River | place: USA: Georgia | collected... | reverse complement strand
CAGTTCCATAGTTACGGATTTTCTTAGGCTGATCAAATCTATACCATTGCTCAAATGACAATGTTTGCATATAGGTATCAAGCATTTGTGGAAGATTAACAAAGTTCCAAGATGCTTCTGCAAATGTAGCAGATGCTGTTGCCTGATCTGCTGCGTACCCGCCATCTTTTATAATTGTTGGTTCTACAATTAACGCAGATGCTGTTCCAATACCAGCATAATTTGTATAATTTGCAATTTCTGCAAAGTGATTTGCAACAAATGTATCCATATAAGCATTTGACTGAGCGCTTGATGGTTTATAATATGCAGCAAAATCAATTGTTGCTTGTGAATAAGCTGAAAAAACTCCAGCATAGTTTATTCTTGATCCTATTGCAACACTTGCTCCACCGCCTATACCACCTGCATAAGTGTTAGCAGAAGCTACTAAAACTCCATCTACATATAATCTTAAGCCTCCAGCAGAATTTTGTGAGCTTGATGAAAGAACTACGTGGTGGAATTTACCATCACATACATTTGTTGTTGTACTTAAAGAATAATTACCGCTTGATCCGTTTGAAATGGCTGCTTGCAAAGCTCCACTTCCATTAAGATATAATTCAAATCCAGTAACGGTGTCGGTTCCTCTTGAACTCATTAAATATGCAGAACTACCTGGAGCTGATGATCTCTTAAAAATTATTTCATAAATATGATTATTTGCATATGCTGATCCACCCCATTGGTGATATACATTTGAACTTGGGCCAAAAGCATATGAATAATTACCACTTAATCCGCCAGCAGTTTGTGTTAATGTTCCATTTGATGATGAAGAAACGCTTAATCCTGTTTTATGTGTTTCTTCAGTTGCAGATGATTCAAAATTACATGCTATTACATAACCTGATTCTGCTTGTGCTAATGATAATAATGACATAAAAATAGGCTGCGGTTAGGCAGCCATGACTCCTAACAATTTCTTATCTGCTGGTATAGAAGAAATGCTTCCACCGTTTACTGTTACTGAAGGGGTAAAGGTGAGGTCGGAAACAATCGGAGCATATGACAACAAGTAAGGGGTGGTTGCTACGACAATTGTTTTGGACTCATTAAAACAAGCATTTGCTTGCATAACGCCGACCTCAACCTTTACATTCATTTAGGGTATCCTTACGCTACTGTGATACGCACAATACCTGTGCTATCCCATGTAATTGTGAAGTTACCGTTGGTTGAAGACTGGTCTGAACCGAAGTCTACATAACCAATTAGAGCTGATGTGCTTGCAGTACCTGTTGAATCATATACAACAGCATAACGAGCTGTGATTGTAGATGATGACCAAGTAACGTCAGCAGCATCAAGTACGATTACGTTTGTTGCAGAATCGTATGTAGCTGTTTTAGAAGCCAAAGTAGCTCCACCAGATGTGTAACCTGTTCCTGTTACTTCATATGTAGAAACATCGTTGAAGTAGTCATGAGCGTCCTGATCTGGTGTATAAGAAGATGTAAGAAGAGCCACCTTGATAGTGTCTGAATCAAAATCAACTTCCTTATTTAGAGCCTTAAGTAGGAAATTTCCGTATAGTTTAGAAGCCATTAGTTATTTCCTCCTTATGCAGTCTTCTCAACGATTGCAAAGCCTTCAGGCTTAGCAACAGCGAATGCACGACGTGCACGAACCTTGAGAAGAACTCCATCTGTATCAAATTTAGCATCCTTAGATACCATAGATTCGATGCCTGCACGAACACCGTTAACCATAAGATCGGTGTTACCAACGATCAAAAGTGGATTTCCTGCTGGTGCAGCTGAAGCAGCTGAAGATGTAGCAGCGCCTGCTGATACGACTACTGGGTAGCCAAATAGAGTTGCTCCACGAGCACCTAGTGGATCCTGAAGAATTGGGCGATTGTTGTCATCAACAAGGCCACGAAGAGTTCCTAGGAATGATGGGTGAATGATGAAAGCTGTCTTAGCTGCATCAAAGTATGAAGATTGTTCGATCTTTGAAAGAACATCGTTCAAGTCTGCGAATGTAACAGCGCCTGCTGTTTGAATGAGGTTAGAAGCTGAGTTGTACTGTGAAACTTCACAATATACAGATGTATATGGTGCTGTGTCTGTTCCGTCTCCTGCAACTGTCACACCAAGGCATGCGTTGTCGAATTTCTTTGCCCAGTTGGTTGCCCACTGAGTCTTGTATGTATTAAGAACATCTACGAAAGAGTCATTCATATCCTCTTCTGAGATGTGCATAATCTTAGCCCACTTACGAGCTGTTAGGGTGATGTCGTCAATTGTTACAGATGATTCACCGATTGTTGCACCTTCAGCATAAACTGCTGGAGCATCTCCAACGAAACGTGGAACACGCTTCACAGAAGTTGCCATTGGCTCACGACGTGCTTGGCTTTCAACTGCAGAATTCTGCAATGCAGCCTGAACAACGTTTGAGCTGTGCTCTTCGATTATGTAACCATTAGCGACAGTAAGTTCTGTTCTTGCCATAATAGTTTTATCCTTTTATAAGTTAGATTTTGTTAGCTTGAGAATTAATATTCGTCCAAATATTTCTGTCTGCAAGCCTAAACGTCCATCTAGCTTGCACATATATATTATACACTATATCACTTTCCAAGTACATATTTTGCTTGTAATTCGGTGGCAGACATAGGAGCATCAATTGTATTGGCTACTCCAGAATCAGCTTTACCTCCAACAATTTTCTTAGGATCAAATAATTCAGGGAAGTCCGTTTTAAGGGCCTCTAATTGAGCTTCCAATCCTTCGATTTCAAAGTCATCAGTCAAATTAATTTCCGATGTCTTAATATACTTAAGTAATTTATCAGCATTAGGAACTCCATTTTCAAGAAGTTGTCTAATTATCTTGTCATTCTTAAGTTTAGTCTGAATAAGGTTAGCCTTTTCTTTTGTAGCCGCAATTTCTGCTTCTATCGCTTCCTTTTCCATTCTAAAACGCTTAGCGTCATTTTTTGCACGGTCCAGAGCAGCTAATACTGCCGCTGGGTCTTTGATCTCTGTAGACGTACCTTCTACGAGTTCATTTTCCATTTATTTCTCCTAATCGTCCAATTAAGGTTCTATATCGCCCTGTTCCTGATCTAGGACAGTGGCTCTTTCTATGGCAGCTTGTTCAAGCGCATAGTTATGTGCATTTATTACTTCAGATGTTGGATTTGCTTGTAATCCTTGTTGATTCATGGATTCTGCCACAACTGCATCTGCGATTTCTGGATCATATCCTGCCTCAAGAAGAATCTGGCGTAATCCTACACCTACAGACTTCTTGCGAACTGCGATATCCCAATTATCTAATGAGTCAATTGACTCTGCATTTTCCCACTTAACTTCTACGTCTGCAGGAATGTTTTCAATCTTGAACATGAACTTAAATAAGTCTCTCCAGGTTGAACCAAATGCAAGCTGACGATTTTGTACCTTCTTGAATAAAGGTGCTTCAGCTACACGAAGTGCTTGGCCTGAAGGAATGTTTGAGCCCTTCAAGAAATAATGATTTGGAGTTGATGTAATTGATGCCATCGCATTTACATATTCCATTACTGGTTCTGTAAATATTGCTGGATCAGCTGCTGGGAATTGTCCAACAGATGAGACTCCTTGTAAATACCAAAGTTCACCTGGGCCATTTTGTAGGGCACCAATGTTCTCTCTAGCTGTATCATCCTCTGAGAAATCATCTAATTCAGATGAACTACCGCCATTTGATAATGCATAGCGCTGTGGAGCACCTTGATAATCAACGGTGAACATGTGAGTTGAGATTAACTTGTTAATTGCATCCTGTGGACCATATGCATCAGCATGTTCTGGTCTTCCGAATGGTTTATGTGTGCGGAAGTGGAATACAGGAATTTCTCCCCATGGATTTGGAATTGTTTCCATCAATGAGAGGTTTATGTTATTGGTAATTGTATCAATATCGCCATATCCCATATACTTCTCAATACGATCTGGATAATACATGTTTAGTTTAATAAGCTTTGTATTTCCATCCAATACTTGCCAAATCTTAGCCGCAAATTCCTTCTGACGAGGATTATCTTGGCTATAGATAATGGTTGTGCTCATAGGTGAGTTGTAATCAATTGCTAATGTTCCAGTTTCATCTGGCCATACAATTGCATATGAATCACCAAATACAAGAGCATTACGGTGAATTTCATTAATATCAAGCTTTAGATCTGTTTGATTCCAGATTTCATCAATGTAAGTCATTGCTTGTTCTGTTCCAGCCAGGATTTGCTTGATTTCAAGGCGGTTGAGAACTGAATCTACAACTGTCTTGCTAAAATTGAATCTAAAATCGCTTCCCTCATATCGAAATACCTTGAACCAGCGTTGATTAGCGAATACTTCGCCATTTACACCTTCATAGTAGGCTTCAGCTTTCTGATAACCTTCTCTTTTGGTCAAAATATTCTCAAGGGCTATTTTAATGTCTGACATATTATCTCCTTAAGTAATTTAACTGCTTTGCAAATACTTTTGGTGCCTTATTATCTAGAAAATATAGAACACCAGATGTTACAGCATCAAGAACGTCATCATGAGACACCTTTGGAAACGAAAACATTTGTTCCTCAAGCGCTGGAAAGTGTGCAGTATGCCTTACTTTTCCCTGTTGATAGAAGTTTAAAGCTTTACCAGCACGTATTTGCTTTGATACTGATTGCTTTATAGATCTATATTTTACAGGAATATCCTTAAATACGTCTTGCCATAGGTCTCCACCTTGGTTTGTTTCAACATATATGACTCCAGGATCATATAGCTCCACCAATGCGGCTACCCGTTCTGACAATTCAGAAGGAGATACTTTCAGCTGAAAAGCATCTCTTACATAAATATTGTCATCTTCTCCTCTGCTCAATACAGCAATACCTGTATAGTCAGAAATCTTTGTTTTAGTCACAGCTGGGTCAATAGAAATGATTGTATTTCCAAACTCTGATTCTCCAATAATAATATCTTCAAATGTCCAGAAGTTACCATCTGTATTTACAGGACGGTTCATATAGTTTTTAGCAAAATCTCTTAGATGTCTTTGGCTTTGAAGCCATTCTAAAGACCATTTCTCAGGCCATACAGAGCGTTCTGAGCCATCATCATTAGATAGGATGGCTGGATAGTAGTGGACACGTACATTCTGGTCTGTAATCCATGATAAAGCCTGATCTCTATCTCCCTGTGAATACTTTCTAAATTGATCCATAATTGAATTAGGCATGGTGGTGGTACCAACAATAATCATTCTGGCATAAATATTCATAGGAGCAATATCATCAAATACAGTATTCATTTGCTTGCCAGCTTGATATTCAGAGTAATTCTTTTCACCCTTCTCAATATCATCAAGAATAATAAGGTCAGGGCGTTGACCAAAGACCTTTTTACCCAATGAGTTAGTATCAATACCATTAGCGTCAAAGATAAAATCATTTGCTTGAATAATACGCCAAGAGTTTGATGCAAGGGAACGCCCAGTTGAAGCGACAGCTTTAGGTGTGCATAGTTCTTGATAATCTGATTTGAGATATTCATTTGTCTCCAGTTCATTCTTAAATGTCATTAAGTGCGTCTCAGCCTGAGAAGCAGCATCTGAAAATGCAGCAATAAACTTAACATGACCATGGGCGGCAGCCCACATAGGTAATATAAGAAATATCCATGTAGATTTACCACATTCACGGGGGGCTATAAAAGCATCTCTATTTGATTTAGGTTCAGTTGGTTTATTTATCCAAGTCTTGCCATATTCAGCCAGATCCCAGTGGAATTCAGATAACGTTAATTCATCATTGCCATTCTTCAAATGATGTGGCAAATAGATCAAAGCAAAAAGCATAGGGTCATATTTAGTAAGTTCCCGCCTGCCTTCTGGAATTGATAATAATTTTGGATTAATGTCATCAAGATAGTTTGTTATACTATTCATTTTTACTGTCCAAATTTATTTACGTATGCAAAAATAATAAAAATAAATTTATTTGTCAAGTGGGTGGTCCACATTCTGAGATATATTTGCATGTAATGATTCTTTAATAGATTTAGATCTCATTTTGGCTTCATTTAATATATCTATTATAGCCAAATCAGATCCATCTTTATTTCTTTGTTCATTAATGTTAGTTGATTTACCTTCTATTAGATTAATTGTTTGTATAGCCTTATGTATGCTATTAGATAGTTTGTTTATATCATCTGCCAATAGGTCTTCTTCGTATAGTTTCTCTACCGCCCTGTCTATAACAGCCTGTGCTGCAAGGACCTTCTCTTTATCATTATAGAAGATGTCTAATTGTTTTGACATTGATGCTAATGTATTAGCTGTAGGCATATCTAGATTTCTTTGTGTATAGAACTTCTTAGATGTATGATATGACTTAGGATATCCTAAATATCTCATAGCTGGACCAATGCCCATTTCATTAGCCGTCTCTATAAATGTGCTAATTTGTTCTTCTGTAAATGTGGGATATCCCATTTAATTCCTCCAAATGTCGACAAATCGACTTATATATATATCCGTTTACCGTTAATTTGACATTACGGGCCCTCATTTGATAGACTCGTTATATATATAATAAAACTATTTAGTTTTGTTTTTCTTTTCTAGCCAAGCTTTCTTCTTTTGATCTTTTTTAATCTTTGCTTTATATAGGGCATCTAGATTGGTTTCTCTTCTTATTCCGTGTTTATTGGTGTCTATTATTATTCTAGCCATCCCGCCCCATTTTCTCCATCCTGATCCCATAGTTGATCTAGGAATTCCTTTAGTGGACCGCTTGTCATAAACCCAAAAGTCTTTTCGTATGTGTTTTCGTCGTCATATATTTCGATTGTCATAATCAAATTGCCATCTGGTCTATAGTATAGATCTTTGGCATATGGGTATAGTCTCATCTCGTTATCTGCCTGTACACTCACGAAATCTCTGAAATCTCCACGATGTCTCACTAGATAATACATCCTTGCATTATAGTACTATTATACCTTAATAATAAGAGAAGGGGCCCAGGGACAATTGGCCGAACCCTGGACCCCTGACTGACTTCCTTAATTGGTTTGTGGGGTTGTCAGTCTATATATATATTCATAACCTAGTAAGGGAAGTAATGAATAAGATAATTATATTATATTTTTGTCTTTCTTGTCAAGAGACTTTTTGTTTCTCTTTATTAAGGACCATCCTTGAGGAATTGGCCAGTCCCATCTTTTGTCCATCTTCATTCTTTCTGCTGCATATCTATCTAAAGAATCACTAATGGATTTATCTAACTCTTCCTGCGACATTTGCTTAACCTGTTCCATTGTGTAGTCACACCAGAATGATCTTATAACGGCTGCTTCTTTTCCTGTTCTGCCCGTCGCATCATATGTGTCATTTTTTCTTCTTCTCATTGAATTTCCTTAACGCTATAACTGATCTTTGTCTCCAACACGGCTTGCAATAAGAATTTAATTTATCCTTAACATTGTTTTTTACACCAAACTGGCTACGAGGCTTTTCTAGGCCACAATCTAGGCAGACCTTACTAGTTACATACACCGTTGCCTTTTCGGCCTTTATAGCCTCCCTGTAGGCCTTATGATGGGCCTTGTGACAAGCTTTACAGTATGCCTGAAAGCCATCTTTAGATTGTTTATCTAAATTAAATTCTGTTACTGCTTTTTCTACTTTACATCCACTACACTTCTTCATTTGTTTTCATCCATCCTACTACTGATCCTTTGCTGTTGCAATTTGCACAGACTTTATCGTATCTAATAAATTCATCACAATCATCACACCAATAAATTGCGCCTTCTTGTTCTACCATGACAACCAATCCTCCTCAATAATTCGGGCGGCGGCGGAACTTTGTTCTTCTAATACCAGAATATCCTCTGGCTGAACATTTATATTATTTATAACCAAGGATTCGTTAGAATCCTTCATATTTCTATGTGTATTTATATTTGTATTTATATGTGTATTTATATGTGTATTTAGTTTCTCACCATGACTATAGGGTCTGCTCTCAGGGAGCATAGGGGTGTATTCACATGAGTTATCCCATCGCATCTGTGAGTATAGGTATGCTCTCTCTGACAATACCCTCTTAGCTCTAACAATGGTAGAAATACTTAAGCCTGTTTCTTTGGCTAATAATTTATTACTTGGAAAGGCTGGATCACCCTTTGAAAAATCAAAATGAGATGCTATTATTATAGCTGTCAGCCTGGCATTACTTGGTAAGTCTGAAGAGCGAATTGCTCTTATATATGACATATAGTCCATTACTATCCCCTCTCTAGGAATAGCATAAGTATACTATAACAGACTTATTGTGTCAAACTATTTTTGGGATATTATTTCAAAGATGTGGTCAATGCGTTGTTCAAGTCTATTAATCTGATCTTTCATTGATCCACCACCATTAGGTCTAAGTTCGTATAAATAATGTTTAACAAGCCATTTAACGAATGCCGTAAATCCTGCTAAAACGGACATAACGGACACAACTATACCTAATATTGCTTGTGTCTGTGTCATGGCCTTAATGTTTTTCCATTTCTAAGAGCAGCTTGTCTGTATGCACTATATCCAGGATTATTTCGGATGCTATCACCAGATTTCCATGCCTTTGTAGGTCCAGTTCCAAATCTTGAAATAAGAGACTGTCTATTTTTTTCTGAATTAAATTGTCTGTTTGCCGCTGAAGTCGGAGCTTTGTATCCATTTCTAATAGCTGCCGCTCTATATGCAGCAGCTGCACCAGCAGTGCTGCCATACACTCTGTTATTCTTTGGAGTATAATCACCAAACATCTTTTCGCCGATGTTATCTCCAGCATATGATTGATCCCACGCTTCATACAATTCATTAGCGCACTCTTCTGTAATTTCACTTATTGCATTATAATACTCATCGCCTAAATGATTTTGAACATAAGAAATAAAATCTTCTGGATTATAATCTTTTCCATTTGTTCTGCAATAATCTTTTGCATGATTAGCAAAATAATCATCACCTAAAAGTGTTTCTTGTCCTGCATTTCCAGCTTTATCTTTTTGTGAATCAATTACATCAGTATAAGCTTCTTCCCAAAGATTATCATCTAAATATCCACCACGGGCATTATTAATATCTTTTGCGGCATCAAATAAACTGTCATACCCATCTCTTCTGCCGTTTGATCTTCTATTCAGACGTTTTGAACCAAATACTTGTCTTCCTATATATCTTACAGCAAATCTAAAACGTCCTCTAGCCATTAAACATCACCAGAAATAATTTTTGCTTTATATTTATATCCTTCTACAAAACCTAAAGCATTGACTACTGGCTGTGTGGATTTGATTTCCCACTGACCTTCATCATAAATTTCATTTCCATTTCTATCTCTTATGTTGGCCAAATAACCAGCTTTTTGTAATTTAGAATTAGTTAATATAACTATATCTCCTATAAATGTTGTACTTAATGCAAGTATGATTGGACTTGGAATTGTTTCATAAATATTTTCTGTTACTGTTCCGTCCGCAGAAGTTACTCTTCTATAGCCATAATAGTCTGCAGTATAATTATATTTGGCTCTTCTGAGTGTGTCAAACAACATTATAGAGTTCTCCAGTCCATGCGTGTCGGCCATTGAAATATTTTGCCAGTTCTGTAGCTTCTGGATCTATTCCATGAAAGTCCATTAGCAGCAATTATTGCTAATGGTGACATAAATGGTGACATCATTCTAGTATCAAAGTTAACAATTGCATCTGTTTGGCCTTGACTTGTTAATGCTGCTTGTTTAAAAACAACATCTTCATTTTCAAGCATATAAGCTGTTTGATATGAAGTAATTTTATCAAGCAAAATTAAATCAGATGCAGATTCAATATCTACTTCATCTCTACCAATATAAATTTCTACAATTGCCTGAGCTCTTGCAATTAATGGCATTGTTACATCGTATCCAGTATATTCTTTTACGCTATTAACAGTACTAAACATTATCTAAATCTCCTTCCTAATTCACGAACTCTTAGTGTATGAGTTGTTGTGAAATCTAATTTTCCTGTTCCGCTCAATTTAAGCTGGAAAACATAGTCTCCAGGGTATTCAAAAAGACTACGATCTGTTGGCCATTCAAATATGATGGTTCCATATTCTTTTCCGCTTGTGTTAAGTGTTGAGCCTGTTAAGCTTATTTCTTCATTTCTTGATCCTAATAGAACCGCTGCGATTGTAGTATAAGGAGAGAGGTTAACATTGTTTCCATCCTGGTCCTTTACTTGAATCGAAAGAGGCCTAGCAGGGATCTGGTTTATCCAGTATTGACTAATCATTTGATTACGTCCTCTCTTATGTATAGTATTGGGTCTACGTGCATCAAGTATAGTATTACCTGATCTTCTGCAGCAACAATTGCTCTATTATTTATAAACATTCCAGTAGTTGCAGTCATTGGCGTTACTCCAATTGTTGACCCTGGCTTTACAATTGTAGCATTTGCAGTCATAGGAAGTACAGGAATTGTACGTGTGCCTGAACTAAATTGTGTTTCTGGTAAGTATCCAGCAGCAACCATTGATTGTGTTCTAAATGAAGCTCCCTTATCTGGGACAGCTAATGCATTTGGCATTTGTGCTGTAGCATCCATAGATACTGGGCGGATAACTGTTCCTTCTAGAACTTCTCTATTAGACAACCAGCGGAATCCTCTTGTAGGCATTGATGGCACTTCAAAATTGATCATTGGATATTGCCATGCATATGTGCTGGAGAAGAATACTCCGCCAGTTGGTACTGAAGTGAATGACAGTCCACCAGCTTTATTAATCTTTCTAGTCTTTACTGCCTTCTTTTGAACACCAGGTTTTTCAAAGTCTGTATCAAGTTCATATTGTGCGCCAGCTTGTTGTAAAATATGCATACCGTTTAATGACCAATATGGAGTCTCAGTTTGAACAAAGTCTTGTTGTAAAAGATCATTTCTTGCAGCAATATCAATTGCTCCATTTTCATATGCATAATTTACCCAGTAATCGCTTGTAAGTTCAATAGAACCAGTTTCTGTAACCTTATTAATTTCTTCAGTAAAGTTTACATAAATCTTTCCACCAACCTGACGCCCATCAAGAACATCTCCTGGCTCAAGGATAATAGATTGTGCATAATTCTTATAAGGATTGTCAATTAAATCTAATCCTCTACGAACTGTATTGGCAAATGCTGTAATAATCTTTCCAGCCTTTACATTTTCAAATGGAGTAGCTAAATATGTAGTAGATTTATTACCATCTCCTCCAGTTGTTGAAATTACAAATTCATCACCAACGGCAAGAGCATTTTTATGTTCATATCTTGCAAATGGTCTATCTGGTGCACCCCAACGGAATTCGTCTGTTGCTCGCCAAAACGCAAATTGTGTTTTAACCAATGCAGGATAATCTGTTATTCCAGGATGAGTATTTACAATTCTGGTCCTGTTATTCTTCCAAGTATCTTCCCATCCAAGTGGTTCATCATATTCTGGAGGTACTGGAAGGTCTACTGCGCCTTCAATGCCAAACATTTGTGTTGGCGCATATGGATCACTATAATTACCCTGACCAATATTGTCATCCATAGCTGGAACAACTTCTACACGGTCAACAATCTTAAGATCAAGAGCAAGTTGTGCACTTGAAACCATCAGAGACACACCAGTATCTACTGCTGCACGAAGACTCTTTAAAAAGTCTTCAAACAATTTTGATTCTCTTAAATTAAAGTATGCATCAACAATTTCTGATCCAGTAAATGCATCCTTTTCTTTAGGATCATTTGGATAGTTCTTAAAGAAAATCATATCAAATTGAGATAAATCAATATCATTAATTAGATCAATATATCTTGCGGCATCTGTTACTGGATTTACAAATGTTCCTCTGCTATTTACCAAATATGTTTTTGTATTAGGTCCATCCCAAGGGCCAACATAAGAGCTAAATGTTGTAAGCTTTATGTTTTCAACGCCATATGCTTCAGGTTTTACTAATTCTGATACAAAGCGCCCAGTAACATCTACTGGGAATACGTCCCAACCTTCATATTCTTGAGGTGGTGATGTGTAATAATCCATTGTTGTAAGAGTATTTGCAGCTTCATCGCTTGTAAAGTTGGTATATGTATATACTCCTTTAAGCTGTTCAGAAGCAGTTGGCCAGAAGTAAAGCATCAATGCTCTACCTCTATTTCCAGATGCCTTTGTTTCTTTTCCAAAGTCTGCAGATGCCTTGGCTACTGGTACTTCAATTGGAGTAACATCAATAGCTGCAAGATAGTTAATAAGAATTTCTTTTTCAAGAACATATGATCTCTTATTAATTGATATTGCCGACATGTCAAAATCAGAATAAGCATCAACATCACTTGAGTTAAATCCAATTTGATTAGGTGAATATGAACGTAATCCAAATCTTTGAATATCAAGTTGTCCATCAATCCATACCTGTAGACGAGCATTATTTGCATCAACACCATCATTTCTAAGCTGAATAATGAGATGGTGCCATTCTCCGTCTGCAATATCTTTATATCCAGTAAATGCTATAGAATCTGAAGATTTCAAATATCCAAGAGATGTATCTTTTTCATTTATAAAGGCAATCTTTCCATCTTTAAGTCTAATTCCAGAACGCTTATTTCTTGATACGGAGCTTGTTGTGTCTCCCAATAAATATCCAGTAGCGATATATTGATTCTTTTTCGTGGTTCTAAACATTGTTTCTAATGTCCAGCCACCTGAATATGATTCATTAGGTGTATAAGTTAATTCAATATTTCTAATATTTAATGCTTTTCTGCCTTGATTATCAACAACACCAGCATACGCTGCTGGAAGTGGAGAATTAACTAAATTGTATCCAGCACTTGGTTGTCTTGCTTGCCATCCATCATACGCTCCACCTACATAAATAGTATCGTTGGTATTAAAGAATGTAATCTTTCCAGCAACTGATGGAGTTTGATAATCTACATTAAGAAGTGCTTGATACCACTTATCATCACTTGCTAAATAATATGCTGGAGGCAATGCAAACATAGCCTTGGCATTTAAGCTTTGTGGCTTGATTAGCGCTCCAAGAGTTGTAACAACTGTTGGCTGAACCATTTCAGCTGTAGCAATCTTAGGGTTGTCGAACCAGAATCCTGGAATAAATAATTGTGGTTGTGGGAATGTAGCAGTTGCTTCCATGTGTTGAGCACCGTTAAATTCACCAATTGAAAATGTTATGTCTTCCATTAATGCAGATGCTGTCCATGCGGTTACAGCATTGCTTGTATTCTTTGTAGCCTCAAAGTTAGGTTGCTGGAATAATGCTTGTCCAGTTAATGGAACTACAAATGGGAATACCGCTCCTTCTGCAGCAGTTGCAATCATTGGAGCTGCTGCAATTGTTGGGCCATATCCAGCTGAGTATGTAGGATTAACCATTAATGCTGATATTTCATTATCTGTGTCTAATGAAATTGCCTGATACATCTCAAATGCTTCTGCAGCCGTAATTTCAGTAGCTAATACTGCAAATTCATCAATATATAATTCTTTAGTATTTGACCCTGTTCCATTATATTTACCTTCAGCTGCAACACCCCATGTTCCAGAGTTTGCAGGTGTAATTGCTGAGTTAGTAATTTGTGCTCTTTGTTTACCATCTACATATAATGTAAAGTTAGAACCAGACTTGCAAGCTACCGCAAGGTGCCACTCGTTATCTGCTACGTTTGTTGACCATGTAATTGTTTCTGTATCTGTTGGACCAAATCCTTTATTTAATCTGGCAGAAATATGTCCATTATTAGCACCTAATGCTATTGTAATACCAGTTCCAAGAAATCCAAACATACCAGTAGATCCAAGAATTTGTTCAAATGATTTATAGCCATTTGATTTAAATCTAACAACCATGGTTTGTTGAGCATTTGTGCTAAATGTACCAGAAGCGGCAGTCCAGTCACCTTGTAGATAAGTATTAGCATTTGTAAATTTATAAGCATATCTATTTACTGTTGGTTGTAAATAACTTACATTTGATCCATTTAAACCAATGGACAATGAATCTATTGTTCCAAAGTTTACAGGTGTTCCCGTAGCTTCATCCATTCTAAACTCAATTGTTGAACCATTGGCTTGAATATAATCATTATAGGCATTTGTAAATTTAACTGTTGGTTCTGGCAATATTGTTGCAGCTTGAATTGGTGTACCAGCATATGTAATCATGTTGCCAATTTGAGTGCTGGTAATTGTGCTATATCCGTTTACCCAATAATGAGAAATGTAACCCTTTTTATTATTAGTTCCTGAGTTTAATACATTTCCAAAAGTTAAAGCAGAAACAGATGGCCAAGTTCCATTAGTAGTTGTAGATACGGCAGTTCCATTATCAACATTTATGGAAATTGTATTACCTGAAGTAGATGCTCTTGCATGAATAAAGTGCCAATTTCCATCAGCCACATTTGTTAAATGAACAACTTGATTTTGCTGATTTCCTTGCATTGTCCATTCTACATATCCAGTATTTCTAATTCTTAAATTATAATAATCTGATCCAAATGGATTGTAATATTTAATAATATCTGCTAATTTGTCACCAAATCCAGATTCTGCTTTAAACCAAAAACCAATTGCAAATTCATTATCTGTAATTTCTGTAGAGTATGGTTGGTTAACTCCAAATGCAAGTGGAACTGTATTACCTTGTTGTCCATAAATTACTAATGCACCTGAACCCTGTCTTCCGCCCAGAATATCTGTCGTAGCTGATCCGTTAAATGCCCATGCTGTTTCAGCATTTCCGCCAGTTCCATAGTTACGGATTTTCTTAGGCTGATCAAATCTATACCATTGCTCAAATGACAATGTTTGCATATAGGTATCAAGCATTTGTGGAAGATTAACAAAGTTCCAAGATGCTTCTGCAAATGTGGCAGATGCTGTTGCTGCTTGTGCCACATATCCACTATCAATTATAGTAGTTGGTTGAACAGCTAATGCTGATGCTGTAGCTGGAGTAGCTGAATAACCTATAGCAAATCCTGCTGCATAATGTTCAGCAATTGTTGTTGCTGAAAGAGTTGAATCAAATACTGCCAATTCATCATAATTACCCGTAGCACCATATCTGGTTGTTCCGCTTGAAGTCCATCGCATCCAGTATTTAACTTGTGAATCCATTGATATTGTAGATGGTGTTGATGCTGTGGAAACAAGACTTCCATCAATATATAGTTTCATATTTGTAGAATCTACGGTCCAAGCAAAATGATGCCATGCATTAAGAGAAACTCCAGGTGAACTTACCTGATTAGTAAACCCATTGGGCGTTGCACTTAAATATGCAAGTGACTGATTTACGTCAATATTAATTCCGTTTCCAGATGTTCCAGTATGAAAAATCCAGTTAAATGCTTGTTGATTATCTGATGCAGATACTTTAAACCAACCTGTTATAGAAAACGCTTTGTCATTAAATGTTGTTGTTGAGTCTGAATATTCAAATCCATAATTACTATCGTTATAGTCACCGACGTAAATGTAGGGACTATTTGCAACTCCTCCAGTTGAATAAAATACGTTTGATGTGCCTGTACTAATTGTTGGAGTACGTGAGCCAGTATTGTTGACCCCGCTTGAATTGTTTTCAAAATATAATACTGGATTATCTTGTGCTACTCTTTGAGAATATAATGACATAAAAATAGGCTGCGGTTAGGCAGCCATAACTCCTAACAATTTCTTATCTGCTGGTATTGATGAAATGCTTCCACCATTTACTGTTACTGAAGGGGTAAAGGTGAGGTCGGAAACAATCGGAGCATATGACAACAAACGGGGGGTGGTTGCTACGACAATTGTTTTGGACTCATTGATGCAAGCAGATACTTGCATAACGCCGACCTCAACCTTTACATTCATTTAGGGTATCCTTACGCTACTGTGATTCGAACTATGCCTGTCGAATCCCATGTAATTGTGAAGTTACCGTTGGTTGAAGACTGGTCTGAACCGAAGTCTACATAACCAATTAGTGCTGATGTGCTTGCAGTACCTGTTGAATCATATACAACAGCATAACGAGCTGTGATTGTAGATGATGACCAAGTAACGTCAGCAGCATCAAGTACGATTACGTTTGTGCTTGAATCGTATGTAGCTGTTTTAGAAGCTAAAGTTGCTCCACCAGCAGTATAACCTGTTCCTGATACTTCGTATGTAGAAACATCGTTGAAGTAGTCATGAGCGTCCTGATCTGGTGTGTAAGAAGATGAAAGAAGAGCTACCTTGATGGTATCTGAATCAAAATCAACTTCCTTATTTAGAGCCTTAAGTAGGAAATTTCCGTATAGTTTAGAAGCCATTAGTTATTTCCTCCTTACGCTGAAGTCTTCTCAACGATTGCAAAGCCTTCTGGCTTAGCAACAGCGAATGCACGACGTGCACGAACCTTAAGAAGAACTCCATCTGTGTCAAATTTAGCATCCTTCGATACCATAGATTCGATGCCTGCACGAACACCGTTAACCATAAGATCGGTGTTACCAACGATCAAAAGTGGATTTCCTGCTGGTGCAGCTGAAGCAGCTGAAGATGTAGCAGCGCCTGCTGATACGACTACTGGGTAGCCGAATAGAGTTGCTCCACGAGCACCTAGTGGATCCTGAAGAATTGGGCGATTGTTGTCATCAACAAGGCCACGAAGAGTTCCTAGGAATGATGGGTGGATGATGAATGCTGTCTTAGCTGCATCAAAGTATGAAGATTGTTCGATCTTTGAAAGAACATCGTTCAAGTCTGCGAATGTAACAGCGCCTGCTGTTTGGATGAGGTTAGAAGCTGAGTTGTACTGTGAAACTTCACGATATACAGAAGTATATGGTGCTGTGTCTGTTCCGTCTCCTGCAACTGTCACACCAAGGCATGCGTTGTCGAATTTCTTTGCCCAGTTGGTTGCCCACTGAGTCTTGTATGTATTAAGTACATCGATGAATGAGTCATTCATATCCTCTTCAGAGATGTGCATAATCTTAGCCCACTTACGAGCTGTTAGGGTGATGTCGTCTAGAGTTACAGATGATTCACCGATTGTCGCACCTTCAGCATAAACTGCTGGAGCATCTCCAACGAAACGTGGAACACGCTTCACAGAAGTTGCCATTGGCTCACGACGTGCTTGGCTTTCAATTGCAGAATTCTGCAATGCAGCCTGAACAACGTTGGAGCTGTGCTCTTCGATGATATAACCATTAGCGACAGTAAGTTCTTGTCTTGCCATTATAGTTTTATCCTTTTCATAAGTTAGATTTTGTTAGCTTGAGATTAATATTCGTCCAAATATTTCTGTCTGCAAGCCTAAACGTCCATCTAGCTTGCACACATCTATTATACACTAAATAATTTCTCCAAGCACGTATTTTGCCTGTAATTCGGTTGCAGATAGCGGAGAATCAACAGATGAAGATACTCCAGAATCAGCACGTCCGCCGACAATTTTCTTAGGGTCAAATAGTTCAGGGAAATCCGTTTTAAGGGCATCCAATTGGCTATCCAATCCTTCGATTTCAAAATCATCAGTTAAATTAATTTCTGATGTTTTAATATACTTAAGCAATTTATCAGCATTAGGAACCCCATTTTCCATGAGTTGTCTAATTATCTTGTCATTCTTAAGTTTAGTTTGTACTAAGTTAGCTCTTTCTCTAGTAGCAGCAATTTCTGCCTCTACCGCTTCCTTTTCCATTCTAAAACGCTTAGCGTCATTTTTTGCACGATCCAGAGCAGCCAAAACTGCTACTGGGTCTTTGATCTCTGTAGATGTACCTTCTACGAGTTCATTTTCCATTTTATTCTCCTAATCGTCCAATTAAGGATTAACTTCGCCTTGCTCCTGATTTAGGGCATAAGCACGTTCCATAGCCTGTTGCTCTAGAGCGTAATTGTGTGCGTTTACAACTTCAGATGTAGGAACTGGTGGCAAGCCCTGTTGTGCCTGCGACTCAGCTACAATTGCATCTGCAATTTCTGGGTCATAACCTGCCTCAAGAAGAATCTGGTATAAACCTACACCAACTGACTTCTTGCGAACTGCTATATCCCAATTGTCTAGCGAATCTACTGATTCTGCATTTTCCCATTTGATTTCTACATCAGCTGGAATATTTTCAATCTTAAACATGAATTTGAACAAGTCTCTCCATGTTGAACCGAATGAAAGCTGTCTATTTAGTACTTTCTTGAATAAAGGAGCTTCAGCCACACGAAGTGCCTGTCCTGATGGAAGTGTTGCTCCTCTCATGAAGTAATGATTTGGTGTTGATGTAATTGATGCCATTGCGTTGACATATTCAATTACTGGATTTGTAAAGATACCTGGGTCTGCTGCTGGGAATTGTCCAACAGATGAGACACCTTGTAGATACCATAGTTCACCTGGACCATTTTGTAGGGCTGCCAAGTTCTCTCTTGCTGTATCATCATCAGAGAAATCATCAAATTCGTTTGAATTTCCTCCTGCAGCAAGCGCATAACGCTGTGGTGCACCCTGATAATCTACAGTCAACATGTGTGTTGAAATAAGCTTATTAATAGCATCTTGTGGACCGTATGCATCAGCATGTTCTGGTCTTCCAAATGGCTTGTGTGTGCGGAAGTGGAATACTGGAATCTCACCCCATGGATTTGGGATTGTTTCCATCGCAGTCATGTTCATTTGGTGTGAAACTAGGTCAATGTCTCCATATCCAACATATTTCTCAATGCGATCTGGATAATACATGTTTAGTTTAAGAATCTTCTGGTTGTTAGAAGTTATTTGCCATAGTTTAGCTGCAAATTCTTTTTCACGAGGATTCTCTTGGCTATAAACTACACATGTTGTCATTGGTGAGTTGTAGTCAATTGTTAGTTCTCCATTTTCGTTTGGCCAAACAATTGCATATGAATCTCCATAGACAAGCGCATTTCTATGAATTTCGTTAATATCAAGCTTTATGTCTGTCTGATCCCAAATAGTATCAATATAGTCCATAGCTTCTTCTGTTCCTGCCATGACTTGCTTGATTTCCAAACGATTTAGAACTGCATCTACTACTGTTTTAGAAAAATTAAATCTAAAATCGCTGCCCTCGTAGCGAAATAGCTTAAACCAGCGTTGATTTGCAAATACCTCAGCGTTTACGCCTTCATAATACGCCTCAGCTTGCTTATAACCTTCTCGTTTTGTGATAATTTGTTCAAGGGCTACTCTTACGTCTTTCATCTTATCTCCTTAAATAACTTAATTGTTTTGCAAATACTTTAGGCGCCTTGTTGTCTAAAAAGTATAACACTCCAGAAACAACTGCGTCAAGAACGTCGTCGTGGGATACCTTTGGAAAAGAAAACATTTGCTCTTCAAGGGCTGGGAAATGATTAGTATGTCTAACCTTACCTTGTTGATAGAAGTTTAATGCCTTTCCTGCACGTATTTGCTTTGATACTGATTGTTTTACTGATCTATATCGTACTGGTATGTCCTTAAACACATCGTACCATAGATCTCCACCTTGGTTTGTTTCAACATATATGACTCCTGCATCATAAATGTCTACCAAGGCTTCTACTCTTTCTGCTAATTCAGAAGGAGAAACCTTTAACTGTATTGCTTCTCTGACATAAATATTGTCATCTTCGCCTCTAGACAATACCGCAATACCTGTATAGTCAGAAATCTTATTCTTTGTTACTGCTGGGTCTATGGAGATTATAGTATTTCCATATTCCTCTTCATCTAATATGATGTCTTCGTATGTCCAGAAGTTACCATCTGTATTTACAGGACGATTCATATAGTTTTTAGCGAAGTCACGTAGGTGTCTTTGGCTTTGAAGCCACTCTAGAGGCCATTTCTCAGGCCATACGGAGCGTTCTGAGCCATCATCGTTGGGTAGGATGGCTGGATAGTAGTGGACATTAACATTCTGGTCTGTAATCCACTGTAGAGACTGATCTCTATCTCCATCTGCATACTTACGTAATTGGTCCATCATTGAATTAGGCATGGTGGTAGTACCCACAACAATCATTCTTGCGTAAATATTCATAGGGGCAATGTCGTCAAACACTGTATTCATTTGACGACCTGCCTGGTATTCAGAGTAATTCTTTTCACCCTTCTCAATATCATCAAGAATAATAAGGTCAGGGCGTTGTCCAAATACCTTTTTACCTAGAGAGTTAGTATCGATACCGTTGGCATCGAATATGAAGTCATTTGATTGAACAATACGCCATGAATTATTAGCCATAGCCCTGCCCACACCAGATAACTTAGGACTACATAACTCAGGGTAGTCCAATCTTAAATATTCATTTGTGTCTAGTTCGTTCTTAAATGTCATTAAGTGCGTCTCAGCCTGAGAAGCAGCATCTGAGAATGCAGCTACGAATTTAATATGACCGTGGGCGGCGGCCCACATAGGAAGAATCAAGAAGATCCATGTAGATTTGCCACATTCACGAGGTGCAATAAATGCATCTCTATTTTGCTTAGGTGTAGTTGGCTTTGTGATCCATTGCTTTCCATATTCACCTAGTGCCCAGTGAAACTCTGAAAGTGTAATTTCACCATTTGCATTCTTCAAATGCTCTGGCAAATAGATCAAAGCAAAAAGCATAGGGTCATATTTAGTTAATTCCCGCCTGCCTTCTGGAATTGATAATAATAGAGGATCTATATCATCAAATACTTTTGCTATATCTATCATTTTTACCTTTCAAATTTTTTTACAGTTCCAAATAAAAATTAATTTAATTATTCATTAATTTGGGTGGTCATAGCTTGTCTAATAGATTCATTTCTCATTTTAGCTTCATTCAATATGTCTATAATAGCCAAATCAGATCCATCTTTATTTCTTTGTTCATTAATGTTAGTTGATTTACCTTCAATTAGATTAATTGTTTGTATAGCCTTATGTATAGCATTTGATAACTTATTGATATCTTCTGCCAATAGATCTTCTTGATATAGTTTCTCTATAGATCTATCTAATACTGCCTGTGCCGCCAATACTTTCTCTTTATCTTTATAGAAAATGTCTAATTGTTTTGACATTGATGCTAATGTATTAATGGTCGGAATGTCTAGATTTCTTTGTTTATAGAACTTACTAGCAGTATGATATGAGCCAGGATATCCTAGTTCTCTCATTGCTGGCCCAATTCCCATTTCATTAGCACATTCAATAAAATTGCTTACTTGTTCTTCGTTATATTTTGCGTATCCCATTTAATTCCTCCCAAATGTCGACAAATTGACATATGGATATGTATCCTTTTTGCATAAAATTTGACTTACGGGCGCACATTTGATATCGTGTTTATATAAATAACAAACTGTTAAACTGTGCATACGTGTTATTTCTTCCTTCTAGCGTTCTTTATCCTAGATAATGCAACAACATCTAGATCTGGTGACAATCTTCTGCTTGGTTTATTATTCAAAACCACTATCCTGCCAAGTCTTTTATTAAGCTTTGTCTTTGTTTCCTTCTTAGGCTTTGGAGGCTTTGAAGGTTTTGGAAGGCCAGATGATTTTCTTCTCTTTCCAGGTAATTCTTTATACTCACCTGTAGATGTTTTGCCATACTTTATTAGCTTAGGTCTTTTGAGTGCCATTATCTTCCTCTATATGATCTAGCTTGAGTCTTGATTGTTCTTGTTCTTCTTCTAGTTGTAGAGGTAGTACTTCTTGATTTCCCGCCCGTTGATATAGGGGTTCTACGACCATTAATCATTCTAATAATGGCTAAAGGATTGGCATTTTGACCAGCCTTAGCTATATCGTATACAGATGCCGCAATGCCCTCTTTATTTGCTCTGGCTGGGGCCTTGTAAGGCTTTTTCTTTGGATTCAAAACCTTTTGTTTTGAAGTTCTTTTTACTGCCATTTTTCTTTTTCCTCCATTGGTGATCAATTTCTCTTCTGATCCCGTGTTTATTTACATCTACTATTCTAGCCATTACTTCTTTTTCATTTTTCTTTTTAATCTTTGTTTTTTAAGCTGTTGTCCTCGTGTTTGGCCTGGATCTACAACAATTTTTGTTCTGGTTAGTTTGGCTGGCCTTAAAGTACCTAAATCTTTTACACGTGGAAGCTGTGTAACTCTAACAGTTTTAGCAGCTTTATTTATATATTTTCTTAATTGTTGTTTTTGTTGTTTTTTAATAGTATTAGCCATTATTTCATTCCTTTTTGTTCTACTAATTTTCTTCGTCCAGAAACTTGTCTTGGAAGGTACCCTGATCTTTTACTTACTTTTCCGACTTTTATTCTTGGTTTTTTTAGATTAGTATTAATTGTAATTGGTACAGCAACCTTTGCATACTCTCGTCCACCTACGCTTTTAGTAGTTCCCGTGCCAGTGTATTTATTGTAACGTGCAGTTATAGCCAAGTTTGCTTTTGATTTTTGTTTTTGAACTTCATTTTTAAATTTAGAAATTTCTTGTGGAGAAATGCGTTCTGTTTTTTTACCAGAACCTGCTCCAGGTTTAGGTTTTTTTACTTTAGCAATACTTTTTGTTCTTGAACCTTTAACTGCCATTATTCTTCCTCTTGATCCCAGAGCTGATCTAGAAATTCTTTAAGCTTCCCGCTTGTCATGAATCCAAAAGTCTGCTCGTATGTATTCTCGTCATCGTAGATTTCAATCGTCATAATCAGATTTCCATCTGGTCTATAATAAAGATCCTTGGCGTATGGATAAAGTCTCATTTCATTATCTGCCTGTACACTCACAAAATCTCGAAAATCACCACGATGTTTCATACTCAATTATACCGTAAAAAAAAGAGAAGGGGCCCAGGAACAATTGGCCGAATCCTGAGCCCCTGACTGACTTCCTTAATTGGTTTGTGGGGTTGTCAGCCTATATATATATTCATAACCTAGTAAGGGAAGTAATGAATAAGATAATTATATTATATTTTTGTCTTTCTTGTCAAGAGAATTTTTGTTTCTCTTTATTAAGGACCATCCTTGAGGAATTGGCCAGTCCCATCTTTTGTCCATCTTCATTCTTTCTGCTGCATATCTGTCTAAAGAATCACTAATGGATTTATCTAACTCTTCCTGCGACATTTGCTGAACTTGTTCCATTGTATATTCACACCAGAACGATCTTATAACGGCTGATTCTTTTCCTGTTCTACCCGTCGCATCATACGTGTCATTTTTTCTTTTTCTCATTAAATTTCCTTATAGCTTTGGCACATCTAATTCTCCAACATGGCTTACAATAGCTGTTTAGCTTATCCTTCCTTGTAGAATGCCTTCCAAACTGGCTACGAGGCTTTTCTAAGCTACAATCTCCGCATACCTTACTCTCGACATGGATAGACTCTCCAGAGGCCTTCATATTGTCCATCCAGGCCTTAAAATAGGCCTTTGCACATGACCTGCAGTAAGCCTGAAAGCCATCTTTGCTTCTTTTATCCATGTGAAATTCTGTTACTGGTTTTTCTAATTTACATTTATTACACTTCTTCATTTGTTTTCATCCATCCAACTATTGATCCTTTGCTGTTGCAATCTGCACAGACTTCTTCATATCTAATAAACTTGTCACACTCATCACAATAATATATTGGTCCTTCTTGTTCTACCATGACAACCAGTCCTCCTCCATAATTCGGGCGGCGGCGGAACTTTGTTCTTCTAATACCAGAATATCCTCTGGCTGAACATTTATATTATTTATAACCAAGGATTCGTTAGAATCCTTTTTCTTATCTTTTAATGTATCTTTTAATGTATCTTTTAGACGGCCAGTGGGACATAGGACATGTGACAGATTGGCACTATCCCACTGTCTGTGTGACACTAGGTATCCTGCTTGTTCTAATTCACGCTTAGCTCTAATTACAGTTCTTGCGCTTAATCCAGTCTCTTTGGCTAATGTTTTATTTGATGCCCAGCATGGATCATTTGTAATCCAATTATAGTGTGACCCTATGACAATAGCTGTCAGCTTGGCATGGGGTGACAGACTGTCATCATCTCTTACTGCTCTGATAAATTCAAAGTTGTTCATACTATCCCCTCTCTAGGAATAGTACAATTATACTATGACAAAATTATTATGTCAAACTATTTTTGAGATATTATTTCAAAGATATGATCAATGCGTTGTTCAAGTCTATTAATCTGATCTTTCATTGATCCACCACCATTAGGTCTAAGTTCGTATAAATAATGTTTAACAAGCCATTTAACGAATGCCGTAAATCCTGCTAAAACGGACATAACGGACACAACTATACCTAATATTGCTTGTGTCTGTGTCATTAGATGTTACCCTTTGTTTGAGCCAGACGATACTTGTAACCATCTTGAATTCCCATTGGACCTAAGAATGGAGCTGACATTGTTACTTTCCATTCCCCGCCACCTTCATACATAAGATCACCTTGAGAATCATAAATATTTGTAATTAAACTATCAACCTGTAGTTTAGACCTTGAATAAATAAATACAGATCCAAGGTCTGATCCAGTTACAGTTGTAGCACCACCAAGAGCCAAATCTGACGTCATAGAAAATTTAATTGTCGTTGGTTCTGTGTCATACTGATTTGTCGTTACTCTTCCATCTGCTGATGTAACTCTTCTATATGCATAATGACTTCCAGTATATGGAAATACTCTGGTGGTATTAAACAACATTACAAAGTTCTCCAATCAACCTTGCGGTTCCATTGGAATATTTTACCTGTGCTAATTGTGCGTGTTCTATTAAAAGACAATGCACGAGAAGCTATAACAGCAAGCGGGGCTATAAACGGAGCATTAAATGTTCCATCAAAGTTTTGAGCAGATTCTCCAGAACCTGCGCTTGTTACAGCAACTTGCTTGTAAATAACGTCTTCGTTATCCAGCATGTATACGGCTTGATAAGCAGTCATTTTGTCTAGGACAAGGAAGTCTGATGGATTTTCAACATCAATTTCATCTCTACCAATATATATTTCAATAATGGATTGAGCACGTTTAATTAATGCAATTGATACATCTTTATCCGTGTATTCTTTTACTTTTTCAACGGTTGTAAACATTTCCTCTATTCTTCCTTCCTAACTCACGTACTCTTAATGTATGTGTAGTTGTAAAATCTAATTTACCAGTGGCTGCTAATGATAGTTGAAGAACATAGTCTCCGTATGTTTCAAATAGGGAGCGAGTAGTTGGCCATTTAAAACCTATCTGTCCTAGCGCTTTATTTGTTGTTACAACAGTAGCACCAGTCAAATCAACTTCTTCATTATTGCTTCCTATTATCTTTACTGATATGTTTGTATAATCATTTAAGTTTACAGCCTGCCCATTTTCATCCATAACTGTTATTGATAATGGTTTCGATGGTATTTGACCTACCCAATATTGGCTAATCATGTGATAATCTCCCTTCTGAGATATAGTATTGGATCAACGTGTCCAAGGTATACAACTACTTCCTCAGCATCCACAAATGATATAGATGGCTGTTTCATTAGGACAGTTGCCGTCATTGGACTTGTATAGTTTGCTCGTCCTCCAAAGTTATTTATTGTTGCCGTAGCAGTCATTGGAAGAACTGGATAGCTAACATTTGAAGGCTTAAAGTTTGTTTCAAGAATCATTGCAGTTGCAAGCATTGGTGATGCCAATGCTCCACCTGGATGATCTGCAGTAACTGCTGGATTAGGCATTTGTGCTGTTGCCTTAAGAGCCACAGCTCCAGTTGCTTTTAATCTGACCTTATCTGATAACCACCATAAACCACGAGTATTTATGCTTGGAATAAATAATGTTCCAGTATTATATGTTCTTCCAATACTTACAGCAAATGTCTTTAAGTTGCCACCTTGTAAGCTTCCAGAGCCTCCACCAGATGCGAATCTTCCAAGAGCATCTCTTAATCTAACGCTATTTGATGTTGGAAGTTGTGCAAGTCCGCCACGAGTTCTCTTATATGAAAGTGGGTCTATCGTAAGTCCAAATAAATCTGCACCAACAAATCCCTTTAAATTATCAGTACGTGCAGTTAATTGTGAAACTAAATAATTTCCATTTAATGACCAATATTGAGATATTGTGTCACCAATAAGTTTTAATGGAGGCTGCGTAGTACTTGTTCCAGCTAGATAACTTAATCTTTCCTCATTAGTAATAATATTAGCATTGTAAGCTATATTTACCCAGTACTCTGTAGCCATATCAAACAAATGGTATTCAGTATTATTTGTGTCCCATTGTGTGCTTCCAGATGTTACAGAAGTTGCTAAGTTTTCTGAGAACGATACAAATATCTTTCCACCAGTTAACTTGCCCTGTAGTTCAGTTCCAACAGGCAAAGCAACTGTAGTAATATAATCCTTATATGGATTTTCTGCCTGAACATACGAATCACGAGATTGATTCCATATTGTATTACTTAAAGCAGTAATTGGAATACCAGCCAAAAGATCTTCTGGCTTTATGGCTTGATATGGAAGTCTAAATTTAGGATTTCCAGAATCAGCAAATACAAACTCATCTCCTACCTGTAATCCGTAAGGTCTATTTTCATATCTCTTATAAAGTCTATTTGGACCACCATATTCATTTTGATCGGCATTTTGATAGTAAGCATAATCTGTCCAAATAAATGTATTATCATCTGTTAGATATTCAAGAGTATTTATAACACGGTGTTTATCATTGAAGAATGTGTCATACCAACCTGCTCCATATTCATTAACAAGGTCCAGAGGAGTTCCATCATTTTTAACTCTTCCAGTAACGACTGGAGCTCTATTATCTGACCATTCTCCATCTATAAATGTTCCTTCATTTCTCATCAAAGGAACTGGTGTAGCGGCTCTAATAATTCCAAGATCTACTGCAAGTTGAGGATTTGTCACAAATAATGAAATGTTATATGTATCTACAGCTTGTCTTAGATTTGTTAAAAATTCTTTAAATAATGTTTTATCCTGAAGGTTGAAATATTCATCAACTTCAGTTTTTGAATTAAGTCCAGCTTCATCTTGTTCCCGTGACTGGTCTGGATAATTTCTAAAGAAGATTGCATCATATTGGTCAAGATCATATACGTCTTCCATCAGATTTACATAACGATAGTTTTCTGTTACTGGATCAACATAAGTTCTTCCTTGCGTTCCTTGAGAAATCATTACAGATTCATTTAGCAAAGGATGTTTGTCACCTCTATATGTATCTCCACTATAGAATCTTTTAACTGGAAGTGGGAAAACATCCCAGTCATAGAATTTTTGAACTTCGTCTGTTAAATAGGTTGTTAAACCATAGAATGTATCGTAGTCAAATGGTTCTCTGCCCTGATCTTTGTCAGTAGTATTCCAACCTGTTGTTCCCAGCGGATTGTCAAATCCTGAAGCATAATAACCAGATTTAGCATTAAATGTTGGCCAGAAATAAAGCATGAGAGCACGTCCACGATTTCCTCTTGCCCTCGATTCTTGTCCAATACCTACTTCTGCAGTTGCTGGCGTTGCTTCAAATGGTGTGTGTCCAATTGCAGCAAAGTAATTAAGTTTTATTTCTCTTTCAAGAACAAATGATTCTTTATTTATAGCAATTGCAGAAACTTCAAAATCTGAATAAGCATCAATATCGTTTGAGTTATATCCTATTTGTATTGGAGCGTATGAAGTTTCACCATAACGCTGAATATCAAGTTTACCATCAATCCAGACTTGAATTCTATCATCGTCATCTCTGTATTGGATAATTAAATGATGCCACTCACCGTCAGCAATATTTTTAAATCCAGTAAATGCTATTGAGTCTAAACTTGTTAGTCGTCCCAGAGATCTATCTTTAATATTAGTAAATGCAATTTTTCCATCTTTTAATCTAATTCCAGAGCGCTTGTCTCTTGAAACTGAACTTGTTACATCTCCTAATAAATATCCAGCTGCAAGGTACTGATTAGCCTTTGTTGTTCTAATCATTGTTTCCATTGTCCAACCTTTAAAATAACTTTCATTATTACGATAAGCTAGTTCAATATTTCTAAGTTTTAATGATTTTCTTTCTGCAGGATCAAGTATTCCAGCTGATGCAACAGGAAGAGGAGAGCTAATAATATTGTAATTGTCAGATGGTTGTTTAGCCTGCCAACCATCATATGATCCACCTACATAAATACTATCGCTGGTATTAAAGAATGTAATCTTTCCAGTATAATCAGATGATTGATAATCAACATCAAGTAATCTGTTATACCACTTGTCATCAGTTATTAGATAATAAGCTGGTGGAAGTTGGAATATAGCCTTCGCATTTAAGCTTTGTGGCTTGATTAGCGCTCCAAGAGTTGTAACAACTGTTGGTTGAACCATTTCAGCCGTAGCAATCTTAGGATTATCAAACCAGAATCCTGGAATTAATAATTGAGGTTGTGGGAATGTAGCAGTTGCTTCCATGTGTTGAGCACCGTTAAATTCACCAATTGAGAATGTTATGTCTTCCATTAATGCAGATGCTGTCCATGCGGTTACAGCATTGCTTGTATTCTTTGTAGCCTCAAAGTTAGGTTGCTGGAATAATGCTTGTCC
>Ga0255141_1000122_pt1 | contig 29329 bp, 54 predicted proteins | sample Atl_Cont_RepA_0h_FD_183178 | JGI IMG/M metagenome (GOLD analysis project Ga0255141, IMG submission 183178) | Freshwater microbial communities from Altamaha River, Georgia, United States - Atl_Cont_RepA_0h | ecosystem: Environmental > Aquatic > Freshwater > River | place: USA: Georgia | collected... | reverse complement strand
GACCGCAGCGGCTATGAAGTTTGCCCAATGCGCAGCGATGAATGCACAGCGGCTTGCTTAAATGAGAGCGGCCATAATAGGATTGACATCCACGAGAATACTATTAATAAGGCCCGTATTACGAAGACGAAGTTATTCTTTGAGAATCGTCCTTTCTTTATGGGCTGGCTAATCGATGAGATACGCAGCGCGCAGAAAAAAGCAATTGCTGCAGGGATGAACTTCAGCGTGCGGCTAAATGGTACTAGTGACCTAAGCCCTGAACAGTTTCATATGCATGGCACTAACATACTGGAGATATTTCCTGAAGTACAGTTCTATGATTATACTAAAGTATATAAGCGTTTACAGTTAACAGAGAAGTACAGCAATTATGACGTAACGTTTTCCTACAGTGGGAGCAATGCTGTACAGTGCCAGGATGCATTGCTTCAGAATATCAGGGTCGCTGTAGTCTTCGAAACAGTACCTGAAGAGTTTTGGGGACGCGAAGTTATTGACGGTGACGCGTACGATATGCGTTATCAGGACCAGGGAGGCGTAATCGTGGGCCTGAAGTATAAGAAGGTCCGTAATAAGCTTGACCTATCTAAGAGCTCCTTTGTAATTTCAGAAGAAAAACTAAATAAATCTATTTCAAATGGACTACCTCAAACAGCTTAACACCCTCAGGGATGAACTTCATAGGAAGATCATTCACACAGCAATCTTAGCTTCAGATCCAGGGAGATATTACTTCCTGGAACTGGAGGAATGCCTGGAAGCTTGTTATATAATAAGATCCAGGATAACCGGTGACCTGGAATCGACGCCGGTTAATATTACCGGGATTAACGGCACCACCGGCGAGCTAGTTGCAGAAACAGCACACGGGACACCAAAGAAATTATATTATAACGATTTAACACTAGAACAGCTAGCCACACTTCTCAAGAAGCTGGAAAGCAAATTATTCACCATTACACAAGAAGAAAATGTTAGACACCTTATCACAGCTAGTTAGAAAACCTAGCAAAGCAACAGATCATGAGCTGGAGATCACCGGCTGGAAGGAGAAGCAAGCTCGAGTCCTGAAGCACATGGAGCGAGATGTCACGCTGATTAAGCTACTGGAAGAATTCAAAGTATCAAATGATCGTCTTAAATTTATTAGATCAAAGAACGACGTCAGGATCTACTTCGTTACTCAGGTAAAAGGCGGGGAGGAATATCTATACGCCCGCTGTATGTTTACTATTGACGGGAAGAGTAAAGAGTTCAGAAAGTACGTAGGGATCGCGAGCGAGATCAACCAGGAAAAGATCGACCTGGATCACTTGAAACAAATCTTTTTAAGAATGTTAAAAAATTTTTTGGAAAATTAAAAGAAGTAATTTAACTTGCACCCATTATCCAACAATTAAAACTTTACTATCATGGGACTAGATGTTTATTTGTACCAGTACAGCGACTTCAAAAAGTCAAAAGCAAATGAGAAGGCGTATGACGACTACAGCAACAGGCTGTATGACACATTAGAAGGAATCGAAGATGATGAGCTTGTAAGACAGGCACGCGAAGGGATTCAGGAGAAGTTAAGAGCTAAAGCGAATGAGCTTGGGCTTGGTGAGTATGGTGAAGATCTTACCAACTGTACCAGGATTGAACAGGATAGCGTATTACACCCTGAACATTATTTCAAGATTGGTTACTTCCGCAGCAGCTACAACGGTGGCGGCATAAATAATGTGCTGCGTGATCTAGGAATCCCTGATCTGTATGACATATTCGAGCATGATAATGATGAGCATGAGTTTTGTCCTGATTGGAATCACGCGTTGGAAGTTGTAAAAGGATCTATCAGGTTACTGGAAAAAGATAAGGGCTACCGTATTGAAACAGTATCTGCCAATATGTTTTCCCCTGATGATGTTCCCCAGTCACCTGCGGCTGCATTGCAGATCTTTAAGCAGCAGGTGAAAGAAAGACCAAAGAATAAAGACTTCCAATGCTACAGTAATAAAGCAGGTGAGTTCTACCTGGATAATGCAGGGCTTAAAGTACATGGGCTGATTCCTGGAAAGGATATGTTCCAACACCCCTGCACATTTGTTATATACAAACCAAAGGATGCAAATAAATTTTACCTGCAGGCTTTGGAGATTGTGAAAGAAACAATCGAGTATGTACTGGCACAAAAGAATCCGCAGGAATATTACTTGAGCTGGTCATCTTAGTTTGAAATAAAACTATTTGAAAACATGGAAGCATATCAAATTAAAGCAAACGAAGAATTTTTTGATTACCTATTAAAGGTGATTAAAGATAATGGAACATGGGGCTGGCCGGATCAACAGGCTTTTTTCACAGTACGCGGCGGGAAGTTTTTAGGTGATCCCGCCGCACTGGAAAGTGTTAAAAAAATTGTTAGTAAAAAATATTTTGAAAAAAACTTTGGAATTAAAAAATAATTCTTAATTTCACAAAAAAAAAACAACTATGGCAACTAAAGCAATTGACCCAACAGTAAAGCAATGGAGCGACAAGGCTCGCGAAGTTCTAAAAGGAAAAACTATTGTAGAAGCAAGATACCTGAACGACGAGGAGATGGAGATGATGGGATGGTATTCTCGCCCACTCTGCTTCTTCCTGAATGATGGCACTTCATGCATTCTATCTTGTGACGACGAAGGAAATGATGGCGGCGTATTATTCTATGGAGAGAACGGTGTATTACCCACATTATAAAACATATGGATGCGTCATACATAGAACAAAGAATAAGCTTCTTGAAATCGCTGAAGCTGCCGCTGCTCAATAAGCGAAGCCGGGCTTACAAAGACTGGAAGCAAGAACTGGAACGATTAACAAACCTTTTAAATAAAACTAACCATGGCAAAGAAAATTAAAGTACGCTTCAACCTGGGGAAAGGAAAAAACTATATGAAGTGGAAACTAGAATTCCCGACTCACTCCGAGTATTACAGTCCCGAGGATTATAATCTAGCACTGTTCGGATGTCAACTCAAGAACCATAAGAAGACGGCGGAGAAGATCAACCAGGGTGCCAACAAATCCGTATGCGCCTGGATTCTTTGTGACAGTGTCTTCTTGACTCAAAATGTGAAGCAGCCTGAAGACGGCGTGCAGCTGAAGTATAATCCCCGCACGCAGCCCAACTGGCTAGCGGGAGAAGCAATCGTTGATAACGAGCACTTCGATCACATATGGAGCACCGGCCGTAAACTATTTGCTAAAAAATAAAACTATTTGAAATGGAAGCAACTAAATTAACCCAAGAATACCTAGACATCTATTACTTCGAAATGTTTTCCAAAGCAGGTGAGAATGCCTGCAGGTCAATCGTGCGCGCAGCGTGGAAGAAGCTAGCCGGCAGCAAGAGAATCTCTGCTGAGGAGATGTACGAGTACCTGCGCGGAAGAATGAATAAGACAGCAGGTAAGTTCCCTGAAGTATGGGACACTGAGCCCAGGGAAAAGATCTTCTACCTGGTGAACAAGAAAGCCAGGGAATATGATTATGATTACTCAAGTTACTTCGGTTCAGGCTTTTAAAATAAAACTATATGAAACCGACCAGAAGCAGACTGTATTGTAGGGACGCTGGTAAATCCAAGATCCTGTTTGAAACCGAGAAGAAGGCGGAGAACTTTATCAGGTTTAATGCTGAGGAGATCAAAGCCGGTTCAGGATTTAGCCCGGTGCGCACATACTTCTGCATAAGTTGCGGCGGATATCATGTAACCAGCAAAGAAACGAACCCTGAAGTATCCAGGTCGGAAAGAGTCCTGGAAGATTACAACCGGCTGAAGCAAGAAGCTAGAACCGGTAAGAAACGAATGAAGGAAATTAAAAAACAAAATAAAACTATATAAAAATGGAAAAAGTAGCAAAGTACAAAGCGGCTGCGCAAAGATGGGCAGCAATGTATAAAGTAGAGGACCAGCACGCCATAGATGTGGCAGCCTCCATCCTGATGACCAGGGATAAAGTAATGATGGGCGGAAGCTTCGTACAGGCTGTCGTTGATAATAACCTGAGGGAGGCGATCAACAGGGCGGATGACACCTGTATAAAGTACCTGAAGTTCTTCAGTATAATCAACCACAACTGTGGCAGTTACGAAATTGAACACGGTCAATAAAAATAAAACTATATGGTAGCGATATTCATAGACGCAAAGAATCGACAGGTATCACCTGTTACAACTAAAGGACAGCTCGAGGACTTCTACAGGATCATGAATGTTGAGATGGTGGAGATCGCTGAGTACTGGGAGAACGGTGACACCCTGTGGGTTGATGAGGAGGGATTAATTAACGGGACGAACTTCGGATTCGAAATCAACGGGAATCAGTATCTTGGTAATGGAATGATCTACGGTACGAACAGGGAGAACCCTGAGAACAACGACTCAGCTGTAACCAAGATCGACTCGCTCAAGATTAAGTTCTTTGAACTAGTCCCAGCAATTTAAAATAAAACTATTTCAATTATGGAAAACAGTTACAGAGTTATATGGGAAATCGATGTGGATGCGGTGGACGCAAAGGACGCGGCCCAGCAGGCGTACGATTCAATAGTTAACGGGACCGCTCCAGTATTCGAGGTCCATGAATGGGTGGAGCCTCCGATGACAGAGATCGAGCCGGTGGCCCTGGTGGATGTAAAGGACCTGTCCTGGGAAGGACCTGTTCCAACTAAGCGGGTGATCAGTGAGCAGTATATGGGACCAGATATCATTTAAAATAAAACTATATAAAAATGCCACTTAACAAAATCATCGTCATGATGTGGATCTCTCAAAAGAAAGCATCCATCAATAGGAACCTAGATATGGGTTTCGTAAACATTAACTCTGCGACCGACCAGATCCAGCTCCTGGATGAGTTGATCGACGACTTCAACCTGGAAGAAGTAACAGAGGAACAGGATTACCATATCGAAAAAAATTTTTGATTCTAAGAAATTATTCTTAACTTCCCACCTTAAACCAAAACCTCATTCGTATGACACAGACAATTAACCTAGGGCCTGAAGTATATGTTACGGACCCTTGCTACAGTGTACCGACCTGGTGCCAGAAAAAATTGGATAATGTATTACCTGGAGAGTGGATCGTATCGATGATCTATGATGAGCTGGGTGGAAGCAACCGTAACGCGGAGCTCTACCTGATTCATAAGGATTACCAGACGACTCGCGGGTTAAGCTTCGACTGGCTCGGGGACTTCGGCGTCGACAGCGGCCAGGCGGGAGTATTTGATGCCGCGTCATACAGGGACGATGCATATGCTGCAGGTATTACAACACCTGAATATGATTTCTTTCTCCCAGGAGATCCTCAGGAAGGTGACGCCTGGTATGAGAAGATGTGCAAGTTTACTCTTGCAGCAGATGGCTGGGGAACTTACGCAGCAGGTGCGGTTTCTTCTAGCGGCTACGGCGACAGGATGTATCCAGTATACGGGGCGGAAGTTGATGGTAAGATTGTGGCGCTTCAACTGGTATTCATTTCCCAGGAAGAAGACGAGGATGACTGGGAGGATTGCTGTAGCGAATGCGGGGCCGTACTAGAATTCGACGGGACCTGCGACTACTGTGAGCATTTCGAGAATTCAAAGAAAGAAGATTAAATAAAACTATTTTAAAATATATTTCCCTCCGGATTTTTTTGTTCCAGTTTTTTTCCTTATATTTTATTATAAACAATAAATGTTATGAAAAAGAACAGAACAACCAAATCCACTCCGCTAACTGTATACCAGTCAGTGGGACCAAACATCTACTTTGATGGCACTAGCTATCGCGTACGTGTAATTGTTAATGGTCAACGTTACTCTAAGAATCTGACTTCGAAGAGAGCCGCTGTCCAATATCGCAATTCACTTCTTAAGACTGCTTAAGAGACTTCAATAGTAGTAGGTTTGTTATAAGGGAGACTAGCAATGACGTCTCCCTTATTTTTTTAACTTTTAAATTCTGACACATGCACACCCTACCACTCTGGCTAGACTTCATGATCTACATTATGGCTATTGGTCTAACGATCACCATAGCGAAGTATCTCTTCGACCTGGTAAAGATCATTAGAAGTAAGTAACAGATCCGGTCGCGTATTACCTGGCTGGCTCAGCCCGCCTGGGCGGGATCAAGCAAATGAAATAAAACTATTTCTTTTTCCCCGCCGGCTCCTGGCTCGCGTTTCGCGATCTGCTAAAAGACCGACCTTCGTATGACACACCTCCAGCCGGCTGGCTGGGGCCCACAATATTAGTCCCTATGTTTAAACCGATCGGTCCAGTTTCTACTGGGCCTTTCTTTTTTCCGGGATGCCAAAAGCCCAGACCCCCTTTATGGGGCTGGGCGATCTACACGTATGACGAGGGGACCCTAAGGGACCGGCTAAACATTTTAAATAAAACTATTTTATTTTTTGCGTATGACGCAAGATCCCCTGGGGGATAGATCGGCGCCTCCCATAAAGGGGTCGGCGCCTCTTAGACATCCCGAATATTTTGTTTAAGTATTACGCGCAAAAGTTAAACACACTATAAGCATGTCATACGCGCGCGGCGTCGCAGACAAAGCCCCGAGCACTTTATGCGAGGGGCGTATTACATAGAGATATTAAGGAATTTTTTAGAATTTTAAAAAAACACGGTTGTGATTCACACAAGGGACACTTCCTGGGTGGTTCCCACAAATTCCCACTTTTACCCAAAATTTGTGATTGTAATACACGTATCGAAAAAAACAGCGTTCACAGGGGTCTAATCCACAATAAATTTAATTACGATAGGACTTGTACCTAAAATGTCAGTAAAGTATATGTTTATATAGATAAATGTAGCCATTTTGACAGGCTCTAAAAATGCCAAACTCAGAAGTAAAATAGAGCCAAATCAGGAAGTGAAAGTAGTAGATCGCCCTTTCGCATAAAGTGCTCAAGGGCTCTAATTGCATCCTGAACTATACGTAGAATTTACTATCAATACTATCTCTAGTCTCTTCATAGTACTTCATAAATTCCATAGCGATCTCGTGTTTTCTTTCCAAAAATACTGTAGCATCCTTATAGATGTAGTCTAAAAATCTATAGGTTCCTTTAGTATTTTTACAACCCATATCATATTTTCCTATGGTGACAAAGTCAATATCTAAGGATTTAAAATGTTCTATAAACCATGCTTTAAAATCTTCAGCTACTGTAGCAATGGATAAATGAAGTCTGTCTATAACCAGATCTCTATTACTTCTTTTACCTTCTTTTGTTTTAAAACCTACTGATCCATTACCATCAAAATAACCTCTGATAAAATGGCTATACCATATGGGATCTATATTAGGTTTATCTAAAGTAAAAGACTTTCTAGGGATTACGCCTTTGTTCATTATATCCTCTACTAGTTTATTACTATTGATGGATACTCTACAGTTATCACTATAGGATTCTTCTCCTTTTCTAGTTGTGGTATAATCTCTTTGGTATGTTATTCTAGAATCTCCTCCGAAAACTTTAGCGAATTTCTTTAGGTGATGTTCATCCTTAATAGCTAGCTTTAGGACAATTGAACTACCTCTCTTTTTCTTTTCTGCTCCTCCGTGTCTTAATCTTATAGTACCGTCGGCAGCCAGAAATCCTAACCAATATGCTTTATCTTCTGTATCTATGGTTTCGAAATAGTTCTCATCAATAAAGTATTTCCTAGCTATAAGTTGAATACCATTTGCTTTTAGTATTCTAGTTACTTGATTAGCGTTTTTAAGTTTTAATATATCCGCAACAATATATGTGCTCTTATGTTCATTATATAGTTTAAGAACCTCCTCCGGATTTAGCTTATCATATATTCTTTTGTTACACCCGCATCCGGTGATCTTACCCAGATTACTTAATAATAGATCATATACCTTTCCACACTCACATTTAACCGTGGCAGTTCTTAGAGATACCGGACGATTGGCTCCGGATAGTCGTCTTGGACCTTCCTTAATAAAGGTGAGCATATGGAATTTATCTCCTGGGTTTGGGGTTGGTTTCATATTATTTCTTTGGGTTCTTTTTCTTTACCGGTCTTCTGGTCGCTTTCTTCAGTTCTCTTTCTGATTCATATACCATTTTATGTTTGATGTTATAATGTTCTATCTTATGACAGGTTTCGCATAAGGTATATAAACAATTGGATCTATATTCCCAGGGTAATTTCCCTTTAATATAATATCCATGATGTACGTGTAGAATCTTATCCTTTCTTTTACACCCGCGACATGTGAACTTATCCCTGAGCTTTACCTCATAGGCTTTGGCTTTCCACCTGGGATCATTTAATAGTTCCTTATAAGTCATTATCTTTAATAAACGGCGCTTAGTCTTTCAACTCTACCCTCAATAATACCATTAGCCCACTCAGCCCCCATAATAAATCCATTGTATTCATCATCGCTGGTTGTTTCATCATAAGCGGCGTCAACTATTTCATTACCCTCTGGTAAGCTAACCGAAGGTATGGTATTCATTAATTCCTGAATGAAATTCGTAGGGATGTCATTTCTACCATCTGTGGCAATATGTAACAATGTCTCAACTTGTTTTTTTGTGTATAGCATAATATATTTGTTTTATATTCTAATATAAGGAAAATATTTGAAATAAAAAAACCGGAAGATTATTCCGGCTTAACTAACTTGCTCTTATCGAAAATTAGAATGTTTAGATCATTCTGAAAACCATCATATCCTTTGGACATTAGGTGGTCTATAAACTCTGGGGTAGGTTCATAAGCATACTCATCATAGTCGCCAGCCTCTGGATCAAACTCATCAATAAGTTCCTCCCATTCAGAATAATTGTATTCAACATCTAGTACATTAAGATTGGATGGCATTAGATATTTGGTAACTTTGCCATACTCTGAAGCAAACTCTTCATCTTCACTAACCCATATAGAATTCCCAATATGTTCTTCTTTTTCTCCTCTATATACTGGAACATATTGAATATCTTCAATACCCATTATGTCTTTAATTCTATCTATATTCTCTTGTAAGTTCATGTATATAAATATAAACTATTCATATATTAGCGGTTCTTCACAGTGAGGACATTCATCTAATACTATAAGATTGTTCTTGTGAAATGACCAGTTCTCAACAAAGGATAGTTCCATTTGACTTAGTTTCCTATACCCATCTAGACAAGTAACTTCCCCATTGATATCATAAAACTTTCCTTTATACCTAGTAATAATATGATTCATATTCCCGGAAATATATGGGACAGTATTCTTATACATCTTGGATAATAGAACATGAAATCTATAACATCCTCCCCTTGTATATATGTGTTCAATATACCCGTCGGAATTCCTTAGTTCATCTATGAAGTCTTTGATATTCATATTAGTCGACAATAATCTTATGACATTCCCAGCACTTATAACATCCTTCCCTATAATATTCCCTGTACCTAGGTTGATGTAAACATTCGGTGGCGGGTTTATCCTTTATACGGAAAATCCTTCTTATAATATCCTTAAGGCGTTTATCTCGGATTGTTTTTCTGAATGTCATGTTAATCTAAACTGTTTGGGTAATATAATAATGTTGGATTCTTCTTTTGAATATCGGGTAGATCTTTCCCTGGGCGTTCTGCCATCTGATCGGTGAAATCCTTTACATCAAATCTCTTAGTAATCAAATGAATACCATTCTTGGTTGGGATAACCGCTTCAATCTTACTACCTTTATCCGTGGGTCTAACCCTTTCAATAATATTAATCACCCTGTTCTTTTCAGATATAGAGTGAGAGTCAATATCAATAATCCACCGCTTCTCCTGGGTTTTTAGTTGGCCAACCACGCTATCAAATACATTCTTCTGATTGATCTGACCGGATTGAATCCTGGTGACAATCTCCGTGATCATATTCATTCCCACGTCCCTGTGGTTCTGTTTGCAAACATGAATATAGGCACGGGCTTTGAATACCTCACATAACATCTTGACCTCCTCATATCTTTTATCCAGATATTCCAGGGATGTTATGCAATATGATTTAATGGTTCTTACCGACTGATGATTAGCTTTGTCAGTAGTCTGATCCTTCTTTCTTAATAGAACATATAACTGATAGAAGTCACCCTCCTCAGAGAAATTAAGTAATGGCTTAATTAGTTCTATGTTGTCTATCATATGTGATTGGATTTTTCATATGCTTTCACAGATGGTAAACCACTGTATTCACATAACATTTCTTCCCTTTGTCTCTTTAGTTCTTCCTTTACGTCCTCCGGAAAATATACTCCCTCACTTTCCATGTCAGCTATGGTTCTATTCATGGCTTTATAGATAAGATCCTTTTGTTTATAGGTCATCTTTTGTGAAGATTGCTCATCATCAAATAGTCTACCAATGAATCTTATCATGTCGGCTCTAGGACCACCATCCTTTTGAATCTTATATGATTCATGGTTCACGTTGCGCACTTCCCTGTATATGGCAATGATGAATACCAAAAATAATGTGGATAATACGGTGGTTAATAATATGATATCTAAATTTTCCATATTAATTTCTTTTGCTGTTAATAAAATTGAGAAGCCCCAAGATGGTTGGCGGCCATAGACCAATAAAAATGGCTTTTGTTGGGTTGTTCTGTACCAAATAGATATATTCGCTGACGAATATAACCACAACGCAAATAAGGACAATTAATGCCTCGCTTACTGTGAATTTTTTCATGTATTCTGATGTTTAGAACACAAATGTATATAATATTCTTGATATTCCAAAAATTAATCCCAATAATTATGGGATTTCAAATAAAATTTTGGATTGTTTCTATTTGCCCAGCATTTGAGCATTAGGGTAATCATATATAATAACCCCTTGTTTTTAAATCTCCTAGCAGATGTATATACCCCTTTAATATTGTGTATTGTAAATAAGGGGGCCCATATTTTATTAGATATAAAATAATCCTCAGCAAATACCTGATCTGGGTTATATTCACCTGCATATCTATATGCCTCCGTTTTAAAAAGTTGGAAGCCCCCAATAGCGAAAGAGCTTCCAAGTAATTTCATGAATCTTTGAATAAAGGTGAAAACAGAATATATCCAATTATAACCATGATCCGTTTGAAATTTTACCGTGGATAATTGTTTGGTATTATGAACCATCTGATATAAAACCATATTATTGTATAAGAAAACATCAGCGTCCAAGAATAAAACATATGGGGTTGTTACAAGTTTTGCCCCCATATATCTTCCATATGCTGGATAACCACCTGGAATTACTTCTATGTTTAATGAGTATTTAAAATCAATTTGTATTTGTTTAATAATATCCAACGACTCTTCATCATCACTGCAGTCCGCAATAATAACTTTCATCCCATAACCCATTATTTGGGAAGATAAATAAGAAATGCTTAGATATAAATTACCCTTTTCGTTTTTGCTCGGAATAACCACCGTCAGCAAATCTCTTAATGGTGTATTGTTCATCGTTGTATATAATATATGAGTTATTTTCAATCCAATCCCCACAGTTTAAATATCTAATGTCTTCAATCATCCTATCTTCTGGATGATGAATATGACCAGATATAACCGCATTGCAATGATGTTTCTTGGCTTGCCTAACCAATTCAAATTCGTATTGAGTGATAAATTTAACGGCTTCCTTAACTTTGTTCTTTAAAAACTTGGATAAAGATCTTTTCATCCCCAACTTCTTTAAAAATCTATCGATTGATATTGCCGCATCATAGCCAACCGATCCAAGAACACCTAACCATTTTAATTTAACCACACCATCATATAGATCACCATGTGTAATAAAGGTATTCTTCCATATGTATTCATTGTGAATCTCAACGTTTCCAAAAGAGAATTCCCCGTACTCTCTTAGAAACTGGTCATGGTTACCCGGAATATAAATCACTTTACATCCGTTTTTTGAATGAGATAAGATTTTTCTTAATACATTTGTATGTGACTGAGGCCAGCGAAACTTGCGTTTTAATAGCCAGCCATCAATAATATCACCAACAAGAAATAAATGTTTAGGCTGATAAGTTTTAAGAATTTCAAGGACCTCGTTAGCGTTTGATCCCTTTGAGCCCAGATGTACATCTGAGATAAACAATGCTTCTACTTTCATTGTTTATAAATATCAAAATGAGGTGGCTAAGTGTGTTAACATTAAATTAATAAAAAAACCGGGTGGTTATTCCCGGTTTTAATTTCTTTAAGCTAGTTGTCTTTCCAGCTCTTCGTTGGCGCTACGGATTCTACCATAGACATACTGTTTAACCCACTCACCACCATCTTTGAAATCGTCCATTCCATCTGGGCCGGCTTCATCATACCCATAGTCGTTGATAAGATCATCATCCGGAAGATATACAGCTTCCATCTCTGACATAATATCTTCGGCTGTTGTGGTAGTATTGGTGCGAGCAAGGTTAATCATCGCCACAACTTGTTGTTCTGTGTACAGCATAATATATTTGTTTTATAAACTAATATAACAAAAATAATTTAGAATAACAAATATGATTAACTAATAACTAAATTTACCCACATACTTTCCGCCATTATTTATCCATTGTATATTCGGAATAGGTTGATTACCCGGCCCGTTCTGATTTTGCAAATAACCAATACCATCCGCCACAATATCCTTGTCTCCATCTCTGTCCACATCAAACAATCTTATCCAGCCAAACCATGTGCTGTTCTCCTTATATGAAACATCCACCCGATTATCCGTTGCATCCGCAAATTCATTGTTTCTATTTTCCAATATCCTTATACCAAATCCCTTATTGTTTATCTCATAGTTCAAAATCAAATCAATATCTTTATCCCCATCAATATCCGAGAAAGCAACATCCATGATCGATGTTCTATTGTCTGCAGGGTTTGGAATAATGGTTTGATTGTTTATTGAATAAGTGTGCGATTGGCTTCCCCACAGTATTCTTGATACCATATTGCTTTTGCTTCCACCTAATAATAGAATATCCAAATACCCGTCAGCATTTAAATCAAATGTCTCAATGGTATAATAGTTATTTGGATTGTTATTGGAATATCCAATCCCGTTTATAAAGTTTTCAATATATTTAAAATTGCCATTCCCTTGGTTTTGATAATATACCGGGCCAATTGGTTGATAACCACCAGCTGAATACAATAATATATCGACATCACCATCGTTATCAAAATCCCCCGAACATCCACTATGGTAATATCCAATCTTATCACTCATGGTTTGTATGTTCATGGATAGATCCCCATTAAATGAAATGATATGAACCGAATCCCCATAAAACGGTGGAAGATCCGCCCCACCAGAACAAACCAATATGCCAACCTTGCCATTCTTATAATAGTCATTTAAAACAAGTTTCCTTGCGCCAGTTAATCCCTTTTGAATGTTCGGCTTGGAGAATCCTTGCTTATCATATTCCCAAGTTACATAATATCCCGGTTTGTTTGTCCCAAATGGAGACGCCCAATAGTTGTTAAACACATCATTTTTCCCATCACCATTTAAATCCCCATAAAACAATCCTTGCCTATTGCTGAAGTAATTGGTATTGTTTGAATTGTATGTGAAATTAACTTCAGATCCATTTGTATATAACGATCTGTATGTTTGTGAAGAGTCAATAAAAAAGTTTCTCCCACCAAATAACTTATTAGTCACATACCAACCCGTTGTCTTGTTGATTGATGAATATTCCTCAATTGGCTGTGGGATAACTGTTGGTTCAATTGGCAAATCTTTTGAGCAAGAAGCCAATAAAATAACAACGGATAACCATATAATATGTTTCATATAAATCTATTTGCCCACAAAATTAAAAAGAATTTCGGAATATTCCAAATATATTCTATAAAAAAACCGGCTGGCGCCGGCTTATATTTTATCTAGTTTCCATCTGTATTCTTTATAGTAATCATCATAACCAGACTTATGGATAATATCCCTTACCTTCTCCAGAGTATAGGTATTCATAAGATAGTTTAGGAAATCCCCAATAGTCTTGTCTTCATTTCTTAACTGGAAATATACATCCATATCCTCATCTCTTAGATAACCACCATACTTCCAGGTATTAAAATATACCCTATTTCTTTCCAGCTTAATATTATTATCAGTTAGATTCCACTCATTATTCCCCCATTCATATAGAGCATACTTACTAGCATAATCAAACTTCTGACCCTTTGGCTTTAGTCCCATGGTCTTAATATTCACAAGATCCTTTACAGTTTGTACCTTGTGCTTTTTCATCTCTCTTACCAGCAACATAACATATCCTCTCATTCCACCATCTCTTCCGCCCTTAAACATATTATGTAGATAAGCACTTATGCTTGAATTAAAATCCTGGGAATTATAATATAGATTCCTCATGGTTTCGAATGTCTTGTAACAATCTATATCCATTTCAATGTTATTGGCTTTTATATATTCACCCATATCTTTGCAAAATAGATCATAGTCGTTTGTATATTTCTCATTATATAAAACAAGTGCAACTATCTTTGAAACCAGATCACTGTCGCCATATCTGGATTCTTCTCTATCCTCAAGATCTTTCTCTGATTGATAGTTAAGGACCTGATCATTGATTGGATTAGTACTGGACGCAGCATCTTTTTCATTAGAATAAACAAACGCTGGGACATTCAATTCATTAGCCAACTCAAGAATCTTTTTAAATCTAATAAGATATTGAGGATAACCTTCCATATCTTTAATAAGCATATCAATTCTTTTGATATAGGATAGTGCGTTATCGATTACCGGCTTATCTGATAGTATTCTGTCCTCAAATTCAAATGAATCTCTGGAATTGATATCAGTACTCCCTTTTAGCCCCCAATAATCAACAGGCATGGACTTATACCTTGTGTTTAATTTAGCGCCGTCAAATACAATTCTTGCTTTTGCATCACCACCCTTCTTACCATAACCCAGTTTAAATGATCCGGTCCTTGAAAAGGATAGAAAGAATGGTTTGTTCCCGTATTGATCAGCAGCGCCTCCCAGATTGGAAGATAGATTAATTTTATTTGTTTTCAGGATATTCAATATGGCATTCGGGTTTGTGTAATGATACACATCCCCGCTCAACATCTCATTTAATAAACCATATAATTGCATCTATATAAATATAAAAAAACCGGGTTATTATTCCCGGTTTTTTACTTTAATCAAATAACGTTTGCTGATTCTTATTGGGGTATGGGACTCTTCCAGCTTTGCTCTTTGTTGGTTTGCAATAATAACAGGTACTCATTTTACCGGTTGTTAACAATGTTTTCTTGGTTGCAAACTCATTACCACAATCACATTTAACATTTAATTTGTAGTGAATGGTTTTACCATGAACATATGGTTCAGCTCTAGACTCTACTACAAGTTTTCCGAAACGATCACCAATGTTTACTTCAATTCTTTCAATACCTTTTTGTGGTCTTTTGTTCGCCATCTGTTCTTCAAATGTTGACCACTTGCAATTACCTGGTTCATACATTCCATTCACATCAATTCGATCAAGTGAGTGAAATATGGTTGGTCTAGGACCCATGTCTGTAAAAAAGTTGATAAATGAATTAAGCCATCTATCACATACCTTTATACCTCTTCCACCATATGAATTATATCTGTTGTTCTTTGGATTATAACATCTGGCTTTCATATTGAACCACGATTTATATTCGGGGCTTCTGTTGCCAGCAATACTTTGTCCGTGAAATTTATTTTCCTTCTTTAAATAATCAATTCGCATTTCGCTTCTCTTGCACCCACAGGAAGTCAAAGGATTCTTCCTGGTTAAATAAGCATAATTTGTGTCAAAGTCATTATCACAGTGTGGGCAAGTAACTCTAACTTTTCTGCAACTGGTACCGTCTTCGTATCTTCCTCTTGGTAATTCCTCAACTAAAGTAAATCCATTAATTTTTTCTCCTTTTTGTAATCGTTTCATTTTTGTTCATTTTATTTTTTTTATGTTTATTGTTTCCCTATAGGGTAATTTAAATCTATTTTTGTTTTTGTTCCGTCTGGTTGTGAAAACATAATATGAGTTGGACTTGTTGCAAACTCATTTGCCCCTTTATTCTTAAACATCTCCATATAGTGTTTACCTTTGCCAGGTTTTAAATATGCAATTGTCATGTGTGGATGATAATCCGGATATGTTTGAGTATTGGGTAGACTCTTTAGTTTTTCATTACACTGGTGCAAAAATGCTCCGCCACGATCAGCATATCCAATATCATATTTGAATACATCAAACTCTGGGTTTTCGAACAGAGATGGGTTATACGCTTTTAGATTACCAAATTTATATTGATTAACAATATTTGCAACTTGATCAAGAGTAACCCCGTCGTGTAAACCATATAGTAATGTACAATGTGGCTCGTACTCAATGCCAGGATCTTGCAGATCAGTAGGATTGATTGTATCTTGAAGCTTGATAATTTGATCAGGGAAGCTAGTATATAACATAACGCAGCCATAGTCATAGTGTTCCTTTCCTTCATTAATTAGTTTAGTTAATTTTAACATATAAAATAGTTTAATCTTTTAGCAATCCATTTATCACGCCAGAGGTTGACGCGAATGAAAAAAATAGATACACAACTTTGGTCACCCAATGCCAAACAAATAAATTTGGCTCAACGGTAATAAACCAAAATATCAAATACCAAAAGCCGAATCCAAATAACAAGCCAAATGCAAATAATAAGATTGTTTTAAATGTCTCCATCTTTTATATAAAATAATAGTTTCCTTTTACATAGTCAATATTAGTTGAATCGATCCATTCTTCTCTTAACCCATGGCCAAAAGAATCTACACCTTCAAGTGTCCACAAGGGATTGTACCATTCAAGCGGCCCACCCTTTTTAAAAACTTTTCTGAATCTATCATCACTATATGGCTCAGTAATTTCACCATCGTAAAATTTAACCAATCTATCTTTGTCAAATGACATAACAGAAATTCTTCCGGACTCTGCTCTATCTGTCATTGGATTCATGATCAAACAATATACCTTTACTTGTTGTATGGTTCTTGTCTCCATTTTAATTTAGTTTTGTATAAAAAAATATTGAATCGAATTTAGAGTGAGCAAGAAAGTACATACCATCTTTAGTTTTGTAAAGATTAACAGGCCTTCCATTTACTCTGTCAGTAAATCGGTATTCAATAAACTCGGCAAACAACCTTTTAATCATAATACTTCGGTTAATATTCTCCACTCTTTTAACATCGACCCATCAAATGAACATTCGATTGGAATACCTTGAAGGTCATTTACGCTTTCAACCTTTGCGTCTTTTAACAATGATGAAACGTATCTAACCATATCATTTATTTGTTTAGTTCTATCTTCTTCAGTCCATTTGGAATATTCAGTACATTTAATTCTTTCTGGGTCCCACACTGATTTACCATCATTAACACCCCAACCATCGCCACCTAATGTAAAATGAATACCCAATTGACAGTCTTGATATCCACCGATACCAAACTTAACTGATTTGATTTTGCCTAATTTTTTTTCCATTTTAATATTTTATGTATGAATAGTTTTTTATTTTAGGGCCTCGATCTTCATCAATTCTTTGTTTTGCTGAGTTTAGATCATTACCATAAAATGGTGTCAACTCTTCCCAAGAAAGTAGAATTCTTTTTTCTGGTCTATAATATTTCATTGAACCATGTTCAACTACTCTAATTCTATAAACTGTACACGACTGCAATGACAACACTCCCATTAACATTGCAAAAAATAAAAGTCTCACTATTATTTGTTTATGATTGTTAATATTTGTCGAGTTAAACTACCAGCAGTTCTTTTACCATTGATATTCCATCTAATAATTGCGGTTTCAATATCACGGTATAACTGTTTAGCTTCTTCCTCTTTTTGTTTTTTTGATTTGAAGATGTGGTGTTTATAACTCTTATCCCAAAACTTTCTGGTTAAACATGTATAAACCCAGATCTTTAATTTAACCCACCTTTTTAGTTTAACATGCCAAGGATCATTTTTCATTTCCTCCAACAACTGTTCCACTACTTTGCTTTTTCGATCTCCCATTTCTATTTAATTTTATTTTTGCGGCTTCCAATAGCCACATGATGACGAATGCCCATGCGAACATTCCACTTATTAAAAAACATCCCAAAATATCAGCTAATGAGATGTACTCTTGTTTATCTAGATAACTCATTAAGAGCCAAACTGTTCCTACTATTGTAGATAGTAACCAGTATACAATGAAACCTTCCATAAACTAATATATAAAATTATTTTGATTTTGGATCGATGATTGCATAGTTTCCATAGACAGCAAACTTTCGCTTGCTTTCTGTGTCTGTGAATTCGATACCACCATCTTCAGTTTTAACTACTTTTTCTGTCCATATTCTGTGCCCATCAAAATCAATCCTATACATTTTATTTCTTTGATTCTCTTGCTTTATCATTAGAACAACAAGACCAACAGCAGTGCCAAAAATAAAAATACCAAATAGAATTTTTGAAACAGTATTCAATACTTTATTATCCATTTAAAAAAATTATTTTTTAGTTTTCTTTCTTTTGTCACAACCACAAGATACTTTTAATCCGTTGTATAGATTTCTGAAAAGATAGGCTTTTATGGTACCACACTTACAGGTCGCTTGTACCCATCTTCCTGGTTTATCTAAGTCTAATTCTTTAACTAACTTAAGCTTTCCGTATCTTGAACCTTTAACAAACTTAACAGTCCTGCTTGTGTTTCTTGCTTGTTCTTTTGGTGTAGCCCATCCGCAGTTAGCTGGTGAATAGCCTTTATTGTTATTGTAACGTTCAAGACTATATCCTGGACCCGGTTTTCTACCAAGATCATTTAAAAAGTTAGCATAACCCTGTCCTCTTGGTTTTCTCCAACGAGCACAGATAGTGATATTTCTATCGATATACGTTTCATTGTGGAAAATGTCGAATCTTCTGTAGTTGCATCTTTTATACATGTTTCTCCATGCATTGTACTCTGGGGTTCTTTTGTTTACATCGCCCAGTTTTTTAACACTGTTTTCGCCATGATAATATCCGAAAACTTGTTTCTTTTTGTTCTTGGTTTTCTTTAGATTTTTCATTTTATTTAAGATTATAATAAAATATAAAGAAAAAAATCCATAAAAAAAAATCTGGAGTGAATAAAATAAAAAAAACCCTGGATAATTCCAGGGTTTAGATATAATTCAATAAGTATTTTAGGGTTTATTCCTTTGTTTTCTTAGCTTTTTTTGCTGCTGGTTTCTTTGCTGCAGGCTTTTTAGTTGCCTTTTTAACAACCTTAACCACTTCAGCTACATCTTCTTTAACATCTTCCACCTTAGCCTTTACTTCTTCTACCTTTACTTTAACTTGGTCTACCTTAGCATCAACAGCATCAGGAATACCATTCTTATCTTCGTCTTTTAGAAGACCGAATTTGGTTGCTACTAGCACTCCGGCTACTACAACAGCGATAATAATTAAAACAGTTACAAGCATAATATGTATATTTTATATATAAATATAACGAATTTTTGGAAAAAATCAAAGCATTTCTTTACTTTCTTTGATGATTTATCTATTTATTTCCTGTAGGTTTCCTGACAGAGAAAAGGGAGACTTTCGTCCAAAGGGTAATTCAGCAATTGAGAGTATGGATCTAACTGGTGGGGTAGACTCAAATAGAGTTGAGACGTACCAGCTACAAAAAAGGTCGATGTTTATAAGGTAGATATGGGGCAAAACCTGTTTAGGGTAAATCTGGTCTACCGAAGCTCATCGGGTAAGTCAGTTGGGAGAAAATTCTCTTTGAGGGACTTCATATGTTCAATATGTTCATCACACTGTTTGATCTTATCAACAAGCATCCTTCTAATTAACATACCTAATACTTTATCATCTGTTACAGAATCTATTAAATCTTTTGATATAGTAATAGTTTTCTTTGATTCCTCACTAGTTTCAATTGCTTGTTTAATGTAAGGATTATATCTTTTCTCCATTAAATTTCAAATTTAACTCTTGGTTCAAAATCATCAGGAACTTGATCCCAGAAATCTTTTCCAACTTTCTCAATGAAAGTAACATCCTCATTATCTTTAGTAATATTAATCTTCAATATTGGATTACCTTCTTTGATTAATTTTTTAATTCTCTTCTCAACATAAGGAATTATATCTTCATTATAATCACTAAACCACTCTCCGCCAGTATTTCTTTCTTCATAATAATCATGTAGTTCTTTTTCAAGTTTTCTACATAATATTGTTGGCATATACCATGCCCTCAACGCTTTAACATATAGTGGTGACAATGTTCCACCATGTCTTTTATCTTTGGATAGTTCATCCATTCTTCTACCAACAACTTTTGCTATCCCAATCTTCTTATCATAGAATGTTGTTCTGTATTGAATAGGACGCTCTTCTTCGTTTTTATCTGCATGCACAGCAATATATAAAAAGTATTTGCTAATATTGTCTGTCTCAACTTTGTCACTATCATTTACAGATTTCATAGCAAAGGTTTTAACACCATTGATATCAACACTGTAATCTCTAAAATAATCAATTCTAAATTTAGAATACTGGCTATATGATCTTATTGATTCATATGTTTTTAAGTGTGATGCCAACTCTTTTGCTGTTGTTGTAACAATCTTTTCACTCATATCAACAACATCAAGTACATCCATAATATCAACACCAAGAGTTTGTATTGATTCAGGGATATCATATACCTTTGGTTTTATTCCACTGGCATCAACAATTGTTTCATTGTTTAATAATTCTTTCCAGGTTATCTTAGAAAAGAATGTGTAGTCACATTGGATCTCTTCAATACATTTTAAAGTAAAGTACCATTCAAAGTGTCCTTGTGTTTTTAGATCTGCATAGATAAATTGTACATCAGCTTCAGTTAAGTAGATTAGCCTCATTAAAATTCATATTTAAAAAACTTTATTATTTGAAAAAATATAAGGAAAAAAAATGATAAAAAAAAATCCTCATAACGAATTATGAGGATTTGTCCCACAGGGGTTTATGTTGATGCTCGCGAGCCTATTTAAAATACGGCTTCAATGATTGCTTTACCGAATATGAAAGCAAAAGTGAAAAGCATTAAACCGATTGCGGTAATAAAGATGAAACCGACAACTTCGATTACTCTTTCCCAATTAACTTTTTTCAAAAACTTAAGCATAGATTTAATATAATTAATTTATTCTAAAAAACAAAATTATTTTGAATCTTTTTCTGATTCACCTTCACCCATTGATTCTACGCCGTCAATAATAAACTTAGAACACTTAACAATAACATTTAAGTTAGCCATAACTTTTTCTTTGTTAGCTTTCCATAATGCTAAATAGGTTGGGTGTTGCGTAACCGGAAGTTCAAAATATTTCATGATAGCGTAAGATACTGATTCAGCTTGAAGCTCTCTCATTTCAGCGGTCTGAACATTTGGATCATCAATATAGAACGGTGACTTTGTTTTCCAGTGCAATAACTCGTGAGCAAGCTCATGGGCAAGTACACTAGCTTCCGCTACACCCTCAACATCTGATGATAAATTGATATGTTCTCCAGCACTAAATCCTTTCTCACCACCCTTTGCTGTTTCTTTCGTTACTTTAATGTTTAATGATTGAGCAAAGGCTTTTAATCTTGTTATCAATTCATCCGCAACTTCACTCTTCTCATTCTCTGCAAACCATTTTGGTTGCTCTGGTACTTCACCTTTCTCATTCAAAGGATAAGTGTCTGATATATCATATACTTTACCCATAGAGAATCTAGTAACAGTCTGCCCCTTTCTAACTGCGTCATCTACAGCGCCGAAATCGATACCAGTTGTATCAACCTCATCACCTACTTTAACTTGCATTGGGAACCATATCCAAATTGCTGTAGCGCCTTTTTTAACGCCACGATTATTCTTCTTCCAAGTATTGTAACCAGCAACACGCTTAGCATCTTTCTTTTGTAACCAGATTAAAAACGAATTAGTTAAACTATAATTATGGAATCTACTATAGAATGTTAAATAATTTCTGATAGCAGCATCCATCGCTGCTTGATCTGTTGCATTTGCTAGATCATTAATGTACATGTCTAGCTTATCCATGATCAAGTTTTTCTTTGATTGTTCAACGTCGGTTTCTTCGATGAAGTCTTCCAACATTTGCAAATCATCAATAATCTTTCTTAATTTATTGTGCCCTTTAATCAGGGTATTAACCTCCTGAAGTTTAGAGTAATCACCAACCCAGTGTCCTAGATCTGGTTTCCAATCTAATCCAAGCTTTCTAAATTCCTTAGATAAGCCAATGGTTTCTTTGGTTCTATCTCTTTTGTCTTCCTTATCTGAAAAAACAATTAACTTTTTAGTTTTCTCATCTTTCTTAAGAAATATATCTTCTTTCAGGTTGGTGCGTAGCGCTGGCCACTCAGATTCTTTAATTCTAATAACTTTTTTCATTCCTATAAATATAAAAAAACCGGGAAATATCCCGGTTATCTTATCTGTTATCCACAATATTGATATAATTTGCTTGGAAGTCGCTTCCTAGCTTGTTTAAGACCGACTTAGCTCTTCTCCTAAAGTCGTCATCGTTTGAACAGTGATCCTTAAATTTAAGCAAAAGATGTCTAATTGAAGTGTGGTCCCTATTACCGAGCAGTTCACCTATTTCAGTCAGTGTTGTCCTGTGCTTAATTTTGATTGCCGCACAAACCATTTTGCGAGCATCTACTATTGTTCTTTTTCTTGATTCTGATATGATTTGTTCCTTTGTTACCGAACATTCTCTACAAACCACATCAAAGATTTCTTCTCTAGTTACCTCGATATTCTCAAAGTTCAAGAAAGGGAACTTCTCTTTCTCTAAAAGCGAAATCTTTAAACCTGGGAAAACATATGGATTTATCATGCTTATCTAATTTGTCACAAAAATAGTAAAATTTGTGACAATTAAAAAATATTTTAGAATGGCATTTCATCCAGAACACCGTAGATTTCTGGCTTAGTGCTAAATCTATTTGTAACAATTTTATAAATTGTACGAGTTAATTCAATATCATATTGAGCATCGTGAAGTTTTGATTCATCAATCTCAATACCAACCGCTCTAGCAACAGTCATTAACTTAAAGTTTTCCATCGCAACTCTCTTCTCTAAAAGATATTCAGATGCTAATACCATAACATCAAGACTGTTGCTCCAGAAGAATGAACCAAAGAATTCATCTTTCTGATGGATCTCATACCATCTTCTTAAGAATGGGTTATCAAAAGATGCGTTGTTGTAACCAACCAAATACATCTTATCTGTCTTCTTAAAACGATTAACATGCTTACTGATCATTCCCATGAATCTAGCAAACACAGCTTCAGATGGTTCATATGTTGCCAGGTGTTCCATTGTAATGTTGGATACCTTTAATGCTTCTGGTTCAATTACTGCCCCCTCATACGGTTGCATTTTCAAGTTGAATTCCTCCACAACGGTTCCATCTATTTCAATACAACCAGATAGTTGGTGGATAGCGTTTACTTTGTAGTCTAGCCCTGTAGTCTCTAAGTCAAAGAAAAGTTTTTTGATCATAATAAAAGTTGTTAATGTTTAATGACCCATATTCTTAGGTCGGATAGTTTAGATAAAGTTTTTCTTTTGTTTTTTGGTGATGATAATATTGCTTGATCATCATCTGTGATCTCTGTCAGTATCCATTTAGCCATAGGGTTTGCCCAGGATGTTGTGTATTCACCACCAATCTAATCTTATCTGGAACCTTTTTTGTATATTGGCTTTCAGAGTGTTCTCTTTTCATATCCCAATGAATAAAATCCAATTTAAAATGCTTGCAAAGTCTTCTTAACAATGTGTCCTTGGACTCTACAGTTGTTTTCTTTGTGTTTGTATTAAGAACTTTAAAAACAAATGGATTATTCTTAAATGGTAATAGATCAACGATATAAGTTACTTTAGCAGTATCAACAGCAATCTGATCTTTAGAATAATCTCTAAAGGGTATATTGTATTTGGTAAATAAATCACGATTTTTTGTTGCTTGCCCTGCCATTGAAACTAATATAATGAATTTTACTTAAAAAGCAAAATTAAATTACTGCTCTTTTGATCTATCCCATCTTGCTTTCCTTGCTTCTGGAGATAATTGAATTTCTTCGTCTATTGTGTGTTCAATGTTAACTCTAACACAAGTCTGTGGTAACCTACAATTCATTAAATAATTGTTGATGTAGCCCATCATATTTGCACTACCAATAGGGTTAGCAGAATGAACATATACCTGTGGTAACGGTATATTCTTTGCCATGCTTTCTGCAACAAGAAATTTTGCAGCATCGTAGCCAGTCTTTTCGATAATGTTTTCATAATCCAATTTATAATTGTTCCTTACATTAGTGTAATATTCAACCATAGCTTGTTCCCCTAGATCGTGATCTAGCGAGATAACATCAAAAGAACTTAACCCATGAAATCTAACCTTAGTAACAAACTCATCATAGTTTCTACAAACTATCCATTTGTCATCTACCGGCGTTCTCACGTCATCGAGATAAAGATATTTTTTTTCCATTATGTTTTTTTTCTGTGAAGCCCTTTCTTCTGATTCAGCTTTCTAGACTTCTTAGCGATTTTGATTCTGTTTTTGTACTTTTTTTCTCTTTTTGTCATTTTAATTTAATTTATATAAAATTAAATATTATGACAAGTATTCAACTTCCTTTGAACCAGAGATTTGTTTGTACCATTTGTTAGTTTTATCCAACCAAAGATATGGATCTTCTGGATCTTCAGCCCACCCAAACCTAGCATAATGATCGGGGTCTTTTCTAAGCAGGTTCGCTCGGTGAGATGAATGGAAAGGTTCAAACCCAACCCATTCGGGCTTATCTGGATTGCGAACATCAAATAGGGGCATAGTATTCTTAAAACCTCTATTAATCCATTCCTCAACACAATGGTTATAATAGTCCATTAATGATTCCTCAAAACCTTTCCAAAGAGTTACACATGGGTGATTTAACCATCCTTTGTATGGTTTACCACTTTTGGTTGGATTGTTCTGAAGAACATTTAATATTTGGAAGGCTTCAACTCTTTGCTTCCCAAGTCGCTTATTATCAAGCACTTGTACAGATCTTTCGAAAGATTTGTATGGTAAGAATGTTTGCATATCAAGAAAATTTTTATAAAGATAAGAAATTTCTTAATTCTTTATCTTTTTCTGAAACAATTTCTTTTCCGGGTTCAACATACCAGTTTATGTTTAAGACTCGGTCGTTGTATACAATACCATCTTCACTTTCTTTATTGTAGATATTATCTACCTTATACTGAAAGACAGCATTATCGCTTAATACTGAGAATCCATGTGCACATCCTCTAGGAATAAACAAATGTCTGTTAAGTGTCCAACCTAATTCAACTTTAACAACTTTACCGAATGTTGATGAGGTTTTTCTTATATCAACAACAACATCCATCACTCTACCCCAAATACAGGTAACTAGTTTAGCTTGCTCAAACTCTCCAGTTTGAAAGTGTAATCCTCTGATTACGTTTTTATGTGAGTATGATTGATTATCTTGTATGAAATTTAAATCATAGCCAAGCTTCTGATTAAATTCTTCACGATTAAAGGGCACTGAAAAGTACCCTCTATGATCGTGATAAGTTTCATAAGTAACAAGATAGCACCCATCTATATCTGTTCTTACTAACTTCATACAAATTAATTTACTGGTTTATATAACATTGGTGCTTGACCATATACTGGAAGTTTTCCATCCCATTTTTCAATCCATTGTTGTTGTAACAATAGGTTTGTCAATGTTGCTTGTTTCAATTTATTTGCCTCAGCTTCTGCTCTTGCTTGTGTTAGCATTGCTTGAGCATTACCTTCTGCTGTAGCCACTTTAATCTTAGCTTGAGCCTCAGCTGTCTTAACTTCATTTTCAGCTCTTAATGCGGCTTGAACTGCGTTGTTCTTAGCTTCAATAGATTTCTTAAATGTTTCAGGGTAAACTAGATTAGATGTGAATTGGTTAATAATGAAACCTTCTTTCAATAGTTGACCATCTAACAATCTACGAACCTCAACTTCAAACACAGCACGATTGCTAATCAATTCGTCGGCTGTATATTTGTTTGTAGCTAAACGGAACGCATCATATACTGCTGTCTTTAAGAAACCTTCTTCAATATCTTCCAAAGGTCTACGGTACTTACTGAAAATGGTTGGCACCTTTTCTCTTTGAACTGAGTAGTTCATGATTGGAGAAACCGCAAATTCAGATCCATCTTTACTGTTTACAATAAATGAGTTTTCGCCTTTATATTCTTTGTGTTGAATAAACGTTGGGAACTCATATACTCTTGTTGTGAATGGGTTGTAGAATACCATACCGGTAACTGCAACCACATCGTCAACACCTTTATTATCACCATACTGGTTTACTTTGACACCAACGTGTCCTGCATCAATCCTTTCACAGGAAAAAAATAAGGTTACAAGGATAAAAAATCCTACCACACCTGAGATAATTGTTTTCATTCTTTTTTGAAATTTTAATTTTTGTTGTTGATTAAATTCTTCTTCCATACGATCCAGTTCTTCTTCGGATCTTCGATTACCATGAGAATCCCAACGGTTATCATATCTGCTAAATGTTGCCATGTTATTTTTTCTTTTGTACTTTTACTATTGGTGAATCTTTCTTCACTGTTTTTTTCTTTTTAGGTTGCAACTCTTCCGGATTAATATAATCCAATTCAGTTTCACCTGGCTCAATATGGAATACCTTATCAACAAATTTATCCATGTTGATATAGTAGTAAACAAAGATTATGGTGAATAAACCTAGAATAGCTGACAATATGTTAAGCGCTGTGTTAGCGGCTGTTAGCCCAGGAAACACAACGAATGTAACGATTGCGAATGTTCCGAAGCCAACAAAGATTGGGCTTGCTGTTTTCTGTGAGAAAACTTTTTTAAAGAGATCTTTCATTTTTGTGGGTTTAGTATGTTTGTTAAAGTATGGTTGGGTTCCAAGTTCAAATTAAAAAAATCGTAAGAGAGTTTTAAAGATTGACGAATAAATGTTGACTGCTTGAGCGTTAATTTTTGAATTCACTAACTTCATCTGATCATCAGGCTTTATAATAGATTGTAGCAAATGGTTTGCGACCATTCGTCTTGATTTAGTTAATTATCCCTCTTCCCCCAACCAATATTTTATTCAGCTGATCCCATGTCAATTATTGTAACATGGTTCCACTGATCTAATTCGTCTTGTAGTTGCTCAATTCTTGCTTCTAGATTTTTAACCATCTTGTCTTTTTCCACCACATTAATTTCAGCATGCTTTACTACTGGTTCGCCTTCTCCCCATCTTCCTCCAGCTACTTTACCGGATGAGCAGTTTAATGATTTAAGATGCTTCACCTGATTCTTAAGTTCAGATAATTCAAAAATCTTATCATAAACTGGGACATTTGCTTTATGAATTGCGGTTTTTAAAACGATCAATTCATTTGTTAATTGCATCCATTTACCGATTGATTCAGTAGCGGAATATGGACGTGGGTTACCTTCATCAACAACATTATAGTGTGACGCTTTGTAAAATTCCTCGTTGATTAAACCAACAAGTTTATTTTTCTTTTTGAGTGCTTGTTTAATATTCATATTGTTTAATTTAAAATTTTCCCCAACCTGATTTTTCCATACAAACTAATCTGTAATGTTCAACTAGTTTAAGGAACTGAATGAATTTCTTCATAATCTAATATAGATTTTTTTTTTGAAAATAAAAAATTATGAATCAATATTTTTTAAATCATCAGTGTGATGATCTATCGGGCCCATCTCACTACCAATTTCTTTTTTCTTTAGTAACTTAATTACTTCATGTAAATTATATGGTTCAAAGTCTGGGTTGCCGTCCATACCTATATCCATTCTCCTACCATTACTAATCTTTTGATTGTGTGGTAAATGACAATGCCCGTGTAAATGAATTCTACCTTTACGCAAACCATTCCAACTGGATATTGGATAATGACAACATTCAATTGTTTCACCCATATATTCAAATTGATCAAACCAACTCACACTTTTAAACAACTTTCTAATGTCGCCGCGATTCCTATCAATGTGGTGATCGTGATTGCCTAATATCAAGTGTATGTTTTTGCAAATCAATCTATTATAAAACTCTTCAATATTTTCGAACCCACCAAATGACCAATCACCCAAGTGGATTAAGACATCATCTTGACCAACACATTCATTTATATTGTTTACAATAGTAGCATTCATTTTTTCTATTGTATCAAATGGTCTGGTCTGCGCTTCAGGAACATCACCGTTAGGTAAACGCCACTTAGTTACACCGCGACATATGTTTTTATGTGAATAGTGAGTGTCAGATGTTATCCAGACTTTAATATTATCATCAAGTTTTATCATAGTTTAAACTGACCATTTTCTGGGTCGATTTCAACCTCGACTTCAGCACCTTGATGTCTATCTGATACAAAATCAATTAGATCACCAATTAATTGTTTATTTGCTAACGACCCAGTATATTTCAAATTATATTCTTCAACCAATTCGCCACCATCTAATGAATAAGTTTTAGCCTGATAAACAGCAATAACTTTTCCATCCAAATAAACGTTTTGATTTTCTACTTTGAAATTCAATTTTGTTTTTTGGTTGTCTTTTCTCGAGGCTAGACCAACAACGCTACAGCTAGTTACAAATGCAACTACTAGAAATACATAAATGAACTTTTTCATTTTATTTGTTTTTAGTGATTAATTATGAAAAATCGGTAGATGTACTTACGCGAAGCCCATCGATTATTAAATCATCATATCTTTCGTGGTCTAGCCAAAAAGCGCCATGACCTTTTGCTCTTTCTTTTCTACGATACTCTTCGTTAACCACTAAACCATCTGGTTGACCCCATTCAAGTGCCATAGCAATAAATTCCTCTACATTCCATTCTTCCCCATATTCATCAACAACTCTTCCGGATCTAATAAAATTAAGTAATTGTTCTTTATTAGAATAGAATTTATTTTTATGGAAATTCCAACAAAACTTCCAACCCCCACTACGTTTACCTAAATGAACATTCGTGTCTTCAAGAAATACATCCCAGGGGCTTTTGTAATCCCAAGATGCCGCTTTTT
>Ga0255141_1000103_pt1 | contig 32467 bp, 72 predicted proteins | sample Atl_Cont_RepA_0h_FD_183178 | JGI IMG/M metagenome (GOLD analysis project Ga0255141, IMG submission 183178) | Freshwater microbial communities from Altamaha River, Georgia, United States - Atl_Cont_RepA_0h | ecosystem: Environmental > Aquatic > Freshwater > River | place: USA: Georgia | collected... | reverse complement strand
GATCAAATTGATCGCAAGGTTGCAGAAGAGTTGACAAAGATTAAATTAGAAATTAGAATAGATGGTAAGTGGACTGAAGTTAAAGAAAGCCAGTTAGTTGATGATCCTGACGATTTTAAATTTGAGGTAAGCGTATAATGAACGAACGAATCAAAGAATTGATGGTAAAATCTGGTGCATACAATCATTATGAAATTAATGAGGGTGTCAACGGTGATGAACTACCAATGGTTAAGTTCGCCGAATTGATTGTGAAAGAATGTGTTGAGTTGTTTGATGGAAATGAACAGTCAGAATTAGGCTATCGTATCGGCGACAGGATTTATAAACATTTCGGAGTTAAGTAATGAAAATTATTACAGTACTTGTATCTTGGATTATTATGCCCATCGCTATAATTGTGGTCGCATATGATATAGCCAAATGCTTTGTAGAGAGTAAGGTACTCAAATGAACGAACGAATTCGGGAATGTATGTATAATGCAGGTTTGAATTCTAATTACGTTGAAGGATTTAATAGCATTTATTCCGAGCAACTAGAAAAGTTCGCCGAGTTGATTGTTAAAGAATGTGCTGAACTATCAGTAACTGACTGGACTGGCTATGCTATCAGTGAGAAGATTAAACAACATTTCGGAGTTGAAGAATGAATGAAAAACTAACATATGAAGAATGGCGTAAACGATACACAGTGTCATTTGGTGATGATATAAAGTCTCAACTGCAAGAACTTCATAATATTGATGCTGATGCGGAAATTGAAAAAGCAATGCGTCTGGAATACGATTTTTATTTGAAAGGAATTGACTAATGAACAAACGAATTACTGAACTAATGATAGAGGCTGGACGAAATATTCCAGGAGATAAACACATTGATGCTGATTTTTGCGACAGGTTCGCCACACTGATAATATGTGAATGCTTAGATGTATTTGGCAAAGATCTACCCGAGCCCAGTGCTGATCATCGAATGATTGAGGTAATCAATCGTATTTGTAATGTAACAGATCATTTTGGAATACAATAACAAATGGATTTACTAAAAGATATAGGCTTATTTTTTCTAGTGCCTGGTATTGTTGTTTTATGGGCAGTATTATGCTATAGGGGTGATGAACCTAGTAATTATAAAATTATTCGCGAAACTAATTCACTGGGAGAGACGAGATACGAAGTATGGTTTGAATATCCAGTATTTTTTTGGAATCCCCATACCTGGTGTTTAAAGGAAATATTTGATACTGAGCAACTAGCAATGGAGTTTGTAGCTCGACAAAAAAACAAAAAAAGAGAAGTACTTAAACAGGGTCAACTAAATTAATCCAGTTAACAAACTCGATGGGGAATATATCTTCAAGTTTATGTTTAGAAGTCTGTTGATAGATTTTGACAAATCGTGAAAGATCTTTTCTAAGAACAGTGGCATCTCCCACAAGCAAACTATTTTCTGTTTTTAGAAATGCTATTATTTCTTCTATATGACTTAATTCGTTATGATCTAAAAAAGATTTATTCTCATCTAACCAGGTTATAAATTTTGTAGCTAGATGTTCTTTTATATTAGTTGGTAATAGGGCGACGCATTGAAACTCTGGTTTTCTTACCAGTGAATTAAAATAATGTGCAATTTTATTATTATATTTTTCTCTCAGTGATAAGTGATAACTAATTGCATCTAGAAGTCCCCATATACTAAAAACATTTGTGGTACTTTGAATATACAAATAAAAATTTTCTGGTGTGTTGTCTAGGTAATAGGATACATTATCATAAAAGGTTTTAACATCAAGGCCTTGTCGTGTAAATTCTGCTATAGGCCCATCTGCATCCAGACTAGCAGCAATTATTATCCTTTTAAATTTTTTTGTTTTTTCAATAAATTTGTCTAGGGTACTCTTATCACAACTTAAATTACTGTTAATTGATATATCTAGTTCCGGAGAACTTTCCGACAGTATTTCCAAAAATTGCCAGAAATTATTACTCAATAAAGGCTCACCTCCACTAATACGTAGATATTGAACTTTATCCTGAATGAGCGGCCACCACTTCATCCAGGCGTCAAAATATTCCTGTTTAGTCTGTCCAGGTTTAATCCAGACCTTATTGTATTTGTGCTCAGTGTCAGATTTTAATAAAAAAGGTCGTTTTTTAATAATGGTTGCCCAGCTGGAACTCTGTCCGGAATCACAATAACTACAAGTAAAATTACAAACATTATCAAATATAACTTCTATAAACTTGGGTATATGATGAGGATCAATTGCCAGTGTATCAATATCATCCTGCCAGACGTCATTGTGTAATAGTCTATCACTTAAAATGTTGTCTCCAAGATCTTCTATTTGCCAACAACTATAACATTCATTGGGTCTATGACCATCTAGCATAAGCTTCTGCATTTTGAGTTTATGCGGTGTATTATGTAGTACAAAGGGATCGTCTAGAAGTTCCTGAGGAATCTGATGTGGTGGCGGAAGGCTGCAACTATTGCTATTTCCGTGATTTAAATAGAGAAATAAATCGTTCCATTTTCTAGGACAAAAAAATTTACTTCTTGTTTCTAGCTTTTTGTAGATGGCAAGGTCTTTTTGATTCATAATTATTGAAATATTTATAGATGTCCTAAGCTTGATTTTTATAATTGACAAAATTATAAACTATTGCTAGAATTTGAGTGGGGGTTAATATGAAACTAAATCGTTTTCCTGCGGAAAAACACGAACAAATTGAACAATTAATAGTCTTTGCCAAGCTTATGGGACTTTCTGGTCGCGACCTAGTTGCCATTGGTGGTAAAATAGATCGTGAGGAACGGAAAGCTCTTGTTCAGTCAAATATGCATCTGGTTAACACATTCCAATGTTTAACCATTGGTTTTGACAGTGTCCACAACCTTGATTCAAGATTTAAACTTAAAACTGGTCGTGGAGCCTATAATTTTCATTCCATAGGCTGGAACAGTTGGTTAATTACTAGTTTAAAGACCAAGATAAAACAGACATATACTGTAGACGTCTACAGTTATGATCTGCCTCGCATAGATTTCCGCACCAAGTGCCGCTATGCCATACTACTAGACATTGCCCAGGGTAAATTAGTGTTAAATTTTTAGCAATATTTACAATCTAGCAACATATTCTGTTGCTAGTTTTGCAATGAAAAAATCTGGTTGACAATAACCTCCAATTCGGCTATAATGGCAGTATAGTAAATGATAAGGAGCTAGAGATGAAATTACTTATTACTACCCAGGTTTACGAAAACTATGCTGCCCACGATTGGGACGGTAAAGGTGATTGCCCTGAGTACTGGAAAGCCAAGGGCGGCAACGACTATGTGGTCAAGAATTTTCAAGGTAAAGATGTAACTGTAGCTGTGATGGCTTTGCGTAGCCAGATTGAAGAAGATAGTGTTTACTTCCGTGAGCACATTGTGGACTTCAATATTGTAGCAGACGACTACCTTACTGAATTTGAGCGTGATCAACTTGAGTTTGATGGTCGGATTGAATTTCCAGCTCGTGAATTAATACTTTCTTAATGTTGCAAGATCAGCAACCATTGACATTAACCTACCAAATTGCTATAATAGCGGCATAGTTAGATAACAAGGAGTCAACAATGGAAGAAATTATTACCCAGAAGCAACTTATGCGTTTGCTCAAAGGTCCACAGTTTGAGCGTGGTCGTCACGGTGCTTTGTTTGATCGCGGCAGTGCGGATAGTTATTATCATCGCAGTCCTGCCCCACACTGGTGGCCTCTAGGCACTGGCAACGGTGAAAAAATTACCAAGCTTACCCCTGAAGAACGTGCTGAGTATATGGCAGGCTACGAGCATAATGAAAAATATGGTGACAAGAAAAATTGGGGGTAATATGGGATACTTTAGCAATTTAGAAATCGAAATTCGTGAAATGGATTTTAATGGTATGCCCTTGCAACAAATTGCAGATCAGGTTGGCCTAAGTGTTCCGCAAGTATTAGATATTCTAGATCAAATCGATGATGAAGAATTTGATTTACAAGGAGATACAAAATATGAATAAGAAAACCAATCTAGAAATCCTAGCAGAACAGGTAGCGTTACTTGATCAGAATCAACTACTTGAATTTGCTAGAATTTTGACTAAGACGTATCCTGCTCATACAGATTTTCTAGAATCCTATATTAAAATTTCTTGGCAAGAAATAATTTTTGAGGAAGTATAATGGTTAAGCCTTACTGGGAAACAAGCGAGTGGTCGGACAATACACCCAATCACGTCTACTTTCTGGATGACAGCAAGAGCAAGATGTATGCCTACGTCATACAGGGTGATGCGGAAGTGACCAAGGTCTTTAATAAACCCATTCGCTTTGATTCGCGGTATCGTAAATTTGTAGAAGTGCCCAACATCTGGGACGCAGAATTTGAAGAAGTAGAACTAAAGGGTCTAGCTGTTAATGACCCAAGTTGGGAATTTGAAGGCAGTAAAGGTGCCAAATATACAGTGACGCTGACCCAGGGTGCCTACAATTGTACTTGCCCGGGTTTTACCTACAGAGGTAAATGTAAACACGTTGACTCTTTAGACAAGGAAGCAAAATGAATCAACCCTGGGAAGTTATTAAAAAGCTAGAAGCAGATAATAGCCGTTTAGTTAAGGAAGCCATTGTGGCACAGGAGGCCAGTGCAGGTAATGAATATTTTTTCCTAGGATCTAGACTAGCTCTAGATCCTATGGTTACCTTTGGACTTAAACAAGTTCCTGAGAAAAAAGATACTGATAGTGCCGAGGGCGGTCTAGGACAAGAACTTTTCGTGGAACTCTGCCGTCAACTCAAGGAAAGAATTGTAACTGGTAATAATGCTCGTGGTCTAGTAGAACGAGCAATGCAAATGGCTACACTGGACGAGTGGAATTTTTGGTGCCGCAGAATCTTGATCAAAGATTTGCGTTGTGGTCTAAGTGAAAAGACCATCAACAAAGTTGTAGAGAAAAAATATGCAAAATATATTATTCCTGTTTTTGCCTGTCAGCTTGCTCACGATAGTGCAAATCACGAAGATAAAGTTAGAGGACGTAGACTTGTGGAAGTTAAGTTGGATGGCGTTCGTGTCATCACTATTGCTTACCCCGACGGTCGTGTGGATCAGTTTTCACGTAATGGCAAGGAGTTGGTAAACTTTCCACACATTGTAGAACAGATTAAACGAACTGTTACAGGTGTAGTTGAGCCTGTAGTATTAGACGGCGAAGTAATGAGCAGTAGTTTTCAGGATCTAATGAAGCAAGTTCATCGTAAAAGTAATGTGCAGTCCCACGATGCTGTACTACACCTGTTTGACTTGCTGCCACTTGCTGCTTTTCAAAACGGTCGCTGGGATGAGCCTCAGACTGACCGCATTGCACGACTTAGGGGTTGGAAGGATCTTTGGCAAGAAGAAACACCTAATGTACAAGTTTTAGATCACGAACTAGTAGATCTTGACACACAAGAAGGACAACAAAGATTTCGTGAAATAAACCAACAAGCTATTGCTGGTGGTTATGAAGGTATTATGATTAAAGATCCTGATGCCGCCTATGAATGTAAACGTAGTACCAGTTGGTTAAAACTCAAACCATTTATTGAAGTTAGTCTAGAAGTAAAGGATTTTGAAGAAGGTACTGGTCGCAATGCTGGGCGTCTAGGTGCTATAATTTGCGAGGGTGACGATGATGATCGTAGAATTCGTGTTTCGGTGGGTAGTGGCTTTTCCGATAGCGATCGTGATAGTTTTTGGGCAGGACGTGATGAATTATCTGGGCAAATTGTGGAGGTTCGTGCAGATGCTATTACTCAAAATCAAGATGGTTCTTATTCGCTTAGGTTTCCGCGTTTCCTTAGGTTTAGGGGATTTAGAGCAGGCGAAAAAATCTAAAGGATATACTATGGACAAACAGGCAATCAAGGAATTGATGTACGGTGGCCTTAAAGAAATAATGAATAACAGTAGGTATTATTACAAAAGTTCCGTTGGCAAAAATTATAGTAGTTTTACCACCCTAGGTCGGGAAGTAGTAAATGAATTTGTTACTGATCTGGCTGGGTACATTACTGAAGCTGAGGAAGTTGAACTAGACCAACGTGCCAAGGATCTAGTACTTAAAGAACTTAAAAAAACCTAGGACTTAAGATGAACAGCAAAGAACAGGATAGAGAAGAAAAATTTCAAGCAGCAGTTATAGAACTACATAACATTGCTAGGATGGTGGAAACCACAGTGGGTCGAGGACTTCTCAGTGAAGATCTACGTAATTGTGCAGATAGGTTACACCAGCTTACACGATACGATTATATTACAAAAAATTAATATGAGCACAGTTCCACATACTAATCTAGAAGCCAAACGCTATATCAGTGAGGTCACAGAAGATCCTGAAACTGGAGAGCTAGTAGTTCAATTTGATCCTGAACTTATGGCTATACTGGGCTGGCATCCGGGAGATACCATTATCTGGAATAGTAACAGTGATGGTACCTACAGTCTGGTTAAAAAAGGTAAAAATGTGGAAAATACAAGCAAATAATTTTACCATAATACTTGCATTAGTTAATAGATCAAGTATAATAACAACACGCTGCATTGCAGCCATCTAACTTTATTAGGAGACTATTAGATGTTTGACTTAAAAACAAAACAAGGTAAGTTGTTCAAAGCTCTCGTCCTTGACGGTGAGGCACTAACCGCTAGCCAGATTCAGAAGCGTTTTAGCATCAAGAATCCTCGCGCTACCGTTAGCGAGATTCGTTATGCAGGTTATCCTGTATATGCTAACACACGCAAAGCCAGCAATGGTGTACGTGTCACTGAATACAAACACGGCAAGGCAAGCCGTAAAATCGTTGCAGCTGGCTACAAAGCCATTGCAATGGGTCTAGTAGAGTAATTTTTATTAGATAGATAGATAACAAGGCCCGCTAGTCGGGCCTTGTTACTTTGAAGGAAGGCAAATGGAAAATAACAAAACCTTCATACTAAGCTGGGACTGTCACGGTCTTGAATGCTGCCGTGAAATTGGTGAAAAAATGGAGCAGGCTAGGCAAAGAGACAAGGAAGTTATTCTAGAACTAATTAAAGATCCCGATCAAACTTACACCAACACACCTATGCGTGAGATAAATCAATTAGTTAATATACTGATGCTTAGGGCAAGAACTAATTCTCAGCGCAGCTACGAAATTTATACAGTAACTACAGATCCTGAAATTACCGAACAAAGTTTAACAGAGAGTTTCCAGGAAAATCCTAGCACAATGGCTGATCTAATACGTAATCGTGGAGTAAAAATTTATAGCGATTATAGACCTTCACACACTGATTTTAGAGATGAAAAATAAACAAAATGATAAACCTAAATGGGAAAACATATTTCCCGAATTAGAAATATATGAAATAGAATCCAATAATCTAGCTGAGTTTGGTGATAAAACCATAGAGAGTTCTTACAAAGAAGATTTTTTTACTACAGCTAATCTAGGACTCACAGCTGATTGGCAAAAATGGAATAGCTGGGCCAATCTTACAACTAACGGTTTACCTAGTTTAACGGCCAGTGACATCTATAGTATAGATTTTGCAAATATTGGAAATATTACTACCATTAATCTTAGTGCAATTAATACTTCTAGTAGTAACGCTATCTGGACTGGTGCTAGTGCTGCTGGTATCTATTCTAATTCCAACAGCGTTCATATTAGTGGTAGTGGCAGTGTTCAAATCCCCGAGGGCGGGGACCTAATAATGGGTAATGTAAGCCTCAAGGACCGACTTGATAAAATAGAGAGCCGACTTGCCATACTTAATCCAAGACCAGAAATAGAAAAAGAGTTCGAAGAATTAAAAGCCTTGGGTGATCAGTACAGAGCTCTGGAACAAGAGATACAGGAAAGATTAAAAACCTTTGAGACGCTCAAACGCGAATAATGCATCTAAATAAAGCTCAGGATAGCTGGCAGGTTTTTTGTGGTCGTATCCATCGCGATGTAGCCCAGGAGATGAAAAGTTGGTGCTGGGAAACCTGGGGCTCGGGGTGGGGAGAATACAGGTCCAATGTTAAAGGATCAATATTCATATTTTCCAGTTCCACACAGGCTAATTGGTTTTTAATACGCTGGCAAGATCATTTCAAAAAGGTAGACAAAAACCTCTAGATTAAATATAATTATACTATGCACACGGTTATTATTAGTGACAATGCTTACGCAGCGGTGGAATGGGCTATGTCTAATCTAGACAACAATGACTGGGATTTAGATATCAATTTTGCAGCTTCACCTAGCTATAGATTTACATTTGACAAGATAGAATCAGCAAGTCATTTTGCCCTTAGGTGGAAGGATGTTTAATGTTAGAGCTAGTAAAACCCGCTAACATAAATGTAAGACAAAATCATCAGGATGCCTGGGCTAACTTTTACAGCGATGTTTGGCGTAGAGAGTTTGGTATTAAATTTGGTGTGATGCCAAGTTTTTTATTGGATGCACTGCGCAAACATTTAAAAGATTATAATGCTCGTATTAGCCAGGATGTAACTACTCAGTTCATTATTGTTTTTGATAGGGAAAGTGACTACACCTGGTTTGAATTAAAGTGGTCTGCACACTGTGATCCAGCCTATGCGTAAATATAAAGTAATGCTAGCTTGGTCTGCAACAGATACCATAGAAAAGTGGGACACCATTATGAAATGGTGTGTGGAACATTTTGGTCTACCAGGTAACCGCTGGATTAGTACCAGCTCTATACATCAAACAGTTTTTAGGTTTCAAAATTTACGCGATGCAAGTCTTTTTTCACTAAAGTGGAGTTAGATGCTATGGAAATTATTACAGCCTGGGTATTAAGTGTTCAGCTCTGGACTGAACCTCCACCCAAAATTAAACTAGTATATACTAAAGAGTTTCAAACAGAACAAGAATGCTTTAAGGAACGAGAACGCTGGATCAATACAAATTATCAATCCCTGTGTCTAGTCAAGGTCAAGAATCGTGATGGCAACAGTCTGGGAAAATGACAAAGGTAGATTTATAGTATCTGGACCCTTTGATGAACAGATGCCCTACTTTTATATTATAATTGCAGACTTTGCCTGGTGGCATAACAACGAAAAAGAAATTTTTAACTGGATGGATCAATGCCTGCCTCGCGGTAGACACCATCAAAAAGGTATGGTGCTAGAACTGGACAATGAGCAACTAGCGAGTTTATTTTTATTAAGATGGCAGGAATAATGAGCAAATCAATACTAACACTGGAACTAGAACATAACAGGTTGGAAGAACTGGAAAACTGGTTGCGTGACAATGTGGGCCTAGGCGGCCGCAGATACAGTCAGAAAGAAGGAGAGACCGCACATTGGTTGGGACCTGATGACTGGCTCTACTACCTAGCTGACGAAGAAACAGCAGACAAGGTAAAGGTTACCTTTGTGTTTAGACGTGAAAGTGATGCTATTATGTTTAGTTTAAAATGGTAGAGATGGATAGAGATAGTGTAGAGCTTACAAAAAAATTAGTATGGGTGCAGGGTAAAAGAGAATATCTAACTTTAATAGCTAGAGTTTTTTATGAACACGGAGCATTAACAGCCACAGGCCTAGCGGATATGGACCTAGAGCCTGTTCATCAATGGTGTAAAGAAAATCGCTGTGGTGTAAGAATAAGTTTTGAAGAGTTTAGGTTTAAAAATAAAAAAGAAATGAGTTTCTTCTTACTTAAATGGGGTTAACGTGCGAGTACTAAACAAAAAATATTGGCCACATCAGTATAAAGTTTTGCCCGAGGAAGAACCCTATGAACAAACAGTACGTCTAGAACGTCTTTGTTACGATAACTTTAAGAGTGGAAATTGGCGCAACTACGGTCTCTATTTTGCATTTAAACGAAGCGAGGACGCTAGTTGGTTTTTACTTAACATTAAATGAAAATTGCCACAGAACGTCGTGCAGATCGTTGGTTAGCACAGATTGTTAATGTAGGCGGAGATCTACATTGGACTGAGCACAGGCGTATACAGAATAACTTGATTGACTGGGTGGAAACAAACGCCATATCTCAAGTTGACATACAAGGTTGGCAATTTTATTTTCATAATGAACAAGACTTAACATTATTTTTACTACGCTGGAATAATTAATTTGTACAACTACCCACCACACTCAATGGATTTAATGCTTCTGCCCTGTGGTGGTATAGCTGAGATGGATTATGAAAGCACTTGTTTTAGCTATCGCTGTCTGCATTGTCTAGCGGTAGTGGGTAGTATTGGTATGCCAAGAACTTGTAAAGATGAGATGGATAAATGGGATAATTGGCAGGCACTAGGTGGAGAAGGCTGGGACTATCGAGTGCCTAAATATCATCAGGATGACGGGATCTAATGATAGAGCCTATTAGATTGATCTTGGAGATGTATGCTTTTGAGCCCTGTGACGAAGTAACCAGGCAGGAAGTGCAACACACACTGGAACAGCTCTATCCCGAGGCAGACTGGGAAGTGGGAATTTTGGAGGATTTTAGAAGCTTTGCTGGTACTAGCTTTAGTATTATACCACGTTTTGAAAGTCCTGAAAAAGAAACTTTTTATTTAATGAAGTGGGCGTGAAAGATCATAGCAACCCCCTAAGTAGACCCTATGCAGTTAGATTAGCAGAGCAGGGTTTTATGTATAATGTAAAGATGCCTAGTAGCATAGAACCCTATACACTGGATGATGTTCATCTTTGGATGAATGAACGTGGTTATAGAGTTAAACAGGACTATATTATAAGTAGCTGGTCTGTTTATATGAAAGATGAACAACTTTCCATATTATTTGCACTAAGATGGGCTTAATAAAAGATTTCAGCGTGTACCTAGATAACTGGCAACCCAGAATTGATTTTGAAGGTCCAGAACTGCCCTACGGCTGGGCAGGAGAAGTAGTTATAGATCTAGACAATCAAAATTTTATGTGGTTAAAATCTTTTAGAGAAAAATCCGACTGGATAGTGAATAATATTGATGGTTATGAACATAATGTTATCTGGGTACAGTCAGGAGGTAAAATGTACGCACAGTTTCGTAAACAAAAAGATCTTGTCTGGTTTAAATTGAGATGGAGTTGATACATCAAGTATTACTTTCTGATCAAGGCCACGATCTAGATTATCATCATATGCGGCTTTATTTTATGGAGGCAGCAGCCTGGGCCGCTAGACACTGCGCAAGTTATATTAATTATGAGATTGTAGATGTAGCAGACCTAAGTCCTATAGTTGATCAGATTGCTGAATACAAATTTACTGATGAACGTGATGCCACTTTATTTTCGTTAAAGTGGTCAAAATAACTTACTATAGTTTTAAAGGACAAGGATTAACACAATTGACAAGTAAAAGTAATTGGTCCACGGAGGCTGTTAACCGTCTTAAAGATGATCTAGGACCATTTCATATTAAAACAGGCGTCTATGAAATTCACGGAGAGACTTACCACGAGCTTAGACCTGTGGGCTGGATGAATGTGGATGATAAAATTAATTGGCTACATATGATGTCCTGGACTATAGAAAATTTTGGCCCTACTCCTGAAGATGGTGTCTGGACTTCTGGCGCACGTTGGTATGCTAATAATGCCAGATTTTATTTTAGAAATATAGAAGATAGAGACTGGTTTTTATTAAGGTGGACCTACTAAATGAACTCAGAAATAATCTATGATGGTGCAGATTGCTTTCCCTGGACCAAATGTTTTGTTATATTTCCCCGACGCAGCATAACAGGAAAAAGATTATTCCTGGAGTGGGCTTTTAAACGTAGAGTATGGATTGTCTGGGGAGGAAGTTTTCATATGGAACCTGAAGTACAATATGCTGATATTTTTGAAATTCTGGAGCTAGATTATGCAGGTTAAATTTGATCATAGACTGGCTGATAGGGAATATGCCTGGGATTTAAGTCCCGGCGATCCTATGGCTATAGAAATATACCATCGTGGCTATCAGGTAATGAGTATATTTCTGGGGGAGGCTATGGAGGCGGCCGGCCGAGATCTGGTAATGAAACACGTTCAAGAATGCGACCGTACTCCCTGGCTAGCTAGCTGGCGTGTTCAACGTGACCAGGAAATGATGAATCTTTTATCTAAAAAATATGGATACGAGGATTGAAAACACCTGGACTCTAGGTCCAACAGAGAATGGTTACTGGCAGGTTCTCTGGCCTAGGGATATGTGGAGTCCCATCACAGAATCTACATCAGCAAAAAAACTCTGGGATCTAGTATTTGATATGAACAAGGATTCCTTGGAGGATGTGGGATTCTATCTGGAAACTGACACTGGATCAATGACACACTACATTAGTCCATATATTTACGACGATAGACTTGCAGAAATGATGATAGAGCGTTGGATAAGCAAAAATGCTGAAATTTGGGGCGTTTGTTACAAGAGCAGGGAATCAGCTGAGAAATTTCACAATGAACTCAACAAGAGATTTACCTGGTACTTGCTAAAAAAGCAAGATTAGTCTTTACCAGAATGATAGACAATAATAGTTGTTTTTGTTACAATAAAAGATACTAAAAAATTAGGAGCAAGATTATGCGTGTAGCAGTGTGTTCGGATTTACATTTAGAATTTGGTGATCTATATATGCCCAACGAGGACAATGCTGACGTATTGATCCTGGGTGGCGATATCTTTGTAGCTAGTGATCTTAAATCTTGGCTGCACGATGAAAGCGCCAATCTAATCGCTGCCACAAGTAGTCAAAAGGCTCGTTGTGACCGTTACTTCAATTTTGTGCGTAAGTGCCTAGAGGAATTTCCTCACGTGGTGTTTATTATGGGCAACCACGAACACTACCACGGCGACTTTGCCGAGAGCGCGAACATCATCCGTGGGACATTTGAGCCTTTCAATAATTTTCATTTTCTTGACAAAGACTGGAAAATAATCAATGGTGTATTGTTCTACGGTGGCACTCTCTGGACTGACTTTAACCACGAAGATCAGGATACAATGCATCGTATCAAATTTATGATGAATGATTTTAATTGTGTTAAAAATAGTGGCCGTATGGTTAGCTATCAGACAACAGTTACAGATCCTGACAATCCTGGTCAGACTATGACTAAGTTCAAGGAGCGAGTGAGTACGTTCGCTCCCGAAGATGCTCTGGAAGATCATAAAAAATATCTTGCTGGTCTAGAAGCTGTGATGGCTTTACACCCTGGTCTACCTACTGTGGTAGTAGGGCATCACGCACCCAGTAAAATGAGTACGCACCCTAAATATGCTCACGAAACTTTAATGAACGGTGCCTATAGTAGTAATCTAGAAAATATAATGGAGCAGTATCCACAGATCAAACTCTGGACTCACGGTCACACTCACGAAGACTTTGACTATACCGTTGCTGAAACTCGCGTGGTCTGCAACCCACGTGGCTATATAAACTATGAAGGCCGTGCTGATGAGTTCAAACTAAAGTATGTGGACATTTAACAACCTAGTTTAGGAGAAACAAATGAATTTTATTCGTCGATGGAACAAATATTTTTTTACAGAAAAGTTCAATACCTTTGACCTATTAATGTGTGCTATTATCTGGCCCTTGGCTAGTACAGTGAGCGTCTACTTGCTTCTATGTCTAATACCTGCTATAATGTTTAGTAGCTTTATGGAAACTCTAGTTCGTAACGCCGAAGGTAGTTAGTGTTTACAGCCATATTAATATTTTTAATCTATTTCGCCTGGGTAAGAGGCCAGAGGGGCTTATAATGACGCCACTGGGTTATGATATACTGGAGGACGGAAGTGCGGAACCTATCTATCCTATAAAACGAGGGTTTATAGCAACTGCTGCTTTTATAAATTGTTTTAATTGTAGAACAGCTATTAGTAGTATGGGAGGGCCTAGGCATAATGCTCTATGCCCTACTTGTTATGACTTACACAAACTGAATAATTTTATTGAGGGCAAGGATAACCTACAATGATATTAGAAATAATAATGTGGGGGTTTTTCAGTTACTGGGGATGGCAACTGGGCGATTATGTAAAAGATAAAATAGTAGATAAACCCCAAACTGTTGAACAAGCAGAAACTAACGAAAAGAAAATCAAGAAAGATTTTTAAATGGCATTTGAATATTTACAGGCCTGGATTTTATTTCAGGCACTTCTAGCAATAGTGTGCTACAAATTCCTAGGCATCAATGGACTAATAGGAACTATAGCAGGTGGTCTGCTCTATGTATTGACAAAGATTATTTTTACAGTTATTATCTAATTATGAAAAAATTTAAGGCACAACAGCCCGCAGAAGGAATACTTTTACAAAATGACTGGGGCAATAGTAAATTATATAAAATTTCCTGTGAATGTGGTTGTCAGTCAGAACACAACCTACACATAGAAGCTGAAGAAAGTGGTCTAATCTGGGCTAGAATTTATACCAAGGTCAAAACCAATTACTGGAGAGAATTTTGGCCCAAGAGATACGACTATGATAGCACAATTGCCACCTGGCTGGACTGGACAGTCAAGGACTTTATCAATGGTCTGGTAACAAGACTAAAGTTAACCTGGACTATCTGGACACGTGGCTATCTAGAATGTGAACAGGATATAGCCCTTACACAACAACAAGCCCTCAACTATAGTGAGACAATCAAGTCAGCTATTAGACAAGTAGATAACTTTAATAATAGCAAATTATAAGCATTTTTCTATAGAAATAATGCCTTATAACACTAAATGTAGTGTTATTTTATGTTTTTTGCCTAGTAAATACACTACTATGAAAAATTTTTTATCCTTATCATTTTTAGTTTTGTTGTTAACAAGCCAAGTTCAGGCTCAGCCTAGTCATCTAGTCTATAACCTTAATGCTAACAAAGCCGAACGAAGTGAAAATGCAGATGAAGTTAGGCCTATGGCTAGTATTACCAAACTTATGACTGCTATGGTAGTACTGGAAAAAACTTCACTGGAGACAGCGGACACCAAGGTACTACTGGAAAAATTATTAATACGTAGCGATAATTCCGCAGCAGAGAAACTTGCTAGACAGTATCCTGGTGGTCGTACTGCCTTTATACATCGTATGAACAACAAGGCTCAGGAACTAGGACTTACACAGACAAGATTTGAAGATCCCAGTGGTATAGGCGCTGGTAATGTTACTACCGCAAATGAACTTGTGGAAATAGTAAGAGCTTCAGGTAGAATTTCCGCCATTAGAAATATTGCTAGTAGGACAGAGATTAGTTTTCCTGTAGTAATTAAGAAAAAAGTACGAGATAAAAAAACTAAAAACAAAAAAAGATCTAATGTCTATCAGGTGGTACGCCACACTACAGTGACACTACCCAACACTAATCATAACATTATGTTTGAATTCAGTGAGATAGCTCTTAGTAAAACTGGAACTACTAGCAAGGCAGGTAAATGTCTTGCTATGCTAGTCAAAAAAGCAGATCAGGAATATGCAGTAATAATTCTAGGTGAACGTAATAAACAGGCAAGAGATCAGGCAGCTCGTGAACTCATAACCAAAGAAGTTAAACTCAAGGACATTTAAATGAAAAAAAATTCAACAAATCTAAGTAAACCTAGCAAGACCATAGTGGCAGGTATAGTGGACCCTGCTCAGAGAAGCCTAGTAAGAAGAGCTATGGTGGAGGCCGAAGCGGCTGAACGTCGTGCCAAAATGGCTAAGGTTAGAACTCCGCGTGAAGTCGAAGCAAGCACCGAATAAATTGACAATATCAAGGTTTTAGTTTATAGTTAGTTATGAGCAATAAAAACCTAAGTTCAAGTCCAGAAAGAGGTAGTTTTAGATCTAAAAGGCTGAAAGAGTCATTGGAATCTGATGACGATAAAGCACGAGATCGTGCAGAGCAACTTCAGGATTTTTATCAAACCTGGATGCAGGGGAAAAGAGAAATGGAACAAGATTCTGATTGGTCAAAAAACAACCTAGAGTACGACCTAAGGTCCACCGACTGGATGTTGACCAAGGTCCGTGAAAATCAGACCTATGCGCAGAATCTTTATGCTGCCTTATGTAACAACGATTTTGTACGTGCTGATGCCTGGCCCATTCTCAAGGAAGAACACTGGGGATGTAGTTGGAGATATGCAGGTGGCATTATAGCTGATATGCAACAACAGGGAGACTACATTGACTGGTATTGTTCCGGCATAGGCGATGGTCTAGGTAATGGAGATGCTGATGGTACTCGTGGTTATGTAGGTGAGGGTTTTGTCACTGAAGAAATACGCCAGGATCTAAAAACTCTTGGTTGGCTAGTAGTAGATAAATCGGAATAATTTAAGGAGATAGAATGTTTAGTGCAATTTATAAAACTGCTGAAGAAGTTAATTCAGCTATGATACGTGTCTATCAAAATATGACATTAGCTGTGATTGTTAGTATGTTAACTAGTTTTGCTGCTAGTACTAGTCCAGCTCTAATGACTCTTATATTTACTACGCCCCTTAAATGGGTTGTAATGTTTGCGCCACTAGCCTTTGTACTATTTTTTAGTTTCAAACTAGAAGATCTTAGTAAACAGACGGCAACTATTTTGCTCTATGTGTTTGCTGCTTTAATGGGACTTAGTTTTAGTGCAATTTTTGTCGTGTATACAAGTGCAAGCATCGTAAGTGCGTTTTTTAGCAGCGCAGTACTATTTGGTTGTATGACCTTTTATGGTTATTTTACCAAACGTAGTCTAGAAAGCTTTGGGCAATTTTTAATGATCGGTCTTATTGCCATTGTAATTGCTAGTATTGTTAATATCTTTATTGGTAGTAGTGTAATGACCACTGTGATAAGTGCTCTTGCTGTCCTGATCTTTTTGGGCTTAACAGCCTACGATACACAACGTATTAGGGAAATGGTCACCTACGACAATGCTGGCAATGCCGAGGTAGCTGGTGCTTTGTCGCTCTACCTTAATTTTATTAATATATTCCTAAGCCTGTTACAACTTTTCGGAAATAAAAACGATTAATGATTATACCAGTGGGAAGTAAGTATGTTCATCAAAGTGCTAAGTATTACAGTCCCACTAGGCACTTTATACAGATGCGGTTTGAGGGTGATGAACAAGCACCTATAAATTTTATTAACGAAGTAATGCAGTTGAAAAGTTTCACATCTATTGCTGTTTATCATCCCACTTTGTCTTTGTATGGAGTGGATTTGGTGTTTGGCGAAGAAGAAGATTTGGTCTGGGCACAATTAAAGTACGCTGAGAATATTATTCAAGTATTCATACACGAGAGGATCTAATGATTGATTGGATTAAAAGCTGGTTTGGTCGAGGTCGTGTAGAAGCACAATGGATAGGCATCGACAGAGACGGCGACATAAGAACCGGAGATGCTCGAGCACCCTATGTTGGTAAGTGGGATGAATCTGCTATGCACAAATATATGGCAAAACAATTAGATGAAAAGTTTGGTATTAAAGTTACAAAAATTACAATTGTAAGACATACAGAGGATTAAATGCGCAATCATTATTGGACTTGTAGTGCGTTTGCTGACTGGCTTCGTGGCACTATGAAGCCTAGTGCAGAGACTAGTGACGGCTGGCGAAAGTGGCGGAATCAAGCTCAAAAAGATCACCCTGTACGTTACTGGGTGGCCGAGGAAGGACTAGACATACTACAAAAGATTGTCTACTATATTCCAGATTTTCTCTATTCTATTAAGTATTACATTAACAATCGTTTTATCACCCGCACTCACGCTCTTACTGCTCATTCCAGAGATATTAAACCCGGTGAGTGGTGCGATGTTGGTTATCGTTTCCTTCCCTGTATGTTTAATGAGCTAGTAGACTTTGTAGAAGTAGAACTTGCCTGGTGGCATCTTGCCTGGGAAGGTAAAGAACAACGTGAAAAATATAAAATGCCTTGGTGGGCTGTGGGTTGGTGGCGTGTTCGTACCTGGCGCTGCCCCCAAGCAGGACTTGACAATCTAGCCTGGCAGATGAATCTTACTAATAAAGACTGGGCATCAGAAGATAACCCAGAGTATTCCAAACCCAGTTTACAAGCCATTAACGCACGTGAAATTCACGAACTATATAAGTGGTGGACAGAGCAACGACCACAACGTCCTGATCCATATAAAGTAAGTGGTTGGAGTGATTACTGTGACAGTAAACGGCGCAAAAGTGATGATATATTTGATGATTTAGAAAATGATGATAAAATTGACACTAAACCTATGCTAGATCACATACACAAACTAGAAGAAGATTATGAACGTGAAGATGAAGAAATGATGATTCGTCTTATTAAAATTCGTAGAGCACTCTGGACTTAATGTAACAAGGATTAAAAAGTGGATGGCGTTTTATCGGAAATTATTAAAATAGTCGCAGTCTATCTGACTATAAATTTGCTGTTTAGTTATTTAATTCATAAAATACGATCTGATCTAGACAAGGAGGAAAATCTTAAATTAGTTGAACAGGTCAAGGAATTAATACACGTAGTCAAGGTGGAAACCCATCAGGGAGTGGACTATTGGTACGACAAAGACAATGGTACTTTTATAGCACAGGGTAATACCATTGGAGACGCTATTGAACACGCTAGAACAAGATACCCTAAGCACGTTTTTATACTGCTGGATAATGAAGAAAACATTGCAGGGATAATATGCGAAGCTACGGGTTGGAAACCAGAACCACATAATGGCAAAGAATTCAAATTTAAACTATGAAGATGTGCGTGGTCGGTTACAGGACTGGCTAATAAACTTTGTAGAAGTAGAACATCCTAGTCTAGGCAACTGGGCTCCCTGTCCCTACGCTCGGCAAGCTAGATTAAACAATAAAATACATATAGTTATAGATAACCCCACACGAATTGCGGATTATGAACACCTTCTTTCTGATTTTGATGTTGTGGCTTTATGTTTTGATCCAGAACAGTATTCAGCTGATCAAATAACTCGGTTTACTCGGCATATTAACACTATATTTGAAGATCGTGATGTAGTAGTACTTGAAGATCATCCTGCGATTCCTGAGTATGTTAATGGTGTGCAGATGAATTTTGGCTACTGCGGTCTGCTGCTTATGCAACGTGCCAGCAAATTAAGCACTGCCAGCGAACAATTACGTCGAGCAGGCTATTATGATGTCTGGAGTGAACAAGAACTAGACGAGGTAGTTAACTGGCGATAAATATTTTGATGCTGTATGCCAGAATTGATTTACTTAAAACCAATTACACTCGATTAGAAAATTTTGCTTTTTTGCGCAATCCTGATATTACTGAACTAAACAATATCTATACTAATTACTGTAGGTATAAAAAGTTCGCCAGTGTTATGCCTATTTTCGACAGCGAGTATCTAGACTCAGACAGTGATGTACTGGGTTATTATGATGACGATAAGCTGGTTGCATTTAGTTTAATTAAAAAGTTTGACAATCAAAACATACAGGCTGTACAATTTGCCTGGACATATCATAAACCCCGACTTAGATTGGGCATTCGCAGTCTGGAAAATGAATGCGCGATCTATAAAGATCTAGGTTATCGTTATCTCTACTTAGACGAAGCTAATGAATATAAAAGTAAATTCCAGGGTTTTGAAATTCTAGGTCCTATCTAATAAATTATGAACATATATCATATCTGGTGCGACAAACAAGGCGATATCGCCGACTCAGACTGGGTCAAAAATATGCGTGAATTTCTTGATCACTTAGTGAGTGAAGGACGTATGGAGTCCTATAGAATAACTCGTTGTAAGATGGGGTTCCGCAGTATCCAGGACCTTCCTGAATGGCATATTATGATGGAATTCCAAAATATGGCTCAGATGGATTCGGCTTTTGATCGTGTAGCCCCACAGCAGGGAGAGCTAGAACAAAAACATCGTAGTTTTAATCAATTTGTAGCAGATAATATTCAACACGCACTATATAGAGATTGGCCTGATGCATAATAAAGTTAACGTCTATAATCAACTTAATCCTCTCAAAGAAATCTGGATTGGGGGCGTATATCCTGAAAAGTTTTACAGTCATTTTGACAACAAGGCTCAGGATATATTTGGAAAAATAACTGAGATGACAAACAGAGATTTGAATATTCTTGAAAAAACACTTACAAACATTGGAGTTAGTGTAGTCAGACCGCAGTTCAAGGACAGTGTGGATCACTATCTAGACAGTCAGGACAATCTACTAAAGCCACCAATAAGTCCCTGCGACTGGGCACTGGTCATTGATGATGTTCTCTATATTTGTCCACAATATGAATCTGGTATAGAGCCAATGCAACACGCAATAGATAGCTACATCAACGCAGGTCAAAAAGTAAGGATTATAAATCGCGGTCTAGACCCAATGGCCTGGGTGACATTTAGCAGTGTAGTAAGGCTAGGCCAAGACATTATAATTGATTATGATCATAGGGATATAAACAGGCAAAAAGCAGCTCAAAGGATAGCAAAACAACTAGCCAAGACACGCCGAGTACATCTGAGTCAGACAGGGGACCATAACGACGGCGTGTTTAATCCCCTTGTTCCTGGTCATATTTTTAGTACAAGATATATAGAGAGTTATTCAGAAACGTTTCCCGGCTGGGAGGTATTTTATTTAAACAGTACCAAAACTCTAGAGAACGTAGTTAATGACCCAGTGCATCATTTAAAGTGGTGGATGCCCAATGTCAACTGGCCCTATTATAACAAGACCATACTTAAAATTGCCGAGCACTGGCTGGGTACTCCGCACGAATCTATTTTTGAAGTTAACATTATTATTGTTGATGATAAAAATATCATAACAAACAAACAAAATGATGCAACTTTAAAATATTTTGAAAAAATGGGTATTACGCCACACGTAGTAGACTTCAATGCAGCCTACTTCTGGGACGCTGGTCTACACTGTCTATCTGCAGATATTCACAGAGAGGGCGGATCAGCGAACTATTGGCCACAGCGTCCGGAAACAGGTATTTTTGAAATACGTGAATGGTACAGGGCCGGGGAAGAATGACCACTTGACAATATCACCAAAAAGTGTTATAATTAACTTGTTAATAACCTAATAATCTAGCTATGACAATGCATCTAGAAGGCCCCTGGCTTACTATGACTGGGCGGCAACGTAAGAAGAAAAAATGGTCCAGCGCAGAGCAAAAACGTCGTGCTGAAGAACTGGACGCTGAATGGCAAAAGATCAAGGACAAGTACGCCCCTAAAACCAAATTGGCGCAGGGACGTAGCTCCTATGTTCCTCCCAAACCTATGCGCAGAGATAGTGATCAGCCCCGACTACCCAGTCTGGATACGGGGCACAAGGGTGCAGTCAATATTAAACAACCTATGCAATACACTGGTAATAAAATTGTTGGTATAGGCACTATGCACAAGAGTAATGCTGTTCCAATTTTTACTGAACAGGAAGCACGTGATATCAGTAATATGCGTAGATAATATAAATAATAGTTTTGGGAAATAAGTTTTGGCTAAAGAAGAAGCAATGAAATTTAATGGTGTTGTGCTAGAAGAACTAGGCAACGCTATGTTCAAGGTTAAACTTGATGACAGTGAGCATACTGTGACTGCCTATATAGGCGGAAAAATGCGCAAACATTCTATCAAGATCATAGCAGGCGACAGTGTAGTATTAGAAATGAGCCCTTACGATCTTAACAAAGCCCGCATTATGTATCGCAATAAATAGCGATATGGATCAGCAAGAATTAAGAAATCTAGTTTCCCTAGTGGAAGCAAAAAGTGCAGATAAACTAGAACAAGAACCTGTTCACTACAGCGAGTCTGGTCTTAGTCCTGTACTAAGCACAGCCACATTCAAGTATCATTATGGTAAACTCTACAAGGGTTACGTTGATAGATACAACAAGGGTGAAGGTGACAGTACGTTTAATCGAGCTGGTGCTGATCTTCATAGAATTTATTTTACTACACTAAGACCTCCCAAGATTAACAATGTGCCGCGTGGTGCTAGCGAATCTTTAATTAATCGTAAATTTGGTAATTTCAATAATTTTAAGAAAGAGTTTGCCGCAGCGGCTATGAAGCTTCAGGGATCTGGCTGGATCTACCTAAGTCGCAGCGGAGAAATCAAAACCATAGTTAATCATCAACAACGTACTGATATAGCTTTATTATTAGATATGTGGGAACACGCCTTTAACCTAGACTATGCAGCAGACAAGAAACGTTATGTAGAGAATTTCTGGCGCATAGTAGACTGGGACAGGGTCAATATTAGAATTTACGCAGGAAAATAAATGGTAATTACAGAAACAGCACAAAATAAAATACGAGAATTGTTCGAAGAAGAAGGTAATCCTAGCCTTAAACTACGCACTTTTGTACAGGGCGGTGGTTGCTCGGGTATGCAGTACGGTTTTACCTTTGATGACGAGCAAAACGAAGATGATTTTGAAATCCCAGCTGGTCAAATAAGTGTTCTCGTTGATAGTATGAGTTGGCAGTATCTACAGGAAGCCACCATTGACTACGTAGAAAATGATATGGGAGCTAGCTTTAGTATAAAAAATCCAGCGGCCCAGACCACCTGCGGCTGTGGAAGTAGCTTCAATCCCTGGTAACCAGCTCAGCCCAAAGTTTTCAAACCCGATAAATAAGTAAAACGGGTAGGAAAACTATGTCTTTATTTACAGTTAATGTGGGCAACGTGGCCAATGACGGCACCGGTGACTCGATTAGAAATGCATTTATCAAGGTAAATCAAAATTTTGCTAATCTTGGTAACATAGCAAATCTGGAATCTATTATCAGCAATGCTGGTGATATTTCCACAGAATTAAACAGTATCAATAGTAATGTTGCAAACGTTGAAGCCAACGTAACACTTCTGCAGGCCTCAGCCTATACTGATGCTAATGCTGTAACTTTGTTAGCGAATCTATCCAGTAATATTAACACTAGTTTTTATCTACGTGGATTCAGTGTAAACACCACTCACGCAAATATTTCTAGCACAGCCTACGTGGGCGGAAATCTCACTGTGGGTAATGTAACTGTCACAAATGCCCTTACATCAGCTAGTGTAACGGCTGCTAATACGTTAACTTTTAGTAATATATTAGTTGGTACACAGGCTACTAAGTCTAACTCTTCCACAGGCACCACAGGACAAATATGCTGGGACGCAAACTATATCTATGTCTGTGTTTCTACTAATACCTGGAAAAGAGTAGCATTATCCTCATTCTAATCTAGGAACAACAATGGCAGTTACTTGGGTAACAGGAACTACAATAGACAGTGCAAGAGAGAACGATTATTATGAATATTTTTTCTCTGCTACAGGCACAGGCACTGTAGTCTATCAAAAAATCTCAGGTACACTACCACCTGGATTAACTTTTTCCTCTAATGGTAGATTGTCTGGTATACCTGACGCTGTGGGAGTACTACAACAGTATAGATTTGCTGTAAGAGCTACGGATACTTCTAATAGTTTTAGAGATAAAACATTTAGTCTGACAGTAAGCGGACAAAAATATATTGATCTGTTACCTGATGTAATAGATCAACTTGTATATCCTGTACCAAGTGTTCTTGAATTAAGTTACTACAAGCACCAACTTAGCTACAGTCTCCCTAACATAGCGAGGACTAGTAGTTTTTCCATCACAGCAGGAAGTTTACCCAATGGGCTAGAACTAGATGCTAACACTGGTATAATTTCAGGAGTTACAGAACGATCGTCATTGACTGAATCAGAGACTTTTGATCCCACAATTTATTATTTTGATGCAACACCTTTCGATAGTTTATTGTTCAGTGTAACTGACATAAGTGTAAGTAAACTTTCAAGATTTAGTGTAACAGCATCTGATGGATTATCCACTGATACTAAACAATACAGCATCGTAGTAGTCGCAGCAGCGGACCTAAGAGCGGACATTGATGTCTTAGAGGGACAGAGTTCAACTGCTGACGTACTGGGTGCAGATTGCACAACAATCACAGTTGATACAGATTCCAGCAGGCTTAACTTCCCGGTTATAACTACGGAACCAGGCAATCTTGGCACTATACGTCAGGCCAATAAGTTCCTATATAAAATAGATTATGTTGATCCTGAACTTATAGGTAACACAACTGCAACAACAGAAGCCTTTGTGGAAATATATAGTGGATCATTACCAAATAATCTACAACTTTCACGAGAAGGGTGGATTAATGGCACTGTATTACCTGAAAATTTGATAAACACTGTATATAATTTTAGTGTAATTTGTAGGAAACCTATAACTTCTGGTAGTACAACCTATTTGAATAGCACAGTGGTAAGTTATTCACTGACAGTTCAGGGAGAAATAGAATCAGCTCTTGATTGGGTCAATACTGGCACTACAGGTAGTGTATCCAATCTGGGAGAAATTTTTGCCGGAGAAATTAGCACTTTTTATGTCAGTGCTGTGGGAAGAAGTAATCAATCTCTAAAATATGAATTAGTAAACGGTGGTTATGGTGGGCTGCCTCCAGGTATGGCATTATTACAGGATGGCACAATAAGTGGTAGACCTAGTTTTGATATTCCTGATAATACCACTTTTACTTTTAGAGTAAGTGCAAATGACAACGGAGTAAGTGTCAACGAAGAACAAGAATTTACAATTAAAGTTAGACAAAGAACTCTAGTGCCCTATGATAATCTTTATATAGAGTATCAGGGTGACAAAAATGCTAGAGATATCTTGAACAGTATTATCAATGATGGTAACCTAATACCTGGTGAATATCTTTATAGACCTCTGGATCCTTGGTTCGGTAAAAATAAATCTAAAAGAGTTTTGTTTATGACTGGTCTAGATCCCACGAGCATAGCCTACTGGCAGACAGTGCTTACTGCGGAAAATAATCACTATGATAAAACAGTAGTATTTGGAGATATACGTGCAGCAAGGGCACTGGACGATAACTTTAATACTCTCTATGAAGTTATCTACGTGGAAATAATTGATAATTATCTAAAAACTTCCACAGACACAAGCAGTGCTGAATTAGAATCTGACAACAGTTTTATAACTGTACACCCAAACAGTTTTATACACAGTGCAGCCAAGATAAATGAACTAGTTACACAGCCAACAGAAAGTGTATTGCCAAGATGGATGAGTAGTGAACAGGAGGATGGCACTGTTCTGGGATTTACAAGAGCTCTAGTGCTGGCCTATCTAAAACCAGGCAGAAAAGAGGAAGTTCTATTTAATCTCAAGGATGTGAAAAAACAGTTGACATTGGCGTCATTTACATTTAATGGTTATAGTCTTGATAATAGTTTAAGTTCCCGTTATACCGAAAATTCCAATAGTTTCCCCACAAGTTCTTACACAGTCAGCAGTGGTAATATAACTTGTAACACAAGTAGTAATATTGTGTTAGGCGTTAATAATGTAATCAGTGGTCTAGGTACAATTACAACTACTCTAGTAAACACTAGTTTGGACCCAGCTTTACTTAAATATAGCCCGGGCCTCCGCGGAGATCCATTTACAACTGGTGGAAATACATTTAATCCCGAATTTAACACTTATAAAGTGGGCGATCTAGTTACTTACAGCAACGGAAATCTAATAGGTGTAATAGACAGCATTCGTAGTGCTAATATAATGACCCTGGATAGAACTCCAGTGTCTTTTGTGGACGAGCAGTTCCAAATAGTAAGAACAAGTAGGTTCATCGATGAACTTCACGTGGGTGATAAAATCATTGTATCAAATACTTTTGTGGGCAACGTGGCTAACATTGTAAGTAATACAACATTGATACTGGATAATATTGCTAATATCACAGTAAGTGATCAAGGGTTCAGTTATACTACCAGAGATAGTTATTCTAGCCCCTCGGGTAACAATAAATATATTACATTCTCAAATATTGGGGTTTTAGGATAAAATGGCAAGTAACATAAATTTTACAGATATTGATGAGACCTATCCCAAAGCTGGTATAGACAATAACAGTCAAGGATTTAGGGATAACTTTAGTCTTATTAAAACAAATTTCTCATCAGCTAAAGATGAAATAGAGTTTCTACAGGGCAATGCTATAATTGCCAACGTAAATAACAATCTACGCAATGGAACACTAGCTAATGTAGCTTTTAAAACTAGTTTTGACGTGGCATATACAATCACTGTCGATGAAGGACTAGCTAACTATAATATTGCAATAGCAAATTATCAGTCTTTGAGTTTAGACAGCAATACAACACTTAGTATTACTGGTGTAAGTCCCTATGCTGATCGACTTGAAACTATTAAGTTAAGAGTAATTGTAAACGATCCCAGCTACAGCTTGACCTGGCCCAGCTCTGTAAGTGTTAACCTGGACCACGTGCCCAATACTCTTGGACAGGTTACAAAATTTGGAGATGTTGGCGAGTACGAGTTCGAACTATCCACGCTGGACAATGGAACAAGCTGGATGATCAAGGATCTAACTCGTGGCACAAGTATCCACGACGGAAATCTAACAATTATCAATACACACGCCAATGGCACACCAGCACTAGCAATTAACATCAGTACCCTAGATTCTAATGGAAATGTCTATGGCACTATTAGAGCTAATAGTATTACCACTGACTACCTAACAGTCATAAACTCAAATACTATTGTGTACAGCAGTGCAGTTTATCCTGGTAATATTACCGCTAATAATATTACTGCAAATACCGGATTTTACGGAGTACTAAAAACTAGTTCACAACCCAATGTTACCACTGTAGGCAATCTTACAAACTTAACAGTTCTTGGTACTACTGTAATGACCAATAGAGCTGATGTCTGTGGGCTGTTTACTGTGGGTCTCTTTATAGGCAACATTGCAAGTGGACAGACAGTGGACACTAATTCTGCTAATGTACCACAGTATATTATTAATCCTAATGCTGCCACAATTGCATCAGCGACTATAATTATGCCTAGTGTAGCTAACTCTCAAGATGGTCGTAGAATAAGTTTCAGTTTTGCTAATACAATAACAGCACTTACGATGAGTGCATCGGCAAATACCACCATTTTGGGCGCTCTAACCACAGCAAGTAATACTACACCTGCTGCATTTGTGTTCCGTAGTAACGTTTGGTATAGAACTGCTTAAAGTTTACCTTTTAGATTGACTAGTTTTAGTTTTAAAACTATCATAGCTAAATGAAAATCGACCTAAACAAATATTCTGAATTCGTTGAGGCTGTAACCAGCCAGCCTAGTAACGATCTAACTACCTTTATGAATCGTCTAGATTATTTAGACGGCAACTTTGATTATGAAAAAGATCAACACGGACCTGATATAAATGTACCCTTGTTACTCACAGGAGCACTGGGCCTAGCAGCAGAGACTGGTGAGTTCTGTGAAATACCCAAGAAGATGTTTTTCCAGGGTAAACCACTTAACGAAGAAAATCTATTTCATATGAAACGTGAACTAGGGGACATTATGTGGTACTGGATTAATGCTTGCCGAGCACTTAATCTAGATCCCAACGAAGTAATAGCAGAAAATGTAAAGAAACTAGAAGCTAGATACCCTGGTGGTAGTTTTGATCCTTATTATAGTGAAAATCGCAAAGAGGGTGATCTTTGATAGTAACTCGTCCATCACCTAATATAAACAATACCTACACTATAACCGTTGGCAGTGGCGGTGGTGGGGGTAGCGGTATATCTTTAGCATCTAGTAGTGTGGGTAGTGGCAGCGGCGGTGGTTATATACTAGGCCCAGGTGGCACGTTTACAGGCTGGGTAGCTTCGGGCACTACCCGTCACTATCACAAGCCTAGTTCCTGGGAACCTTGGTTCGCTTGGAGGCCAGTTAAAATAGAAAAACAATGGCGTTGGTTGACTAAAGTTTATAGAAAAAAATTATATTATGGTCTAGAAAATATAACCGAGTCAATAAAATTTGACTGGATCTACGGCACTATTTTTGATGTTTTAATGGAGGAGCAAGATGGAATTAATTAAGACTGTACCTGAAAAAACAGAGTTACAAAAAGAACTAGAAGAAATTTATCAATATATCTGTGACGGGCGAGTATATAAAGCTCGTGAGATCCTAGAACAAGTTCTGGGCAAAGTTACAACTACACCTGATTTAGCCTAATGCATCCGCTCACGCCCAATCTCAGAGAATTAAGTGATAATGATCTAAATGAAAAGTTTAGAGAACTAAGCAACAAACTTAATGCTGCTTATAGAATGGGTAATGCTGCAATGGTACAACAAATTCAGATGATCTTGGAAGACTATCAACAAGAAGTATCGCGTAGGCAACAGAAGGCATACGAAGAAATGATGAACAAAGGTGGAATGTTCGACGGTATTATTAAGGTAAAAAAATGAACCTGGATGCCTACGGTAGAAGTTATTTCACTGAGCAGGAAATCTTTGAAGAATTATATAAAAATCCCAATTTAAATATAGCTAATTTTAATCTTGATTGTGATCAAGATAGTTACAAACAAAACTATAATAATAGCGTACAAGAATTAAAACTTGATTGGGATCTACTAGCAAGATTAGAAAACTTAAACAACATAAGTGTCTCGGATTATCATAATAAAAATCAAAACATTTGGTTGATGCCGGATTCCTACAAGGATCTAGATATCGCTCAGTACCTACTGGATAAATGCAGTACACAGCACGAAAAACAAAGAGTATCCCAGGAGTTATTACTCTATCAGGAAAGGGAGTTGTTTGACCTGTTAAAATATATGAAATATCTTGTGGATACACTAAATTCCCATAATATTGTTTGGGGAGTAGGTCGTGGAAGTAGCGTGGCTAGTTATGTGTTATTTTTACTAGGAGTACACAAAATTGACAGTTTGTACTACGATCTTGATATATCCGAGTTCCTAAAATAAATACTTAAACAGGATAAATTATGCAGAATATAAGAATATCACTACAGGGACAAATGATTAATTTTGATCAATTTGTTGCTTATAACAACAAAACTCGGGCAGTGGGAAATATGAACGTAAATGCCCGCGGGGATGTAATTGATTCTGCCGGAAATATTATACAAACAAGGACCGCTATGATTAAGCAAAAATTTACAGGAACTACTGTATCTAAAAAAAATAAAGCTATTAGGAGCAAAGTTCAGCGACCCCTTCGTCCAGAAAGAACTCTAGAAGAAGAAACTAATGATTATGTTGAGAGTTCAGATTATCAGGTAGAACAAGATACGTCTACGAATATATCTAATAATATTAGATCGCTAAGTGAGCTGTCTCAAGAAGAACGAGTACAGGTTTTTGGTCCTCGCTCCACAAGTCTACGCGGGGTACTAGCTAGTGATATAGACATAGATCTTAACGAAGTAACAAGACCTTCTGATGTAAGAACTCTTAGAAGAATCTAATAGGATCTATATTCTTGGAAGTAATTTATCTACTAATTTGCACACACATTACAATTATGTGTGTGACTCTATTTTTACATAGAGCGCAGGCGCATAAAACTTTACTTATTAACTCCTGGCTGTCTCATCCTATGAGATTTTGGTTATGGATGACAACAGGAATGATTACCAAGGAATGGGTAGCAGTACATAGAAAACATCACAGGTATTGTGATAAATTAGAAGATCCTCATAGTCCAGTCCATTATGGAATCTGGAAAGTTTTATTCAAAGGAGCCTGGTTATATGCAACTGCAACAAATGATAGAGATATGGTTAGACAGTATGGTGCTGGTACTCCAGATGATTGGATCGAAAGAAATATATATTCTAGATTCCCACTCTTAGGGATAATTATATTATTAGTAGTAAACACATTGTTATTCAATGGCTGGGGTATTGTAATTTGGTTGATACAAATGGCCTGGATACCTTTCTGGGCTGCTGGTGTAGTTAATGGTCTAGGACACCACTGGGGATATCGTAATGGGGAAACAAGGGATAGTAGTAAAAATATTTTTCCCTTGGACTTTATAGTAGGTGGGGAACTACTACACAATAATCATCACCTAAATCCCAATAACGCAAAACTTAGTCTTAAATGGTGGGAATTCGATATAGGCTGGATGTATATAAAGATATTTGGATATCTAAAATTAATTAAAATCAAGGACTAGTAATGAAGAAAAGAAATTATACATTTGACACTGTGAGGAGATTACAGGGGTCAATTAGAATAGATCATACTCTTGCAAGACTGGGTGCGGAAAAATTACGCAAACTTTTAGAAACTGAACCTTATATCAACACACTGGGTGCATATAATGGCCAACAGGCTGTGCAACACGCCAAGGCTGGTTTAAAAGCTATCTATCTAAGTGGTTGGCAGGTAGCTGCGGCAAACAATACTGCATTACAAACTTATCCCGATCAAAGTTTATACCCAGTGAACAGTGTTCCTAATGTTGTGAAAGGTATCAACAATGCTTTTCGTCGTGCTGATCAAATTGAACACGCAGAAGCATTTAATTATCATACCGAATGCGCAGATCAAACAGATTATTTTCTTCCTATTGTAGCTGACGCAGAAGCGGGCTTTGGTGGTGCTTTAAATGCCTATGAACTAATGATGGCAATGATTGAAGCTGGCGCAGCAGGTGTGCATTTTGAAGATCAATTAGCCAGCGAAAAAAAATGCGGACATCTAGGAGGCAAAGTTTTAGTGCCCACTAGTCAGATGATTCGCACATTAAATGCTGCTAGACTAGCAGCAGATGTAGCAGGAGTGGACACCGTGATTATGGCACGTACAGATGCCGAGGCAGCAACATTAATTACCAGCGATCACGATCCACTAGACAAGGATTTTGTAATTAATGAAAGAACAGAAGAAGGATTTTATAAATTTAAGAATGGTATTGAAGCTTGTATTGCTAGGGGGCTTGCTTATGCTCCTTATGCTGATCTACTCTGGTTTGAAACTAGTACACCAGATCTTGCACAGGCAAGAAAATTTGCCGAGGCGATCCACTCGGAGTATCCTAACCAAATGTTGGCGTACAATTGTTCGCCGAGTTTCAACTGGCGTAAGTTTTTAAGCGATGCGGAATGTCTAGTTTTTCAAAAGGAACTTGCCAAACTAGGTTACAAGTTTCAATTTATTACACTAGCAGGTTTCCACAGTGTAAATCTAGCAACATTTGAGCTAGCCGAAGCTTATCGTGCTCGTGGTATGGCGGGTTACAGCGATATGCAGGAACGCGAATTTGCAGCACAGGCTCGTGGTTTTACCACAGTAAAGCATCAACGAGAAGTTGGTGTAAGTTATTTTGATTTAATAAGCGAAGCAGTAGGTGCAACTAGCACTGTAGCTAACAAACATTCAACCGAAGCAGGGCAATTCTAATGGAAACAAGTAAATTAATTAACAGTAAAGCAGGTGTACAATTCGCTAAAAAAATTAAAGGTATCAAACCATTAAAAGACTATATTTTAGTCACAGAAATGAGTTTTGAACAAAGAACACTTAACAGCGGTATTATCCTATTATCTGATGATGGCAAAACAGACGGTATCCGTCCACGCTGGGCTAGAGTTTTTGCAGTGGGCCCTGAACAAAAAGAAATTAAAATAGGACAATGGGTCCTAGTAGAACACGGTAGGTGGACTCGTGGAAGTCTAGTAGAGATCGATGGGTCAGAACATACTATCAGGCGTGTTGACAGTTCCGCGATTCTATTAGTGACTGATGACCAACCCTCGGGAGTTGACACTATAAGTTCTGCAATCCACGCTACAGCCAAATCACTCTAAACTATGATATTCAATAAAATACGTGATCTTAAGGATAAAAACCTTAAGATCGGAATAACCTTCTCCACTTTTGATCTACTACACGCAGGCCATATTGCTATGCTTGCTGACGCTAAAAATCACTGTGACTATCTAATAGCAGGTTTGCAAACTGATCCCACTATAGATAGACCTGATACCAAAAACAAACCCATACAGAGTATTGTGGAACGTCAAATTCAGCTAGCTGCTACAAGATACGTAGACGAAATTGTGGTTTATGAAACGGAAAAGGACCTGGAAGATATACTATTGACGTTGCCCATAAATGTGCGTATACTTGGTGTTGAATATGCAGATAAAGAATTTACTGGAAAGAAAATCTGCCAATCTAGAAACATTGAACTTGTTTTTAATGGACGGGATCACAGTTTTAGTTCCAGTAGTCTACGTAAACGAGTAGCAGAAGCACATAAAGGGTAAAAATGAATAATCTATGGACTGAAAAATACAGACCAAAAACTATTGATGGCTATGTATTCACTGATCCCCAGGTCAAAGAACAAGTGGAAACCTGGATTCGAGATCGCAGTATTCCACATTTACTATTACACGGACCAGCCGGCACAGGTAAGACCACGCTTGCAAAAATACTAATCAACCAACTGGAAATTGATGACT
>Ga0255141_1000089_pt1 | contig 34795 bp, 39 predicted proteins | sample Atl_Cont_RepA_0h_FD_183178 | JGI IMG/M metagenome (GOLD analysis project Ga0255141, IMG submission 183178) | Freshwater microbial communities from Altamaha River, Georgia, United States - Atl_Cont_RepA_0h | ecosystem: Environmental > Aquatic > Freshwater > River | place: USA: Georgia | collected... | reverse complement strand
TAGTATGATACGTGCTCGTAACGAGAGACTACACGACCCTGAGGAAGGTTATAAGAAGGGAGGTAAGGTCCGTAAGGGTAAGAAGAAGGCCAAGGCCAAGAAGAGCCGAAAGGCGACAGGTAAGAGACGTCGTGCTGTCAAGGCAGAGGCACAGCGCTATCTACCGATGGGTGGAACTGTACCCACGACAGGCATGGGTTCATTCGTGTTTGGCCCATCACAGGCTCCCTCTTATTTCCGTAGTGCTGGTCCTGACCAACAGACCTTCGCTTCTATACCCCGAGCGCTTCAGACTATTCAAGAGGGACAGGCCCAGACTCTTCGGAAACTACAGTACTTTGAAGATGAGGGCAAGAGGCAATATGAGAGACAACAGGAGTTCAATCGGGAGGTCATTGAGGACTATGAACAGCGAATGAGACAGCAAAGAGCACCTAAAGCATCTATTAGCGTCCAGTCCTCTCGTGCTCCAACTCCTCGTGCCTCTTACTCGCCTATCGTGAGTTCTAGTTCGTTCATGCCTCCTCCTATTAATACACTACTTCCATTGGAACGACAACGTAGTATGACTCCTGATATCATCACACCAATGATAGCACCTCCAGCATCCATGTCGTCGTCTATTCCTGATACAGCAGTTCGGACTTATTCATGGTCACAAGCGCTGAGTAGTCGTGAGGCCGGATACCGAGGAGCCGATGAGTCATTGCCTATTCAAGCCCCTGCCTCAGGAGCGAATATGGTTCCTGAGGATATCGTATATGATGCGGTGCCTGACTCGGCCTTTGTTCCATTGAATGCGGCTGCTCCTGAGAGTGTGGATGCTGCGGTAGAGAGAGCAGGACAGGTAGCCGCTCAAGCGGCTACCCCTATACGTCGTATTCCAAAGCCAAAGGTATTAATACCAATTCCAGCACCAGAGCCAGAGCCAGAGCCAGAGCCAGAGCCAGCCAAACCGGCTTCTTCAGGTAGTATTTACATGAAAAACCCTGACACGGTTACTTCCCGTGATACCCTTCATTTTATCGCTTCTGGTCTAGGCATCAAGAACGCCAAGGCAAACTTCACTGGACCAGGAAGCACACAGCGCCTACGAGAGGCTATTAAAGAGGCTCAACGTGGTAGGCAATAACCGATTTAATCCTCCTAGCAGGACAGAGATGGAACACACCATTAGCCGTCTTGAATATACTCTGAAGGACTCCGATGTGAAGGCCAACCATGAACTAGTCATCCTTATCCATCGGGTCATTGGAAGCCTCCGACAGGTTCTCGCTGAGAAGCATGTACGCTGGGAACAGGAGGAGAAGGACATGGGAGACTGTCCATGTGGAACCTGTCGTGTATCCCCCTCTTAGTCGTTTTCTACCTAATACAAAAAAGGGATAGAGCCTGTTAGCCCTATCCCTTTATTATGGGTGTTTTACTCACTCGTCGTCACACGAAGACGCTGAGGAGTCATCGTCCGAGTCAGAGTCGGAGTCAGAGAGGGCCATCTTCTTGAGAGCCTTCTTCCGTGCCTTCAACTCCTCTTCCTCTCGTTTGAGACGCTCCTTCAACTCCTTACGTTTTTGGCTCTCCCTATCGGTCTTGGCCTTCTTCGCCTTGTACTTGGAGTTCTTAGCCTTCTCCTTCTCCAGTTGAGCGACGAGTGTTGCCTTCTCCTTGTTGAGTTTGTCCATCCGAGCCAAATAAGCCTCTTCCATCTCTATCTGACGCATACCAGACGATTCGCTGTTTGATAGAAGAGCCTCCTCATATCGCTGTTCAAGGTTCTTTACCTTCCGTTGAAGGCTTGCTACCTGCTCTTCTAACCGTGCGGAGTGTGTCTCCGCATACTTCTGAGCCCGTTCTGCCCGTTCTATCTGGATATGAAGGTCTGTATGAAGAATACCACCATTCAGTTCCAGTAGAGTCTTTTGAGAGGCGTCTAGTTCTAGACGCATCTCCTCCAACTGCTTCTCATAGCCGTGGTTTAGTGCTTCTATCGTCTCCTCCAAGGATTTGACCTTGTCCTTCAAGGCGAAGCATTCAGGAGAGCGAAGCCATTGAGCACGATGAATCTCCATGAGGTCGTTCAGACTGACGATACTCATCAACTCCCTGAGGAACTCCGCATGGGCTTCTACGTTCACATCCATGGCGATATAGGGTGCGACACTGTCCTTCTCTTCTATCATGATGGGCTTGACTCCGAACCAGTAGTCCGTATCGGGATGGATACGAGAGGGGATAGGCATCATCTTGGGGTCAACCTTCTTCTGATAGGAGTTGATGAGGTTGATATTGGACTGCTTCGCATCCTCTACGAGGTATCTGGCCAACTCTACCTTGTGCTTGTGTCGGATATGACTGGGCAAGTCAATCTTACGATGCTTACTGTCGCAGAAATCGCATTGGAAGAGTTTGGACGGCATCAGGGTTTGCTGGAGGGGCTTCTACCTGGTAATACCGGAGAGTCTTTAGGTTCTTTATTCTCCGCCCTTCGGGGCTCTTCAATTTTTTCTCGCATGATGCGGAGGTAATCTATAAGGCTAATACTTTCCATGATTCGTGTTACGAAGGCAATATGTGCTTCACGATTCGCAGAGAGGTCTATATAGTCTTTCTCCTTGTCTATGTCCTTTTTCTCCATCGCTATAGGTTTGATACCATACCAGTAGCGAACACCATCAGTCTTACTGGGGATAGGCACACAGGCATTACCTTCCATGAAGGAGTGAATGACAGACTCTTTGGACTCTATCGCCTCTTGAATAAGATAGTGTCTCAGGTCAGTCCAATGTTTTGACCGAATATGAGCAGGGAGTTCATCTTTAGGGACTAATTTATCACAGTAGTCGCAATGGAGACACCGTCTGGGCATGATATTGTAATAGAGAGAGGGGGGATAGGCTTTATACTCTTTTCCTTCTTTACGGCTCTTCAATTTTTTTAAAAAGGGGGAGAGGGTATTTGGTAGGTCTATTTTTTGTAATACAAAATGGATAGGAGCAAATGAAAAGAGTCGTTAAATACAGTACATGAAAGGGGGGAAGGGGGAAAAGGATAGGGGTAGTCTCCCCCTCGTTTTTAACCCCCTTCCCTCCTCTTCCAAAACGTCAGGAGGGTCAGCCAAAACGGTTTTTGAATTTTTTACGTTTTTTCAAGTTTTGAAAAGAGACCTCGCCTCCTCATCTTTTGAAACACGGGAGGGGTATAAAAACGACCCTCAAACTTCCCCTGTCTAGAAGGTACTGTATTTAACGAGTCTTTTTCTCGTCTCTTCATCGTTTTGTGGGACAATTGCGTTTGTATTAGAAATATCCCCTGTTTGGAGGTGCTGTAATAAGACGGGACAACTAAATGGCTCCTCTCGTCTCTACGACACATCAGAGGGGGAGAGACGTTTTGGAATAGACCCCTTTTGGGCTCCCTCCGTCTCCCCTTACTGAATGAAGCCTAAAGGGATGCGACCATGAAATACCATAACCGCCAATAACCGCCAAATATGACCCTCTATAAGTTCTATCGCATTGTCCCTAAGGATACGACCTCTATGGACTGCTATATCGGTCATACTCGTCAGCCATTAAGGAAACGATTTACCGAGCATTATCATGAACGTAATCGTTCTGATGCCTGTAGGTCGTCTATTCTATTTGAACGTTATGGACGTGATGGGTTAGAGATAGTCCTTATCCACGAATTGGAACTTGCTACGCTGGAGGAAGCCAGACGTGAAGAACGGAGACTGTGTGAGGTGTATCATGAGTCTATCGTTAATAAGGTTAGACCCTTTACAACACAGGACGAAAAAGAAGCGGAAAGACTACTCTATTCTATGGCTTATCGTGAGGATAATCGTGATGAAATACGAAAGAAGTCTAAGGCTTATTACGAGGCTAATCGTACCATCATCCTTGAGAAAGCAAAGAACATACGTGAGGCTAAACGCCTACTCTCTCTTCTCCCTACACAGTAAGCAGATGGACGACCAGACCTTTAAAGAACACCTCTACTATATCCGTGAGTTGCTCAAGCCTCACGTACCTGAAGGACAGCACTGGTTCCAGTTCCTCAGCAACAACCAAGAGGCCCTAACTCTTCCTCATCCTTATCCTATCAGTGTCCGGCCTTCCCAGCATGGACGAGGTATCTTTGCGGACTGCGATATCCCATCACGAACGGTCATTACTCTCTATCCAGCCCATTACATCTGCGAAAAGGTTAGAGGAGACGAGCATATCGTCCAGCAACCTCAAGGACTTCCTCCGATGGACTCAGCCTATCGTATCACCATCAATGACCGAATCAGTTTTACGGGTTGTCCTGACGTCATCAGCCATCCATGGTTCCTTGGCCATATGCTCAACGACCCATGCGACTTCTCCTTACTCAAGAAGGGTAGGGAAGGTAAATGGCTCCTCCATTACCGTCAATCAGAGCAGAAGGCTAATGTTCGTTGGGAAAACGATGGAGACTGTATGTATATCGTAACAACACAAGATATCAAGGCAGGAGAGGAGTTGCTCGTCTCCTATGGCTCAGACTATTGGTTCATTCGTGCGGGACTGCCTACCTACCGTGAATACATCCTTCGTCAGAAGGCTCGTTTACCAGCGCATAAAAGGGCCCAACTAAATGCTCTGCTCCATTCAGAAGATGGCTTTTAATTTGAAGGTCTTCCAAGGTGTTACCATCCAGCAGGTACGTGATGCGATGAACTATAAGCAATACCTCAAGACAGACGAGGAGATAGAGGGTATCCGGCTATCCAAGGAAGAACAGGAGAAGTTCTCCTCTCCTGTGCTGATAGAAGTAGTTACCCACCAGGATGAACGGAAGTCTGAGTCAATACAATGAGGTGATGCGATATACGTTCAACGTAGACTCTGCTAAGCGTAACTCAGGTACGAACACAGACCTCTATATTACCCTATCCCAGCCTCTTACTCGTCTCTCGGCGGACGGTCAGTTCATCGTAAGTGTAACGTCCATTAGTATCCCTTTCTCTTTCTATCAACTGTCCTCTACGGAGAACCTGAACGTCTTGCCTATCTATCTGAAGAACGCAGTAGATGCGTCTGGTCGTAACACGACGATTACGCTGAATCAGGGCAACTACACGCCCTATACACTCATCACAGAACTCAACACTCGTCTGACGACGGCCTGTCAGCAGACGGGTATTGGTGGCTATACGGCATTTACTCCTACGTTCAATACGACCTATAATCCAGTAACGGGCTACATCACGTTTGCCCTAACGGCTCCGGCTGGATGCGAGATACGACTCCTGTTCTCTACCTCTACGGTGACAGGTCTCCTCGGCAACTTCTTTGGCGTGGGACAAGTGGATGTCATCATGACACCCTCTACCACACCATCGTCTACGAAGCCCTGTGTGCTGAACCCAGTGAATTACCTCTATTTACGGTCGTCTCTGAAGCAGTTCCGCAACCGTGAATGGGTCGTTCAGAAGGATGACGTGTCTGATATCCTTTATCGTATCCCGATTGGTACAGCCCAAGGCACATGGATTCAATACGATGTACCGAGCGAACCCATCTACATCGTGGATTCGTCCATAGAGAGCATCAACTTCTATCTGACGACCAACCTGACCTATGAGTCTATCAACCTCCAAGGGATTGACTGGTCATTCGCCTTCTCTATCTCTGAGGTGGCTCGTCCGAAATATACGCCAGTTACCTCTACCTTGGCCTATAACAACTTCGCCACGATGTCTCCTGAGGAGCGCCAGAAGACGATAGACGAACTCCAGCAGAAGAAGCAAAAGGAGATAGACCGTCTCATGCGCTACCGAGACAAACTCCAGGGCATAGACGTGACACTTCCTGAGGAGAAGACTCCGGCAGAGGCTCCGAAGGCGGACGCTCCAGCAGGGGACTTAAAGGAGACAAAAACGGCTCCAACTCCTGATGAACTCGTAAAGGACAAGGCAGCGTTATATCCTACGGTGTCCAAGATGCGGGAGTTCCAACTCATCCAATACAACAGTCTCTGGGATGAGCCTACTCCTCACCCAGTCGGAGACGTGTTGGGCACGTTGCTTGATGCGACCCCACAAGGTGCGGAGGAAGAGACTCCCACCACTCAATAGCATGTTCTACCATAACGCAAGGGGAAAACGGATAGACATCGTCAATCCTGGCAGACCACTCAATCTTTCACGAGGAGGTATGATACCTGCTCTTCCCGGCACAGAGAAGCATCCAAATGACGACACCATCTCGGCCAAGTTGGAGGTTGGCTCCTTGGTCGTTCCTGTCAAGGCTGTCAAGCACCTCAAGGACTATAAAGGAGAAACGACTGGACCTGTCCAGACGAAGCCTGACCGGCTTGTTCAAGCCATTGTAATGCCTCATGAGGCAGTTATCCATAAACGATATGCCTCTAAGGTGGAAGGCTTCCTACGGCGGAAGGGCATCAAACTACCTCTCGGCTCTTAATAGTAATGGTTCTCGTCCAAATTATTATTACGCCACAGAACAACGGCTCGTTCTTTCCTATTGGTGTGAGCGGTCTATGCTCTCTTCGTGTCTTATCCTATGACCATCATGACACAGGTGGCGCAGCACGTCTTATCCAAGTTGTTTCCGAACAACTTGTTTTTCCTTACTCACCGGCTCGTTACCTTACAGTTATGACGAACCAGCACTCAACCCATACGGTAGATGACTCTCGTGGAGGCTTTCATCTGAACAACGTCGTCATCAATGGAGGCATTCAACTCCAAGTCATTAATGAAGCAACGGGTGCTCAACCTGCCGGATTTACCTTTGGCTTGTTGACGCTCAGCATTGAAGAGATTAATCGGAACTTGGTAGTAGGACAATGAAAGCCCGTCATCATACCTTTTTTAGCCGTGGGGGCGTAGACCAATTGGATAAACGTCCTACGGTAACTCTATTCGTTCCAGAGCAACCTCAGGCGGAGGAGATGCCCGACCAGCGTCCGGTCGCCGCCCAAGTACTCAAGAGGGAGCGTCCTAAGGTCGTTCGTTCCAAATATCAGCGTGGCTAAGCCCATTTTTTTTGCTACGGACATGTAGCAACACAGATGTCTCTTCATACCGTTGGTTCTGACGCACGTTATATTCTTCCGGCTTCGTATGACTCCGTTCCAGAGGCCTTCCGCTCCAACAAGGCAGCCAAGCCCATTCCATGCTCTCTTCAGACCGTGAACCTGCCCTCACTGTCTGGTACTCAGAACTTGGGTGGTTCAGCCATTGTTCAAGTGCCTTGCGGTGCCTCGGCTGGTTACATGGCAAATCCTTACCTACGCTTTACGATTCAACTGACTGGTCCTCAGGCTGGTCTGAAGAAGGATGGAACCTACCAGTTCAAGGGTGCGACCAAGTCTGCTACGGCTTGTATCAATCGTTATGCGACTTTCGTGAACAGCCAGATGGTGGATAACTTCCAAAATGCTTGGGCTCTCTACGACATGCTGTTGGCTCATTCTACCTCACAGCCATGGTTGTCTAACGATGGTAATCTGATGCTGGGTGCGGGTAACGTCTACACCTTGTCTGCTCTCCGCACAGTGGATAACCTTCCTGCTCTTCATGTCTGTGTTCCTCTGCTGGGTCTGCTGGGCTCACAGTCTGCTCTGCCTCTGTTCCTGATTAACGGCACTCTCCAGATTCAGGTTGATTTTCAGTCTTCTATTGGTGCTTTTGTCGCAGTGGATGGAACGAACATCGTAGATGGTGCGATTACGGGTGCTACCTTCTCCGAGGTCCAGTTGGTCTATGATAAGATTTCATGCGAACAAGCCTTCGTGGATTCAGTTCGTGCGGACATGATGAAGGGCAATAAGTTCGTCTTCGGCTACACCAACTACCAACTGACTTCTCTGGCCAACGCTTCGTCAGCCAACGCCACCTTTAACTACGGCCTGAATGTTTCTTCGCTTCGTGCTGTTGTCATGACACAGTATGAAACGGCTAATCTTCCATCAGCGAAGGCTTTGACTCCTTCTATTGCCAATGATATCAGTGTCTGGCAAGTTTCACTGGATGGTCGTCAGATTAGCAATATCAACCACAACGTTCTGTTGCGTCCGGCCTGTTCCTTTGCTGAACTCCAGAAGTGTATGGGTCGTCTGTTTGATGCTTCTATCTCTGAGGTATCAGGTGATGCGAACGGTGCTGTTGCTGTAGATGCTACTCAACAGCAGACCTCGGCTCAGAATGAATACTATGCCTCACGATTTGCGATTGGTTCCTCGGCTCAGCGTATTAACGAAGGCCTGGCCTTCTCCGGCAGTCCTTGCTCTGTGGCTTCCATCCAATATACCCAGGGTGCGACTGCGGTAACTTCCTACCTCCACTTCATCTCCGACCAGCAACTGTTGATTACCGCTGATGGCTCGGTTGAACTGGTCCGTTAAACAGATAAAGCGTATAGCAACGATTTATCTCTCCTCCCAGTAAAGATGATTACCCCTGTTTGGAGCAACCTTGACCGTCTGAATCGCCCCGCAACGGCAAAGCGTTTTGCTGAAGGTGGACGAGTAGATGACGCACGTCTGATGAAGCCCAAGATTCTGCTCCCAATGCCTTTTCCTCGTCCTTACGGTCCTCTGTGGAGACAGATGGACAATCCTTTTCGTCATATGTAATCGGCTTACTCAGATACTCCCTCTGCTCGTTAGAACAACCAGCGATAACAGGATTAGACCCAAACATCGCATACCATCCCATCATGCTCCGGCGAATCCGTTCGTGTTCTTCTAGGTCCATCTCTCTAGTGGTAATAGATGTCTTATTCTATTACGCCCTGGACACACCGACAGGCACGTAAATTGGGTCTTGAGGTAAAGCCGAGCCGGAAGCAGGGCAAAAAAATAGACGTTTTCCGTGATGGCTATTACATCGCCTCTATTGGCTATAAGGGCATGGGTGATTTTCCAACGTATCGTGAAACAAAGGGTGAGGCGTTTGCGAAAGAGCGTAGGCGGTTGTATCACCTACGGCATAAGGATGGTCCGGTTGATTCTCCCGCCTTCCTCAGTAAGCGTCTTCTATGGTGAGCCTACTCCGGTGGTGTGACGTCTATACCTTTTGCTCGTAGATATCCATATTTACAGGCTCTTGCTTCGGCTTCTGTTTTGAAGGTTCCTATTAAATAGTCTCCGGCTTTAGCCAACCATCTGTCCTTATCCTTAGCATATACACAGTTGCCGATACGGTCAATATTAAGCATGTTATCCTGTTGGCTAAACCAACGAAGATTACACAGTCTATTATCAGTCTTATCCCGATTGATATGGTCTATGTTTCGTAAGCCATGAGGATTTGGTAAGAACGTCTCCGCCATAAGAGCATGAACATTGAAACGAATCGCTCTTCCAACTGATAATCGTAAGTATCCATGTTTTGCCTTAGTACCACGTCTAATAGATTCCTTACCTCGTATAATTGATTTGACCTCACCGTTACGATTAACGAACACGTTTTCGTATTTAGTCGCTACCCAATCGGTGTCCATGGTTATTAGGTAAATACCACATACCATCTTTATACTCTCTACTACCGGCAAATGAGTCCCCTCGCAAGTTCCTTGCTTCGCTCCGCTGTCAAATGGACACTACGGAGCGGTATCCGATGGTTAGGCTATTCCGTTGTACTGTTTGATATTATCTGTGTCATCTTGGTAGAATAGAACCCATGGCCAGTATCCTTGACAGTCTCCCTGCGGTTATCCAAAAGGCTGAACTCCGTCTGGACGATGTTCAGTCCGTCCAAGGAGGCGATGATAAGCCGTTCATTATTATCCACTCCCGCCCCATCACTCAGGAGGAGAAGGACTTGCTCCGCTCCTATGGTGAGGTGCTAGAGTACTCACCGGCCTACGTTAATATCCCGTTGGCGAAACTGCGCTTCCGCTACTTGCTCCTTGATATTAACGAGAAGGAGGCTCGTGTCCTGCTCCAGAAGAACAGCACAGAGGCCTATCATGTTATCTGTGTCTGTTGCTGGTGGGAGAAGGAGGAGACGTTCCTTCAACAGATTCAGCCAGAGAACGTCCTTCGTAAGTTCCCTGCTCGTTCCCCCTTTGCTGATGACTTCAATCGTATGCTCCTTACCGGTAAGGTGAGTGCCCCATCGTGTATCCTTGCTGTTTGGAAGTTGGTGAAGAGTTTTTTGGCGTAATTGGGTGGATGGTACGAAAGATGTGCGACTATGCTATCCAAACCCTTATGGCCTATATCGGTATCCCTCCTATCTTTCCTTCCCTCTGGTAGATGCCCTATTCACTAGAACGAGTTGGTAAAGGCTGTCAGGTCTTCTCCCAGAGCGGTCGTCCGTTGTCCAAGAAGCCCCTCCCTTGCTCCCGAGCGAAGAAACAACTCGTCGCCGCTAATATCGCATACGCCCAAAAAAAGAACCGTAAATAACGAGTGAGTCCAATGAGGCATCACTCGTTGTTGTATTACCTTATTTTAAGCCTAAGGGGGGTATTCATGCCTCCTCTCTATTTTGGGAGCAATTGGGCGAGGAGGTTCGCCATCTTTTCCATGTCTTTCTCCATCTTCTTCTGTTTCGCCTCAACATCCCTCGCCCAAGCCTCCAGCACCTCGTTCCGCTTTGTGAGCGTCTCCGCTTCCTTCTCCTTCCGCTCACGGTGCTCCTTACACATATCCCTGCCTTTCGTCTCCTCCCGATGCTTTCGTGCGTATTCTAACCCCTTCCGCTCCTCATCTCCTATGAAATCACCGAGTTCCTCGTCCGTCTTGTCCAATAAATAGACATCCTCCTTGAATCGTCTCTTCTTGTCCTTACCCTGTCGGACTCGCATCTTCTCTTCTTTCGGCCGTTCCATCTCTATGGAGAGGTGAGAGAAACGGGGAGCAGAAGAAACGTCGCAGAGATGGCGTCGTTGCCATCTACATATCCATAACCAGAATTCACGTAGAACATCACATCATACCATCCAGCGGGGATTCCTCCTGCTTCAAAAGCGAAGGGGATGGGCGAATGATTCCAAGAGAGGTTCGTGTAGATATACGTAGCAAAATAGAAGTATTGCCCTGTGCTCTGGTTATATAGACGCATGGACACGTTTTGAAACCCAGCCGAGTCTCTGTAATTGGTCGCCACGCCATGAATGAGCAGGCCCTGATTATTGAATGACTTGTAGAACTGTGACGCTCTGCTAAGGAAGTTCCAATTCACCTGTAGGTTATCACTGTAAGGGCCGAAATGGTACCCCTCTACTGTGGTTGCCACGACTCGCTTATCAATGACATCCCAGCCGAGTACCGCTCCATAGCCTGCGGTGGCTCCTCTGCTCTGTGCGGGTGGGTTGCTGTAATACAAGGTGCTCTCAATCTGGATAGGAGTAGCGCCCCAGCCTGAACCAGCGTCTTTACCCATATAGAAACGGTTGTCTGTGTCGTAATACATAAAACTTGCTAATTTTTCTCCTGAGTCATGAACGGTGATGCCGGTTTGTTCCGAGCATTCCATCAATAGCCCTGCTTGCCATCCTGTTCCATAGTTCCTATCTGTTCCTCCAATGACTACCTGGCCTGGCGTGGTACTAATGTTATTCGGAACGGCATGGGCGCTTGCTCCTCCAGTAAAGTTCAGCACTCCATTATTGGTGATACGCATTTGGTGATTATCATAGTAATCGCTCCATAAGAACTTGGCCACGGCAGGATTTGCTATCTTGGCTCTAATGATACAACCCCACGAAGAATCCGAATAAATACAACCTGCTGAGTATGAACCCCCCGAACCAAAGAGGAGGGAACCCGTCGCATAGGCATCACCTTCCACGTTCAGTTTGTATGTCATAGGATAATTGCCAATACATACCTTTCCTCCTGGGTTCAGATACATATCCTGCCAAGCGTTTAATGCTGCGGTGTGGCCTCCCACATACACCTTGTTGTCATACGTTCCAATGACAGCGCCTCGTTCTTCGTTACCGAAATAGCCCCAGCCCTTCCATCCGCTGGTTCCACCGTTATAACTATAAAGGGAAGAGAGTGGATTAGACGTTCCGATGCCGATATTTCCGTTTGATTTAATGACGAGAGATGATGCCCCGCCATTATTGATATTAAAGCGAATGGCTTGGGAGTTCGTTCGTATAACCATATCGCCAGTCAGAGCATCAGAAGCCCAGGAACCAGCAGAGGAGGCGTAGGCAATGAAATTGTTCCCCATCTGGATGTTTGGTTGGTTCGTGGTTCGTCCCCATTGAATGCTGTCATAAAGACCCGACCTAGCACTGCCAACGATGATGTTTCCATTCACAAACGTAAATGAACTACCAGCGAACGACATCGGCAGATAGGCCGAACCATCTGTGCTAGCGCTAATTATCTGAGCCTCGTCTGTTGAGGCAACACCCAACGCCAGATTACAGGTGGTTGCGTTACGTGTCGTGTTACGTCCGATACTCATGTGCCCATTATAGCCAGTAAAGAGATACACCTCTCCTGCTGAGTTGTCAATATGGCTAAAGGCATTGCTGAACTTGATGTTCGCTTTCGTTGCGCTACTGAGGCCGATGCTCACCGTGCCTGTGATACCAACGTCTGGTGAATTGGCGTCTGTCATCACGCAGTCATACCACGTTGTAAACTTTGACGTGCTCCCGTAATCACCCTGATATTGACGAATACCAGACCCTCCCTTGTTATACATGATAAGATTCACCTTACCAGCCGAGCCATCAGCCCATGAGTTGAAACAGAGCATATCCGAATAAGAGCCTGTTCCATCATTGCCCATCTGGCCAAAGTAGTAGCCCATTGAACCAGCATCCTGTTGCGACGGTTTCATACCTGCTCGGTAGTCGTCCTGGCGGGTCCAGTTCTTCGCTGACATACTACTACCAAGTAGAGTCCCACTACATGAAATGTCTCCTGTAACAGTGAGCGCATAGGATGGATTCGTGGAACCAATGCCAACCTTTCCGCCTCCCGTTAGAACAAGGTAACCACTACCAGTGCGAAGAGCGCATCCATAAAATCCAGCCAGACATGGATTGCCTGTGAAGCCAGGGATGCCACTGTCTCCCACACCATACCATGGGCCGAACTTATTGTCTCCTATTTTCGCATCTTCGTCTTGGTTGTCTCCTCGTGCTGATAGGTAATAGCGTTTAGCGAGGACTCCAGCATTGGTGCCGATGCCCGTCGTCGTGATGGTTCCGTCAGTAGTCAGCGAACCGCAATCAATCTGGCCCGTCTGTTTGGAGGAGCCATCTCGGGTATTGAAGACGTGGCGAACCGTGCTATCATAGGCACTATAGAACGCTATACCATACCAACTCTTCAGTCCTCCATTATAGGTGGTGTAATCGGCTCCGTCACCATTGTTAGCGAATAGACGACACGATTTATTAACGTCTCCTCCTGTGTAAGGCCAGAACTCGCCTCCTACGTTCTTTAAGTTTCCCGTCATCGTGTCTCCCGATTTATTGACCTTCCCATCTAACTGTGTTTGGATGGAATTCGTCACCCCAGATAAATAGGCTATCTCTGTAGTCGAGACAATCGTGCTAAACACCTTGTTCTGCGAATCAATGGCGAGAACACGATTTACCGTTGGGTCGCTCAAATACAGGGGTTTGGAGATGGTTACCTTTGACACCGTGCCTGTTGTTTGATTTCCAACGATGTCAATAGCGAGGCGATTCACTTCCGTGTCCGAACCTGTCAGACCTATCCAGAAATTACCATTAGAAGCCCCATCAGGAACACCCAAGAGGCGAGTATTGGCGGTCAGTGCTCCAGAGGATATGGTTAGGCCCCCACTGAGGGTTCCTCCTGTGAGGGGAAGATAGAGAGCCAGTTGAGTATCTACATATCCCTTTCGTGTCAGATCATCCGCATTGACAGGCGTATAGGAGGATGTCACTTTATTCGCTCCCATGGATAATGTTCCGCTCATGCTGTCCCCGCTTTTTAAAACATACAACGAACCAGCACCCGAGATGGCCGAATCCACATAGGTTTTGTTTGTGTAATCGTCTCCTGTGGAAGGAACAGCCGAGGACTGGACCTTATACGAGCCGAGGACGATATTGGTGTTTGCGTTGCTCCCATCCAGTTTAAGACGGTTGTTAATCTGGGTTTGCGCTGAACTTGTTAGTCCTGCGATATAGGAGAGTTCTGTATCCGTCACACTAGAGGTAATGAGTTCTCCTGCGGAATTAACAATAGCCACACGTTGGGGACTCCATCCTGTAGATTTCAGAAAACCATATTCTCCTGTCATCCTAATCACGGCACCCGTCGACGAGGTAAAGACAAGATTTTGTGTATAGGCATCGATATATTCCGCTGTGATGGTCCAATTTCCTGATGTGGGAGCATTCAGTTTAAGACCAGACTTTAGAGTAGGCTGTGCGTCTAACGTGAGAGCGCCCTGAAACTCAACAGGGGCTACTACTGTTTGGCTGGTAGATGTGATTTTATTGAGATACGAGTTCGATACACCACCTGTGATGAATGCTACCGCATCCGATAAAACCTTGAGATTGACTACATCAGGATCAGTCGTCGCATAATACGTCGTCGTGATTTTCTGATCCGACATATCCAGCGGTTGCGTGTTTCCGATGTATTTTACATAAAGAGCAGGGTTGATTTGTGTCCCATCCACATAAACATTTGTCAGACCATCCAATGTATTCACTTGGAGAGCATTATTCTGTAGACCGTTAATAGAGGCCATCTTCTTATCTAATAAAGAGATAAGAAGATGGTGAAAATAGTCCGTTCCTACAATCTGTATCTTAACAGTCGCCAGGCGACGATAGGAGGGTCCAGTAACAACTGTACCTTTAATATCAATCCCGCCCTTACCCTGACGAATCGTTCTAATCGTTTCCAGGTGTCTATTCCTTTTATGGAGGTACCCTATTCCTTCAATCAACTCTCCGCTACGTTCAATTCCCTTCAATATCAATTTACGGACGGCTCGGGGACATTCACGAGAACCGTGACGATTCCCGTCGGAAACTACAACATCAGCAATTTCCTCACGGTCTTTAATACCTATTTGGCGGTGGATATTAAGACACAGCGTCCCGCATGGGTTCAGAGTAATTTAGCAATGAATTACGATAGTTCCACAGGTCGTGTGACAATGGTGATGAGTCCGGCCTCTACTTCTATTCTGTTCTACTTGTCTAATAATTTTGTGATGGCCCTGATGCTCGGCTTTCCTCAAACAAATCAGACAGTATCTACAGGAGCCAATCTGACATCCATTAATAAGGTATGTTCTAATCCGGTAAATGCGATCTTCTTGCGCTCGGATTCCCTTAAGTTCTCCACATCTTTTGAAGCCATTGTTGCTCCTTATTCACAGGCCGATATTTTAGCACGTATTCCCGTTACGACTCTACCGAACTCTTGGCTCTATTACCGTAATGACAATAAGGTTTTACTCTCCAATACGGAGATTGCTTCTCTCAACTTCTATTTTAGCGACAACTTGGACCCCAACTATGTCATTGACCTTAACGGCATTCCCTTCGGGCTACAAATCGTATTCGATGAGGTGGAACTAGAGGAGACGAACGCAGGACTAGACCGCCTCGGAGAAGGTGTTGTTGCGATTCCTAAACCATTATTGGAGGAGAGAGATAAGACCCTACGGGAACTACTAGATTTGCGAACGAAGTTAGAAAAGGAGATACAGGACAAGAAGGAAGCACGGCAAAAGAAAAAGGAGACCCCACAATAGAATGTTCCTTAAAAAGCACTTGTTTCCACGAATGAACCCCTATCCGATTAATCGGGATGGGGCGCAATATGCTGTGGGAACGCAAGACCTGATTCCGAATAGCGTGTTGGACCGTCGCATTGATCCAGGAATGTGGTCCGGCCGTGGATTCCAGAAGCCGATTTTGTATTATGCCAAAGGCGGAGAAGTGGAAGAACATGACCCACATCAATATGCCCGAATGGGTAGCGCACAAATCCGAGCATTGGATTTCAGTAATTATCTGCGTCATTAATTTATTTCTCCCCCGATGATAGAACTAAGATGTCATCGTCCGCTCACTTTACAGGTGTTGTCTCTGAGTCACACAACTATCAGACTCAGGAGATTCCTCATTCCCTGAAGTCCTGCTCCTCGGCTCAGGCTGTCCGAGCCAACAACCGTCATTTTCAGTTGGCCACCTCGTCCTCTAACTCTCAATCCTCTGGCGGTGTCCTGCTCTGGCAAATCCCTCCGACCGCTGGCGCCATCTCTCGTGAGACCATGTTCTTGCGTTGCCGTGTGACCGCCACCTGTGCTGCAGCCCCGACCTACGCCGATACAGACCATTCGGTGACTTTTAAGGGTCCGGGTGCTCTGGTTGCTGGTGTTAAGTCGGATGGCACTGCTACAGCCGGTGCCGTCCTCCCCCAACTGTCTAACGGTTACTCATGGATTCAGCGTCTGACTCTCTACGGCACTGGTTCAGCGGTTGTGGATCAGATGAACTACGTGAACAGCACCATGGACATGCTTCTGGCTCACAACACCAGTGGTCCTTATCTGGGTACGGAGGGTAATGCTCTGATTGGTATTGCCCGTCCTTGGGATGTTCTCGGCGCTGGTCCTAACGCTTACATCGATCTGTGCCTTCCTCTGCCTCTGTCCTGCTTTAACAACTCCCAGCAGGACTTCCCTCTCTATCTGTGTAAGAACCCTCTGACCCTTCAACTCGATATCGCTTCTTTGGCTCGTGCTGTTACTGGTGGTACTGCGGGTGCTGGCAATTGCGTCGTATCGGAATTTACCGTTAGCAACGCTTACCTCTGCTATGAGGTCTTGGAAGTGCCTCATTCACTGATTGAGGCCGAGCGTGCTGCCGTTCAGGGCGGTCACCCCTTCGTTATGCCACTTCAGTCGTGGTTGAACGTTCAGGTTCCGAAGTCGGTCCTCTCCTCATACACTCTGGGTCTGAATGCCTCCTCTCTGCGCTCTACTTTTATTGAAATCATTGGCGCTAGTTCATATTCTTCAACCGCTCAGATTAACTATATCCGTGGTGCGGATGACACTTCTGCTTCATGGGGTAATGGCGTGAACGCTCAACTGTACTTGGACGGCAATGTGAAGAACTCATCTATCTTCGACAACCCCGCTATGCAGTTCATCCAACTCAAGCAAGCCCTCCACAACAATATCCAGTCTTCTGTTATTCAACCGTCCTTCGCCAACTTTCCAGCCTATCTTTTGAACTTTAATGCCCTTGCTTGGGATTGTACCTCATTCGATGATGAGGCTACTGTGTTCGGTGGTTCCCCCGTTAGCAATCTTAACATCCAGTTGACTGGTTACAGCGCTAACGGCTCCTACATCGCCACCATTATGTGTCTCTATGATACTCTGCTAGCATTCCAGGCTGATGGAATTATGGAGGTCAAGCGTTAAACGTTGTAATTTGTAATATATACATTAATATCTGAACCATGATTTTTAGCAATCAAACTTCAGGTACTTAAAGAAATCTTAGACCGATGCTCTCTTATCCTCCAGTGGCTCAATCTCTAATGACAATACCAAACCGATAAAGCCCGTCTGGTTCCATGTAAAAGTTGGATCCACGGCTCGGCCGTTGGTAAAGCCGATGACTTGGAGATTCAGGTCGATATCTCCCGCAATCGCATCAATACGGAAGCAGAACTGACCGTCCAGATGTGGATCTACATGGTCCTGCTTGTTGATGAAGTTCAGGCCTTGCTGAGCGAAAGCGGGGAACACAAACTTGGAGGAGTTAAGGTTGATAATGTAATGATTAGAGGCTGTGGTGGAAGCGCCCGTATTATCCATCCACGAGAAACCTACGACACGAGCACGATAAGGACCACCATAGAGATTGACATCACGCATCAGGGTGATGGGGATATTAGAGGCCTGAGCGGTATAGGCAGAAATATCGTCCCAGAGTACACGAAGTTGATAGAGCATTGTTCTACTCTACAGGAGATATTTCTATTGGGTCCATCTTCACGAAAAAGCACGGATGGGCTTTACTGACAACATTAATCGTCAAGAAAGGGTGGATACTTTCATCTTCAAAAGCAATATCGAAGGCTTCATCGGGAACATCGAAGTCCTCTTGTAGGGCTTCCTTCTCCTTTTTCACGATGGGGAAGGTGTAGATGATATCCGCCTGCTTCCGGATTTGGGCTGGGATGCCTTTGTAGACCTGGGAGACGATCATGGTGCTGAGGTTGTAATGTCGGGCATTCATAAAGAGGCTCGTGATGATATTCTTTTTAAAGGAACGGGGTAAATCGGCCATCACATCATCCAAGATAAGGAGATTGTATATCGGAGGGAGTTTCTTTTTCATCTTCTTCTCTTTTCGCTTCATCATCTCCTGCTCTCCTCTGATTTGGTCCAAGATGGTCTTGATATTGGCCTCCGTTAGAGAATCATAGAACTTGCCTTCTTTCTGTATCTCCTGTATCAGAGGTCTCATCTTCGCATCAGAAGCGGATGGACTAATCATATAGATATTGTGATAATAGCCTTTGTAGAGTTTCCGATTGTCTAACATCGAGAGAATCAGGGACGATTTCCCTGATCGCTTGGGACCGATAATCATCATTTGGACGGCTTTCGTATGTTTCAGAATCGGAGCCTTTGGATCTATCTCATCCTTGTCATGGGCTCCAAATAGGCGTGATAGGTCACTAGACATAATTTCTGCTTACTATGTAAATGGAAATTATATCTATCGCTAGACAGATCCATGCTCTAGATGGTGAAAAAATGGCGGAGTCATTCCGTGACTTGTGTAAAACGACACCTGGCCCAGAAGACAAGGGAAAACAAGGGCTGAAAGCGCTCTATCCTTGCTTCTTTTTGGAGATGATTCGGACCCCTACCAAAGGGGGACATTCTTTTGTAGATGTCATCTCCGATCCTATGAGGCTTCGCCGATTGGAGGAGATTGCCTATAAAGGGAAACGGATGATGGACCCTCTTCATTATTGGAAGAGTATTTTTGCGATGTACCGTTTATGGTATGGTTCCATTAGTGCCTTTCGTCCCACGGTGGCCCGTTGGCTTATCCAGAAATATAAGCCCACTATGGCCGTGATGGATCCATGTGCGGGTTGGGGTGGTCGATGCTTAGGAGCGATGTCATGCGGTGTCCCCTACATTGGCGTGGATACCAATGAGAACCTAAAGAACGGATATGAGCGTTTGGCCCGTCTTGCTCCTGTTCCTGTAAAGATGTTATGGCAACCATCAGAGACGGTGGACTTCTCCCAATACAAGTATGATATGGTTCTCACCTCTCCTCCTTATTGGATTACTGAGCGTTATCACGGAATGCCTAATTACTCCTCTAAAAAGGACTGGCTCTTTCGCTTCCTCATTCCTGTATTCTTGAATGCGTATGATGGTCTCCTTCCTGGAGGAGTCATGGCCATCAACTTTCCAGAGGACCACTATGTAGAACTCTCTGCCTTCTTAGGAGATGCCGATGAGGTGTTAGAGATGCCGTCTGCTACACGAGCCACAGGTCGAGCGCCTCCTATGATTTATGTATGGCGTAAGTCCTAGAAGTTCGTGATGATAACTTCTGAGCCGATATGGGGTTTAGGAACGGTATATAGTAATTTTACTCCTGTAATATGATAGCCCTTAAATAAATCACGAATATGTCGTCCATCATTGAATGTGAGGACCACTTTTCCCTTTATCTTATCCAATACCGATTTTAGATGTTCCACGCTAAAGGAGGAGTGTTTATATCCTGCCGTGCGTTCTGATTCTTCATAGGGTGGATCTAAATAGAATAGTGTATTAGGGCTATCGTATTTCCGTATCACGGCCTCATAATCCTGATTAAGAATAACAACATCGTGAAGACGTTGGGTATAATCCCGCATCTGTACAGAATAGGGAGGAGCATTAATAGGGTTATACGATTTACGATTACCCGCAAAAGAGAACTTGGAGAGGATCCATTCTTTCATGAATCGGTCTTTGGCCGACTTAGGGGTCTTCTTTTTCCATTCATCGAACGTATGGCGTGTGACCTGATAGGATCCCTTTAAGTCCCCAGAGAACTCTTTAAGACCTTTATGGATTGTGGCGATGCCCGTGTCCTTATCATTAATAACTTCTTTTACCGATGGCTTCTTACCATAAAGAACGTGACCCGCTCCTACAAAGGGTTCGACATAAGTCATATTCTCATAATCTTTCGGAAACATTCCTATAATTCGCCTCTTAAGGCGTTTCTTTCCGCCCATACGGGCAAATGGAGCATTCATTCTATATAGCATATAGAAAACACTCTATGCGGTCTCGTAAGAGACACGGTAGAGAGTTTATTCATCATCGGAATCAGAATCCTCTAATTGTTTCGCAAGAGCCTTAGCCTTGGCCTTTGCAGCCTTCAACTCTGCCTTCATACGCTCCTTCTCCTCCTTTTTCTTATCGGATGTCTTAGCATCCTTTTTCGCTAGTGCTGACTTTTCACGCTCTTTACGAAGAGAATCACGCAATTGTTCGATATGCTTCAAATACCCCTCCTCCATTTCCAGATTTGCTCTACCTTGGGATTCACGACTGGAGATATAGAGTTCATCATACTTCTTCTCCAAATCCTCGTATTTCCATTTCAGAATATCATAAGATTCTACCAGTCTCTCATTCTTCGTATTCACAATGGATAGATCCTTTTGAAGACTATGAATCTGATGACGGAGTTCCTTATGAGTGATTCCCTCATTCACTTCTGATAATGTCTGACGATACTCCTCCACTTCCCGCATCAGTTTAGCCATTTCAATCGCATGGTCTTTTACGACCAGCAAGTGTTGGTCCTGTAGTTGCTTTAGTGAGTGTTGTAGTGCGTTCATCTCAGGAGAACGTAGTTGGGTCTGTCGTCCAATCTCCATATAATCATTCAGAGACACGTAATCCATCAACTCTTTAATGAATGCCTTATGACAATCCATATTGGTTTGTACTGCTAGGTAAGGTGTAGCATTGTCCTTCTCTTCAATCATAATTGGCTTGGCTCCAAACCAATAGTCAGTACCCTCATAAAGACGAGAAGGGATAGGCATCGTCTTCGGACAAGCACCACGCAAGTAGGAGTTAATGACATTAGTAGAAGACCCCTTCGCATCTTCGACAAGATGCTTGGCGAGTTCGGTCATGTGCTTAGCCTTGATATGAGCGGGTAGATCAGTCTTGCGGAAGTCGGTCTCGCAGAAGTCGCATCGGAGAATCTTGGAGGGCATGTTTCGGGGTCTTTCTACACGCCGGAGAGAAAATATTTTAGGCTCTTTTCCGCCCTCATTTGGAGGGGCAGAAAGTACCGTATTTTTGGGACTTGAGCCGTTCGCCCTTTTTTTGTCGTCTTTTAACGAATAATTTCGTGTCTTCGCTCTAAAAGTGCCGTATAAGGAAGTGGCCATTTTGTACCTCCCCCCTCCTACTTGGGAATGGTGGTCAGAGTTCAAAATAAAAAAAATATAATATTTATCCAAAATGATTTTTCTTTGTCTCACACATAGGTCAGAAAAGTAGGGGGAGGGTTTTTATCTCTACTACGAATACTCTTAATAAAATAGATCAATTTCTAATGTTCTTAACGAGTGAAGGGAGGGCGAACGCCTTTTTACGGATATTTCCGCCCTTTCTGCCTGTCTTATCCTCTTCTCTTTTTCAGGAGATAAGAATAGATGCTCCCCTATTATATTGCTCCTTCCACCATTCACGGTCTTGGTCTATTCGCAAAAGTAGACATGTCTTCTAATACTCGCATTGCTGACTTTAAAGGAGAGGAGATGACACTCCGAGAATTTAAAGAACGATATGGAGGCGATACTCGCTTCTGCTATTCTCTCCGTCGATTAAATAAGATTATCGATGGAAAGCAGGAGAATAATCCTTCTCGTTATTGTAACGAATCTCTAACACCGAATGTATGTCTTAAGAAGCGTGGTCTCTATACATGTACTCCTGTAAAAGCAGGAGATGAACTCTTTCTCCTGTATCCTAAATCATATCCTAGAGATTATCTCCTCTCCTGATAAATGCTCCTCTATCGTATCCGACCACGTACCAAACAAATTGCTCGTCGTCTTGGTGTACACATTCAACCCTCTCAAAAGCCTGATAAAAAGATAGATGTCCTCCTTCCCAATAAGACCATCTCTATTGGTCAGCGTGGAGCCATGGATTATCCTCAATGGCTAGAACGGGATAAAGAGACGGCGGACATTCATCGTAAGCGATATGAACAGAGACACGAACGAGATCGACATAAGAAGGGGACGGCTGGTTTCTATGCGGATCAATTACTCTGGAAATAGGTCTTTTATAATTAACATCACAGCCATGAATAGGAACACTAAGATAATCATTTGTGACTCTACTAAGTCTCCAATGATTAAAAACGAATGCCACGACTCGCTAGGACCTGGGCATAGAATGGATTAGAGGAGAGGACCGAATCCAACTTCTTCAACTTCTCCGTCTTCTTCTGAATCTCCTTCTCCTCTTCATCATCGGATTCGGGGAGGACTGGCTTCTTGGCTTGGAAGGCTCCGCTATCTTCCTCCTCTACAGGAGCAGGAGCAGACTTCTTAACCACCGCACGAACAGGTCTAGTCTTCTTCTCTGGATATTTCACCTTCACAGCAGGAGCGGACTTATCAGGTCGGAGATCTAGCGTCTTCTCGTCCTCCTCCCGCTTCAACAACTTGGCCCGAGCCTTCTCCATGAACGCCTCCATCTGCTTCTCCGTCTTCGGAGGTCGAGCAGGCTTACTCTTACGCTCAATCTCTTTAAGTTGTTTCTTTGTCAATTGGATATCCGCCAGTTGCTCTATCGTGAGAGCCACTTCCTTCTTATTGGCCCTGCGATCCACCCTCTGCTTCCGCTCCAACTTCTCATAATTACGAATCATCGCATTCACATCATAAAGCGTAACCTCATCGGCCTTTTTGTCGTCCTTAACGGCACTTTTAGAAATCGGTTTCAAATCGGGGACCTCATCCTGGGTCTCCTCGGGACCATCCCAATCACTTAGTTCTGACTCCGAATCGGACATCTTCTTTCTATTGTATGAAACTATTTTCTACTGAGATGATTTTCTCCTCCTCTAAGTAGAAAATGAGGTCTGGAATTGGATCTATTATTAAAGCACGGTCGCAGGAGCACAGTCAGGAGGTCCTTCGTGACTTATTTAACCGTATGACCACGTCCTCCAAAGATGGGTCCTATCAGATGATTCCGACCTATCACGGTCAATGTCCCTATGAGACCATCAGCATGGAACGGGGACTCTTAGCGAAAGCCTACGATGCGAGAGCGAAGGAGACCGCTACGCTTCGGGACACGGCCACCGACAGCAAGACTGAGTTTTCCCCCGCTGACGATCTGAAGGAGGCGATTGACAAGGGACCCTACATTAGTGATGTTGCTAGCACGCTCTCTCGTCTCCGCATTCAAGTCCCGAACGAATCGCTCAACGTCTTGCTTCACGAATCCTTGGACCTCGGGAGTGAGAAGCCCATTGCTCCGCAGGAGTCGTAAGACCATATCCTGACAATTCCGCTTGAATGGGTCATAGTCACGATAGAACGACTTCTCATCCCCCTCCGATGCCTTCTTCAGGAAATCGGAGATAGTAATCTTCTTATCCCCGAGTGGGACGACGACATCCTCTTCGTCCGATGACTTGCTATAGGGCTTGACCGTAAAGAGTTCGTTCTTCTCCAGTTTATGCTTCCCATTGACAACTACGAACAGATGGAACATCTTATCATAGGCCAGTGCCTTCTTCACTTTGCCGAACTCTCCTCCACTCATCACGTCCAACGCAAGGTCCAGCACTTTAGAGATTGGAACTCGTCCCACTGACAGAGAGGTAATCTCCTCCTGTCCGTGCGACTTCAGAAAGTTCTCTACCACAGGAGGCATCGCCGTGCCCTTCCACCAATCGATAATTTTATGAACCCCTTCCACTACCGCATCTACCAGTTCTCCTCCTGCCGAATACTTCGGACGTACCACACGAGAGCGTCTAATCATTCTATAGGGCCTAAAGAATAGAATATGTCGGATTTCTTGATGGAAACGGACTGTACTGTAACGAGAAACTACAGATACGGCACAATTCTCCTACAGTAACTGGATTCTACTGTATCTAAACTACACCATTACAGTAGAGAAACCGGTTTCTCTTCCGTATATGTGCTGTGCTATTACAGTAGAATCCGGTTACAGAACCAATTTCTACGCATTTGTAGAGTCTATTTACAGTAGAATCCGGTTTCCGTTGGATTTCTCCGGCTTTTTCTCTCTTCTCTCATTAGAACATGAACGCTCTGACTCAATCCATTAATAGTCTCATGCGAATGATGCCCACCATCAATACGCAGACGGCAGAAGAGATCAAAGAGATCCCGAGCGACATCACCATCTTTGCTCCAGAGTATCCCTCTCCAGAAGAGGAGATTAAACTTTTACAAGAGGAGATTGTTCTCCTCAACAAGCGTATTGAATCACTACAGAAGAGCCTCATTGAATCGGCGACAAAGGAGAAAGTCGTCTATGTGTATTGCGTACATTGTAGAGACGAGGAACAACTCCCGAAATAAATTCTCCACTTACGGTAGAATACCGTTTCATGGACGAATTGAAAAAACTAATCCGCAAGAACAAGCCCGACATCAAAGAGGCAAGTATCGCCCGTTATGTGGCGTGTCTCTCCCATCTATGGGATGAGGCCTTTAAAGGAACAGGAGCGGAGTTCAATCATAAACTCTTCTTCGCTGACCATGACCGTGTCATGAAAGCATTGGATGGCCGAGGCCTAGCCACTCGTAAAACCATGTTGGCTGCAATCATGGCGATCGCCTCAGGAGAAAAAGACACCATCGTAAAAATCTATCGAGACCGCATGCTGGCCGATTCAGAAGCCTATAAGAAGAAAGAAGCAACACACAAGATGTCAGATGGACAAAAGGAGAATTGGGTAGACTGGGACCAAGTACTAAAATCCTACGAGGAGTTGGGAAAGCGTGTAGCATGGGTCTGGAAGGCAGAACCAAAGAAAGAACATCTCATCGTCTTACAGAAATATGTCATCTTGTCCTGCTATGTTCTTATTCCTCCCAGACGTTCTAAGGATTATACTGAATTCAAGTGGCGGGATTACGACGAGAAGAAGGACAACTATTGGGACGCTAAAAAGAAGCAACTCGTCTTTAATGATTACAAGACCTCAGGCCATTACGGAACGCAAACAGTGGGAGCCCCTAAGTCCCTTGCCGACATTCTCAATAAATGGATTAAACTCATCAAGAAGGGACAAGTGGATGGACCATATATGTTCTTCACCGAATCAGGAAGCAAACTAACCTCTGCGCATATGGCGAAGTTGCTCGGTGGAATCTTTGGAAAGAAGGTAGGTGTGAATATCTTACGACACTCATACATCACTTGTAATCTGGGTCCGAAGTTGAAGGAGTTGGAGAAGGTGGCGGAGGAGATGGGCCATTCTACCGAGGAACAGAAGTTGTATCGCAAGGATAAAGATTAATGACCTGTAGTAGAGGAACTCTGTGCCGATCGAGGACCATAAAGAACGTGACCCGCTATCGCCTCACGCAACTTCTTAGCCGTCTTACGTCCTGTAGGATAAGGAATCTCTAACGCTTCCATGATTTGGTCTAATGATGGGTAACCCTTTCTTGGTTTTAACTGAATTCGTTCTAATGTTTCATGTGGATCATCCCCTAAGAGGACTTCAATCGCTGCAGCCGACCAACCCGCAGAACCCTCATCTGGTGCTGGTGGTTCTTCTTCGGATTCAGATACCTCCTCTTTCTCTTCTTTCCCTTTCTTTCGCATACGACCCACTACCTCCTCTTCACGTCGTGGATTCGTCCATGGATGGTCTCCCAACATGGCACGTTCTAGAATACGATGCTGATGAGCGGTGACTTCTTCATATCGTCGATCAATCGCATCCAGACGTTCACTGATGGGACGCAGGAGGTCAGCCATCTTCTCCTCTTTCTTCTCCTCCTGTTTTGCGGACACAACAGGAAGAGCATGGACACCCATCGTCTGAGGAGCGCCTGAGAAGGTTCGATAGGTTGGAGGAATAGGAAGCGCAGGAGGAGACACCATTGGAGGACGAATGAGACCCGTCGGAACGGATGACAAGTTGAGGCGACCTTGACCCCGTGGTCCCTTCTTGCGCTTCTTACGTTGCCCCATGGCTCCACCACCAATGACGACATTCACGACTTGATGACCTCGGCCTTTCGTGGTAGAATGAATGACGGACCCACCACGTGCCATAGACTCCAACTTCTCCTTTTGGTCCGGCTGATACTTTCCAGGTGTCTCCTTGGCGATCTTACGGAGTTCAGCCAACTTATGGGGACTTAAAGGAAGGTCAATTCCCTTGGCTTTCATAAACTTCTTCACGGTCTCAGTATATACGCAAGGCACAATAATCTCATGACTATGTGCCGTAATCGGGACGGGCTTAGAGTCTTTCAGCGCTAAAAGCCCGTTACGGGTGATGTTTTTATCTCCCAATATCATAACTATTTAGACATGGGATTTATTTCTTTCGTCGTTCCTTATTCAATGCGACTAGGCGCTCGGTGGCTTTCTTCTGTGCTTCCGAACGTGGCTTTTTCGCTTTTGGCGCCTTCACATCCCCATCACCGACTGCTTTTTTGGATGCTTCTTCAACTCGTGCCCGTGATACAAAGCCTCCCACCGCCTTAGAGACAGCACCCGCTTCCTCCTTGGCTTCCTTCACTTCCTGCTTCACCATCTCCACGGTCAGACCCGCCTTCTTGGCCTGCTCGGGGAACTTCTGAATCATCTGGACCAACTTCGCAGGAGTATCGACCACCTTCACCTTCGCACCAGGAGGAACATCCACGGCACCAATATCATATGAACCCTTCGCATACTTGGAATTGATGTAAGTGGCCAGAGGACCACCAACAACAGGAATCATACCACCTACAGCAGTCACCGCACCCTTAGCGACAGCGACAGCGACTGACTTCGCAAAAGACTTGACAGCGTTACCCATTCTATTCTATTCTACAGAAATATATTCTACCAGGATAGAACAAGATGTCGCTTTTGGATCAACTCCCGCCACTTCCTGCGGTGATTGCTCCCGCCGTAGAGGCCAAAGAAGTCAAGGATCAGCCATTGGACGATAAGCGGTTTATTATTGTCCTCTCCCGAGATATGTCCGACGAGGATGTCTCCGTATTCCGTCAACATGGTAAAGTCCTCCAATGGGGACCCCAATTCCTTAATGTCCCCTTCTCCTCTTTAGAGTTCGACTACCTTCTCATTGATGCTCGTTCTAAAGAAGCCCGTCTCACTCTGAACCGTCAGGACTTGAATAAGTACCATAAAGTGGCTTATGTCTTCTGGGTCCAGAAAGGCATAGATGACTTCATCACCCAACTCGGAACCGTAGATATCTCCAGTGTTCCCCAACATGCCATTAATCGTGCGGATTTTGAGTCCATGCTTCTGAATGAGAAACTGGTCGCTCCCTCCGTGGCTAAATCGGTTTTTCGTATTGTAAAGGGTTGTTTCAGTGGCTAATGTCCCAATGTTGGGAAAGGGCAAAGAGTGCCATACAGTCCCTTCTCTGTGCCCGCTTATTTCCGATGCCTTGTTAGATGCCTTATCATATCCGACGCTCAGGCCGAGGATATAAAGTATTTTCTATCTCTGGTCGTCCTCTTTCCCGTCATCCTCTATCCAAAGAGAGAGCCGAGAAACAACTAACTGCCGTCAATATCGCCTACGCTAAGAAGAGGACTTAAAGACCCCTTTTAGCATCTGAGCGATTTTATCAAAACGCTGTTCCGTGGTTGCCTTGTAATCATTGAATTGCTTTTCTAAATCACGTGCGTGATCCTCCAGCACCTCGTTCCGCTTTGTGAGCGTCTCCGCTTCCTTCTCCTTCCGCTCACGGTGCTCCTTACACATATCCCTGCCTTTCGTCTCCTCCCGATGCTTTCGTGCGTATTCTAACCCCTTCCGCTCCTCATCTCCTATGAAATCACCGAGTTCCTCGTCCGTCTTGTCCAATAAATAGACATCCTCCTTGAATCGTCTCTTCTTGTCCTTACCCTGTCGGACTCGCATCTTCTCTTCTTTCGGCCGTTCCATCTCTATGGAGAGGTGAGAGAAACGGGGAGCAGAAGAAACGTCGCAGAGATGGCGTCGTTGCCATCTACATATCCATAACCAGAATTCACGTAGAACATCACATCATACCATCCAGCGGGGATTCCTCCTGCTTCAAAAGCGAAGGGGATGGGCGAATGATTCCAAGAGAGGTTCGTGTAGATATACGTAGCAAAATAGAAGTATTGCCCTGTGCTCTGGTTATATAGACGCATGGACACGTTTTGAAACCCAGCCGAGTCTCTGTAATTGGTCGCCACGCCATGAATGAGCAGGCCCTGATTATTGAATGACTTGTAGAACTGTGACGCTCTGCTAAGGAAGTTCCAATTCACCTGTAGGTTATCACTGTAAGGGCCGAAATGGTACCCCTCTACTGTGGTTGCCACGACTCGCTTATCAATGACATCCCAGCCGAGTACCGCTCCATAGCCTGCGGTGGCTCCTCTGCTCTGTGCGGGTGGGTTGCTGTAATACAAGGTGCTCTCAATCTGGATAGGAGTAGCGCCCCAGCCTGAACCAGCGTCTTTACCCATATAGAAACGGTTGTCTGTGTCGTAATACATAAAACTTGCTAATTTTTCTCCTGAGTCATGAACGGTGATGCCGGTTTGTTCCGAGCATTCCATCAATAGCCCTGCTTGCCATCCTGTTCCATAGTTCCTATCTGTTCCTCCAATGACTACCTGGCCTGGCGTGGTACTAATGTTATTCGGAACGGCATGGGCGCTTGCTCCTCCAGTAAAGTTCAGCACTCCATTATTGGTGATACGCATTTGGTGATTATCATAGTAATCGCTCCATAAGAACTTGGCCACGGCAGGATTTGCTATCTTGGCTCTAATGATACAACCCCACGAAGAATCCGAATAAATACAACCTGCTGAGTATGAACCCCCCGAACCAAAGAGGAGGGAACCCGTCGCATAGGCATCACCTTCCACGTTCAGTTTGTATGTCATAGGATAATTGCCAATACATACCTTTCCTCCTGGGTTCAGATACATATCCTGCCAAGCGTTTAATGCTGCGGTGTGGCCTCCCACATACACCTTGTTGTCATACGTTCCAATGACAGCGCCTCGTTCTTCGTTACCGAAATAGCCCCAGCCCTTCCATCCGCTGGTTCCACCGTTATAACTATAAAGGGAAGAGAGTGGATTAGACGTTCCGATGCCGATATTTCCGTTTGATTTAATGACGAGAGATGATGCCCCGCCATTATTGATATTAAAGCGAATGGCTTGGGAGTTCGTTCGTATAACCATATCGCCAGTCAGAGCATCAGAAGCCCAGGAACCAGCAGAGGAGGCGTAGGCAATGAAATTGTTCCCCATCTGGATGTTTGGTTGGTTCGTGGTTCGTCCCCATTGAATGCTGTCATAAAGACCCGACCTAGCACTGCCAACGATGATGTTTCCATTCACAAACGTAAATGAACTACCAGCGAACGACATCGGCAGATAGGCCGAACCATCTGTGCTAGCGCTAATTATCTGAGCCTCGTCTGTTGAGGCAACACCCAACGCCAGATTACAGGTGGTTGCGTTACGTGTCGTGTTACGTCCGATACTCATGTGCCCATTATAGCCAGTAAAGAGATACACCTCTCCTGCTGAGTTGTCAATATGGCTAAAGGCATTGCTGAACTTGATGTTCGCTTTCGTTGCGCTACTGAGGCCGATGCTCACCGTGCCTGTGATACCAACGTCTGGTGAATTGGCGTCTGTCATCACGCAGTCATACCACGTTGTAAACTTTGACGTGCTCCCGTAATCACCCTGATATTGACGAATACCAGACCCTCCCTTGTTATACATGATAAGATTCACCTTACCAGCCGAGCCATCAGCCCATGAGTTGAAACAGAGCATATCCGAATAAGAGCCTGTTCCATCATTGCCCATCTGGCCAAAGTAGTAGCCCATTGAACCAGCATCCTGTTGCGACGGTTTCATACCTGCTCGGTAGTCGTCCTGGCGGGTCCAGTTCTTCGCTGACATACTACTACCAAGTAGAGTCCCACTACATGAAATGTCTCCTGTAACAGTGAGCGCATAGGATGGATTCGTGGAACCAATGCCAACCTTTCCGCCTCCCGTTAGAACAAGGTAACCACTACCAGTGCGAAGAGCGCATCCATAAAATCCAGCCAGACATGGATTGCCTGTGAAGCCAGGGATGCCACTGTCTCCCACACCATACCATGGGCCGAACTTATTGTCTCCTATTTTCGCATCTTCGTCTTGGTTGTCTCCTCGTGCTGATAGGTAATAGCGTTTAGCGAGGACTCCAGCATTGGTGCCGATGCCCGTCGTCGTGATGGTTCCGTCAGTAGTCAGCGAACCGCAATCAATCTGGCCCGTCTGTTTGGAGGAGCCATCTCGGGTATTGAAGACGTGGCGAACCGTGCTATCATAGGCACTATAGAACGCTATACCATACCAACTCTTCAGTCCTCCATTATAGGTGGTGTAATCGGCTCCGTCACCATTGTTAGCGAATAGACGACACGATTTATTAACGTCTCCTCCTGTGTAAGGCCAGAACTCGCCTCCTACGTTCTTTAAGTTTCCCGTCATCTCATCCCCCGCTTTCAGCACACGTAGGTTGTCTTGGCTATTGACGTAGGTAATGGAAGCCTTCGCATCAATCTGTGTTTGGAGTGAATTCGTGACTCCCGATAAATAGCCGATTTCTGTAATACTAACGATAGAAGATGTGACCTTCTTGTTTGAATCTACCACGAGAACACGGGAGGCTGTGGTGTCGTTCAAATAGAATGGCTTAGACACGGTGACATTAGACACAACACCTGTTCCTGTCGCACCATTGATGGATATAGCGAGTCTATCTACCTCCGACCCTGACCCAGTCAATCCTATCCAGAAATTGCCAGGGTTTCCATCAGGAACACCCAAGAGGCGAGTATTGGCGGTCAATGCTCCAGAGGAGATAGTAAGCGAGCCTGTCATCGTATCCCCGCTCTTCAAGACATACAGCGAACCAGCACCCGAGATGGCCGAATCCACATAGGTTTTGTTTGTGTAATCGTCTCCTGTGGAAGGAACAGCCGAGGACTGGACCTTATACGAGCCGAGGACGATATTGGTATTGGCATTTGAACCATCTAGTTTGAGACGGTTGTTCAACTGGGCCTGAATATCTGACGATACGTTGTCCAGGTAGTCTATCTTAGAGGCATCCACGCCTGAAGAGACGAGTTTCTTGTTCGCATCAAAGATGGGGATTTTGGAGGCTGTCGCATAGTCAGCCGTTAGTCCAACATACACGGTTTGTCCGTCTGATGACAGGAGCAGACAGTTCTGATTGCCCGTTCCATCTCGGAACTGTAAATCCCGCATGAGTGCTCCGTTGAGGATACGTTGAATCGTCCAGGCGTGGTAGGAGGCGCTATTACGGGAGAAGTTGTAAGAGGTTTCGCTGTAAAAATAGGGACTCGTCACAGAGGTGTTGAAGGTAGTTGCGGCAACGACCGTTTGGTCTGTTCCAGTAACCTTATTAAGGTATGTTAGAGCGTTCGCATTATCCACGTATGTGACGGCGTTCTGTAGCGTGACGAGATTGACCACGTCATTTGATGCGATAGGAGCATGAGTGGTTTGGATGTTCTGTGCTCCCATGTTCAGTGTTTGCGTCGCACCAACGTAGGGCACAAGTCCAGTAAGGTCTACGTTCTGTCCATCTATCGTAAGGGATGATACGTCAAGAGACGTTGTACCATCAAGCGTTAATGGGAACTGTGTATTATAGAGACCGTTGAGGCTCATTAGTCTTACTACTATAATAGAGAAGATGGCGGCTATTATAGACAAGGTCAAAGGCATCTACGACGCTCTCGTAGGTAATCCTGCCCTACCCAAGACTGTCCGTAATACCCTTAAGAAGTATGGCGACCAGACCATTAAGAGTATCGTGATAAAGAGAACACCTCTGTCTAACGTGGTAGAGTCAGCACTGAACGCTATTACTTTAGGCAAGTGGAAGGAGATAAAAGGCAACTACGATAAGATGTTCCACCTCTATGCGGTACTGACGTTGGAGAACGGGAAGAAGTTGCTGTTAGAGAAGAACGAACGACCAGTACTCTCCGAGTCTGTCCCAGCCGATACGAAGGAGACAGAGACAGCAACAGTACCTCCTATTACATCCCGTATTACGTTAAACGATTTCATTGGTAAGACGGTGAAACGACTGTCTATAGAGGACTATATCAAGTACGAGGGATTCAGTCTGAACTGTCAGCACTTCATACGGGCACACCTACTGGCGAATGGTCTACTAACACCAGCCCTTCTATCGTTCATCTTCCAAGACACGAAGAAACTGATAGAGAAGACTCCCTCATTGAGCCGATGGTTAGCAGAGAAGGTTACGGATGTGGCTGGTGCCGGACGGCAACTGTTTGAGGAGATAGCCTATAAAAAGGGAGGTCGTGCGAGACGATGGATTAGTTAGGCAAGATGACGAGCAAGAGCCTGAGACAGACGACGAGCGTCCATAACGGTGCTTTCACCTGGGGCACGATGTTTCACGCCAAGTTTTGTAGCGAGTTCTCTCATACTCTCTCTCTGTGGAGGCTGTGTCTTATAGAACTGGTATATCTGTTCAGCGGAGACACCTCGTAGACGTTCTCGTAGAGCAGGAGCATCGGACATACGTAGTTCAAAGATGAGTTCTCTACGACTAGGTAATTGAATGAGTCCGACAGCAGGAGCAGGAGCAGGAGGAGCAAATACCTCAGGAGCAGGAGCAGGAGCACGTTGTGGTCTTGGGATACGTCTTAGTATGTCTCTTCGTCTAGCCTGTTCCTCTGCCTGTCCAAAGACATCTCCTAGTCCTTCAATAGCCCTGTCTTGACGACGCATGGCTTGAACGTCTAGTCGTCTTGCCTGTGCCTTGGCTTGTGGCCCGTTAAAGGCTAACCATAGACCTGCTCTACGACCCGCAGCGAACCCTTGTTTCCGTGCGAGGTCAATACGTGTCTTACACTCTTCTTCAGCCATAATAGATGAGTACCTATACTACTCGTGATAAAATAAGACTCTACGAGAAGATGAAGGAGCAGACCAAGGACGACTCGTATTATATATACCGTATCCTAATAAAAAACGGAGAGGCACACTCCGTCAATAGTAATGGTGTGTTTTTTGATTTGGATGCTGTGAGTACAGAAACTCTACGGGACTTGGCTATGTATTATAACGCATTACGGCCTCTGGTAAAGGACAAGCCTCATTATGAAGAGGCTTGAAGAGAGCGACGATGCTGGTACAGAAGATGCTTGACAGGACCCATGACAGGCTTCTCCATAATAACCATTACGATGCCCTGGGAGTGTAACTCACCCTCGTCTGGGTCGCATGGGCCGATGCCCCGCTCTTTACAGTCGGCAAAGTACTCACGTACTGCCCGAGCGATTCCATAGGAGTTGAGAAGGTCATCGGCATAAGCAGACATCATGTCTGAGGCATGGATACTAATCGCATTAAGGACGTACTCCTCAATATCCTCGTCTTCATCGTTATGACGGTCAGCCTCAATGAGTTCATCGGCGATGGTCTGTGCGACCTCCTTACACTCATCGTAGAAGAGGTTCTGCTTGGCGAGGAGAGAGTCAATGGTGTATGGGAGAGCCATGGTAATATAGTCTGATGTGTGTCAGGACAGCCGTTTCTAGCCCTCCCCCCCTTTCAATTTTTATGGCTGGTGGAAGAGTGTCTGATTAGTTCCTTATCTTAATGGTGTTCAATATAGGCTGTATAATGGTCTTCAATAGGAGATGTTTGCTAGCATACTATATAGGGTGATGGTTTAACCATTACGAAAAAAAGACATGGTTTATTCCCCCTTTTCCTATCTGGACAGAACGGTCAGACCAGGTCAAAAACAGAAAATGAAAAACACAAAAAAAAGAGGATAGATGGATTTGGAGGAGTCAGGACGGGGTTAGGTCAGGAGGGGGGAGGGGTATGTTTTAGGGGGTCAAACCTCCCCTTAATAGGACAGGGCAAGATAGCATCTTGGAAGTTTATATAAGCCGTTAATAGCATCATCTAGTGAGCATTCGCTAAAATATACGACTCGCTCATAGTCTCCCCTATTGGTGATATCCATATAATACATATAGGTTGATACAGTGTATTCCATACCATCATGGCGGACCTTATGAGCCTCGGGAAATGCGTATAATCGTCTGTCATGTACTTGGAAGGTACGATGAATGGTCACTACCATATGATATAGTTGTCCATCTAGACTAACGGACGTATATTTATGTTTAGCGAGTATGGTTTTATCTAGGTAACGCTTAGACGAGAACTCTGATGCTATCCAGTTAGGTTGTCTGCGCAACGGAGGCATTTTACCAGTGATAGGTTTAGGTTTGTCAGCATAATCCATCACACTACGAAAGAGTGGTGTGAGGTGCTCTTTCATGTTATCTCTCCATTCACACGAACCCATCTCATACGCCATCTCTACAATGGTGCGGAAGACTCCATCTCCAATACGACGGAGATTCTTCTTAGCGGCAACGGGACGCTTACAGCGGATGCGGGGGGC
>Ga0255141_1000088_pt1 | contig 34940 bp, 49 predicted proteins | sample Atl_Cont_RepA_0h_FD_183178 | JGI IMG/M metagenome (GOLD analysis project Ga0255141, IMG submission 183178) | Freshwater microbial communities from Altamaha River, Georgia, United States - Atl_Cont_RepA_0h | ecosystem: Environmental > Aquatic > Freshwater > River | place: USA: Georgia | collected... | reverse complement strand
CTCCAAGAAATGCCATGATTATTCTCCTGCCTTGGTGATGGTAAAGGACGGACGGCCAGGCGTTGCCGTAATCGCGTCCAGCAATGGGGTGGTGATTGATGCGTCTGCCGCTTTCCAAGCGGTCATGTTGATCTCAGGCTTCCAGCGGAAGAGGCTTGCCAGATGGTCGGTCAGACCATGCTCTGCGGCCAGCTCCTGCAGCTTATCGCCATTGACCTTGCGGTTGATCCGGCCTTCGATCTTGATCTTATAGCTGTCGGCCTCAAGGTTCTTTGTGCCTTCGAGACCTTCGGGGATCTCAAACTGCTTGACCAGTTGGTCCTCGATATCGCGGCGCGTCTTAACCGCCGCAGCTTCGATCTGCTTTGCGTTCAGCCATTGCTGATAGAGTGAGACAGTCATGCGCCACCTCCTTCTTCGACGATGTTTGCAGCATCTGACTTAATCCTAGCAATCACCTCATCATTGATGGTGGCGACAGCTGTGTTGGTGCCACAAATCCGCTCGCGTAGTGCGCCAGCAGCGGGCCAGACTTCCTCAACATCCTCGAACGTGCGCGCCACGTTAATCAGTGCTCTAAAGTCGTTGATGCGTTGGTTGACGGCAGCAGTGTATTGCTTCTCAGCGGTTTCCCAAGCCTCAAAAAGTGCTGCTTGATCTTCATCCATTAGGTGCGGTGTGCGATCATTGCAGTAACGATCTGGAACACGCGGAGTGCGATCATCCTCATATCGAAACTGAAACCTCTCATATCCACCGAATCCAGATGATACAAAGATGCAACGATCAATCCGACCGAGGTTGTATTTTGCCAGCACGGCCATGTCAGCCTTGGGATATTTCTTTTCAACGAGGCCAACCACCATCAAGGCTGCAGCATCATATGCGCTGTCAAGTGGTGCGCGATCTTGCGTGCTACGCACCAACTTTTCTGCATGATGAATCAGCAACTCTCGGTGTGATTTGTTAAGAACCTTCTTTGCCATGATTATTGTCCTCCGATCTTGGAGATAATCGCGCCAAGGTCAGGAGCTTCCCAAGCCTCCAGCTTGCCAGAGCGATCCTTGGCCAGCCAAATCCCATCGCTATCGCACATCAGTGCGCGCTGGGTGTTGCCTTCTCCATCCTTTTCGACCCGCAGTGCCAGCACCTCGTCAAAGAAGTAAGGCAGACCCTGCGTGAGCGACTTGCCTGGCATCGAAGGATTGAACAGCAACTTGCCCATCTCATCCTGCGACTTCTCCAGCTTGGCGCTCATGTAGACGTGCTTTCCGGGAAGATCGCGGAACGCGCGGATCAGCTCCTGCATGGTGGTGTTCAGCTCACCATATGCAGCGCGGCCATCCTTGTTGCGCTTTAGCTCGTGCTGCAGGACAACCTCAGCGACCTCGCTAATGCTATCCAATGCCACGCTCTCAAAGCCAGCCGCTTCCTTGCTATCCTTGCACCATGCAAAGGCTTCGGTCAGATCGTCCATATTGGCGATCTCAATAAACGGCAGATCGGCATCCTGAATCGAAAGCAAACCACCCTCAGCCGATAGCACTACCGGATTCGGCAGCGTGCGGATCAGGCTCGTCTTACCAGCGCCAGCTTGGCCATAGACCAAAAGCTTGACACCGTTAGCGGTCAAGCCGCCAGTCTTCTTCAAATTGATTGCCATTAGAGACTCTCCTTGTCAGCACCAGTCGGACAATCCAGTCGGTGCGTGGATTGACCTTTACAGGCTTATTGATCCTGCGTAAAGGGGAAAAACAACATCGCAGAGGGTTATGCACATGATGGAATTGGAATGGATCAGGCAGGGCCTTTCGGATCGACGGCCAAAGATTGTGGCGGAAAGAACTGGACTGCACGTTAACACCATCATCAAGATCAGGGATGGCAAGGAAACCAATCCCAAGTTTGAAACGCTCAACCGGCTGGCGTGCTATCTTAAGGGACAAGGGGAATAATGGCTGACATCACTTCGATAATGGGCGGACCTTGGTCACCGCCAAAGCCGATCGAGCCAGATCCGCCACACGTTCAGCTGCGCGATGCTATCGCAGCGGCTGGAATGGCACCGCCAAGGGATATCGTCCTTGATGGCAAGATGCACCGCTTCAATAGCGGCACCAAAGGCAAGCCAGGCCATGACAAGTCCGGCTGGTATGTGGCCTATTCGGATGGCATCCCGGCCGGTCGCTTTGGCTGTTGGCGCGCTGGAATCGAATCCACATGGCGCGCAGATGTAGGGCGGCAGATCAGCCCAGCCGAAGAAATGGCTCATGCTCGGCGTTTGGCAGAAGCCAAAGCAACCCGCGATGCAGAGATCAAGCGACACCGCGAGGCAGTGGCCGATACCGCAGAGCTGATCTGGTCTAACGGCATGGGAGCCAGCCCGGATCATCCCTATCTGGCGCGCAAAGGCGTCCAGGCGCACGGAACACGGATCACTAGCGATGGCCGATTGATGGCTCCGCTCTATACGCCAGAAGGCAACCTCGCCTCGATCCAGTATATCGATCAGGAAGGCGGCAAGCTCTATCACTCAGGCGGTCAAACAGGCGGATGCTTTTGGATGGTCGGAACCACCGACGAACCTGGCACGATCTACATTGCCGAAGGTTTCGCCACAGCCGCCACGATCCACGAGATCACGCATCGTCCCTGCATCGTTGCCTATTCTGCCTCGAACTTGGTCCCAGTAACTGGAACCATCCGCGAGAAATATGGGCAGATGCAGGAGTTGGTCATCGTGGCTGACAATGATGCCTCCGGCACAGGCCAGAAATATGCCGACCAAGCCTCAGCAAAATACGGCGCACGCGTTGTCATGCCTCCGATCGATGGTGATGCAAACGATTACGTCCAGGCAGGGCATGATCTCAAAACCTTACTGATGCCACTCACCGGCAAAGCTGTTCTGGACAAGCTGAAGGTCGTCTTTGGCGATCAGCTTTCGACCGAGTTTGAAGCGCCGAACGAACTGGTCGAGAATCTGATGACCATCGGATCGACCACGGTCGTCTATGGCGATTCCAACTCAGGCAAGACATTCTGGGCGCTGTCAGTCGCCACCGCGATTGCCACAGGAGCAGAATGCTATGGCCGCAAAACCGATCCCGGCCTTGTTGTTTATCTGGCTTGCGAAGCGCCAGGAAGCATCCGGTCACGCCTCCAAGCTATCAAGCGGTTCTACGACTGTGACCTTGAGAACCTCGCCATGATCCCGGTGCCGCTCAATTTCTATAACGGCGAAACCGATGCCTCCGATGTGATCGAGGCCATCCGAGAGATTGAACGGATCAAGGGAAAACCAGTGCGGCTGGTCATTGCCGATACTCTTGCCCGAATGTCCGCAGGCGCAAACGAAAACAGCGGTGAGGACATGGGACCAGTCATGGCGCGGTTCGAGCAAGTCTGCTTGGCGACCGGCGCGGCCATGATGATCATTCACCACAACGGCAAAGATGCAGCCAGAGGCGCACGCGGATGGTCAGGCATTCGCGCCCACATCGACACCGAAATCGAGGTGACCGAAAAGGATGGGGTGCGATCAGCCAGCGTCACCAAGCAGCGCGAGCTGCCATCCAAAGGCGAAGCCATCTATTTCAAGCTTGAGATCATTGAAATGGGAGCCACCAAGTTTGGCGGACAAGCCACCACCTGCGTGGCCATCCCAGACGAAGATGCCAGTGAGCAGAAGCCGCACAAGAAACCCTCCAAGCATGATGAGACCGCAAGGCTCTGGGAACGCGCCTGGTGGGCCTCTGGGGCCGAAACACGGCAAGATATGCCATACGTCTCACGATCAGCCATGAAGGACTTTCTCGCTGCCTCGATGGGCTACGCTGAAAAGACAATCCGAAACAAGATTGATCCATCACGCGACACCGGAATCGTCATGGCCATGCTCAACGCTGGCGTGATTGAGGTCTATGAACATGGCTGGAGGATCATCGATCCAGTGAAGTCAGCTGCGATGCTGATGGGCAAAAAAGGAGCCGACCAATGAGCGACCAACTAGATGACGGAATCTGGTGCGACGAGATGCAATGCCATGTTGTCAGCCTCACCCAGGATTCCGAAACCAAGATGACCTACCACCTCGCCTATCTCAATGCACCTGACATGAGTGGCACAATCAGGCGGTCGCTCAGGGCATTCCCTGCAGTGACGCATATCGAGATCGTGGCACCCAAAAAAGGCGCTCATCGATACGAAAAAGTGGGCGATCGGTGGTTCTCAATTCATGCCCCTGAATGCCCCTAAAACGAAAAAGGGGCACTAGGGGCATTTGGGGGTAAAAGGGTGAAATCCTGCCCCTGAATGCCCCTAAAGCCTATAGGCTAGGGGCAACAAGGGGCATCACCCATACTTGGGGGCAAGGGGCATAGGAGATGAAAATGGAAATAGGTCAGATTCTGGAAGAACGCGGTTCGCGCTATGGCGATTTTGCCGACCACGCGACCATCACTCAAAACATCAAGGAGGCGATGCGCCACAGCACCAACTGGGCAGAGCTTCCCGACCACATGAAGGAGGCGCTCGAAATGGTCGCGCACAAGATCGGGCGGATCTTGAATGGTGATCCAGCCTATGCCGATTCATGGGTCGATATCGTCGGCTATACCCAGCTTGTGGTCGATCGGTTGGAGCGTGGACACAATGGCTCGCCTGATGTAAACAATCAGAACCAGACCGAGAACGGAAACTGAGATGACACCGAAGATTGAATCGCGCCTTGTCGCAGACCTGATCCCATATGCAGCCAACAGCAGAACGCATAGCGATGCCCAGGTGGCGCAGATCGCTGCCAGCATAAAAGAATTTGGCTGGACCAATCCAATCCTGATCGATGGCGAGAATACCATCATCGCTGGCCACGGTCGCCTGCTGGCGGCACGCAAGCTCGGCATGGAGTCCGTGCCAGCCATCATCCTTGATCATCTGTCCAAGGCCCAACAGCGCGCACTGGTGATTGCTGATAACCAACTGGCGCTCAATGCTGGCTGGGATATCGATATGCTCAAGGCTGAGATTGAAGATCTCAATCTGGAGAACTTTGATCTTTCGCTATTGGGGTTTGATGATAGAGAATTGGCAAACTTCATTCTTGAAGCAAACTTTGAACCAGGCACTGAAAGCGATCAGGGGAAGCTAGATGAGCTTGATCCAAAAATGGTGATCTGCCCACACTGCAATTGCGAGTTTGATAGCCGTGCAGCCACAGCTTAAAATCGACTGGGCAACCCATGAAGCTGCTAAATATGCCTGCTTGAATTGGCATTATAGCAAATGCCTTCCGGCCGGAAAGCTTGTCAAGGTTGGTGCATGGGAAGATGGAAAGTTTATTGGTGTTGTTTTGTTTGGGCGTGGCGCAAATTATAACATGGTCAAAGGATACGGGCTAACTCAAGATGAAGGATGTGAGCTGGTAAGGATTGCTTTAAAAAAGCATATCACTCCAGTGTCAAAGATTGCTGCACTAGCGATGCGATTCCTCAAAAAACAAAGTCCAGATTTAAGATTGATTGTGTCATATGCAGATCCTGAACAGGGCCATCATGGCGGGATCTATCAGGCTGGTAATTGGATTTATCGCGGATTATCAGCATCAGCTATTAAAGTTTGGTATAATGGGAAATGGTCACACAAAAAGACAGTTGATGATGCTGGTGTTGACCAAACAAATCTCGCAACCAAAAGGGTTGCTGGGAAGCATACTTATCTTATGCCACTTGACGCAGAAATGCGTCAGCATATTTTGCCACTTGCGAAACCTTATCCTAAGCGTGCGAAAGATCAGGAATCAGAGGTCCACTCTGATCTGGGCGGCGAGACTCCGACCCGCACGCTCCAAACTTTGGAGGCCGAATAATGCCTCACGTTAACCTCACCGCAAAGCAGGAAGCATTCTGCCAGGGCATCGCTGATGGTCTGGGTCAGGCCGACGCTTATCGTGCAGCTTATGGCTGCGCTGATTGGAAGGACAACGTGATTTATTCCAAGGCATCCGTTCTCATGAAGAATGGAAAGGTCATGGATAGAATCAGGGAACTGCGTTCATCCGTCGAGGAAAAGCAACTCTGGTCCCGTGAAATGTCGGTCAAGGCTCTGGTTCAAGCCTACAAGGAAGGCAGCGGTTCCGTGAAGGTCGCAGCGGTCAAGGAACTGAATGCGATGCACGGATACAATGAGCCAGCCAAGGTCAGCATCAATGGCAACTTGGTGCATAAAGTCGTCCGTCAGGTGATCGATGGCGCAGACGCTAACGATTAAGACTCCGCGATGGTTCAAGCCGTTCCTGCAGCCCAGCCGCTACAAGGGCGCGCACGGTGGGCGTGGATCTGGCAAGTCTCATGCATTTGCCGAGGCGGTGATCGAGGCGCACGTGATGGACCCGAAGCGCCGAACGGTCTGCGTGCGCGAGATCCAGAAGTCCCTGGCGCAGTCGGTCAAGCGCCTGCTTGAACTCAAGATCGAGCAGCTTGGCGTGCAGTCCTATTTCGAGGTGCAGGAAGCGCAGATCAAATCGCGGCATGGCGATGGGCTGATCATCTTCCAAGGGATGCAGAACCACACCAGCGATTCGATCAAGTCGCTCGAAGGCTACGATTGCGCCTGGGTGGAAGAGGCTCAATCGCTCTCCCAGCGCAGCCTCGATCTGCTTCGCCCGACGATCCGCAAGCCTGACTCGGAGTTGTGGTTTACGTGGAACCCTAATCAATCCAGCGATCCGGTCGATGTGCTGCTGCGCGGCGCAACACCGCCTCCCAGTGCGATCGTGCGAGAGGTCAACTTCCAAGATAATCCTTGGTTCCCTGACGTTCTCAAGGCCGAGATGGAATATGATCGAGGCCGCGATCCTGACAAATACAAGCACGTCTGGCTTGGCGGCTACGTCAGTAACTCCGAAGCCCGTGTATTCCGCAACTGGCGCATCGAGGAGTTTGAAACGCCAGCCGATGCCACGCACCGCTTTGGCGCTGACTGGGGCTTTGCATCCGATCCAACCGTCCTGATCCGCTGCCACGTCATTGGCCGCACGATCTACGTCGACCACGAAGCCTATCGCGTTGGCTGCGAGATCATGGACACGCCTGATCTGTTCCTGACTGTGCCGGAGTCCGAGAAGTGGCCGATCGTCGCGGATAGCGCCAGGCCGGAGACGATCAGCCATATGCAGCGGCATGGCTTTCCCAAGATCATGGCGGCAGTCAAAGGGCCAAAGTCTGTCGAGGAAGGGATCGAGTGGCTCAAGAGCCATGACATCGTTGTGCATCCGCGATGCCAACATACGATCGATGAACTGACATGCTACAGCTACAAGACCGATCCGCTTACTGGGGCAATCTTGCCAGTTCTTGCGGATCGTGATAATCATCTAATTGACGCACTGCGTTATGCGTGCGAGGCCAGTCGTCGTGCAGCCCCTAAGAAGGCAGTCGAGGTAAAGCCTCTAGCAACGATGAATAGGTGGTAAATGGCACGACTGAACAGGGAACAACGGCTCGGTAATGTGCATCAAGCTGCACTGAACGAGTTCGATCGCTGTCAGACGACCATGCAGGAAGAACGCCTGCAGTGCCTCCAAGACCGTCGCTTCTACTCCCTGTCTGGCGCTCAATGGGAAGGCCCGATCGGAGAGCAGTTCGAGAACAAGCCACGCTTCGAAGTGAACAAGATTCACATGAGCGTGATCCGCATCATCAACGAATATCGCAACAACCGCATCAGCGTCGATTTTGTTTCCAAGGATGGGACAAAGAACGACAAGCTGGCCGAGACCTGCAATGGTCTCTATCGCGCTGACGAGCAGGACAGCGTGGCCGATGAAGCTTTCGACAATGCTTTCGAGGAAGGTGTTGGCGGTGGCTTTGGTGCTTGGCGTTTGCGCACCGTTTATGAAGATGAAGAAGACGATGAGAACGAGCGCCAGCGGATTCGATTCGAGCCGATCTATGACGCAGACTCGTCGGTGTTCTTTGACCTCGATGCAAAGAAGCAGGACAAGTCGGACGCGAAATACTGTTTCGTCCTCTACTCGGTAACGCGGGAAGCCTACAAGGCTGAGTGGAACGATGATCCGACCACCTGGCCGAAAGAGATCCACCAATACGAATTCGACTGGGATACGCCTGACGTTGTGTTCGTGGCGGAGTATTACCGCGTCGAGGAAGCGCGCGAGACCATCCGCATTTTCCAGACGCTGGCCGGTGAGGAAGAACGCTACACGCAGGCTGACTTCGATGCTGATGAAACGCTCGAAGAAACGCTGGCTGCTGTTGGCACGATCGAAGTGCGCCAGAAGCGCGTGAAGCGCCGCAAGGTTCACAAATACATCATGAGCGGTGGCGGCATCCTTGAGGACTGCGGCTATATCGCTGGCAAGAACATCCCGATCGTTCCATATTACGGCAAGCGCTGGTTCGTCGATAACGTCGAGCGTTGCATGGGCCATGTGCGTCTGGCGAAAGACCCGCAGCGCCTCAAGAATATGCAGCTCTCGAAGCTGGGCGAGATCAGCGCGCTCTCGTCGGTCGAGAAGCCGATCCTTGTGCCCGAACAGGTTGCAGGTCATCAGGTCATGTGGGCTGAGGACAACATCCGCAACTATCCGTATCTTCTGGTCAACCCAATCACTGGTCCGAATGGCGAGCAGCAGATTAGCGGCCCTGTCGCCTATACCAAGTCGTCTGACATTCCGCCTGCTATGGCTGCGCTCCTGCAACTCACCGAGCAGGACATGGCCGAGATCCTCGGTAACAATCAGCAGGCCGACAAGATGGTCAGCAACATCAGCGGCAAGGCCGTTGAGCTGATCCAGACGCGCCTTGATATGCAGTCGTTCATCTACATGACCAACATGGCTAAGGCCATGCGGCGTTGTGGTGAGATCTGGCTGTCGATGGCGAAGGACATCTACGTCGAAGAAGGCCGCAAGATGAAGGCCATCGACCAGATGGATCAGGTCGAGTCGATCGAGATCATGAAGCCGACGATCGATGCCGAGACCGGAGAGTTGGTCTATGAGAACGATCTGAGCCAAGCCACTTTTGATGTGGCGGTTGACGTTGGTCCGTCCTTCACCAGCCGGCGCGAGGCAACCGTTCGTGCGCTGACTGGTATGATGCAGGTCACGTCCGATCCTGAGACGCAGATGATCCTGCAGTCGATGGCGATCATGAACATGGACGGCGAAGGCATTAGCGACATCAAGGACTTCTTCCGCAAGAAGCTGGTTCAGCTTGGCGTGATCCAGCCGACCGAGGAAGAGCAGCAGGCCATGATGGAAGCCATGATGGCGCAGAGCCAGCAGCAAGATCCGCAGTCCATGTATCTTATGGCTGAGGCGACCAAGGCGCAGGCTCTGGCCGTCAAGGCCCAGGCTGACACCGAATACACGCTGGCGCGCACCGAAGAGACGCGTGCCAAGACAGCGGAGACCGTCTCCAATATCGATATCGACCAGCGCAGGTCTGCGATCGAGACGGCTGAAAAGATTGGGCAAGCAGTTGCCCAGGCTAATGTGGTTCCACCCACCACGCAATTTGGGTGAGTTGACGGGGTAACGTATGAAAACGGCAGAACTGGAGAACGACGACACGCTCGACGCAATCGAGATCAACACCGACACCCATGACGCAGCCGATGGTGAGAACAATGCCGTCTCGGATGATGAGGGCGAAGGTGATGATGATGTTGTCGTTTCGATAGGTGAGGAATCGCCACCTCAAGAGGAAGAGCAACGTGCGCCGGAGTGGGTGCGCGAGCTGCGTAAGGCTAATCGGGAAAAAGAACGTAAGATCCGCGAACTCGAAGCAAAGTTGAACGCCACCGCAACTGAGACCAAGCCGGTTACACTGGGGCCGAAGCCAACGCTTGAGGCGTGCGATTACGATTCCGAGGAGTATGAGAAGAAGCTTGCTGATTGGTATGAGCAAAAGCGTCATGCCGATACAGCCGAAGCCGAAGCCCAGGCTCAGCGAGATGCTGAGGCGAAGGCATGGCAGGACAAGCTGGATTCCTATGCGAAGGCGCGAGCCTCGCTCAAGGTGCGTGATTACGAGGACGCTGAGGCTGTTGCCTTGGAGACCTTCAACGTCACGCAGCAGGGGATCGTTCTTCAAGGCTCCGACAATCCCGCGTTGATCATCTACGCACTCGGCAAGAACACTTCAAAGGCCAAGGAACTCGCCTCAATCACTGACCCCGTGAAGTTTGCCTTCGCGGTTGCAAAACTGGAGACGCAGTTGAAAGTCACCAATCGGAAGGCAGCAGCATCGCCAGAACGCACCATCAACAGTGGTGGCGGTCGCATCTCTGGCAGTGTAGACTCAACCCTTGAACGCCTGCGTGAAGAGGCTCTCAAGACCGGCGATCTGTCGAAGGTCATGGCCTACAAGCGCGGCAAGAAAACCTAATCTGGAGTAATTTCAATGGCAAACGCCTTCAGTAAAGAAGAAATTGTTGCTTTCGAGAACATCCTCGAAGGCTTCAACGATGCGCTGATCCTCAGCAAGAACATCACCGTCTACAACACCAACGGCGTGACGATGGAACGCGCTCGTGACACCATCTGGCGTCCGCAGCCCTACATCGCCCAGTCGTTCAGCCGCACCGTTGGCAGCACCATCGCTGGTAACGTGTCGCAGATGACGCAGCTCTCGGTTCCCTCGACCCTCGGCTTCAGCCAGTGCTCGGCTTGGCAGATGGACGCTCTGGAACTGCGCGATGCTCTGCAGGAAGGTCGCCTCGGTGACTCGGCCAAGCAGAAGCTGGCTTCTGACATCAACCTGTCCGTCATGGATCTGGCTGCTGCTCAGGGCACGCTCGTTGTTCCGGTTTCTACTCCTGCCGGCACCTATGATGACGTTGCTCTGTGCGACAGCATCATGAACGAGCAGGGCGTGATGGCCGAAGATCGCTACCTCGCTCTGTCGAGCCGCGATTACAACGGTATGGCCGGTAACCTGGCGGTGGCGACCCGTTCGTTCACCGGCAACAAGTCGGCTAACGCTTACGAGCGTTCGTATGTCGGCCCGGTCGCTGGCTTCGAGACTTACAAGCTCGATTACGCCAATCGCTGCGCCGCCAATGCCGCGACCGTCACCATCGACACGACCGACACGGCGATCACCGACTACGTGCCGCAGGCCACCACCAACAGCGTTGCTGGTGTTCTGAACGTGGACAACCGCTATCAGACCGTCACCGTCTCCTCGACGGCTGGCGTTGTTGCTGGCGATGCGTTCACGATCGATGGCGTTGAGGCGGTCCATCACATCACCAAGCGCTCGACCGGGGAGCTTAAGACGTTCCGCGTGATCGACGTTGTTGATGGTACCACGATGGTCATCTCGCCGCCGATCATCTCGGCTTCGTCGACCCCGACCGATGCTGAACTGCAATATCAGAACGTTGATCTGGTCGCCACCTCGGCTACCGCTTCGGTCAACTTCCTGAACATTGCGGCTTCGAACATCAACCCGTTCTGGCGCAAGGATTCGATCGAGCTTCTGCCCGGTCGTTATGCTGTGCCGGATGGTGCTGGCGTGGACGTTCTGCGCGCTTCGACCGATCAGGGCATCGAGCTTGTCATGACCAAGCGTTTTGACCCGCTCACCTTCCAGACGCTCTACACGCTGGACACGCTCTACGGCGTTGTGATGACCAACCCCGAAATGGCTGGCATCCTGCTGTTCAACCAGCAGTAACAGGGGGTGGGGGAGGCTTCGGTCTCCCCCAACTTCCATTTGAGGAGTGATCGAGATGCCGAAGAAAATGGGTAAGGCCGCTTCCAAGATCGCTAATGTCATGGGTGAGTATAAGGCTGGCAAACTTCATGCTGGCGTTAATCCCAAAGGCCCGAAGAAGGCACCGAAGGCTACCAGCCGCAAGCAGGCGATTGCCATCGCTCTCAGCGAAGCTGGTGTTGCTCGCAAGAGGAAGAAGAAGTGAGCAAGTTCCCGACCATCATGTATCGCACGCCTGGTCCGCATAAGAAGCCGCGTGGCGGAACTTATCGGACTATTGGCGCTGCTGATAAGGCAGAGTTTGATGAGTTGCTCAAGAAGGGCTGGTTCCCTTCCTATGAGGAAGCTGCTGCAGGTAAGACTGCCAAGAAGATCATTGAGGCCGCTGAGGCTTTCGAGGATGCCGTTGATGAGGTGTCTGCTCCCACTCGCGATGAACTTGAAGCCAAGGCAAAAGAACTTGGTGTCTCGTTTAATGCGCGAACTTCTGATAAGAAGCTGGCAGAACGCATCGCTGAGGCTCTGGAGGGCTGATCATGGGATACACCAAGCGCCAGTTTGTAACTGCAGCTTTCGAAGAGATCGGCTTGGCGGACTATGTGTTCGACCTGCAGCCCGAACAATTGCAGTCAGCTCTGCGGCGCTTGGATGCCATGATGATGGAATGGAATGCTCAGGGCATCCGCCTTGGCTATCCCATTGCCAGCAGTCCGCAGGACAGCGATCTCGATACGGAAACCGGAACGCCTGATAGCGCATGGGAAGCGGTGATCACCAATCTGGCCGTCCGCATTGCACCAGGCTACGGCAAGACTGTCTCGCCAGACACCAAGATGGTCGCCAAGAATGCGATCAACACGCTTATGCAGCGTGCGACGTTCCCGCTTGAAAAGCAGCTGCCTGCCACCATGCCGATCGGCCAGGGCAATAAACCTTGGCGCTGGGACAACCCTTATGCACAGCCTCCTGTAGATCCTGTTGACGCTGGCCCTGATGGCCCGATTGAGTGGAGTTAAGAAATGCCGACTATCAATCAGCTTCCTACCGTTACGCAGGTATCAGGCGGTGATCAGCTGCCGCTTTACGTCACCAACCAGGGCGATGCTCGGCGCTGCTCCGTGACCACTCTGTTGGAATATTTCAGCCAGAACTTCGCATCGCCAGATTATGAGACCATTATCAATGCGCCGACTAATAGCGGATTCAATATTGATCTTGGTCAGCAGTCAAATAACGTCTTTCTGATTCTAAATCCGACTGGGACGTTTGCGGCTGGTTCGGTTACGCTTCCGCCAGTCGCGAGCTGTTTTGACGGTCAGCAGATTGTCGTTGCGTCGAGCGCTGCAATCGGGGCGTTTTCCATCAATGCAAACGGCGCTACCGTTATCGGTGCACCATCGGGCCTGAATATTGGTGGCGGCTGGACTCTGCGATTCAGTGCAACTCAAGATACTTGGTATTGCATTGCCTCCGATCCCAGCGCCAGTGAGATTAGCTTTATCCAGGCTGGAACTGGTGCGGTTACTCGCACGGCTCAGGATAAAATGCGCGACATTGTTTCCGTGCAGGACTTCGGTGCTGTAGGTGATGGCGTTGCGGACGACAGTGTTGCGATCCAAAACGCTGTAACTGCCAAGCGAAACGTCATTTTGGCTTCCGGCACAATCTATTCAGCAAAAGATATTTCGCTGTCTAACTCACAATCTATTGTGGGTAACGGCACTATTTTTACCGCTGCCGCTAGCGCGACCAACATCTTTTCGATGGCTAACGCCAGCCCTGCTATCTCCGACATCCGCATCAACGATAACGCAAATTCATCTGCTGCGGCCATCGCCGTAAAAACCAGCCGATCCGCGACTATCACAAACGTTGCGATGGTTAACGTTGGAAACGCTATTTCTTTTGAAAACAATGGCGTGACAGGATGCAATCTTGCTCGGCTGTCTAACGTAGACGCTGAACAGATTACTGGCGTTGGGGTCGATATTGGCAGTTCTGTCAGCGAAATGCGCTGGGTGAATGGCCACCTTAACGGGAAGGTCAATTTTGTCGGTGGTCTTGGTAAGCCTCAAGTAGGCTCTATTGGCTGGCGGCAGCATACACCCAACGTTGGGCTTGCACGCGGCGGTCATCAGTTGACATCTATCAACTGCATTGGTCTGGATACTGGCTACAGTTTGCACGATGCAGTGTTGACCGTTTTCACTAGCTGCATTGTGGACGCCACTTCTAGCTACGGCGTTCAAATGACGGGTGCTTGCGATAAAGTAAAATTTACTGATCTTTTTTGTGCTTTTAACGCAGGCATTTATGTTGGTGGCACATCTGCCAACATTCAGTTTAATGGGCTTGAAACATATAATATTGGCAGCATCCCGATTTGGGGCCAAGCTGGCTGGTATGAAATTGCTGGCCCGTATTACGACTTGACCGTCGCGGATACGGCCAGCGTTGTTGTGCGAAACTGGACAGGTTCCAAGCGCATTAGCGTTGCGGCGGGTGCCAAGTTGATTGTCGACGATGGTGAAAACTACGAGGGCAAGTCAGTTGGGACCGTGGCTGCGGGGGCCACTACGTATCTGGGGGTTCAAGGGCAAACTGCGACAATCAACGACGCGCAGTGGCGTGCGCCCTATGACTGCTACATCATTCGTTTAATGCCTACCGTAGGCACGGCACCGGGGGCGGGGCAGTCTTTCACATACACCGCGCTCATCAACGGCGTGGCCACAACGCTTAGCGCCGCAATCAGCGGTACTTCGTTTGGCGGCGTGGACAATTGGTCCGGCACGTTGGTCCCTGTCTCAAAGGGGGCGTCCATAAACATAGAACTTGTCACGTCTGCCGCCGCCGCCGCTTCAATGCACAGCTGTATTCTGCAAATTGCGCCGCGATGACACTGAAACAGGCTATAGCTGACGTAGAAGCGGGTAAGGCGCAACGCATCTGCGTGCCGGGTCAATGGCGTGTGTGGCGTGATGGAGACCAGGTGAAACATGAAATATTTCAGCTAACTGGAAAGCAGGTTGATGCCTAAAGATTCGCGCCTCGCTCGTGCTGGTGTCGCTGGCTATAACAAGCCCAAGCGCACACCAGGGCATCCGAAGAAGTCTCACATCGTTGTCGCCAAGGAAGGTGGTAAGATCAAGACAATCCGCTTTGGGGAGCAGGGCGCGAAGACTGCTGGTAAACCGAAGGCCGGCGAATCTGAAGCGATGAAAAAGAAGCGCGCATCATTCAAGGCTCGGCACGCAAAGAACATCGCCAAGGGCAAGATGAGCGCCGCGTTCTGGGCGGACAAGGTGAAGTGGTGACGCATCATTAAATTTGTGATACAAACGGTTTGAAGGAGTTTCTGAGATGGTTCGTTCTTTCTCCCCCGCCAAGGATAATACGGTCAATATCAATGTGTCTGGATCATCCCAGCGCGTTCTGGTTGCCAAGCGCAACAGCCCGATCAGCGTTCGCATTATGAACAATGGCACGGCAACCGCATGGATCAACGGTGGTGATGCGACTGTAACCGCAACCACCACCACTGGAGTTCCAGTTGGTCCTGGGGTGCATGAGGTGCTGACGTTTTCTCCGGGGAAGGATGGCAAACTCTATATTGCTGCTATCGCTGCTGGGGCGACTGGTCGAATTTACTTCACTGAAGGTGAGGGCATCTAATGTCTATCCATTGGGGTGGCCGAGGCGCAGGGCATGTGAATCGGTTAAGCACTAGTGTTTATCCGCTTGTGTTCAATTTCATTCCTGCTGATCTAAGCTCCAATATCACCTTTACGCGTGCGTCCAGTGGCACTTTTGTCGGGTCAAACGGGCTGATCCAAACGGCTGCGATAGACGCTGCACGTTTTGCGTATAATCCTCTAACACTGCTGCAACAGGGCCTTCTTATAGAGCCTTCGCGCGTCAATGTCCTTCAATACAGCGAACAATTCGATAACGCCTATTGGGGAAAAACAAACACGACCATTTCAAGTGACGCTATCGCGGCACCTGATGGTACAACAACCGCTGACAAGCTTGTGGAAAATACCGCCACAGGCACGCATGATGTTCGCAAGTTGGCGATAAGTGCCAGCGCATCGACTGCATATACAGGTTCAATTTTTGTAAAAGCTGGCGAGAGAAACAGAGGTCAGCTTCAAATTTATGGGAATAGTGGCGGAAGCACTGTCCTATTTAACCTTGTGACGAAAACCGTAACGGCAGCGTCTTACGGTGGTTGGGCAAATGCGTCTGCAACGATAACTGAATTTTCTAATGGTTGGTTCAGGATAACAAACACAGCCACAACTAATGCAGGGTTGACTACTATAAACTTTGCTACTTTTATGGAAAACGCTTCAGGGTCAGCCAGTTACACTGGCGATGGTACATCAGGTATTTACGTCTGGGGTGCCCAGCTTGAAGCTGGTTCTTCGGCCACAAGTTATACCATAACGACAGCATCATCGGCTACGCGCTCCGCAGATAACGCAGCGTTCACCATTCCTTCTGGCGTAACCAAACTGCGCTACGTGTTTGATAATGACAGCACGCAGGACGTTACGGTGTCCGCAGGCGCTTATACCATTCCGACCAATCTCAATAGGCCGATCATTAAAGCCATATTGGGTCTGGCATATTAAAGGGTTGCTGAATGCAAATCCCGATCCTGAATGGCATCTACACGGATAATGGGCCGGATTTCCGCACGTCCTATCCGGTGAATATGGTGCCTGTCCCCAAGGCCAATGGGATCAGCAATGGCTTCCTGCGGCCCGCTGATGGCCTTGTTTCAAACGGTATTGGCCCAGGACACGATCGCGGCGGCATCAATTGGAACGGTGTCTGTTACCGCGTCATGGGATCGAAGCTGGTCACGGTTGGCCAGACCGGAACTGTCAGCATCCTTGGCGATGTTGGGGACGATGGTCAGCTCGTCTCAATGGATTACAGCTTTGACCGGTTGGCAATCGCATCATCTGGCAAGCTGTTTTATTGGTCGCAAAGCCTTGGTCTCATCGAAGTGACCGATCCCGATCTTGGCGTTGTGATTGATGTGGTCTGGGTGGATGGTTACTTCATGACCACTGACGGAGAATTTCTGGTCGTCACGGAACTCAGCGATCCGACGCAGGTCAATCCGCTGAAATATGGTTCTTCCGAAGTTGATCCTGATCCGGTCGTGGCGCTGCTCAAGCTTCGCAATGAGGTCTATGCGCTCAACCGTCAGACGATCGAAGTGTTCGACAATGTGGGCGGCGATCTGTTCCCGTTTCAGCGCATTGATGGGGCGCAGATCGAGAAGGGCGTGATCGGCACGCAAGCCTGCTGCGTCTACATGGAGACCATCGCCTTCCTTGGTGGCGGCTTCAATGAAGCGCCTGGCATCTACATGGGTGCCAATGCCAACGCGACCAAGATCAGCACGCAAGAGATCGATGAGATCCTGCTGAACTATACTGAGGCGCAGCTGGCCTTGGTGAAGCTCGAAGCCCGCAATGATCGAGCGCATCAACATCTCTATGTTCACCTGCCAGATCGCACTTTAGTGTTTGATGCAGCGGCCACTCAGGAACTGGGCCAGCCGGTGTGGTTCACGCTGACCAGCAGCCTCGAAGGCTTCTCCAAGTATCGCGCTCAGAGCCTTGTCTGGTGCTATGATCGCTGGCTCGTTGGCGATCCGGTCGGCGGCAATGTTGGCTATATGGTGCAGGATATTTCCAGCCATTATGGACAGGCTGTGCGCTGGGAGTTCGGAACCACCATTCTATACAATGAAGGCCGAGGCGCGATCATTAGCAACCTCGAACTAGTCGGCCTGACTGGATCGGTTGCCTTCGGGGAAGATCCGACGATCAGCACCAGCTATTCTGTCGATGGTCAGAACTGGAGCCAGCCGAAGTTCATCAAGGCAGGAACGACCGGGCAGCGCGCCAAGCGCCTTGTCTGGTTCCAGCAGGGGTGGATGCGCAACTGGCGTATTCAGCGATTCCAAGGCACCTCAGACGCGCATCTGTCGTTTGCCAGATTGGAGGCGGCCATCGAGCCGTTGGCGTTCTAATGGCCGCTCAGAGGCTAAACCTCACCCGCGATCAGCTTGCCTCGTTTTTGCAAGACTTCGAGCAGATCAAGCAGTTTGAGAAGCTGTTCTCGACAGTCAATGATCTGAACTCGGCAATCGTCGATGAGATCAATGTCGCAGCTGGCAGTGCAAGCGCATCGGCCAATGAAGCGCTGGCCCAGATCTCAAGCATTATCGAAACCTTGCAGGGCTTGGCGACTGCGCCCACGATCGAGAACAACAACTCGATCGTCACGGATTATGTGGATTTCGACCAGAATGCTCCGTTCATAGACAAGGCCGGTCGCTTGGGCTGGAACAATAGTGATCAGACGCTGAATCTCGGCATGGATTACGGCGTGATCCAGCAGATTGGCGAAGAGACTTATGCCCGCGTCGGAAACACGACTGGCTCGACCATCCCCAATGGTTCCGTCGTCGGCTTTGCCGGGGCTACATCAAATGCGCTGCTTGTCGCGCCATATCTCGCCAACGGATCGCAGCCGAGCCTCTACATCCTTGGCGTGATGACGCATGACCTGCCGGACAGCGGTGAGAAGGGCTACTGCACGACTTGGGGGTTTGTCCGTGATCTCGATACCAGCGCGTTCAGCGCCGGGGACATCCTCTACGCCAGCCCGACCACGGCAGGTGCGCTGACCAACGTCAAACCGACTGCTCCGAATAACGTCATTCCGGTGGCTGCTTGTATCGTGTCCGACGCCACTGGCGGCGTTATCTTCGTGCGGCCCACGATCACGCAGATGCAGTATTACGGTGTGTTCACTAAGACGACCGACCAGACACCGGCATTGACGAACACCGAATATCTTCTGACGTTTGACAACACGCAGATCAGCAATGGTGTAGTTATCGGCACTCCGACCTCGCGTATTGTGGTGCCGGAGTCTGGCCTATATCAGTTTGACGCAACATTTCAGGTTACTGATACCGGGCCTGTCACCAAGAATGTTTGGTTTTGGCTGAAGAAAAACGGAACAGCCGTCGCTAACTCTTCGCGTATTGTGTCCGTCAATCTTGGCTATGCCACTACATCGCTTATTGAAACCGTATCTATGGCGGCGGGCGATTACATTGAACTTGCTTTCGCTGCCAGCAACGTCAACATCACAGTGGACAATGTTCCGGCGACAGCGTTTGCGCCGGACGCCCCTGCGGTTGTCCTTAACGTTACTCAGGTTCAGCAGTAGGAGGGCCACATGGCTGTCACCGTCAAGAATATCATCCCAGCCAAGGAAGCAGAGGCGGTCCAGACCGATCAGTATACGGCCACCAATTGCCGCTGCATCATCGACAAGTTCACTGCCACGAATGTCAGTGCAGGCAATGAAAGCCTGAGCGTCAATCTGGTCGCAAGTGGTGGAGCTGCTGGCAACGACAACCTGATTGTCGATGCACGCATGATTGCACCTGGCGAAACCTACACCTTCCCTGAACTGGTCGGCCAAGTGCTGGACTCAGGTTCGTTCATTTCAACCATTGCCAGCGCGGCAGCTTCCTTGACGATCCGCGCATCTGGACGGGAGATTGTCGCATGAAAAAGCCCATGATCATGATTGAAGGCTTCGCTGGTCTGCGCGAGAGTGAGCCGTTCATCACCGCTGCCGAGAACAAGAAGAACACGCAGACCGTCATCGATGACTGGATGCTTGGCCCTGAAAAGCCCAGCAACGAGCGCGGTGCTAATCCCGAATACTGGCGTGCGCTTGGCAAGGCGATGCAGGTCGATGAGACCGAGGCTCGCCGTCGCCGCTGCTCGAACTGCGAGTATTACGACAACTCCACGCTGATGCAGGCCAAGATGGACAAGATCCCTTGGAATGCCTGGGACGTTGATGCTGGCTTCCGTGGCTATTGCCGCAAGTTTGACTTCATCTGCCACGACCTACGTTCCTGCCAAGCATGGGAAGAGCGTGAGTTTGAAAAAGAATATTGACTGTGATATGGTGCAGCCACCGAGCGTCATTGAGCAGCCGGTGGCTCACCTTAAAGGGGTTTGAATGACGCAGGATGGCTCACCAAAATACTGGCTCAGGCGGAACTTCACCGAGACGCTAAGTCTCTCGGAAGAAGCCTCCGACTGGCTGATTGCGCTTTGGGAAGTCATTCAGCTTTTCGACGATATTGCTGATGGCGGTGCGATCGATCGTGATGATCTTGATGCAGCCATCTGGAATGCGCTGATTGGCCTGCCGTCAAATGGCTTCTATCAGCGCAACGCGCACATCCTGATCCCGCTGATGGGCATTGCGGTGTTCAAGTGGAAAGCGTCTGATGTGGTCGAGCGTGATGGCGGTGCCTGCGCTACCAGCTTTGTTTGGCGCGCTGGATACTATGATCTGGTGCTTGCTGCGGTGCAGATCGAACATGGCGTGCAAGCTGCGATGGATATCGGCCACGCGGTCCTAAAGCTATATGGCGAGAGCCTTGAGGAATACATGAAGGAAATGTCTCATGCCTGATCCAGTAACTGGGCTGATCGTTGGCGGAACATCGCTTATCGGTGGTGCTATGCAATCCAGCGCGGCCAAAAGCGCTGGTGCTGCCCAAGAGCGCGCCGCCATGATGAATGTTGAGGAGCAGCGTGCAGCACGCGAGGAAATGCGCCGCCTGCTTGAGCCTTATGTGGCTGCTGGTGGCCCAGCACTGCAAGCGCAGATGGCATCTCTTGGTTTGCGTGGGCCGGAGGAACAGGCCGCATTTGTGCAGCAGCAAGAGCAAAGTCCTATCTTCCAGGCTTTGGCGCGTCAGCAGGAAGAAGCCATCCTGCAGAACGCATCAGCCACTGGCGGATTGCGTGGTGGTAATGTGCAGGGTGCGCTGGCCCAGTTTCGCCCTGCATTGCTCAATCAATTCCTAACGCAGCAGTATGAGCGCCTTGGTGGCATGACTGCGCTCGGCCAGCGTTCAGCGGCTGGTGTGGGCGCAGCTGGTCAAGAAAGCGCTGGTGCCATTGGTGACTTGCTTGCTCAGATGGGCGCTGCGCAGGCTGGTGCTAAACTTGGTTCCGCACAGGCTTGGGGCAATGTCCTGAGCCTTCCTGCGCAATTTGCTGGCTTGCAGTATGGCCGTACTGGTCAAGGCTTCGGCTCGATGTCCTGAGGTAAAAAATGGTACAGCCTTACAATTACTCGTTGAACATTGCTTCGCCCACACAGGCTTTCATGCAGGGTATGCAGATCGGCCAAGCTGGTCGCGCTAATGAGCAGGCAATTGCTCAGCAGCAGCGCGAGGCTGAAAGAGCAACTAGGTTACAGACGGTGCTTGGCAACCTTGGCCCTGATGCGACCTACGCGGACTATATGGCGCAGGTGCGCGCCAATCCTGATCTTGCTGAGGTCCTTTTGGGGCAACAACAGCAGTTCAACGATGCACGCCGCAATGCGCTTTTCAATGTCGGATCGCAAGCCTTTGCGATGCTCCGTCCAGGACTTGATGGTTCAATCAATCCCGAACAAGCCATTGCAGCTTTGGAGCAGAACGCTACGGCTTTCGAGAACTCTGGCGAAACAGACGTTGCACGCCAGCTGCGTGATTCCGCTGCTGCGTTGCGCATCAATCCTGCCGCTGGCCGAACAGTAATCGGCACTATGCTGGCGTTTTCTGACCCAGATCGGTTCCGCACTATTTCTCAAGCGTTGGGTGGCGATCAAGAATTAACCACGTTCCAGAAGGACTTGGTTGCGGCGGGTATTGATCCGGCCAGCGATACAGGACGCAATCTGGCGCGTCAGTATGCCGAAGGTCGTGCTGATCCAATGGTGGAAATGACCACGCCAGATGGTACAGGCATCTTCCGTGGCCCGTTCTCCGAGTATCGACGGCTTTACGGCAACGTAAATGCGGTTGTGGGTGACACATCAATACCTAGTGGTTCTCCGCTACAACCTCCAGTAGCAAGAGCACCACAAATTAGACCGCGTTCTGAACGGCCCAACATGACCGACGAAGAGTTGATTAGCTGGGGCCATCGCGCAGCGCGGGAAGGCACCAATGTTGAATTGATTTTCCGCCAACTGCGGGAATGGGGAGTTAATCCGTAATGGCTGATCAGCAAAATCCTTTCGGGCATCTCAATGCACCTACTGAACCTCAGCCGCAGCCGGTTCCGGTAACTCGTGGTGTGGTTGTCCGCAACCCAGCCGCAGCACAAGAAGCGCGAGCAGAGCGCGGTGAGGCGCGGGCGGAAACTTCTCTTGGGCTTGAGCAAGAGCGCTTGGGAATTACGCGAGAAGGCGAAGCGCGGCAGGCACGCGAAGAAGTTCGTGGTTCAGCTAGAGAGCTGAGAACCGAATTTCGCGGCCTTCCTGCTGTTAAAGATTATGAGCAGGCTATTCCAAATTTTACCGCTGCTCTCCGAACTGCACCGACTGGCACGGGTGATCTCGCGTTGGTCTATTATTTCGCCAAAACCATCGACCCTGGCAGCGCAGTTCAGCAAGGTGAAATGGACAACATCCAAAGCACTGACGCTCGCCTTCCTGCAGCTGTCCAGACAGCTTTGCGAGAACTGCGGGCGAGCGACGGTCGCTTTACAGACGCCGCTCGTGAAGGGCTTCGGCGTGAACTTCTGGGTATCATCACGCAGCGTAATCTCGCTTATCGCTCTGCTCGTGATCAGTATCGGCAACTTGCGCAAAGCCCAGAATACGGGATTGATCCAAACCTTGTGATCGGTGAGCACATCGGCAGCCGCTATGTAGACCAGATTAACGAATATTTTCAGGCTCGCAGAGATCAAGAGCAAGCTCAACAAGAGCGAGAGCGCCCGCTTGAAGCGTCCGGTCTTGGCGAGACATTCATGACACCTGAAGATCGTGAGTTGCAAAGCAGGCTGCAAGCTGTTTGGAACACGGCAACGCTTGAGCAGCTGCAGGCAATCGCCGCTGAATACGGTCGCAGAATCCCGTTGGCTAGTCAGGCAGAACTTGATGAGGCTCGCCGACAGGGTCGTGGCGTTGCTGCAGACCCAACTGGCAGGCGCACCGGCTTGCAGAGCGTGCTTGGTCAGGCTGCTGAAACGCCAGTCGGCGCATACTTCATCGGTGCTGCCAATGCCTTGACTTCTGGTGGTCTCGACGAGATCGCTGGTACCATGGGCCTTGATGCAGAGGCAGTTCAGGCAGGCAAAGAAGCTCTTCGTGAACGCTATCCTGCTTCGTCTTTTGCCGGTGAAGTAAGCGGTCAGGTCCTTCAGGCTATTCCTGTCATGCGTGGCGCTCAGGCAGTTGGTCTTGGCGCTCGTGGCCTTGGCGCTCTCGAAGTGGCGCAGGGTGCAGCTTATGGCGCAGGCGAGGCCAATGAAGATCGTCTGCTTGGCGCTGGCGCTGGCGCTCTTGGCACGTTGGCTGGACAGCAAATTTCGAGCAGGTTCATTGAACCGGGTGTTCGCGCTGTAATAGATCGCATCTCTGGGCAGACCGGTGCGCCGCGAGAAGCTGTTGAACAGTTGGTCCAAGAGGCATTTGGTCCGCCTGTTCCGCCTCGTGGCGGTGCTCAAGTGCCTCCTGGTGGCGTTGCCCCCACTCCTGAAGTTCCCCCTGTTGGCGCTGCTGCTCCTACTACCTCTCCCATTCCTGCTGGTGCAGCAGCGCCAACTCCAGCACCTCGCGCTCCCAGCGCCGCAGAGCAGCAGGGCATCAGCGAGGAGATGGTTGCACTGGCTCGTCGAGCCTCTGGGCGTGGCCCCGGAAGCGGTGCGGCACGTGAAGAACTGCGCTCAGCCGTGGAAGCCGATCCGACCATTGTTCAGGCTGCCGAAGCGCTCGGCCTTGAACTGCCTGCTGATGTGTTCAGCGCCAATGTGCAGCTGCGAAACCTGACCGGCCTTGCGCGCTCGCAGCCGGGTAGCGCAGCCGAAGCTCAATGGCAGCAGACGGTCGCCAATTCCGCACGGCAAGTTGAGGAATCGCTCACTGAGATGGGCGCAAGCCGTGATCTGGCTCAATTGTCTGATGACGTTTTCACGCGCATGAATAGCAATATGCAGGCGCTGCAACGCCAAGGCGATGAACTGCGTGAGGCGGTGAATGCCAATCTGAATATGCAGAGCCGGGTCGAAGCCACTAACCTGCAGGATGCACTGGCCCAGACCATCAATGATCTTGGTGGCATCGAGGAAGCCACGCAGGCCATGACTTCGCAAGAACGCAGGTTGCTGCAAGCTCTTGGAGTTGGCGAAACTCCTAAGCAGCCCACCTATGCTTACATGGATCGCTTGCGGCGTGAGATTGGCGATGCGCTCAATAATGGCACTGGCCCGTGGGCTGACACTGAACGGGTGACGCTCCAGCGTTATTACAACGCATTGGCCGAAGATCGCATTGATCATGTCGCGCGCGAACTTGGCCAAGACGCGGCCAATGATCTCGCCTCTAGTAATCGTATCTTTCAAGCCATGTTCGCGGCTCGTGAAGAAATGACTGATCTTTTCGGGCGTGATCTTGATCGCGGTATCGGACAGCAGATTCGCTCTGTCATCGCCCAGGGCGCGCGTGGCGACACCACCAATCTGCGCCGAATGTTTAGCGTTCTGCCAGAAGGTATGCGCTCAGATGTGGCGTTCTCAGGCATCCTTGCCAATGCGCGATCACGCGGTGCTGATGGTGCATTCAGCTTCGCCAATTTCCGCAATACCTATCGCTCCATCCGTGACAACGCGCCAGTCTATCGTGAACTGTCTCGGAACATGACGGAACCGCAGCGCACGTTCCTTGATAATCTGTATCGGGTTTCTGAGAATATCGCAGACGCTAATAGCCGCCTGATCACGACTGGCCGCGCTCGTGGTGGGCCAGCGGCTGAGATCAATGCACAGAGCCTGACACAGAAGATTGTCGAGCAGGCTACTCGCCGGGGCGTTGGTGCTGGCACTGGTATGCTCGGCGGCACGCTTCTGGGCGATGTGACTATGGGAATTCCAGCCGCAGTGGCGTTGGAATCCGGTCTAGCCTATCTCGGCAGGGGCGGCGCATCCAATCTTGATCGCGTCTCTCAAGTGATCGGCTCTGCGCCTTATCGTGATCTGGTTGCAGAAGCTGGGCGCGGCAATGTTACGACCCGCGCAATCAACCGCTTGGCCAATAGCCGCCCATTCGGTTTGATGGCTCGCGGGATGGGCCTGAATACACAGGAAGCGCGGCGCTCATGGATTAGGTCGGCTCTGGCTGTGGGGGCCACCGAACAAGTTGGGGGCACGCCTGCTGAAGCCGGTCCTCCCGAAGGCGCAATCATGGTGCGTCCGCAATGACCTTTTCCCGAACTGCATTTTCAGGCATAACCAGCGCACAGGAGTTTAACTGATGGCCGCGCTTTCCATTCAGGTTCCGTATCCGGTTTTCTATGATCGTGACGGCCAGCCGCTCGATAATGGCAACATCTACATTGGTGTTGCCAATCTCGATCCTGTGACCAATCCGATTCAGGTCTATTACGACGAGGCGCTGACGATCCCGGCAAGCCAGCCGCTCAAGACGAGCAATGGCTATGTCTACCGCAATGGCACGCCAACGCAGCTTTATGTGGACGCGGTGAATTTCTCGATCACCGTCAAGGATAGCAAGAACACGCTCGTCTATAATTTCCCTGATGGCACTGGCATTCAGCGGGCCGATGCTTCGGCTATCACCTTCACTGGTGTAAAAGGGCAGTCTGGCTTTGTCAGCGACCTTGGCGACGCTGATGGTTCCGACTGGGTTGGATACGTTCCCCCAGGGCTTGGCGCAGTTCCTCGCTCCGCACAGGATAAAATGCGTGACTTCATCAACGTCAAAGATTTTGGCGCGGTTGGTGACGGCGTTGCCAATGATACGGCTGCGATCCAAGCCGCATTGAACACTGGTAAAAGCATCTGGTTCACTTGCGGTGAAAACTACCTCGTAACTGCTTCGCTTAATCCTACCGCGAATGGTCAGGTCATCAATCTGAATGGTGCCATGATCACGCTCGATGGCAATTTCAGCGGGTTCGAGATCACTGGTGGCCTGCGCAACATTACGATCTGCGATGGCGAGATTGAAGGCCAGGATATGACCGGCGGATATGTCATTGACATCCGCAATGCTGATCGCTGCACGATCAACAACATTCGTGTCTACAACCCGTGGAACTTCCTTTACGCAGAGCAGGCCAACCTCGTCAGCGTTGAGAATTGCTGGGTTAACAACATTCGCGGCGATTACGGCATTCATTGGTATGGCGAAACGGCGAAGCGAAGCGACGTTCTGCGTTTGATCGGGATTAACCTGTCGTCGCAGGGGAATGCTGTCGGCATCATGTGGGACGGCAATTGTAACACTTTGCAGGTGCAGGCAGTAACCATCGTTCATCCGTCTATTGGTGTCCACGTTCGCAATACCTCTGGCGGTTGGTTGCCGCTATTTGGTATGTTCGACGATCTTGAAGTGGACTTCCCTGAAAGCCACGCCGTTCAACTGGATGCCGGCGAGGACTTCTATTTCACGCCGCTGCTGTATCTGCACGGCAGTGTGGCTGGATCGGGCATTTTTGTCGGCCCAGCCATTTCTCAAGACCGTGTGGTCGTGACGGGCGGCAAGATCACCAGCCATGCTCGCTACGGTATCGAGAACACCGGCATCCGTGTCAAAGTGACCAATCCAATCATCTTTAACAATACGCTCGGCAATTATGCAGACGCCGACAAAATCTACACATCTTCACTTCGATTTGAGGTCGATAATAACTCATGGTTTGGCGATAACGCTGGCAATCCTATCGTGAACTGGGATGCCAACGATGTTGACGGCTATATTCGATCCAGCAATGTCCGTTATATCGACATCAACAGCATCTCGCGTTTCCGGGTTTCAGATGCGACGAACGCCATCCAAATCTATGTCAATGGCGCGTTGAAAACTGTTGAAGTAGGTGCTGCAGATAGTGCTGGTGCTGGCTATCGCGCACTGCGTGTCTCGAACTAAGATTTGTGAGGTTGGTGTGGATCAGCAGATCATTAACTGGTTGTTCGCAGGGTTTGGAGCAGCCATCGGTTGGATTCTAAAGGTGATCTGGGACGCCATTCGTGATCTGAAATCAGACCTTCGAGAGATCGAGAAGGATTTGCCTGAGGTCTATGTGCGCAAGGATGATTTCCGTGATGCCGTGCAAGAGATTCGCACCGAGATGCGTGAGATGCGCCAGGACATGAAGATCAGCTTCAAGCACATCGACGATACGCTTGGTGCGGTGTTCAAGCGTCTTGAGGCCAAAGAGGATCGTGCGCGGTGAGCATCGTCCTTGGCCAGCGATCTCTATCACGGCTTGAAGGCGTGCATCCTGATCTGGTGCGCGTAGTAAAGAAGGCTGCTGCTATGTCCTCGCTAGACTTCACCGTGCTGGAAGGTTTGCGCACCGCAGCGCGCCAAAAGCAGCTGCTGGATCTGGGTGCGACCAAGACACTAAATTCGCGGCATCTCACCGGCCATGCTGTTGATCTGGCCCCTATGGTCGGTGGCACAGTGCGCTGGGACTGGCCGCTTTACCATCAGCTGGCTGTGATCGTGAAAGATGCTGCCAAAGCTGAGAAAGTCCCGATCCAATGGGGTGGGGACTGGCGCACTTTCAAGGATGGCCCACATTGGGAACTGCCTTGGAAGCAATATCCGAAAGGAAAGTGATTATGTCGTTTGTGAACTTTGCTCTGGCTCGTCTGAAAGAGCCTTCAACCTATGCTGGCCTGTCAGGCCTTGCACTGGCACTTGGTGTCTCTGGTGAGCTTTATAACGCTGCTGCTGGCGCACTGGCTGGCGTTGCTGGCCTTGTGGCGGTCATCCTGGCCGAGCGCGCCAAGTGATTAAGTTCCTGACGGCCTTGCTGGCTGCGATCGACAAGATCTTTGCGTTCTTCGATCAGCAGCATTGGAAGCAGCAGGGCCGTCAGGAAGCGATCAAGGAGATGAACGATGCCATCAATCGCCAGATCGAACTTGGTGAAGCTGCTGTCAGCGTTCCTGATCCTGAGCGTGACGAGCGCCTGCGCTCACGTTTTGACCGATCCCGCTCCGGTCAATAGCTATTGCGCTGTGGCGCGTCCTATCAGCTATGATGGCATCAAGGACACGCCAGAGACGGTCAAGCAGATCGAGGCGCACAACAGCCGCTGGGTGTGCATCTGCGAAAACGACTGCCCAGTTAAGCCTTAATCCCTGATACGGCCTTATCTCCGTTATAGCGGCCTCTAGAGGCGTAAGAAGCCTCCTGCGCCACTGGCTCATGCCGGAAGAAGATCATCTGCCCTATAGCGTCCCCAGGGCGGATTATGATGCTGTGGTGCTGGCACATGTTCTTCAGTTCCAGCGTCAGCACCGAACCATTCCAGCCGGCATCACACCAGCCTGCGTTCATATGCTCCAAGCCGATCCGTGCCATCGATGACTTGAGCTTGTATTCCGCACTTAGCCAATTTGGCAGGTTGAACACCTCACGGCTCTGGGCAAGGATGAAGTCTCCAGGCTCAAGCACCCAGCCATCAGCGTCCATGACGTATTCGTTGAAGGCGACTGGCTCACGCTTGCGGAAGTCAACAGAGCCGACCTGCTCATCTTCCCAGAGGATCGTATCGCCAAGGTGAATGTCGATCGAGGCTGCGTTGATGTCCTTCACATCAACTGGTGTGATGATCTCCTGCTCGACGATGCGGCGCAATTCTTCATGGCTTAAAAGTGTCATTGCGTGTCTCCCAGTGCGGCGCGGGCGGCAATCGGGATAGCATTGCGGATTGCTTCGGCGCTGTAATACCCCTGCCTAGGATCAAAGCCGCATTCCTTAGCCAGCCATTCACCGTCAGACATAAACAAGTGCGTCCACTCATCGCCAATCACATCGCCCGTGGCATAGGCGCTCCATAGGTTCTCCTCGCGTTCAGCTACCAACGCCTCCCGCAGCCGCTCGTTATCGGCAGTCAGGGCTTCGAGGCGGTCGGTCATTATCTCTTCTGGATAACGCAGTTTTGGTTTGTCCTGAAAGATTGTGCCATCTGGAAGTGTCCGATCAATTTCGTCTGTCATTTGAATACCTTCCTCGCATCGGGCAGCAACTCCTTGGTCTGGCATGTCTTGCGAAGGCATCCACGCACGCCGGCTAGGCTGATGTCTGTGTTGCAATGATCGCACCAGATAGATTTGATCTTCTGCTCAGTCATGGAGAACCTCCTCCATGTGCGTGATCTTCACGATCTGCATCTTCACACCAACACGTTTCTCAGCCTTGAGGCGTTCCTCCTGAGCACGGTGCAGGCTTTCATAGGCAAACACCCTGGCATTGCGCTGCGTGCGGATCTCATAGGTGACCTGCATGGCTCAACTCCTCTTGACAAAGCGACCATTACGATCGCGTGGCTGCTCAGGCTTTTGAAGTGCGCGGATGCAGTATCCAGCAATCCCAGCGCCAACTATCATGATGATTTGTAGAATGATCTCGAACATATCCCTACTCCCGTTGCGTTGATTGTCAGGCTGGTGTCATCACCCATATTGCCCAGAAAATACCCAGAAAGACTGGCGGAAACACGATCGCGCCGATCTTCTCGCTGCGCGGCATGGTGCGCCAGAGTTCAATTACGTCCTGCATTTTCTTCCTCCTTCTGAACTGCGCGGTGCAGCATCAAGCGCGCCTGGGCAGAAAGCGATCGATGTTCCTGCATGGCGATCTTTTCGATTCGGGCACGCAGTTCCGGCTCGATGCGGACGGTCATGTAATCTTTGGGTGGCATTGGTTCTTCCTTTATTTCTTGCTTGATGGCCTCGATGCCCTTGGGCGTCAGGCTGTTGTGGTGATACATTCCCCGGCGCTGGCGGATGACGTATCCGCGATCGGCCAGCTTCTTGAGGTTGGCGCTCACCGAGGTTTGGCTGCGGCCAAGGCGTGCAGCGATCTCGAAGGTGCTGCTAGGATGGTGATAGACCGTCACCAGCACATCGCGCCATGAAGGATAGATGATCTCATCCATCTCAGAAGTTCCAAGGCTTCGCGTTGTATTGTGCAGCTACAGCGCGAGCGGCGCGCTTGCCGTCAACCTTGTGTTCAGCGATGAAATGGCGGCGACCGTCCTCAAGGATACTGATGGTCAGGACTCCATCGTAACGCTTGGTCGGTGCGGTGTAGTCTGCGATGCGTTGCATGTCGGTAACTCCGGTCTGCCTTGTTGATGTGGTGATTCTTCCCACATCCTCCCCGCCATGTAAAGGGGAAAAAGTATATTTCTGCGTCATCCCGACAAAATAATGTAGCAGCCGGTATGTGGTGAATATGAGCGGTGCGTCCTTTTCGCCTTGGTCCACACCGCCCAGGGGAGGGCCAACTTATCGGCTCTCCCCACCTTTTCTCGCATCAGAAGAATCGGCAAAGCCAAGCAGGATCGCCGCCAGCTCTCGCGCTTCATACGCGCCAAAATGCAGCCAGCCGCTCTTGCTGCTTTCCTGAATGAAGTCACCTTTGATGATCATCAGCAGGCTGTCGTCGTCCTCCAAGGTGACAAGGTATTCCCAGTCAGCTTCCGGCACCGGCACGCCAATGTTGATGATGCCAGCCGTTCGCACGTCCTCGAACATGGTGCGAAACGTCGCACGAGTTTTGTCCCAGTCCATCATTCTCTCCCTTCAAAAAACGCATCGATCTGCGCCTTGGCGTCCTCAGCACCGTAGCAGGTGATGCAGGTGTATCCGCTTTCCGTGAGGTATCTGATCCAGTCCTTCTGATCGGTGGATAGTCGGCCATCCTTCACCCGCTTCATTTCGATCCAGAGCCGGAAATACGGCACAAACAGATCAGGCACGCCGGGCGAAACACCTTCTGCCTTGAGCCTGGCGGCAGTGGCCTTGCTACGGTGTCCGCCGTTTGGAATAGAAAAAATCCTAACAGGAGCGTATTTCCTCCTGAACCATTTGACAAATTCCCTTTGCTCCTCATGCTCCGATTTTAATATGCCTTTCGGTGAAACCATATTCTTTGGCAGCGCGTTCTCTTGCAAGTTTAGCTTCCTCAAATGTTTCATATGAGCCAAGGCTTATCTCCTTTTGATCAATCTTGATTCTGGCACGCCATCTGTTTTTTACCTTTTTAACGCCAACCGCGCCGCTGGTATTATTTTTTGGAAAACCTCTGTTTTTGTGATTTTCCGAATGCTTCACCAGCCTAAGGTTGATGATGGAATTGTTAGTCGCATCGCCATCGATATGATCGATTGAATGGCCTTGTGGAATTTCTCCAAATGCCATTCGCCATGCAATCCGATGGGCAAAGTGCATTTTTTTATTAATGATGATTTTCGTTCTGGTGTAATCAAATTTAGGATTTGGCTTGTATGTTGTTCCGGCTTTTGTTCCGGCATACCTGCCATTCCATTGCCACCATGCACGATCAGAATCGAAGTGATGCCTTGGGCGATGTTTCCATACAAATGAGCCATTTTCAGGATTATAATCCAAAGCCTCATTCAAATAAGCTAAATCCATAATGCCTCCTTTTGTTTGGTATAACAAAATGGTGGCTAGAATGGAATCATCTGTTCCCACTTCTCACATTGACCATAGCTGTTCACGAACTCGATCGGCGGCTCCATCTTGAAGATGAAGCACTGCCCATCGCCGCTATAGTGATCGCAGGTGTGGCAGCAGGGTGGTGGGCCAGCTTTGGTCCATTCCTCATATTGCACCAAAAAATCTGGCTTTGGCGGTCTAGGCATTGGTCCATTTCCTCCTCACGACTCGATAATATTTCCCGTCACGGCGATACTCGATCAAGCTGGGGCAATCGCCATCATTTAGCCGATCAGCCCATTCCTCAAGCGCATCCGCACCAGCAAAGCCAACGCCAGCACGATCCGCAATCGTCGCCACGGTGTTCAGCGCCTTCTGGCCGGCATAGCCTTCATGCGTCACTGGGAAATACTCGACCACGCTGGGATCGCTCAGGCCACCATAATAGGACACGGCCAGCATATCCTTGCCGCTGGCCTTACTGGTGTGCTTGCGCCAGTTCCAGCCTGTCAGGGCCATCTCCTCGGCCTCCAGCCCCATGATGTCATCTTGGCGCAGCTCCAGCTTCTTCTTCTCAGGCTCAGGGAAGGCTGCACCGCAAGTCGGACACTCCTTGGCGCTGATATGCACCAGCTCGTTGCACTCGTCGCAGACCTTGACCGGAGCCTCGCCATTACCCTCACCCTTGCGCTTGGGCGGCTCCACAGCAGTGATAGGGCCGTGCATCTGCACCACGCCAGCAAAATCCAACACTAAGCAATGATCGGTATGGCTCTTCACTCGCATACCGCGTCCCGCCATCTGCACATACAAGCTGGCGCTCATTGTTGGCCGCAGCATGGCGATCAGATCGATGTCAGGATAGTCGAAGCCAGTGGTCAGCACATTGGCGTTGGTCAGCGCCTTTAATTGTCCAGATTTAAAGGCAGACAGCAATCGTTCCCGCTCGGCCTTTGGCGTTGATCCAGTCACGCAGGCGGCTGGAACACCATGCGATTGCAGCACCTCGGCCACAGCTTCGGCATGGTGAACACCAGCGCAAAAGAACAGCCAAGCCTTGCGATCGCTAGCCAATGCCATGACTTCACGCACCACCCGCAGATTGTTCTCGTCGGTATCGACCGCAGCCTGCAACTCGCTCTCGATGAACTCACCGCCACGCTTATGCACGCCAGACGTATCGAGCGCGGCCTTGGTGACTTTGCTTCGCAGCGTCGAGAGATAGCCTTTATGGACCAGCTCCTCTATCGTGACTGGCTCAATTAGATCATCAAACAGCGCAGGCTTGTCCGTGATCAGGCCATGCCCCAGGCGATAAGGCGTGGCAGTCAGGCCAACCACACGCATCGCAGGATTGATCGCCTTTAACTCGGCCAGGAACGTCCGATAGCCACCTTCGTCTTTATGGCTGACCAGGTGGCACTCGTCGATGATGCACAGATCGATATGGCCGACGCGGCTGGCGTGCTTCCTGATCGATTGAATGCCAGCGAATGTGATCGGCTCACCCAGCTGCTTGCGGCCCATGCCAGCCGAATAGATGCCCATCGGTGCGCCGCGCCAGTGTTCGCGCATCTTCTCCGCGTTCTGCTCGATCAGCTCCTTAACGTGCGTTAGCATCAAGATCCGCGTCTCAGGCCAGTTCTGGATCGCGTCTTTACAGAGCGCAGCCACGATGTGGCTCTTGCCTGATCCAGTTGGCAGCACCAGGCATGGGTTCCCCTGCTTGCCAGCCGCGAACCATGCGTAAAGCTGATCGATGGCGCGCTGTTGGTAGTCACGCAGCATCAGCCAATCACCTCCGCACCGGGAAAGATGCTCTTCGCTTCCTCAACCATCGGATCACCGCACGCAGCCGGGTTTGCCACGATCTCCCGGCTCTTGTATCCGTTGGCTCCATTCTCGATCACGCGATCGCCAATCTTCCACATGACGGATAAGCCATCTTCGCTCGGGATCATGGCCCAAGGCACCAAATCAGGGTGCAGGATATGATCGTCGCAGCCTTCGTGCTGGAACTCGACCGGAATGCCGTCAGCCTCATGGCGTTCGCAGCGCCAGGTTGAGTCAGCTAACGCTGAACTATGCGCGCAGGTGCGGCAGTTGGCGTATTTGGTTGGCTCGGCCTTGTGGCAGAAGCTGTGCGCTGGGCAAAAGCGGCACTGATACCATGTCGGATCGGCGCTCAATGGCTCAGGAATGCGGTCCTGCAGCGCAAGGCGCTTGCCCCGCTCAATATACCGCTCGGCCACAGCCTGGTCGTATTTAACGCGCTCGGTATAGATCCTGTCATCGTCCTTGCAGACCGCCAGATAAAGCGCCCGATCGATGTTGGTGCCGTGCATATAGACCTGCATCTGGACGAAGTGCATCGGCTTGGACTTCTCGACACCTAGCTTGACCATCTCGTCAAAGCTCTTCTTCGAGTGCGTCTTGAACTCAGCCACATGGCGCTTCTTCGGTGCCTCAGGCACGCCAGATTGAATGATGCCATCCAGAGATCCAGAAACGTGACTGCCGAAGTTCACACGCTGCTGGCTTGATCTAATATCGATCCCGATCGCGCGCAGATCCCGAATGATCGTATCTTCCTCCATCTGGCCGCGCCGGAACAGGCGGAGGATGCGGCCTTCGAACTGCTCACGCACAGCCCAGCGAAACGAAAGCCAAAGCCACCGATCGCAGGGATGGCCTAGCAAGCTGCAACCCATATGCGGACGCGGCTTCTCGGATTTGCTCTCGTGGTATTGGTCGATCAGGCTCGATATGGTATGAATAGGTTCAGGCAGCTTCATGGTTGTCTCACTTCCGAATGGAAATTGACCTCGGCAGGTTTCTCCCTTCCCTGCCGAGGTCTTTTCATTTCACTTCGCCCAAGGCGGCTTCGATCCACCAGGTGCAGAAGATGCTGCAGGTGCGCTTGAGGCAACCGAAGGCATCGGCGCTGATGTGCCGTTTGCAGCCTTAAAGCCAGCCACCTCGTTCTTGTTCTCGGTATAGCCAGCGGCCTTATCCTTGTCGGTCGGCTGCTTGATCTTGATCTTGATGCAAAGCTGACCACCGATCAGTTGGTCGGTATCCTCAACCCGTGCCAGACCGATCGCCCGCATGATCTCGCCAAGCTGCTGGCGACCGATCTCCTCGGCCTTTTGGCTCTGATTGCGGATGTTCACCGCTTGAAAGATCACGCGGCCTTGCTGCGTTGGGCCAGTGATGTCGTAACGCACATCGATCTTCTGGCCCGTGCCAGACTTGGTGTTGCCAAGCTCGGCCTTAGTGATGGTGGCGTTATACCAGCCTTCGGGAATCAGTTCGTAATTGCGATCCGACTGCGGAAGGTCGTCAACGCCAAAGGTTTCTCCAAGAAATGCCATGATTATTCTCCTGCCTTGGTGATGGTAAAGGACGGACGGCCAGGCGTTGCCGTAATCGCGTCCAGCAATGGGGTGGTGATTGATGCGTCTGCCGCTTTCCAAGCGGTCATCGCAATCTCAGGCTTCCACCGGAAGAGGCTTGCTAGATGGTCGGTCAGCCCGTGCTCTGCGGCCAGTTCCTGCAGCTTATCGCCATTGACCTTGCGGTTGATGCGGCCTTCGATCTTGATCTTATAGCTGTCGGCCTCAAG
>Ga0255141_1000070_pt1 | contig 38441 bp, 70 predicted proteins | sample Atl_Cont_RepA_0h_FD_183178 | JGI IMG/M metagenome (GOLD analysis project Ga0255141, IMG submission 183178) | Freshwater microbial communities from Altamaha River, Georgia, United States - Atl_Cont_RepA_0h | ecosystem: Environmental > Aquatic > Freshwater > River | place: USA: Georgia | collected... | reverse complement strand
GATGCTGCTTATGCTGCTTATGCTGCTCGTGCTGCTGATGCTGCTTATGCTGATGCTGCTTATGCTAAGTTAGACGAAGAGCGGGCGCAGATCGAAATAATGAAGAAATACGCCCGTGAAGCGTTAAAGGAAAGCGATGAGAAAACCTAAGAAGATGTTACTCATGGATTCGTGGCACGCTGAGCCGCATGGACACGCTCATATAACTTCTAAAGTCCATAAAGGTGATCACGGGTGGTGCTTGTCACTGCAGATGGAAGAAGATGTTGAGACTAACGATATCTGGCTGAACTTAAAAGACGCTAAAACCTTGCTTGAGGCGCTGGAATCTCAAATCAAGTATCTTGAAAAACTGGAGGCTGGTGAAGAACATGGAAAACAATAACGTACAAGAAAATAGCAGGCCAAAGATCTTCTTCGATGCTGAGTGTTATCTGGAAGGGACTTGGGGGGCTAGGAGGTTAGGTTTGCGTGCGTGCTCGATGGAGATGTTTGATAGTGGAAAAGGTCGAGCTATGATCGAGTTCGTTGCTGGCGATGACGTAGAACATATCGGTCTTGTGTATAACAAAGACAAGCGAGTTGTAGACTACGATGGAGTTTTTAGCATCCCTGAAGAAGGTATCAAGTTTCTTAACTCACTTGGTTTTAACACAGAAGACGTGGAGTAGATGGGGTGAGAGCTATGGAACTGGCAGATTTGATTCTTGTGGTTATCGCCATAGATTTATTGTTTATGGTATATTGTGCGACAAGACGTTAGATAACCTACGCCGATTTAATATATTCCTTGAAAGGTGCGAGCGATGACATATAGAGATTTATTGTCCGCATTACAAAACCTAAGCGAAGATCAGCTTGATAGCGATATCTGTGTTCATGATGCCTTGAACGATGAGCATTCAGTCAATGTTGAGCTTATCATAGTAGATAGGTCTCAAGATGTGCTCGATGAGGGTCATCCGGTAATTCGCGTTAATAACTAAAATGAGGATTCAGTATGGAAGAAAAAGTGTATTTTGCGGTGCTTCAGGTTTCAAAAGATGGAGAGCACGTTAGGATTGACTATACACTGAAAGAGAAATACTCTGAAGCAGAAGAGAGAATTGAAGAGCTAAAGAAGGCACCAGACGGTGATCTTTACGACTTCTATATCGATGCGGTTGCAGCTCCCCAACCGAAAGAATAGAAGTAAAACCGTTCGGTTGTGTTGCTTGATCGCATGATGCAACTGGTAATGCGGCCGAACGGTATAACTTTATAAGTTTTGTGAGAGGTTAATAAAACCGATCTCATAAATAAGCAGCGGCAAGCAATAACGCGAGTCGTAAACCAAGGAGGAAAAATGAGTAAAATGACACAGAAAGAGGCAGTATTTCAAGCTGTAACAAATGTATGCGGAGTTCAAGACGAAGCATATGAGCCTACAAAAGAGCAGCGAGCCTCTATCAACCAAATCTTGTTCGAAGGTTTTCGAGCAGGCAGCATCGATCTTGATCGCGAGTACGACGATAAATCGTTGCGAACCTATGTATCTGGCTTGCAATCTAACTGGTTGCGAAAAGATCCTAGGTTGAACGGCAACACCAAATACGTCGCTAAGAATCCTGGCTCTCGCCGTGGTTCAACTGATCCTCAAGTCCAAGCGTTGCGCAAGCTGCAGAGTATCCAGACCGACCCGGATAAGGTGGCAGAGATTCAGCTTTATATCGACAAGCGATTGGCTGAGATTGCTCCAGCTAAAACAGTCACTGTGGATGTTGAAGCTCTCCCAGTAGAGCTCCGTCATCTCGTTAACTCCTAAATTCATTGTATCGCCAGGTGAGGTTATGCTTCACCTGGCGATCTCTATTAAATATATCTTATGGATAATAGTTTTCCCTTTATTTCATACGAAGACATGATTTCTTGTCTCTTAAGTTCTGGCTATTCAAAGAAGCAGATTAAGTCTATGACAGTGGAGGAGCTTGAAAACGCGTACGTAGAAGCTATTTCTATTGTGCTTGGTTCAGCTACAGATGATGCTGTATAATTTTCTTACTTTATACTTCGAACTATATTCGCTTGTGTTTCGCGTATTTATTGCCTAAGTTTTCTGCGCACTCGACGATACTCCTTGGGTGTTTGATGCTTACAAACGCGTCGAGTTGGACAACAAGAGCTGGTCGGCCTTGCGCAGGGGTCGACCAGCGACCCGATGATATGCAGTCGGCTGACACTGCTACGCCTGACGACTTCGTTCCTGCCGCTCATATCCGATAATATTAAGATAAGTAATGAGTATATTTGACGAAATATATAAGCTCTACATAGAAAAGGGTGAAGAACACGTAATGCAGGTGTTAAAAGATCAATACTTGACTAGAATTCGTCTCATAGATCAAGTGGATGCTTTTTATTACAGCGAATTAGACTTCAATGCGATACTCAATTCGTTATCCTTTGAAGCCGTTTGTGCGCACGTATTTGAGTTAAGACTATCATTAAGCAGTAACAATATCGTGTTCTTAAAGTGCTTTAAAGATTTTTACGACATGCTATCTTTGGAGCATGCTATCGTTGACTCTGCCCATAAATTGCCGGATCTTGGCCCAGAACTTTCAGATCTGCTGTTTAAAATCAGCAACACGTATCAACAATAATTTAATCCGATAAAATAACGAGGCTATATGGAAGAAGATGAAACTTTTCAAGGTTTACAAGTTGGTTTCACTACAGGCACACATATGTATTGCTACTACAGAGATAGAGAGGAAGATGTCGTAAAGACTTTTCATTATTGTGTCGATGTCGCTAAAGGTCAAAAAATTAGTATGCCCTGGTCTCCTTACTTCTATGTTACTCGCGAAATGTTAGAATCGTGGATTGATGCTGGGATGCCGACGCGAGAAGACATCGGCGGTAATGTAAGAAGTCTTATGCACTTCGATGAGCTAAAACAAAATATGTTTTTTCATAAAGCACTTGAAAAAAGGCTAGTGTAATTACATGAGTTACTCAATAACTTTAAACGATAAACAAAAAATGACACTAAAACAAGCATATGAAGAATTGATGTCAGGCAACTCTATTGAGTCTATTATTAAGACAAAGTCTGAACTAAGGTACATAGAAAACACTCTAGATATATTGCTTGGCAATATCGCACAAGATATAAGGGCAGAAGGGACATACATTAGCCCAGGATGGACTTACAACGAGTCTATACTAATCGTGAGTAGATTAAGTAATGCTCATATTAAGCTGTTGAACTATGTGATTAACGATCCAAGACGCGAACATTTCTACATAGAGGGTTTTGCTAATGCAGTAAAAGACAAAAGTACTGAAGTCTTATTTGAAGAAATCTTGCTTGGAGGAGAAAAATATGGGTCTTGATATGTACTTAGATGGTAAGAAATACTTTTTTTCTAGCTACTTTGATGAGGAAAATACTCAGAGAACAGAAGATGGTCGACCCTTGACCTCCCTCACTGTTAAACTCGGATATTGGAGAAAGCACCCTAATCTTCATGGCTATATAGTTAATAATTTCGCAAGTGGAGTCGATGACTGTTCTCCAATTGTTTTATCTAAAGAAGATCTGCTAAAGATTATGGATGCCGTAAGAACAAATAGCCTGCCAGAAACAAACGGCTTTTTCTTTGGCAAGTCAGACTCTTCCTACGATGAAGAAACTCTAGCTGTATTTAATGATGCGCTATTTTGGCTAAATGAAAAAGTCGAAAATGAAACTAGACAAGTCGTTTATCAAGCGTCTTGGTAACCTATTCCGATAATATAAAATACCATGGTTATGATGAGCAAAGAAAAAATTAGTTCTATGATAGAAGAAACTCAGTTGGTGCTCGACGCTTTCTTTAGAGAAACGGAACCAACTAATGAAAAGGATAAGAAAGAGTTTAATCAAACTATTTCTTATTATCTTGGTAGAAAGCATCTACTGCAGGAAATGCTGCAAGATTAAAATATGACTAAAAAATGCGAAATCTGCTCCTCACGTTTTGACATACTTGACTCGCATAGGTGTATGTATAAGTCTTGTGATTTAACTATGTGCAAAAAATGTGCATACAACCACGAGCATGTACTAAATGATGTTGAAGAGTCTATTGATCACGATCTTGATCAGTTTCATGCTTGTGACTGTAAACAGTTTAGAAATTTAGGTTATTGCTGCCATGTGGGCGCTTTGAGCGGTTGGTAGTAAATCCGGGGATGGTGAAATTGGTAGACACACGAGTCTTAAGAACTCGTGGAGCTTGCTCCGTGTCGGTTCGAGTCCGACTCTCCGGACCATTTATTAGGTCCCTTAGCTCAGCTGGATAGAGCATCGCATTTCTAATGCGAGGGTCGGAGGTTCGAACCCTCCAGGGACCGCCATTTTAAGGATAACATGGAAATAGAAGAAATAGTCATACTTGCCATGATACCGTTGTTTTTACTCTCATTTTCAAAACCTCCGTCAGTTAAACCATTAGACGGAAAGTGCTTTCCTGACTATAGACCAGGCTTTGGCTGTCTCGTATTTGAAAAGTTACCGTAGGCACGGCAACTAATTTCCGATTCAATAAACACATGTGCATTGGAGGATTTTATGCGCGATTATTCAAGCGTTATGTTGCAAGAATTGGTTCAAGCTATGAAAGAAAATACAGAGGAACTTGCTTATTCTTCGCCGAGTAAATGCATCGACCTCTTGATTGCCAGAAATGAGATCCTTAAATCAATCTGTTCGCTTCAATCGGAGATTATCGCAAAGTATGAAGAAAAAGAGGCAGCCTGATATGACAAAAGAAACACAGATTTTTCTTCTTTCGTTGGTTGCTCATCAATTGGAAATGATGCAAACATCGGTTCTAGAAGATGAGTCGCTCATGAAAGCGTTGTCAAAAGAAAGATTGCTTCAAGCAAAAGACGAACTCATGAACGAAATTGTCTGCGAATAAAGGACTTAAATTGAAAAACAATTCAAACCGTATTTGGGTTTTAGTAAATATCAAAACTAATAAAGTAAAGCAAACCGGCTCGTACAGAGAATGCGCACTAACATGGGAAAACATGGAAGATTGTGAGTCGTACACTATTAGATTACTAAAACAATCTAATAAGTCAAATCTCGAATTAGTTAGCTATGTTGCTTAGAATTATATGGACAATTAACATTATGTTAGCTATATCTATAGTTAGCCTTATAACAATGATAGCCGCAAGAGTGTTATTTAACTAATGAGAAAAACTAAACAGTTAGCTGAATATTTGAAAACTAAATCTTTGCCGGTCATGCACATATATGAGTCACTTTATCCCAATGAAGAAGATGACATGGTCACTATAAGCGATGACATACATATCCAAGTTGGAGATGGATATTACAGCGTGGTATACGCTAAATCAGACGAAAAATACAAGATCTACCCCACCAGGTCCGATATGATCCAGATTTTAGGAGATATACTAATTGTGTTAGAGAAAGATAGAAGGAGCAAAGCATGAAAACGGTTTCAATGTCATTGGAAGAATACGAAAGTGACCTTCAGAAGAAATTTTTAGCGGGATATAGAAAATCGTTGCTCGATCTTACAGATATTGTTGCAAATAGTAAATCTACAGTTGATTTGCAAGAGACAATGATTAACGATTTTCATGTTGACGCTGGATTACACGTTTTTCAAGTAGAAAAACTCATGGCTGCACTTAGCAAGGTAAGTTCACTAAATGAATAATCTTAAAAACAAAACTTATAACCTATATAACCAAGTCGGTGACGAAGAGTTTGCTGAACTTGTAAAAAAAGGCATTATCTCTATAGAGGAAGCTCAGGTTTTATATGAACAAGCAACTGCGGAACAAGATTTACAGAATTCTGTTTACGACTGATGAGTCAAGTTGGAAAAGCACGCTTTTCTATGAAAGCGAAGATCAAGCATACCAAGTATGCTTACTTTTGCATAATTCGCTTGCTGGAATCTATAATGTTTCTGTAGTGGAAGAGCCTAGACTAAAACTAGTAAATTCTTGATATTTACTCGATCTCATGGTAAAATGTCCTATATGGACAAAAAATTAGATCAGTTAATCGAAGAATTTTCAGCCTTAACAGAAGAACTAAAAAAGGCCGTAAATGAGTCATACTCAAATGAGCCAAACATGTCGGGCAGTGCAGACATGTCTAAGAAAGAGTGTTCTTGCGAAAAATGCCCTTCATGCCTCAAGAAATCAGAAGATTATAAGGAAAGACTTGTAATAAAGTCAAACGGTCAATGGGAGCTAACTAAAGGAAAAGATAAACCAAATCCAATGCTTGCGGGTGCTGTGATGCTTGGAACTCTTTATTCCATGCACGAAGCAAAGCAGTCTAAAAAAGGGCTAGAAGCCACCATGTCCTCTGATAGAGGCTCGGAGGTAACAAGAACACCTGCCAGCATGAACTCTGATGCCCCAGAGACTGGTCGAAACATCGAAGCACATAAGCCCAAGAAAATTAAGAAAGCTGACGTCACTAGTAGCGGCGGAGATGATTGGTCAAGCAATAAAAGAAAACCTAAAATGCCATTGCCCCCAGGTGAATCGCCTCATGAGCCTGCTAATGAGCCTGCTCAAAAACCTAAAAAACAACCGTCTATACCCAAATTTCCTGGTGCCCCTGTGCCTTGGTCAGAAAACCCAATGAACCCTTCGGCAGGAAAAATCACACCTGCCGAACCAAAGAAATATCCTGAACACACGAATACCCCTCAAGCAGGAAAAATCGCACCTGCCAAAAGAAAATTTCCACCTAGAGAATTTAATTAGCCGTGCCAAACCGCCCAAACTGGTCCGAATGGATCTTGCGGTTGTAATCCGTAGATCAACTTATTAACTTAAGCTCACTATGTATGATAAAATTATATAGTGAAGACACCAAAAGAGATAAAAGAGTACTTAGATCAATACGTTATTGGTCAAGAAAAAGCTAAAAAAGCCTTAGCTGTAGCTGCTTATAATCATTATAAAAAGATAACTCTGGGCGGTAACTTAAAAAAATCTAACGTCTTAATAATAGGACCAACTGGGTCCGGTAAGACATACATGGTATCTCTTCTAGCCGAGATACTAAAGGTTAATTTTCTCACTGTGGATGCTACTCAGTTTACGGCCGCTGGTTACGTTGGCAAGGACGTTGAGGACATTATGGTCGAACTTCATGATCTGTGTGAAAAAGACGCAGAAGAGACCGCTAGATCCATAATCTATATAGATGAGATAGACAAGATAAGAAAGAAGAGCACCGGCGATGGTTCTTCTGACGTAAATGGGACTGAAGTTCAGCAAGCGATGTTGAAGCTTTTAGAAGGATCAGAAGTCTCGTTCGCCTCTAGCGGCTCTAAACAAGATCCTCACGATACTAAGATAAGCACCAAGAACATAATGTTTGTTTGCTCTGGCGCGTTTGTAGGGCTCGAGGGAACAACTACAGCAGATCTAATAAAGTTTGGCATGATACCGGAGTTCTTAGGAAGATTTTCTGTAACAACCTCTCTTCATCCGTTGACTAAAGACGATATGAAAAGAATATTAACTCAATCAAAAGGGTCCGTGTTAAACTCCATGAGAGAGTGGTTCAAGTCTGAAGGAATACAGGTAGCCATACATCCAACTGCGTTAGACTTAATAGTAGATAAAGCGATGGAGAAAAATGTAGGTGCTAGAGGGCTTCAAAGCGTATTAGACGAAGTTGTATTGAACGCTCAGTACGAGGCGCCAAGCTTTCCTGTTAAACCTAAAAGACTACTTCTCGACGCAGAGGTTGTAACTACTGGAATACCTAAGTGGATATTTTAACATTTTCCGATATTATAAATAAGCATGAGTAAATCTACTTCTGCGATCGAGAAAAGACTTAAAAAATTAAGTAAATCCAGAAAAACGCTCACCGAGTCAATGATCCTACTGGATCAAACGAGAAGAAAGCTTAAGAAAAGCGGATTTAATTCAGAGTCAGAGCAGGTTAAAAAGGTAATGCTTGAAGTTTCTGTGGCAATACAAATGATGAATCAAGAAAAGTCTTTGCACGAAAAAAGTATTTAACAAGGGAGGCAAAATGCTTAGTTTTCTTGTATGTTATACTGTTTCATCTTTCATCTTTGCTATTATTTTTTCTGAAGTGTATCTTCATTACACTGAAAAGCAAAAGTAAATAAAACCGATTTTATATTCACATATGAACAAGCATTGTAAAAAATGTGGCGACGAGTATGATGTTAATTCTAGACGTGGCAAGCCAGGTCTTGCCACGGTGTGTCAAGCATGTGCTGACGAACCCACTGTAAAATATACCGGCAACATGATCTACGATCACAAGACTGGCTGCTCGATACAGATCAATGCAGATCCAGGTCTTACTGCATATATTACTAATTCTACTAAGTTGAGAAATAAAGGTAGCAACCTTGGCAACAATCTTAAGGTTAGCTATCAAACAAAAGGCGAAGGTAGGTGCGTATTCAACGCCGGCCACAAAGTAAACGCAAAAGGTAAACTGTAATGAGATATTGGTGGTTGCTTTTTATCTTTGCGTGCGGCAAGGCGCCTCAAAAGATAGATCCAGCCTTTAATAAATATGTAAACTCGTTCGAGTCTACCTACAATACAAAAGTCAAAGTAGACATAGGCTTTGCTATTCAACCAGAGCCTAGGGTCGGCGTGTGTTACACTCAAAACGGCGTAGGTAAGCTTATCAACATTGATCCCGTATATTGGAATCAGCTTGATGAAGACGGTAGAGAACTTTTAATGTATCACGAGTTTGGCCACTGTGTTCTTGGTAGGTCACATAGATCCGATTATATAGACATGAGCGGAGATTATCTTCCAGCTAGCATCATGAACCCGTATATGTTCAGCTCTCAAATGTATAGTAAGCATAAAACTTACTATGAAGAAGAACTGGCACAACATGAATAAAATTATTTTGTATAATATCTTTTGCGGATGATTGTTGTAGACGACATATATACTTATAGACTTTTTTCTTTACTCTTAAAATTAAGAGTATCTCGTAAAAATCTAGTTTATTATGGTCTTTACGATAATCGCTATAAACCAGAAGGGACATTATAATGCAAAGAAAAACTAAGTCATCTTCTAAAACAATCAAAAAAGGCTCTTCATCCAGAAGAGTTAGAGCTCGCTCAACAAAAGGTGCCACCATGTCTGCTTCTTCGTTTAATTTATTGGAAAAAGGTTTGTACATGTCACAAGGAGTAATGCTTGTATGGCTGGTAGCCATGTTCTTTTTTGAAAGTGCAAGATCAGTTCCAATGGTTCCTTTTGTTTTTCTAGTTTCTACGCTTCCAATGAGCATAGGTTTTTATCTTGCTCGTAAGTATGGCGGCGGCAGGGTAGATAACTCTGCGTCTACTTGGATGCAGATATCTAACTATAATAACATTAATAACATAAATAAAAACCTTAACGATATAAATAAAAAGTTTTGACAGACATGTCGTTTGTCAATATTAACACTCTTTCCTTAAGGAGGAATTTTATGAGTGCAGTACAAAACCAAAAAGAGGCAGTTTTTTCTGCCGTAACGTCTGTATTAAACGAAGCTGGAATCTCTTTGGATGGTCAAGATGCTTCGTCGTTGTTGACTCGAGAGTTGCGATCTCAAGTTACTTCCATCTTAGTTGAGGGTTTCAAAAGTAACTCTGTTTCGCTTAGCAAAAGCTTTGATAATGATAATCAGTTGCGAACCTATTGCTCTGGCTTGTTATCTAACTGGCTTAAGAAAGATAAAAGGTTGAACGGAAATACTAAGTATGCCGCCAAGAATCCTGGTTCTCGCCGTGGATCAACTGACCCTCAAGTTCAAGCTCTTCGTAAGTTGCAAGCCATGCAAAACGATCCCTCTAAGGTAGCAGAAATTCAATCATTTATCGACAAGCGTCTCAGCGAGATTTCACCTCAAAAATCTGTATCGATAAATAGCGGCGATATTCCCTCCGAACTTCATCACATGCTTTGATTAACGTAATATGTGCGGGCTAGTCAATGACTAGCCCGCATTTTCTATTTCCGATAATATAATATGAACATATGGAGCAAATTCATCCAGACATAAGAAAGTTACTTTTTATATACAGCCAAAAAAATGCTTTAGAAAAACAAAGAAATTTAAGTAGACATAAGGCTTATTACAACAACAAAAAAGTAAAAAGCCTAGTAGAGGTGCTTAGCAAATCAAGCAACTTAACAAAAGTCGAAACAAAAAAGTTGCTATCGAGGATAAAAATCTATGCTTCAAACTTCAACAAGTATAGTAAATTGACTAAAAAAGCAGCAGCAAAAAAGGCAGCTATAACTAAAAGATATAAAGCGTTTACTAGAAAAGTCATTAAGAAGTATGAACTAAAAATAGATTATCTTAACGCAGATGGATTTGTTCACAGGATCATATCAAGGCACTTATATATGCTTCATCCCAAACACATATGGTTTAACTTTGAAGATTTTGATGTTATAGCGGCGGAATATGAGGCAGAAAAAGCTTTTGAGAGGATCATCAATGGCCAAGAAAAAAGTAGCAAAAAAGAAACGTGTAAAGGCCAATCCCTCAAAACCAGAGTTGATGCTTGTTGAATGCATAGACTGTAAAATAAAGATAGTAACAAGGCTAAGCGAATCGTGTACTTTGTGTAAATCAACTAACGTTAACAGGATTAAATGGAGTGATTATGTTAGACCTGTATAAAATGGAAAACAATGTTTGGGCCGTAAAAACGCTAAGAACCGGAACTTCTGTGTTTCCTTCTATAGAGGAAGCTTCAGATTTTATGTTGCATATGGGTGTAGAAGACGATGAGATCGATAGTGCACTAATTGACATGATCACTCTAAGTCATACCAGAGCTCAGTTTGGCATTAACGGTTTTTTTATTTTTAGTGACGAGAAAAGGGCCTTTGAATAATGATGTTATATTTTGTTTATGCTTTTACACATAGGTTCTATTCTAGCCCTTTCAGCATCTTTCTCTGAAAGTTCTTCATATAAAATGCAACAATATCCACATATTGGACATTTATGCCAAAACGCTAATTCTGGGTGTGGTAGCATTATGGCTACGTTGCACTTACAGCAAACCGTCATTATGACATTATCTCACATGGTTAAGTTATGGCAAGAATAGATGTCTTACTCTGTGCACTTTATATCCTGTGTATGCTTAATATAGCAAAGGTATGCAGTGATTATTACCACGTGACGCATGACTACGTTGATTCAACTTTAAAAAAGTACCTTGATTCATATATAGAGGAAGCAAGCAAAAGAAACGTGTCTTTAAAGAAAGATAAGATAATGATATTGTTTGGCAAAACACTGGAAGACAACGTTGTTGGCTACTGCGAGGACCGTAGCGGTGTCAGCCATATTATCATAGATTCTAGTTTCTTTAACTCTGTTCGTGAAGAAGAGCGAGAAATGCTGCTGTATCATGAGCTGGCTCACTGTTTAAACGACAGAGACCACTGCGACGTAGAAGAAAACGAAGAGCCTATTTCAATCATGCACTCATCAGATTATCCGATTAAATTATATAGCAAGGAAAAGGAGAAGCTAATAGATGAGCTCTTTAAAAAAGACGAACGATGCAAATGATCTCATCGAGATTCTCGTTAATTCAACTGTCAGACATATTGCACCGCAAATTAAAAACAATGTAAATAGAAGAGCATACGTTGAAGGAGCTAAAACAGCGTTTGAGGCTATAAGAAATCTTTCACCAGAAGACGCAGCTAAACTTCTCTCGCATAAAAGGAAGAAGTTTCCTGGGTTACCTTTTGTTGGAATTGAGATCTTTTCTGACTATAAAACTCATTTTTTATTGGGCTTTGATCACGTCACAGATGCAGCCATCTCGATAAGCAAAAGGTTTTAATTACCGATAAGATAAATCCTCCGGAGGCATACATATGAAGACTAAGGTTTTCGAAGAGAGTTTTAAGGGCTTCCCAATGTTTTCTATTTGGGAAGTAGATGATAAAGATGAGAAAGTGGGTAAATATCCGTTAATTAGTATGGGTGGTAAAAAAGCTTTAGTGCTCTTTAGCCATTTGAATAATTTTGTAAAATTCGCGGAGCATCACGCTCATAAGTTTGACAATGAAAAAAGACAAGAAAAATAATAGAGAACATGACTTTGACCTGTTGATGCTGCTTGTTATGGCATTGTTAGGTTCAACATACATATGCACTTCTTTGCTGTATGATGCTATAGATAACAATGGAATTACAGTAGAAAGGTTAGAAGAGTAAATGAAGGCTTTTAGCTTGTCAGTCGATGCTGGCAATATCAGTATACTTAGTAAAAGTTTTGCAAAAAAATACGGAATCAGGAAGAAAAATGATAAACTGTTTGTTACATTGACCGACGTAAACGGTTACACTAAACTAACAGTAGAAGATACCTATAATGGTGAACTAGATTGTGTCGTTTCGCCAGAAAAAGATGATGAGACTTACTATGTTGGTGACGCTTGTTACATAATCGAAAAGTGGGATCTTTTCTTAAAAGACACAGATAATTTAACAAAACTACCTAATTGCTCTGCGTGTGTAGATACGGGTGGAGACGGTTTTTTCTTAGTTAGAATAGAAACCTAGAGGTAAAATGAAATTTAGATTACAGCAAATTAAGGATGCGATAGACTTCTTTAGATATGAATCTGGTTGCTCAGATACTGAAGTCGTAGAAGTCTGTATCTCAGAAGAAAATATAGAACAAGGCTCAATAATGGGCACAATGTCAGTGACCATTGAATCTACTAAAAGTGTAGAAAAATGGAGCAGATACTCTGGAGATAAAAAGATTAAGTATTGTCTTGAAATATTTCCAGCTCATGAAAATAGAAACCCAATTCTCACGACCGAAGAAACGCAAGAACTGATCCTTAAAGATTAAATTATCCTTCCAGGACTTACGGTAGATCCAGGTCCCATTGAGGTTACGACTGCCTGACCAGGTGCAACCTGAGCATTAGTCTGCAGCTCTTGAACTATATCCATGGCTATATCAGATACTGCGCTTGCTATCTTGAGTAACATTTTTTCGGCTTCAGGCTGAAAACCCGTGCCTTTACTTATTTCACTTTGAAACTCACGTTTCAAACTTTGAAATATTCTATCTTTAAACTTTGCTTTCATTGAACTAGCTTCTAACGGCATATTATCCCTCGCAAGAACTGCATTCTTCTTTAGATCTTGAAGCAAGATCTCCTCTTATTACTCCCTCAGTTCTCAGGTAATAAAGAGATTTCATGCCGCCTTCCCATGCGGCAATATGAACTTCGTGTATATATTTCGGACTAGAGTTAGCTGCAAAAAATAGATTAACGGACTGTCCCTGATCTATCCATTTCTGTCTCTGACTCGCTTGCTTAACTATTGCATGCTGATTTATCTCTCTTGCAGTTAAAAACACCATCTTTTGGTGCTCTGTTAAAAAATCAAGATGCTGCACAGAACCATTATACTCATTTATTGATTTCCAAACATCCTGATTGTTTTTATTTATAGCTTCAAGTACGTTAACAAGATTTGGATTCTTAGTTATGAAAGTACCTTTTGCAGTTTTCTGAGAGTATAGATTGGCGGGTATGGGCTCTATACCAGGAGAATGGCCTCCGGATATTGTAGAATTTGAAGCAGTTGGCGCTATGGCAAGCAGGTGTGTATTTCGTCTACCGTGTCCAACACACCACTCGGGTTCTCCGAGCTCTAAAGCAAGAGCTTTAGTTGCCATTTCAGCGTCAGATCTTATCTTAGAAAAGATCTGAGAGTTAAGCATCATGGCGTCAAAGGAATCAAATGGCACCATGTTAACCTGTAGCAGTGTATGCCAGCCAAGTACGCCTAATCCAACGGCCCTACCTTTTATAGCAGAGCGCCTTGAAGCTTCAAGACCGGGTTTGTCTTTAGACTTTATGATATATTCTTCCATGACGGCATCTAAAAATCTTATGGCAGTCTGTACAGTGTCCGTGTTTTTCCATTCGTTCCACTTAACTAAATTAAGCGAACTAAGACAGCACACGAAACTATGGTCTGGATCAGTATGAAGAAATATCTCGGTACATATATTTGAAGTTTTTACAGATAGACCGTTGGTTTTATAGCAATCAGGATTTTGATCGTTTGCGTTATCGGTGAATATGATATAAGGTTCACCTGTTTCAACTCTGGCTTTCAATATCTCTTGCCACAGGGTTCTTTTTTTAGTGTCTCCAGCTAACATACTAGACATCCACTGATTTGATATAGAGATACCATGGTTTATGTTCAAGCATCTTCTATTCATGTCTCCAGTGGGTCTGCGTATATTGATAAATTCGTCTATGTCTTCATGTTCTATAGGTATATATAAAGCAGATGCTCCGCGTCTAGTTGAACCCTGGTTTACTGAGTTGGTTGTGGTGTCGTACGTCTTGCACCATGGAATTATCCCCTCAGATCTACCGTTGCCCTTGATTGGCGCACCTCTACCTCGTATGTCGCCTAAAAATATTCCAACACCTGCTCCATTTTTAGATAACATAGCAAGTTCATGGTTTTTGCTAAAGATAGAGTCTATACTATCTCCAACATGTATGCTATTACAGCTTATTGGCAACCCTCTATCTGTACCCATGTTTGATAAAACCGGTGTAGCTGGACAGAGCCAGTTGTTCCAAATTATTTCAAAGAACTTTTGTTCCCACTTTGGGTCTGAATAATAAGATCCGGCTGCCTTGGCAACTCTTTTATACATGCTTTTAGGGGTTTCACCTGGAAGCATGTAGCCTCCAGAAAGAGTCTTATAGCCAGCTTCTTCCATCCAAAGCGGCGCTTCTCCACTGTCTTTTAATTGCTGTAACGTCATGATTAACTCCAAATTGTTGAAAAATCTAGGTGTCCACGAGAGTAATCTGTAACTCTTTGGGCAAAAAAATCAGCGTGGTTTACACCAGCGCTCATTACATCGAACCATTCCATTCTACGAAGAGCGTCTTGATCTATGTTCTTCCAGTTTTTCTTTAATCCTAAGTCTTCTAACTTAGTATTACATCTATGCCTTATAAATGCCTTTAGATCCTTAGGATCAAGTCCCTCTATCGATCCTAGTTCAAAGGCCTTATCTATAAAAGCATCTTCAAGTTCTACTGTTATTCTTGCCGCTTCATATATATCTTTTTTAAGAGAGTCGTCCCATATATCCGGATTCTCCGACACGAATGTTCTAAACAGCCAACAACCGGCATCGGAATGCAAACTTTCATCTTTAATAGAGAACGCTATTATCTGACCAAGGCCCTTCATTTTGTTAAATCTACTAAAATTAAGAAGAATCGCAAAAGAACTAAACAAATTTACGCCTTCGTTAAAAGCTGAAAATATAGCTAAGGATCTTGCGATCTCTCTTTTAGACTTTCCCTTGGTGCTCATAAGTCTATCTATCTTTGCTTTAGCTGTAGATTCGTGAAGAAACGCAGAGAAATCCTCTAGTCCAAGCGATTGATTAAGATAAGCATAAGAAACGGCATGTATGGATTCAAATGCAGAAAATGTAGCCGCCATCATCTGTATCTCTGGTTTTTTAAACCATTTTGCCACCATCTGGGACCAGTATTCCTGAATAAACACTTCAGATTGAGTAAAACCTTTTAATATATGGCCGATGACATTTTTCTCTGAGTTATTTAAAGTCAATTTCCAGTCATTTATGTCGCCTGCCATAGCTATCTCAGTGTGAAGCCAATGACTTTGTTGCTGTAGCTCCCAGTATTCGTAGGCTTTCTCATACTCAAATGGTGCATAAGTTGGACGGGGTATCAATAAACTCATGAAGATCCTCTTTGGTGTTAAACGTGTTATATAATAATACCAAGATATTTGTTATCAAGCGAACTTAACTTAAAATAACTATATCTGCAAAACAAATGCCGAAGTATAATAAACGAAAGGAGTTCATGTGAATTTAGACAAAATGCTTCGAGACAGAAATTCCGACGAAATTTGGGTAAATGAATTCAACGAAGAGTCTGCGCGCGATTTTAGAGACAGCATCATAGACGCAGCGAAAGGTGACCCAAATAAGCCGGTCATAATTTACATAGACTCATACGGTGGACAAGTTGATTCTCTTGCGTCTATGATAGAGACACTTGATCAAATCCCAAACCCAGTTATAACAGTGGCTGTTGGTAAAGCTATGAGCTGCGGCGCCGTACTGTTATCTCACGGCGATGTAAGATTTTGCGGTAAACATACAAGGATCATGATACATGAAGTATCGGGCGGTACCGGCGGAGACGTCCACGATGTTCATGCAGATGCCCTTGAAATGAAAAGATTAAACGAACATTTTATGGGACTATTGGCGTCTAACTGCGGAATAAAGGGTGGGTACAATTCTCTTAGGAAGATGATAAAGGATAGAGACGGAAGAGATACTTATCTCACTGCGGCCGAAGCTATGGAATTCGGGTTAGTCGACGTAGTCGGTCTCCCTAAAATAGAAAGAGCAGTTGGGTATAAAATACTTGTTGCTCCGCAGAAACTTAAAGCAAATAAAGTAGTTAGCTCAAAAGCTAAAAAACAAGAATCTCAACCTAAAAAGAAAAAAATCCGAAAATAATAAAGGATATATTATGAGCGACATGGAAGAAAATAATCCGCTTAGAGTTGAGGATAAACTTGTCCTTACGCCTGAAGACGTCCAGAGCGCGGCAGAATTTTGGACTCAATTTGAGATTCCTATGCCGGACGAACTTAAGAAGGCATTTCAAGATTTCGTAGAATCTCCATCTATAGAAACTCAAAATGAACTTAAACTTCAACTCACTAAGACTATAGGTTTTAGTGACCATGATGCTTTTAAGGATGAGTTGTTTCAAGAAATAGCAGAAGAATGTCGACATGTTGCATACGGCATGTCTTTTAATAAAGACTTAGAAGAGTCTTTAAAAGACGATAAAGAATAACATCTTAAGTTAAAATAAGTTCACCCTTAGTTGGGTGATATAATTTAACTTGGAGGTGTTATCTCTGACAAAAAGACTTAAAAGACGCGTAATGGAAGCATGCGGCCTTTCCGATTTGGGCCGCGAAGATAGAATCCTCTTAGCACAAGAAATAATAGAAAGCTCTGATTTAAAGCAACAGATATGTAACGATGTAGATGGCTTATCTTTTAGGGATATAGAGAAAGTTTTAAGCGAGATCTTAAAATCTAAGGCCGAGCGTTCGTCAAAGAAAGACAAGCGCAAATCAAAAGATACGAACGAACAAGATTTTGATTCAGAGTCAATTGACTTACCTGAAGAAGAACCGGTAGCAATAGTAAGAAAAAAATTAAAACTTCAATATCTAATAGATCAAGATGAAGTTAATCTTTTAATAGAAGCATCGTTGGCTCCACCGGTTGTAAAATCTACTATATCCACTGAAGCTAGGTATGATACATATACTCAACGTGAATGTAATGATTTATTGTCTGGATAGTTATGGGTTTTAATGAATACGATAGAATAAGATGTAAAAACTCTATATACAACTATGCGTATGAAGAGTTTACTCACCATAAAAAAATGGGAGTTGAAAATAAGCTTATAGCTAAAATGTACGAAAGCCAAAAAAAGTTTATTCTTCAAAAGCAAGAAAGTCACGATTTCCGATTAAAAATTATCGAGGCAATAATATATTTAGCCAAAAATTGTGATGAAAACTTTAAGTACTAAACTTATCCTAAGCGTTTTTATTTTTTGGGCAATCGAATGTCGCGCTAAAGAAATAAAGGTCGCCGTAATAGATACTGGTATCGATAATTACGTTGGCAAGATTTGCAACAATGGCAACATAGATTTCTCAGATCAAGGCACGCACGATTCAAATGGCCACGGAACGCATATTGCAGGCTTAATTATCAAGAACGCCGGCAATAGTAGTTTCTGCTTATACAACTTAAAATACTACGATCCTAATATGATTAACGGTGCCTCATCTAAGGCTATGATCTCTGCTCTAAGAAAAGCTATTGATCTAAAAGTCGATATCATAAATATAAGCGGCGGAGGTCTTGACCCAATAAGTGAAGAGAAGGATCTAATAATTCAAGCTCTTAACAATGGAATTAAGGTTGTTGTTGCTGCTGGGAACGAAAAAACAAATCTCGACAAGGATTGCAACTATTTTCCTGCTTGTTATGACAGTAGACTGTACGTGGTTGGTAATCTCAATAAGCTTAAAGTTAAGAACGAAAGTTCTAACTATGGAACTATAGTTAAAAACTGGGAAATTGGCACAGATGTTTTCTCAACTCTTCCCAATAGAAAAACTGGACAATTAACCGGCACTTCTCAAGCAACTGCTATTTTTACTGGAAAAATGATTAAACTAATTCACTAAAAAGTTTCTTCAGGTATAATGCATAAATACCCGGAGAAAACATGTCGCAAACAAAAGATCGCATTGTTAAATATGTTAAGAAAACAGCAGCAGCACTGGCAGTAGTGGCAATAACCACAGTGTTAAGCGTTGGAATTATAAAGACGCCAGAAATACATCGAGCTTATTTAAGACATAAGGTTGGATCAAGAACCTTCATGATAAAAGGCAAGAAAGATGGAGGCGGTGGAACTGGTTTTCAGATATTGGCCCCAAGCGGTCAAACGTACATAATGACCAATTCTCACGTTTGCGAGGGTGCTTTAACGCAGAGCGAGGATAAAGATTCACTAATAGTAATGGATGATAGTGGCAACTATATAAGAAGAAGAGTATTAGAGAATTCAGATTTTACCGATCTTTGTTTATTGGAAGGAATGCCTGGTGTCGAAGGGCTCAAATTAGCAAAAAGTCCGGTTATGTTAGGAGACACTGGGTTTATAGTTGGACACCCACTTCTTAGACCTCTTAGTGTATCAGAAGGCGAAGTAGTAGGATTAAAAGATGTTAAGATTGCTGTAGCTCAGATAAATTCTCCAGAGGACGAGCAGAGGTGTTCATTGCTTAAAAATGAGATAGTAAGCTTAGACATGGACATGTACGGCATAGTTAAGATACCTATCAAACTGTGCTTAAATGTTACTAAGGCCGCTCTTATGACCACAATTCTCATATTTCCTGGCAACAGTGGATCGCCTATGGTAAACGCATACGGAGAAGTTACTGGAGTGGCGTTTGCGGCCGATGCAACTAGTTGGGGATATGCTGTTTCGCTTAGAGACGTTAGAAGACTACTGTTGCTGTACTAAATCCGATTAAATATTTTTTGTAAGAGGTTTTAATGATAACTAAGCCAATGCTGTCTGGTTCTTTAGAAGACTTGAATAAGTTATCCTTCCCATCTTTAGCAACACCAAAACTAGACGGCATAAGATGCTTGAAGATAAACAATCAAGTCTTATCAAGAAAGTTCTTACTCATACCTAACGTGCATGTAAGGAGGCTTATGTCTGATCTGCCTGATGGATTAGACGGAGAACTAATTGTACCTGATGCAAACTTTAATCAAATTCAAAGCGCCATAATGTCTGAAGGCGGCGAACCAAATTTCGAATTTCACGTGTTTGATTATGTTAAAGATGATATAAATAAGTCGTATGTTGACAGAATGAAAGACTTGTCACACTTAACTTTGCCAAAATTTTGTAGATTGGTTTTGCCGCATCAAGTTAATAACGCAGACGAACTCAATAAGTACGAAGAAGCCTGCCTTGAGCAAGGTTTTGAAGGCGTCATGTTAAGAAAACCTGGCGGAAAGTATAAATGCGGTAGATCAACAGAAAAAGAAGGTTTATTACTTAAACTAAAGCGCTTTCAAGATTCTGAGGCTGAAATAGTAGGCTTTGAAGAACAGATGGAAAACACAAACAAGGCCGAAGAAGACGCTTTTGGTAAGATTAAAAGAAGTAAACAGATCTCCGGTATGGTAAATAAGAACACACTAGGTAAATTTATAGTGGTAGAAAGAGGTTCAACGCCATGGAACGGTAAGCAGTTCTTCATAGGAACAGGAGAAGGACTAACAGAAGATTTAAGAAAGACTATCTGGCTTAATAAAGATAGATATGTGGGCAAGATCGTAACATATAAATATCAACCGCACGGAGTAAAAGATCTTCCAAGGCTTCCTATATGGAAGGGCTTTAGAGATCCCAAAGATATTGGTGAGTAAGTGACTTATTGCTACTCGCTGGTTCTTAAAAAAATAAATAATCACGTATGGCATCTTTTGACAAAAGACGGAAGATTGATACATGAAATGATATTGTGCTCATCAAGATATGATGCTGAAGACAGAGCCAAAAAGTACGTTTCAAGCTGGGGATCACTTTTACTTGAAATAGAGGAAAATAATGAGTAAGCTAAAGCAGATCGAATGTTTATCTAGACTTAATAAACTGCAGGCAGGCATCGATCAAATACTTGAGCACTTATTATCTGAAGGTCTTGTTAACATAGAAACTATTAAAGGTGTTAGAAGTTCTTCAGAGCCGCATAAAGAAGTTTACATGATTTTAAACACTCTTTCAAGCGAAGGCAAGATTCAATTATTGGAATATGAATGGACTATGCTTCCGATTGAAAGAATAAAACTGACAATAGTGTCAAATATTTCGCATAAAGAGTTTACTCATAATTTTTAATAAGGAGAATTTATGGCGATGTCTCAAAAAGAAGCAGTAGTAAGTTTCACGCTTGATGCACTTAAGGCAACTTCCTTTCAAAATGGAAAAGATGTTGCCTTGACGTTTTTGACTTCAGCTAACTTAGAACATATCAAAGATCAGGTATACGCAGGAATAATGGCTGGTCAAATTCAATATGGTAAACCTTTAGTGTCTTCTGAGGTAAGGGCATATTCCAGAAGCGTTACTATGAATCATCTTAAAAAGGCAAAAGAGTTAAACGGCGGAATAGCTAGCACAAGCACTAGTACAAGCCAAGCAGTGTCAAGGGCGCCTAGAGTAAAAAAGGCGTCAATATCCTTTGATACCATACCAAAAGACCTAAAAGAAAATCTCGATGTGCTGCTTGGATCTGGTTGGGAAAATTAGCAACTAAAATAGCCACAAACACGCTGTATAATTATTTAATGGATAATTATGAGCTAAAGTTGGCACGAGTAGATCTAGGTAAAGGCTGGATAGATTTGGGATACGGAGAGCCTCTTTCTGTAAGAAATGTTTTTATTAAGCACACAATGCTTGACTTAAATATACCATCGAAGGCTGAGCTTTTGGACTCAGAATATCAGCCTCCAAAGGGCCTACCTAAATTAGTTTCTTTGTTAGAGCAAAAGTACGCCAACACTGTAGTAATATGTAATGGTGCCAGACATGGTATTGCAGCTGTTATGTATGCCATAAAGAAACAGGGTCACAATGAATGCTTTATGCATTCTCCGTATTGGACAGCGACTCCAAATATATTAAAATCTCAGGGGTTAAATGTTCGATTTGTTGATTTAACTTCAGAAAATAATCACCCTTTTTTGTTAACATCACCTAACAATCCAGATGGCTTTGAAATATCAAAAGATGAATTAGTTAAAAAGACACAGAGGGCGGCCAATAATAACTTAATCTTTATACACGATGCGGCATACTATACACCTATATACAGTAATGAAGATGTTAGTGAAGTGCACGCAGATGTAACTATATTTTCTTTTGCTAAAATGTGGGGACTAAGTGGATTAAGAGTTGGATATTTAGTAATTAAAAATCAGTCTCTGTTGCAAGGAATAACTGAGTATATAGAACAAACCTCAAGTGGGGTTAGCACAGCATCGCAACAAATAGCCTATGAAGTAGAAAAATTTTTTAAAGAAAACCCAGAGAAGTTAGTTCCTTTTTATCAGGAGTGCAGGTATGAAATAGAAAAATCAAGAGAAGAATTAAAAAAGCTTGATCCAGAATATTTAGAATTACAGCAATGTAGCTCTAACAGCATGTTTGCTTGGTGCAAAAAGGGTCCAAAATTTGACAGCATTAGCGCAAAAGTCAACGTTATAGACGGCGAGGCGTTTGGAAAACCTGGCTACGTAAGAATAAATATAGCTGTAAGTTCAGATATAATTAAAAACGCTGTTGATAGACTTAACGGCAATTTTCCCACTTAAATAAATATGAAAAAATTTGTAGTTACGACATACGATTGCGTTCTTCTCATGAACAGAAAATATACTATTTACGCTGAAACGCTCGAGCATGCCAAAAAACTAATCGATACATATAATACTATTATATCTATCGAAGAAGTTGGCTAATTAACTGCACTTTTATCCGATTGTATAATTTATTGTAAGTACGGCTACCCCAGAGATGACCATTAAAATGTGCTCAGTGGATAAATCCGCCACTAGCTCATCGGTTAGAGCACGGGTCTTATAAACCTGGGGTGCGTGGTTCAATTCCACGGTGGCGGACCATTTTCAACTTCCCAATGGGATAACACGCAAGTGTTAATTAACAAAACGAAAGGTAAGACTGTGAGTAAAAGTAAAACCAAAAAAACGCGAACGAGTAATTCTGTCCAAACTAAAGCATATACGCTTAGTATGTTCTTGAAACAAGTGGCAAGAATTCCTCAAGCAAATGCACGAACTACGCAAGACGTTGTTAGAGCACTTAGTCCTCGCAAGGGACAAAATAGCGTAAAGATTGTAGTGTTGAACCGATTCTTGAACGGTAAACTTTTTTCTATTCTTAATGGCAATCATGCAAACGGGTCTTCTCCAAAAGCTCGATTGTTGAATGCTCTTAAGGTAAGGAAGAACACGGGTTCTTACTAAGACAGTCTTGGTTTCAACTAAACAACTAACGATAAAGGCCGGTAAGAAATTACCGGCCTTTATTATTATGTGGTCTTAATTTCTTCAATTGACAATGATGACGCTGTTGCTGGAGATTCGTCTACTACTACAGTAGGATCTGCAGCTTCTTTAATTACAGGGTTCAGCTCGATTTTAGGTATCTTAACTTTATTAACTCTGGCGTATAACTTATTAAGCAAGCGCCTCATTTCCTGAGAATCAGGGGGCTTTCTAAGCGAAGCTTGTCTTATCTTTCTTAAGTTACCGCGTTTTTTAGGTTCTACTATTTTGTCCGCTAGACCTAGAGATATTGCCTCATTTGGCTCAAGATATAGATCTCTTTGACAGACGTCTTCCCAAAACTCTCTAGGCATCCTTGAATTATTTGCGTATATATCGTATAGTAGATTTTGAAGTCTTTTGGATTCTGCAGCATTAATCTGAACGTCTGTATGTTTTCCTTCATACCCTTCTGAACCATCATGAACCATTATAGTGGCATTAGGATAAAGATATCTTTCGTCGCATACAGCCATTATCCAAGTTGCTGCAGACATAATAGCTCCGCCACCATAGAACTTTATTTGACATGGGCAACTTAAAATCTCATCGTGCAGTCTAAGCATCTCATATGCGTTGCCGCCGTAACTAAACATATGAATTTCTATGGGTTTTTTAGGCATCTCTGAAGACATTAATTGCATTGCTCTTATTGCAAGCTCTACAGAAACTTCAGTAAATTGTCCACCTTGTTCACTAGAGTCTAATGGGTGGCCGAAATATATTCTTCTATTTTTTAGATCGATGCCATGCATCAGAATGTCATTTGCTTCTGTTTTCATAACACCTCTCGTAGTCTATTGTACCTTTTATTTTGAAACAAGGTGAGAGTTGCTACCAACTTAATTAAAAAGAATATATAATCTATAAATGACTAAAAAAGAATTAGTAGAGATAACGCTTGACAAGCTCCACAAAAGATTTCGCGAGTCTCCTGAGTGCTTTGAGTTAATATATACACCGTTCGCTAGTCAAAACTATGGATTTGATTTTACTATAATGTGGAAGCCAAAAATACAAATGGGTGACGAAGATAATTCCTTAGTTGACGACCCAAATAATCACGGTGCTGTAGCGATAAAATTAAATGAATCAATGGGAGAAATTACCTGTTTTGTGTATAACAAGGCACCAGGCAGTTTTTGTACCTCATTGGCTGATTCAGTCATCATAGTTAAAATGAGGTTTATTAAGCTTAGAAAGATGAGAAAAAAGATAGTAAAACTTAAAGATCTTATAGTAAAAAGAGACGAGATGAACGAGCATATGAAATACTTGAAAAAGCTATCTTCTGTCTTTCCTGATGTATTAGATCGCCATATACTCGATGATTGAATCCGATAATATAAAACGTTTGGAGGATAATATGAAGCGTGAAACAGTAGAAGAATTCTTGGCAAGAGGTGGAATCATCACAAAGATTCCATCTGTTGATGCTAGTAAACCAGAAATAATTAAGGCGCTCGCTAGCGCAACAGTCAATTTTATCACAATGGAAGAGGCTGAACTTTACAGCGGAGCAGAAAAGACAAAAGTAAAAAAGGTGGTCAAAGGTAAAAAAGCGTTGGACTTGTCTGCTCTTCCAAAAGAGCTTCTAGACAAGTTCATGAAAGAGGCTCTCGATGCCCAAGAGTAAGAGTAAAGCGGAAAAAATGCCGCCGATAAACGACGGCCACTATACACTAGTAATGTCGATAGATGAAGTTGTGTCTATGATACAGATACTAGCTTTCTCTAAAGAGCTGTTCAACCAAATGGCTGTAAATGCTGCAGATTCTAAAGATCAAAAGAGTCAAGCTGTTTTTACTGCCAGATCTGAGCTTAGTGCAATCTTATTTTCAAGAATAAGAGCTCTAACTGGTATAGGTGAACCGTCTTCAAGAGAACTGCACTAATATCCGATAATATAATAACACAACCAAAATGGTTAAAATGGAGGAAAAATGAAACCATCACATATCACTACTATCATGGATACTGCGCTTGCAGCAAGAAAAGAAGGCGAAGTATTCAATCCAATGTTCACCGGCGAAGCTGGCTTGGGCAAATCTCAAATCGTTCAGCAATGGGTTAAGAAGCAGCGAGAAAAAAATCCAAACTTCGGATTTATCGATCTTCGTATCGCATACATGGAAGCGCCCGATCTTATCGGTCTGCCAGAAAACGAAGTAACTAAAGACGGCGGCCGAATCACCTCTCATTATCAGCCAGATTTCTGGCCTCGAGATCTTGAATCAGAAGGTTTGATCCTTCTCGAGGAGCCAAATCGTGGCACCACCGGCGTCATGAATTGCCTCATGCAGCTGCTTACTGATCGCAAGGTTCACAAGTATGAGCTTCCAAAAGGCTGGTTGATCGCTGCGTGCATCAACCCCGACTCAGATAAATATGACGTTAACACTATGGATACCGCCCTCAAAGATCGGTTCGAGGAATTTGAGGTAGAGTATGACGCTCTCAGCTTCTTAGAATTCATGGAAGCATCTGGCTGGGATGACAATATTCAGCGGTTCGTGGGCGACGGTCTATGGATCTACAAAACCTCTAAAGAGCTTGGCCAAAATGGTAAGTATATCTCACCACGCACATGGTCTAAGGTAAATGCGGCCGAAAAAGCAAACATCAGGTCCAACAGAAATCTTCACAGAATTGTTGTGAACTCTATTCTTGGCAAAGACATCGGCAATGAGTATCACAAGTACTGTTTCGATCAAGCGCCTGTTACTGCAGCAGATCTTCTCAAAGATTCAAAAGCTGCGCTAGGCAAGCTGCGTGAGCACTCTCAACCCGACACCTACAAAGGCGATATGATTGCAGCTACGGTTGAATCTATCATCAAGGCCTATGGCGGCGTCAAGAAAGATTGCAAACCAGATCAAATTGACGAAGATCTCATGGCAGATGTTGCGAAAATCATCCCCGCCGACATGGCCGTTCAGCTTCTCAAAGGTTGCGGCTTCAAAGTAACCAAAGGCAAGATGAGCGACTTCTTGAACGACTTCGTAAAGCGTCACCCAGATCTTATCGACGTTCTTCGTGCAAACCTCAAACTTTCTCGAGCTACCGGCGTAGACAAAGAATCTGCGCTTGATAAGAAGTAACTTGAGAACATGACCCGGAGCCAATATTCCTCCATTGGCTCCGGGTCTATTATTATTTCCGATGATATAATATCACACGATAAGGAGAAACAATGTCATCAAGAATTAGATCTAAATTAGAAAAAGATCTCTTAGATAAAGAGCATGTGCCAGTAGAGATGAAAACAAGAACTCTAGCATCTGCTCTTTATGAATGCACTAAAAGCCATCCATTTATGGGTTCAGTTCTTCAGTGCCTTACAATCAACTATAGTCACCAAATTCCTACTGCAGGCATCATGTTCAACACTGATGCAAAGAAGTGGGATATGTTAATTAACCCATATTTCTTCTGTAAAAAATTAACGTTGCCGCAAGCCAAAGCAGTGTTGCTTCATGAGCTTAGTCACATCACTCATAAGCATCCACTTCGCGTTCCATTTCTAAAGATTAGTCCAAGAAAGCGGATGTTGATGAACGTTGCTGCTGATATGGCTATCAATCAGTTTATCAAAGATCTTCCAAAAGGCTGCTCTGAATGTCCACCTAGAGAAAGCGAACAGCCGTGCAAGAATGAAATGTGTCCTGGCTATGGCATCTTCGTAGAAGACTACTTTGATCAAGATGAGAAGACAAATAAAAAGATGCCATGGGAAAAAAATAGAACCATGGAATATTATTACGAAAAGTTGCTAACCAGGTTCGAAGATCCAGAAGATGAAGGCGATCAGGGTGAAAGCGATCCGGAAGGCAACGCGGGCGGCGGCGCTTCAACGTCAGATATTCCAAATACTCTAGACGAGCACATGTGGGATGCGGCAGCAGAAGAAAAAGACATGCTTGACGCGACAGAAGATTTGATGAAGCGCGCCATGGTTAAAGCTCGCCTCGATTATTCTTCTCTGCCAGACTCAGTAAAAGATCTCCTTAAAGAATTGGAAACAAGGCGGGCAGAGATTAACTATCGTGCTCTTATTATGGCTGCTATGAAGCGCCATGCTGCAGGCCACGATCGCAAATCAACATGGACTAGAAAATCTAAGCGATTTGGCAATAAATCACCAGGTACAAAGGTTGGCGATCTACCAAGGCTTCATAACTATATAGACACTTCTGGCTCTATTTCAGTAGAAGAAGCTAACGAGTTCTTAGACATAGTAGATCAATTCTTAAGAGTTGGCGCAAGAAAATGCAGACTAGGTTTCTTTCATACTGATCTTTACAAGGATGAAGATTACAAGCTAGGCACAAGAATAGATAGAGCGCATATTCAATCTGGCGGAACAGATCTAACGCCTGTCATGAAAGAGATTATTAAGCGCAATGACGATCTTTCTATAATCATAACCGACGGTTGTTACTCAGACGTGCCCGTTGAATCTTGGCTTAAACCAGGTCAAAAGATACCTCAAATCTTATTTATCATCTCAAAAGGCGGCGACGAAAAGCATCCGCTAAGAAGATTCGGCGATACAATCAAGATTCCTGACTCAGCTACGGGAGGAAAAAGATGAGCGACGTACCTAATTGGATCAACATAGATAAATCCTTAATATACGTAATTCAAAAAATAACTGGTGATTCTACCGCTAAGATAGTTGGTTACTTTTGTAACTTAAGTAAATCTATAGTCGAAGATGCACTCCTTAAGAACAAGAAAAAGAAAAATTATGTAAATAAAACCATGAAATGGACATACGAAGATTCTTGCGTTCCTTTTGCTTTATCTGTCTTTTATTCAGTTAACTATGGAAAAACATTTACCGCCACAGTCAAGTTTGGAACTAAAATAGTCAGATTGAGAGAGAAAGACATAATGGATTTAATAGACAAAGAGGCTGATTACAGTCTTGGTCTTGAAGGCGCCGAGCCTGTTGCAAACGTTGCTGAGCCCATGAAAAGAGCGCCTGTCGCAATAAAAAAGCAACTTAAAAAAGACTTAAACCATAAAGATGTTAGTATAAATATACAAGATCTTCCGCAAGAACTAGTAGAAAAATTTAACTTATAATAAAATGAAGTGCAACACAGGAATAACTCTTTTCTTAAAAGAACCGGACAAGGATTCTTTATTCACTAATGGAATAAGGCAAAACATAATTCTTTTAAGGGAGATGTTTGAAAAGTGTTCAAACGTTGACAAGTCTTATATAATAAATACCGCTACTAATGCGGCGGACCTAAAATACACTGGAACTCTTTGGGAAAAATATTCTCAGCACATAATAACCTTAGAACAAGCAAAAACCATGTGTGACTTGGTTGTAGTTGCTCACGGCAGTTTACACGTAGGTCAATATGAAGAGCTTAGGCTTAACGGTAAATGTATAGTTAAACAGATATTAGGTTCAGAGTTGAGCATGTTCAATGAAAGAATATTGTTCGATGTTCCTCCTGGTGGATTATACGCAAGAAACAACAATGTATCTGCAGTATGGATGAGTCCGCATTTCTATCAAAGAGATAGATTTTTCTTTGAAACAATGTACAACTGTCCAACGTACGTTGGACCATATATTTGGGATCCAAGATTCATAAATGAGCATGTAGAGTTAGTAAAAAAGGGAGATCCAAATTACACCGGTTTATATGTTCCTTCTAGTTCTGTATCAAAGAAAATAGCAACAATGGAACCTAACATTAACATGGTTAAAACAAGCACCATGCCAATTGTTATAAGCGAACTCCTGTATAGAAAGTATCCTCATCTAATAAAAGATGTAAAAATATTTGGCGCAGCGAAGATAAAAGAAAAGAAAGACATGATAGACTTTGCTAAGGATCTTGATGTTTACAAGGCAAAAAAGATGACCTTTGAAGCTAGATATCCTATAGTGTGGTCTCTATATAAACACGTAGATATTTTGCTATGTCACCAGACCGCATGTGAATTAAATTATCTATATCTAGATGCCGCATGGTTAGGCTGGCCAGTAGTTCATAATAGTCCAATGATGCCCGACATAGGATGGTACTATCCTGAAAATAATGCTAATATAGCAATGGAGCAAATAAATTACATAGCAAATAACTTTGAATCTAAAGATTACCCAAATAATGGGTACGTGATGCGCTCAAGAAAAGCCGCCTTAAAGTTCATGATAGAGAACCCAGAGAACCCTAAAAGATATGAATTTTTAATCGATGCAGCATTTAAGAATAAAAAATAAGGAGTAAATCATGGTAAATAATGCACAAAGAAAAGCGCAAAAAATCGTTAATGAAGTTGATGAAAGACTTGGTCTTGCATTAGTGGCTTATTCTAATGAGGAGTTAGTCTATCTTCGCGACATGCTAGATCAATTGTTGCAAACCGGCATAGAGATGGATGAGCTCGTAGACGCAGAAGAGGACGACATGGATGAAGACCTTGATGACGATATGGACGAAGACCTAGACGATTGATGACTGTCCTTTATAGCAAAGATAACATAAAGATATTCGTAGTTTACGGCAGCGTAAACAAACCAGACACTAATTCTAATAAGAAAACTAAATTCGTTTGGTTTAAAAGCGAAGACGGCAAGTGGAACCTTTCTAAGCTCAAAAAACAAGAAACTATTTCGATACTTATGACTAAAAAATACAGCGAAGCAGTGTCAGTTTTATGTCATGAGATGTGATATAATCAATACATGGAAAAGTTAGACTCTTTGCTAAAAGAGCTCGTAGAAAAATTAGAACCACTCATTAAAAAATGCCCTCGCTGCGGCAAAGCGTCAGCCAATAAGTCGAATCCTTCTGGGCGCTGCAGAGCATGCTTAAATAAGCTAGCACATAATAAGAAAAAACCAGGTCATTGGCAAAGAGCTCAAACTAAGGCAGATGATGCGCTGCGTCGTCAAAAAGGAAAGAATGGTACTGCAAAGAAGAAGTCGTCCGGTCTTGGAAATAGAAAATCCATAGTAAAGCAGGTCGAAAGAGCCGAAAGAAAGACCGGACAAAAGCTTTCCCCAGACAGAAAAAATAACAGTAAGGGTTATGCGGCCTCAAACACTAGAATGGTACCGGAAAAGCTTAATCGCGGTCGCCACCATGTAGACGGCAAAAAACTTGCTGCGTGGAGAAAACGTCTCAAGAAAAGCAACATAGACGGCGAAGAACTTTACACATACTTACTAGCTAAAGCCGAAATGTCGAACAACCAAGGTCTACTCAAATACTTACAAGAAAACGGACCATCCTGCGTCGATTTTGTATAATTAACGTAAATGAACAGATTAGTTTTGCTGCTTGATTCTACTTACGAACCGATAAGAGTCATTGATTGGACAAGGGCTGTAAGACTGGTCTTTGCTGGAAAAGCAGAAGTGATAGAGAACTCAAGTGGCATAATAAGGTCCATAAGCAGTACTTGGGCGGTTCCAAGCGTTATAAGACAGTTAGGTAAATTTAAAAGAAAAGATAAGGCGCAGTTTAGTAGATTCAATGTCTATATAAGGGACAATTGGACCTGTCAATATTGCTCAAAGAAAAAACCCACAAAAGAGTTAACATTTGATCATGTTGTGCCTAGATCTCAGGGCGGATTAACCAATTGGACTAACATAGTTACAGCGTGTAGACCGTGCAACAGCAAAAAAGATAATAACACGCCTGAGCAAGCGAACATGAAGTTGCTCAAAAAACCTAATGAACCTAAATGGCTTCCAAATCAAGCATTCTTTAGGACTCAAAAGATACCAGAAGAATGGCTCATATACGCAGATATTAAAAAGTGGACTAAAGAGTGCGTTGATATAATAGAGTTCATAAAAGAAGTTTAAATTCAATGAACAATAAGAAAAGCTTAAAGAAAATAAGCAAGATGCTTTCTGAAACTTCTATTGCGTACAAAAGAGCATTGATAGAGATCTATCCAACTATATTAAAAGAGTACGAAAGAATAATAGATAGTGATAACTGTGAAGAAGACATGAAGTTATTATTATCTTTATTGGGATTACCAGTTGACTCAAGAGACATTAAAGAAGCATATATAAGAAATCTAGTAAAGTTAGATTCTAATACTTTAAACGAGATAATAGACGCCTTTAAGCAAAAAGTTATATCTCAAGAGCAGATCGTCATAGATGCAGTGGCTAACGAATTACTTGAAAGATCTATAAATCTTAAAGTTTGACGATAAAAATATTTAAAGTATAATACATTCATGTTATATTTTCTCCTTGGATTGATCGTCGGCGTTGGATTCAGCATTGCTTATGTTTTTTATGTTGCTTATAGAGCTAAAAACAAGTTAGAAGAAAAAGTAAAGCTTTTAAAAGAAAAGCTTAATAGAAGTATTCCTCCTGCTGATGAAGTTAAATCGAATGAAGATCTCCTTCAGCAACTATTAAATACCAGAGAAGACGTACGCTCAATAAGAGATCGCCTTGCTAAAGCGCAAGAGATAACTAGACAACAGCTTGATCTTAGAGATCAAGCTAGTCAGCCTTCTAAAAACTCAATGCATTCAAAGTGGAAAAACGGTCTCATAGGCGAGATAAACGCCTTGGAAGAGGAAAAGAAGGCAATATTAGAATCAATCTTAAAAGACGGACACGATCCATTTGTCATGGTTCTCGATGAAGAAACTGGCTCGACTAAAAAGATACCGTTGTCTGAATTTCTAGGTAGACCCTCTAGTCAAAATACCGATCAAAAAAATATCGAACGGGAAAGTTCAGCACCGGAAATAACCAACAAGCATAAGTTTGTTGTCATAAAGGGCGGCAAGGATGACAAAGATAATGCCTGATAAACAGTATTTTCCGCATTATTGGATTTGCGACGAATGTGCTAAACAGCGCGGAGGTATTTGGCCTAAAGGTCATTGCGCTACTATTGCCATCAAGACATGTCAATACTGCGAAGGGAAAAATCACACTGAGTCTGAAGGAATCGCTCCATGGGTTGATTACGATTGGCCCAATATAAAAACCGAACATCTAAGGGATTAAATCGCAAAGTAAAGCTAAAAACTATGAATAAAAAGATAAATATAAAGTTTGAGAGGGTCGGCGTGGGAAGTAGCGGATACTGATACCGGGAATACGAAGCTACAACGCTGTGGATAGGCGCTATTTTGTTAATAGCACAGCCGCCACTGGAGACACGCAAGACGCAGAAAACTGTATTGGATCTACTGCTGGCAATACCCAAAGTGCGGGGGTGCCCAATACTGACAGGAGTAGCGACCTGTACCCTCTCAATTCATTGATTCTTATTCTGTACATTTTACCTATTTTGTATAGAATAAGAAACAAGGTTGATGTGGTAGCTCCCATCTAATTTCAGGGATAAGAGTTAGCCTGAATTAAAACGACAAAAATCTCTTACACTAAAAAAGGAGAAAAAGGGGATTGATATGCACCAGACATTAGAAGATTTAGCTAGGTTTTATTTTCAAGACGGCCTTTCAAAGTTTTGCCCCACGGAACACGACAGACCGAACACCTACGAAAAGGAAATGTTTCGTTACGGGGTGCAACACGCCCAAGCTAGTATTGAAAAGCTACAAGCCGAAAACGCCCGACTCAGGGAGGCGTTGGAGTTTATCCTTGAAGCAAGACAAGAAATTGATGTGGCAACAATTCCAAAAGCCGGAATTGATCATGCACCAGAACAAGTTGTGGTTAATTTTAGTTGCTCATATTTACGAGTAATGAAAGCCCGTGAAGCGTTGAAAGGTGGGGAGTGATGTTAATTACAAAAGACTATTTGAAATCGTTAAATCCCTGTAAAGATCGTTTTGATCACTACCTGACTTATTATTCAAATTGGCAAGGAAGTCTTGAGGAGTTTCTTGATTTATCAGAACTTACACACGATGATAAAAAATGGGTATTTGTTCGCTCTATTGAAAAAGATCGGTTGCGATTAGTGGCTGCGGATTTTGCTGAAAGAGTTCTACATATTTTCGAAAGCAAATATCCAAACGATGATCGAGCGAGAAAGGCAATAGAGTCCGCAAGAAATAACGATGCTGCTCGTGCTGCTGATGCTGCTCGTGCTGCTGATGCTGCTCGTGCTGCTGATGCTGCTGCTTATGCTGCTGATGCTGCTCGTGCTGCTTATGCTGCTGCTCGTGCTGCTGATGCTGCTGCTTATGCTGCTTATGCTGCTGCTGCTTGTGCTTATGATGCTGCTGGTAAAAATGAACAACAAGCACAGATAGAAATAATGAAACGATATGCCCGTGACGCTTTAGTTAAAATAGCAGCGAACAATGTCGTCACTAAATATCACAATACCTTAAAGAACTTGAAGGATTAAATGAACTCAACGGCTAACATCCCTCTCACCAAAGTGTTTGTGGACAACAAGTACCTTGGCTTAGAAGACGGGGTAACAGAAGCCTATTGGTATGGCATAACATCCATACCCGGTCGCCAGTTCCTTTGCCATGTTATGCTCTACAATGGCTCTAATTGGTACGGACTGCCTTTGTCTTCTCTCAGTATCAACGGCAAGGGATGGAGCGAACTATGCCAATCTCAGGCGTATGATTGCTTCTCTTACGATGTTGCCTGTATCCGCTTTACGTTCCTTCGGGATCAGAGAGCTAAGATGGGCGGAGAAGAAGGCATATACCTGTTCACCGTGGTATCGCATGATAAAGACGGTCATGCTCCATTTGCAGAGTTCCCCGAGCAAGCTAAGACCTTTACCTTCATTGCATTAGACAACGGTGGCATCGTGTGTGGTCCAAATAATTATATCGACTGGCTCGATAAGTCTCTTTATGATATAGGAGACAAACCGGACTACCAAAGATTAGATAAAGTATTTAGGTCTGAGCGCTAACTCAATTTAGTTATAATATCCGATATTATATTTCCGCATGACAGAAGCACAAAAAAAATTTGTTGAGTTAGAAAAAAAGAAAGAATCAATAAAAAAGTACTTCGAAGAGCTAAAAGAAGCTGTTGAACTGGTCTCTAAAGAGATAGGTGTAAATAGCTATTTTCAGGATGAAGAAGGTACGGTCTACAAGATAGTCGAACCCGAGGGTAAGTTTGTTTCTTTCGAGAAAATATCTTACGTAAGAACTAGAAGATCACATGAAACCAGAGGTGATCTTTCTTTAAAAGAAGCTGAAGCTGCGGGCTTCTCTGTGACTAAAAAATAATTCCGAAAATATAATTCTATATGAGTTTATTTCAAGATAAAAAATTCGAAGATCTCGATTGGCTTTCTCAAATAACTGAAACTATAGATTCCGGCATTAACAACGTCTTATCGGCGATGCCAGAAGAAATAATTTTAACGTATGAAGATGTCTTTAACGCGACATGTGATTCTGGTTGGACCAGAAACTGGCATGTAGAAAAATTTATCAAACAAAAGCTATATAATGTTTGTCGAGAAAAAAACATAAATCTTTCATACGAAGAAGATCAAAAAATATACGATTGTTATGCTTTTGAAGTAGCAGACAACACAGTCATGGACATTGAAAGTCAAACTTTGACTGGCCAAGTATCTATTGTAAAGAGAGTTTATACGTTTGAAGATGATTTTCTTCAAAAGAGCATGGGCAAGGGCGCAGAGCAATTATACTGGACAAAGATATCCAGATCTCCCGGAAGAGCACGTGAAATAGCAAAATTGCTTGACGTAAATGTGCAACCGGAGATATTAAGATCAAATAGAAAACTTGGGTCTTTTATATCAAACACCATGCGTAGAATTTTAACAAATAACGAATGGAGAATTAGAAGCACAGACTTAGCCGACAAGGCGTGCCAATGGATTATGGCATACATAGAAAACGGATGTAAGGCTTCGTATAGTAATTTTTGTAGACTTAAGGTTATGACCCACTCTGGCGGTCCAATCTATTCTATACAGGAGGAAAAATGAAAGAAATAGAAGAGGCAATAAGCAAACTTAAAACGAATAAACCTGTTTTCAATATTAAATTAAAATCAGGCTATGACGATAGCTCATGTATAACTATTTCTTTGGTTAATCCAATAGATAGATCTGTAAAAACTGGCGATCCGATATTAGACGCTGTAAGTACAAGATACGACGAATATTTAGATAAAAATGAGCGTAAATTTAAGGTCAACGTAAGTTCAAGCAGCGTATACAACCTCGTTATATTTCCTTTAGTAAAAGCCGTATATGTTAAGAATTCTCCGCTTAAAGAACCTAAGATGTCTAAAACTTATAGATTTTTAAAAACTATCTATAACACCAGAAACGATAACATGTCTAATGCAATCATATCTTTATATAAACACTTACTAAAAGTAGTGGACGATAAATGTGCATTTGTAGATGGTAAAGACGGAGAAAACGCAAAACAGTTCAATCATATAATGTCAAAATTGACAGAAAGATACAGCGTTAAATAATATGCTTAACTCTAAAAGAAAAATAACCAACGAAGACATCGTAAAGTACGAGCCAATGATAGAGAAATACATAAGAGATTCTGTCGTAAAGAATTGGAACGAGGCGAGCGCATCTAAAGGCAGGGGTGACGTATCGTTGGGCAACTCAGGTCTTACTGTTAACGATATCAGACAGCACCTAAGAACAGAAGTTTGCGTTGCACTTACAAAGTATAATCCAGACTTTAAAACTAAAGAAGGCCTCTCTGTAAAGGAATCTACTTTCGTTTTTCAGCATCTGTTCAATAGGATTGGGCAGCTGATGAAAAAGCTCACTCGTAAAAGTTACGGGTACGGCGTGTGGCATTCTAACATAGAGGAAACGCTGTGGGAATCCGATCAGGATCGTGGAAATTAAGCCAGAAATGGTTAAAAGAATACAGGTATCTTGAGCAGGGCGACCATATTGCATCCTTGATAAGAGTATTGTTCAACCTTAATATAGGTAAAGATGCCGTTAATATGTATGTATTTTTAAGTCAGCATGAACAATGGAACAGATTTTGGGGGACTGAATCAGCTAGCACTTGGAGTAAAAATGCCAAGTATAATATAAAATGATGAGAACGTATAAAACTAGCAGCGAAGCATACATAGAAACTCTTAAAGACGTTTACTTCAATTATGACCATAGATCTTCTCCACGGGGCATGCCCATAAGAGAGAAGACAGATTACTCTTTTAGAGTACTTAACCCAGATTCTTCTTCTATAAAAACAAAAGATGAAGATAGAAACAAGGTAATAGAGTCATATACTCAAAAAGAAACTGAACTATATGATTCTTGCTCTAATCAGGCTGAAGATTTCGGTAAGGCGTCTAAGTTTTGGCTCAATATAGCTAACCCAGATAGCACAGTTAACTCTGCTTATGGCTATCTAATATGGAAAAATAAGTCTCACGGTAACGCACAGTATGAACAGGGCGATTGCGCCATGCGAACTCCATGGGAGTGGGCTAAAATGTGTCTTACTCAAGATAAAGACACTAGACAGGCAATATTAAGATTCAGTTTGCCGCAGCATGCTTGGAACGGAGTAAAAGACTTTACTTGCACGATGCATGGCAATTTCTTGATAAGGGACGACAAACTACATTTCTCTGTTGTCATGAGAAGCAACGATCTTTGGTTGGGTTTGACTTACGACCTACCATGGTTCATGTCTCTTATGGATAAGATGATAGATGAACTCAAGTCAACGTATCCAAATCTTACTAAGGGCTCTTACACTCACACAGTTCATTCACTGCATCTATATGAAAGAGACGAAGAGAAAATTAAAAGAGCCATAGGACTCTAACATTATCCGATATAATATTCTCACATACGGAGATCTATTATGAGCAATGAAAGTTTACCCCTAGCAAGCAAAGAAAACTTCCTGGCAGAAGTTGAGGTCATGGATCTCAGTGATATCAAGGCTGAACAGTTCTTGGTGGCTGTTGGCACTGGCGATCCTAAAAAAGTCAAGTTCTTGTGCAGCACAGTGCATGGCCCATTTAACTTTGTTGAGATGCTTCAAGAAGTTGGCGACATGTGGCACGCTCATCAGCACCACGCCAAGGTTATTGTTCTTAGTAAAAAATCTACAGAGGCAGTTAAAATGTTAGATCCAAACACTGTTGACTACATCGAGTGTCACTACACTGATCTTATTACTGAGGAAATGCTAGGCGGTGCATTTGACAAAGCGTATACATGCAGGGTTGCAATCTCAGAGAGCGACGAGGATCCTCGTCGCGTTTCCAAGAAAGATGAGGAATAAAACATGAGGAAAAGTAGCGTTGTAAGAAAGATAGATCTTTCTAAGTTTGAAGATGATACTATAGAAGTCAAATTCTCTTCTACGTACAAGTTTAAGTTGTCTCATGTGATGAACATGGATAATTGCGTAAAGTTTGACGCAGAACAAGATTCGCTGCGTCAGTTTATTGTAGATCATTTTTGTTCTTCTTTCTTTTCTGATGCATTTGGCAGAATTCCAGCAGAGTCTTTTAAGTTAGAAGATTTTAAATGCAATCAAAAGCTTGAGCAAGAGTTTGAATCTCAGCATTCTGCTTTCTTAGAAGAAGATAAAAAGCGGCAAAAAGAAAAGGAAGAGAAAGCTAAGGCAGAGGAAAAACAGAACAGAAAGTCTCTGATACAGAGATTGAAAAAACAGCTAACTGAACTCGAAAATGCTGATAAACAAGATACCATGCCTTGATAAGGGCTACGTAGCGATAATAGACTCTATGAACAATAGGGACATCTTGAAAAAGATGTCCCTTAATCTATTTAAAAAAGACGACGTGGACGCCCTCCACGATATGTCTTACTTTACTTTACTCGTAAAGTGTCCACTGTTCGTCCACTTAAACTTATCTAAGTTTAATCTACATATTGTTTCTACGCCTGTTGATGAAGTGGAAACGTACATCCCAAATCCCACAGAGATAGGCTCTACTGACCGGCATACTAACGAGCTAATATCAGACGATATAAGTCGAACGTCAGAAGCGCTCTTATTAAATCCACACGCATATCAGGCAGATGGATGCAACAAATTCATATCTCAGATATTGATGCCGATAAGCACTTATACGACTATAATAGTGTGCGGTCAGTATAAAGAGCTATATAAATTTTGTAATCAAGCTACTATGCCGGATCCGGTAAGAAGCTACGCAAATGCCATAGGCGACATACTCCGCATGGGATGGAAGTAATGAACAAGAAAAAGCAAAAAAATAAAAAACAAAAAGCTAAAACAACAAGCCCCGCTAAAACATCTACTCAAAGAAAAGATCCAAGAATAGAAAAGGTCTACGAAAAAGAAGTAGAATTTATTTGCCCGGTAAGAGGCAAAGTAAAACAGATAGTAAAGATAAAGAAATATAAGACATTAGGCGAATCTCCTATAAGAGAAATAGCAAGATCTTCAGATCCATTGATGGATCTAGATAAGATAGACGATGGACTTTCTATATACGCAGAAGATGACGCAGTAGAGAAATTAAACTAATGGAAATACTGCTTATATTGTTTGGAGTTATTGTAGTCGCAAACTTGATCTCTTCAGTTCAAGCAGTGTCAG
>Ga0255141_1000031_pt1 | contig 59684 bp, 84 predicted proteins | sample Atl_Cont_RepA_0h_FD_183178 | JGI IMG/M metagenome (GOLD analysis project Ga0255141, IMG submission 183178) | Freshwater microbial communities from Altamaha River, Georgia, United States - Atl_Cont_RepA_0h | ecosystem: Environmental > Aquatic > Freshwater > River | place: USA: Georgia | collected... | reverse complement strand
ATCGCCTGTGCTATCGGTGCGCTTAATCAGGACAAAGCGTGCGCCGTTGGTGAACCCACAGTCGATGTTCTGTGAGGAGCCATTACCTGTGTAGCTGCCAACCTTTGACACGCCAGCGCACGTTGCAAAGAGGTAAGCAACGTATGTTGCCCCAGATCCATTGACACCAGAACCAGTCCCTAAGCTAAACGAGCTAGATGTTGGCGTCGTGCTATTCCAAACCGCTGCTGATGTAACTGCATCGCTATAATTTAAAAAAAGTGCATTTGAGTTTCCTAATGATGCTTGGTAAACCCACCAACTTCCAACAGCATCGCGCCGCCTAACAATCATCAACTCAGGAGCCACCCCAAGATTGTGGCTCACTGTGCGAGCTGATCCTGTGCCAGAGTAGCAAGTAACATCGAAGAAGCCGGGGGCACGGCGGAAGAAGTACCCCGAAACTGCCGCTAAACCTGTACCTTGAACACTAAGTTCGTTGTTTGATTTATATGCAATTTGTGGAGCAGACGTACTTGCTTCAGCATTTGTGTTTTCAAATTTCAAACCAATTACAGACGTTGACGTTGTAATTGGAATTACATCGCGTAGCCTATCAACGACAACAGATACAACTGTGTTTGTTCTAAGTTTGCTAAACGCCATATCAGGCGGAAATGAGTTTGATGTCCCTAAATTATTTGCTGTTCCGGCAGATGCAGTTGCTGGTACGAACACCTTCGTCGCATCAGTCGGTGTCCGCATAGGGCCACGGCGGATGGCGAGGTAGATGATTGTCGCTGATCCCCATGTATCTGTTGTAAAGCCAGTGGGTGTTGGAGCGACATAAGCAGTTGTAGCGCCTGATGCACTTTCTGCATCAGATGTATTAGCAAGAAAGTAAGTCGTAGAACCGGTGACCGACATTCCTCGCATGTTGTCAAAAATCCACCAAGAACCTGTAGAAACATTTTTTGCGATTATGAATTGCGGCTCCCATCCAAGTGTAACTGTTGTGTTGCCGGTCCAAGACCCACACTGCACGATGCCATCAGCGGTTGTATCGTGGGCAAAGAGGTAGGCGACGTAGGTGGCAGATGCGCCTTCAAGCCAGCCGTCAGCAAGCGTAACTGATGTACTATCTGCTGTAAGAGCTTTTGTTCCCGTAGTCGCAGCATCTGTCGCATTAAGAGAAAGATATTGCGTAGAACTTAAGCTTCTATGCCATGTCCACCAGTTTTCAGCCGCGCCCGTACGCTTAACAATGACCATACCCGGCGAAGCGCCTAATGAATGGCTAAACGTAGCACCTTTTGCTGAGTTTGATGTAAAAGTCACAACATCAAAGAACTTCGGGGCCTTGCGGAAGGTCCATGAGGCATAGTTCGTGCCTGCATAGTTTACCTTTCCGCCTGTCGTATCGGTTCCTAGCGTGTATCCATTGGAATTGAACGAGTTTAGCATGTTGGCGTAAGTAACCTGTGCGCCAGTGCTATCAGAGGCGATCCAGTTATTTACACCACGATTGGTGTCCATAAAGGTATGCTGATCAGCGCCGTTCGTTCCAGAACGTGATTTAGTCCAAATCAAACCGCCCTTACCAGCAAGATCAATGCCGTTGGTAATACTCTGGCTTGTTCCACCGGTCCATCCAGTTCCAGCGTAGAGCCAAGTGCTGAACACGTCCTCAACATACAACGCATCCGCTGCTGTCTGACCAAGAAGGAGGTTATTCAACATGCGTCACCTCCCTCACTTGCTGTCCTTCATCAACTGCACACCGCGCCATGTCGTGCCGCCGTCATCCGTGATGAAGCCCAACACGTCCACACCAGAGGCGACCAATGTTGGTGCTGTGCCACCCGGCCATTTGACCGCTGCGGGCCATGTCTGCGTGCCAGTGCCACCGTTGGTGAGCTCGAGGATGACGGTGAAAGTGCGCGACGCCGGGACGTTGGTGAACGTCCAGGTGAGAGCACCGGTCGCTGTCTTGGTGAACACGTTGCCCAGCGAGCAGTCGATGGCGGATGCTGCAACCGCGACGACGTTCTGGGCGAACCCGCCATTGACGTCGAACTTGGACGCCGGAGATGCTGTTGCAATCCCGACATTGCCGCTGGTATCAACAGTCATCGAAGTACCGGTGGATAAGCTATAGCTTCCTGAATTGGCTATTTTGAATTTATTACTATCCGATTGATCGACACCAACATTCCAAACAGTTGTCCCAACCCGCAAAAATGACAACATTCCGTTGTATAAATTATTATTTGCTGTGATTATTGTCTGACGTGTAGTCGCTCCCGATCCAGCATAAATTGCAAAGTTACCATATGTTGCAGGATCGCTTACGCCAAAACCAACATTGCCGTTGGTATCAATACGAACGCGCTCACTGCCGCCAACCGCAAACATCATCGGCAGGAAGGTTCCAGTGCCGGTGCGTCCCATGGAGAGGGCACCAACCGTCGAACTGGCCTGGACGCTGAATACGCCTGCGTTTGTCGGATCGGAGTTGTTGAAAACCTGAACGAAGCTATCCGTAGCAGTTCCGTTCGGGATCACACCGACTGATGTGAGAGTGTTAGCGGTGCTGTCCTGAAACAGTGTGCGGCTTGCAACCGTAGCGTTGGAAAAGTCACCCGTAATGCGGCGACCCGTGCCGGTAATCGTAATGTTCCCACCAAAGCTGGTGGCGGCAAAAGTAGCTGTACCGGTGAACGTCGGCGATGCGAGTGGTGCATAGGTCGAGCTCGCCGTCGCGCTCTTCAGATACCCCTGACCGACGACATACGCCGTCGTAGCGAGCTGAGTGGTGTTCGTATCAACGGCTGCCGTCGGAGCGGCGGGTACACCAGTGAACGTCGGGGACGCGAGCGGTGCGCGTGTCGTATCGGTCGGATGAACGTGATCCGCACGCGCAAACTTCAACGACGTACCCACGGCTGCCGTGCCGTTCGCCGTTGGAGTTGTTGATCCAGCCTGGCCAACCACATAAGCGGTCGTCGCTACCTGCGTCGTATTGGTGTCCGCAACGGCTGTCGGTGCAGCGGGCACCCCGGTGAACGTCGGGGATGCGAGCGGTGCAGCACCGGACACGTCGGCAACCGCCAGGGTAACCGCACCGGTCCTCCCAGCGACTGACGTGACGTTTGCGGAAAGCGACAACGCGCTGAAGGTCAGGCCGGAGCCGACGGAGATCTCCTCCGTCGCTCCAACGCCAGCAGTCGTGCGCCCAAGCAAACGGTTCGTTGCCTGCGTCAGAACGTGTTCAGCGTTCCAATCGGAAGGCTGAACCAGGCCGGTATCGGCCCCATCCGCCTTCGCAGAGGTCTTCGAGTGCTTGAGCGATACAGCCATTATTACGCCACCGTGAGTAGTCCGTTGACCTGGTCGAAGTCAGCGGTAAGGGTTTCTGCACTGTTCAGCGTGATCGAGGAACCGTAGTCCCACCACGCGATGAGCGGCTTGGCCGGGGTCGTCGGGCTGTCGTTGTAGAGGACAGCATAACGGAACGGACCAATCGCACCGCCCGAAGCCGTGAACACGACGTCCGACGTCACGGTTACCTTCGCCGTACCAGCGCTCGCCGAGGTCGTGATCGTGACCGTCGCGCCGCCAGCCGTGTAGCCGTTGCCCGCCGTAATTTCAGTGATGTTAGCCTTCACCGTGTTGGTGTTCACCGGAGCGGTGTTCGTCAGCATCAGTTTGAAGGTGTGAGCGTCGAAGTCATGGACCCCGTCGATCAAATCCTTCGTGAACTGAAGGAACTTATTGTATGCAGCCATTGCAGTTACTCCTTCCTTGTCCCGCAGTCAGCGGGGTTAATACCGCGCCTTCCTGCGAGCGAAGGTTTGCGGAAATCTCCAATTCTGGCCGCGATAGACGTTCCCGTGGATCGCCTCAACGCCAGCTTTATTGGTGGCCTGCACGAACCGGCGCATGTGGTACTGCGCCATCTGCGGCTGCGAATAGGGCTTGGCGATCTGGCTCATCATGCGGCCCAGCACCCCATCCAGGATGTCGTTGCCGTACTTGTTCAGGAACCAGTCGGGGAACTCGGGATAGCCCTCACGGTCCACCGGGTCGGTGATCGTGAGCGCCACAGTCACCGTGTAGGTGTCTTCCTGGCTCGGGAGGTTGAGCAGTTCGATGGTGCCAGGCACAGGCATCGTCGCTGCAACCGACACACCGCTCGAGGTCTCGACCGAGTAGAGGCGGTTCATGGACGATGGTGTGGTCGAGACGATCTCGTAGGACTTGCGCGTGGGGATCACACGCATCGGGATCTTTTCTGTCCAGCAGTTCGAGCCTTGGAAAAACTCGTTCATGACCGAGAAGAGCTCGAGCTGGATTATGCCATCGAGGGCACCCGGCAGCCTGATCCTTAGTTGGTCCATGAGGCGGTTGAAGTCTGCGTTTGCCATTTAGACCTCACGCCGAAACGGTCTGGAGCTGCGCGATGAACTTCGCCATGAAGCTCGCTGCGCGGGCATCTTGGGTGTTCTCGTCGTCGCGAAGCTGGGCTTGGCCGACCATGAAATACAGGAACGCCATCCGATACTGGGGATCGACGTCGACGGCGGCGGCGAGGTTACTCGTGGAGTAACTCGGCAGCGTCGAGCGGAACCGGGCAAGCATCAGATCGGGGCGAAGGCGGCGCACTTCGAGGAACGCGAAGTTGAGCGCATCCACGAGGTCAGCCGTGGGATAGCGGTAAGGCTCCGCCTCATCCAGGAGGAGGCGTCGGGCCGAGACGACGTAATCGTTGACGGTATCCAGCGCCATGGGAGCTCCGCGAGAAAGAAGAGGCTCCCCCCGGCTAACCGATAACCGGGAGGAGCTTCAGGCTTACGCCTTAGTGATGATCGCCTGAGCGAGTGCCGTACCGTCGACGACCTTGTAGCCGTACACCTGGAGGCCACGGAGGATGTTCGAGAACGAACGCTCGGAGCGGATCGTCTCAACCTTCGTGAACTGCGAGGCGAACGTGAGGCCGTGAGCGTGACCCGCGTACATGGCGTATTCGCCAGCAGCGAGACCACCAGCCACGCCAGCCGGGAGCAGGTTGGAGGTATAGATCGTGAAACGATCAACCTGGCCAATCTTGCCGTTGCGCAGCGGGGTGACCGCGTCGCCCGTCAGGTAAGCCTGGCGGAGTTCCGAACGCTTGATGAGGTTCGCAGCCCACACCGGCATGACGAGCCAGCGGCCCGCTTCCGGGATGTTCTGCTCATCGAGGGCCTGGCCGAGGCGCAGGACCGCGTCGAGAACTTCCACAGCGCCACCAGACGTGCCGCTTGCCGAGAGAGCGAGCGGAGTGGTCGTGACACCGAGGTTGATCGCGCCGGAGATCTTACCGGCAGTCGCACCACGGTTGAAGCTGTTCGCCTGACCGAGAACGCCTTTGAGGACGTCCGTGTCGACCGTGATCTTGAACTGCTGCGAGGCGTCGTCAGCCCACATCGACATGATGTTGAGGTCCGACTGGATCTCCATCACGTCGTCCAGCGCGAGGGCGAAGTACTTGCCCTTGTCGATGGCGAGTTCGAGGACGTTGCCCGTCGGGCGCTCGATGACGAGATCGCCGTCGAGGACGTAGTCCTTGATCGTGACCGTCGGCTTCGTGCGGATCTTGACCTTGTCGCCCTGGTTGCGGATCTCACCTTCGTAGTCGGTGTTCGAGATCGCGCTCAGAACGGTGTTGGCGTAGAACTTTTCGACGAGCTTGCCCGACCAGATTTCAGGAACGAAACCAGTCGAATAGAAAGCGCCGGAGCTGGTCGTACCAGCGGGCCAGATCGGGGGAGTGGTGCCTGCACCACCAGAAGTAATAGCCATGGAATTGGCTCCTCAGAGAAGGTTACCTGATGCGCCCTTCCCGTTCAGCGGAGAAGATTTGAGCCTCTAGCCGGTCTCTCTCCGCCTCCCGTCCCTTGAACTTCCCTGCGGTAGCATCCGCATAGAACTTCGCGATTTGGGCGCGCGTGAAGATGGGCTTCTCAGCGGGAGCGGTCGTCGCTGCCGCAGACTTGGCTCTGCCAGGTGCCGCAAGTTTATCGAGAGACATCTTGGCGGGAGGTTCGCTCCGGCCCGTCTCCCCACCTGCGGGGGCCAAGGCAGCCTCTTCAGCGAGGAAGCCTGTAAAGAACGCTGCTACTCGAGGGGCGTCGTTCCGCTCATAAGCAGCCTTCAATAGTTCATGTCTAATAGCACCAGAATAAGTGTCTGGCAACTGTAACCATTGCAGAAACCCTTCCTCGCGGTTGATGTCCCGCCAATTCGGGATTTTACCGTCGAGTTGGTCCAGCATCTGCTGCCGCGCATCCTGCGCAATCTTGCCGCCGACGCCTTCCAACTGCCCCTCTAGTTGGGCAATCTTGGCCTCATACTTCTTGATGATCGGCAGCAGCTCTTCCTTGGCCTTCTTACCGACGACCTTCAGAAACTCTGGACCGTAATCATTCTCTTCTTCGGGTGTAATCAGGCGCTCAATGGCGGCTTCAGCCTCATCCGAAGCCGGAGCCTTGGACGTTGCCTGCATCGTGGAAATGACATTCTGAAGGCTGGCGACCTGCTCCGACAGCGCGCGAAGCTGCTCGCTGGCGCGGTCGTAGCGCCCCTTCATGGACTTGTATCGGTGTTCCCAGGACTGGTCGTCTTCCGACTTGGCTTCCGGGGTACTTTCAAAAGTAACACCGCTTTCGGCCTCTTCCTTTCGGCCTTCGGTGTTCTCTTCCGTGGTCCCAGTGGCGGCTTCTTCCTGCTTCGTTTCCTGGTCCCCATCCGTGTTACCTGCTTCAGCAGCTTCCTGCTGGTAGTACTGATCCGCCTTCATGCCAGCGGCCTTTACGGCAGCCGGGATCTTCACATTGTCATCAACCTGCTGGGTGACGCTCATAAGTTACTTCTTTCGCTCGATCTGGTCGGCAGTCTTCAGGCAGTCGCGCAGCACCTTTTGGAGCGCGACCATGGACTGGGCGCGGCCTTGGTTCTGGGCAAGTGCCTCGATTGGCGACGAGATACAGTTGGAAATTTGGATGTTGGTATAGGCTTCGAGCGCTCCCAAGAACTCATTCCAGTTCTCAGGAGCGCTCCTCGCGAGCTTTGCACTTGCGATGATTAGTTCGCGGTCGTTCATCGACCACCGAACATCCGCATCAGCCCCATCTGGGCAACGCCCGAGGCATCAGCGGGGGTCTTCTTGGCGTAGTTGTTGACGGAGCGATAGTAGGGATCGCCCTTCACAATCTGCGCCAGCGCATGGCGGCTCGGAAGAACTTCCGAGCTCACCGATTTGGCGGGCTTCTTAGCCATCTGGGCCTCCTTAGCGCGGACGCGCCGGAGAAGCAGAGCCCTTACCGGCCATCTTGCCCTTGCCACCGCCCGCTGCGAACTTGCCGCCCGAAGCGCCGGTAGCAGGGGAAGTCGTACCAGGCTGCTGGTTTGCGACTTTCTTGCCGGTCATCTTGCCCGAAGGACCACCCTTCGGAAAGTCGATGGACGGGCCTTTGCCCGACTTCTTCATAGCCATGTGTGTTACTCCTTTACCTTGGCCAAGGTGTTATCAGCAGCCACACTTTGGCTTGCCGACTTTCCCGCCTTTCGAAAATGCCGGTGCTTTCGGATATTTCGTGGCGGAAACTTTTGACTTGGGGAACAGGCGCTTCAGGTCGTTAGGCGACCCGCCAGCGTTCTGTCCCTTGCCGCGAAGCTGGCTGACCTTCGGAGCAGCAACTTCACCACCCTTAATCGCGACAGGGCGGGGAGCTTTTGTGGAGACTTTCGTAAACTTGATGGCCATCAGTTGCCCCCTGCGATGGATGTGCGCGGACCCATGTCCCGCGTGACGTTTCCACCCATTGGAGCCTGGCCACCCTGTGCCTGAGCACCGGCCTGAGCCATGGCCTGCATCTGCGTGGCCTGCATCTGCTTCTCGATGTCGTCTTCGGACGGCACGACGGGCTGGCCATCCAGTCCGATGGTGGAAGCGACCGAACGCAGCACGGCTGCGCGACCCTTCGGACCCATGAGCTGGCTGTCGATGGGGTTGGCCGTGATCTGCAGGAACTCGAGCTGGCGAGACCGCTGGGTCTCTTTCTGGACCGCGACGTTGACGCCGAGGACGCGCACGACTTCGTCGCCAGACAGCATCCCCGTCTGGTCGGTCAGCAGGATCATGTCCAGGAGCTGCCTCAGAAGCGGATCGAGGACGTCCCGGTCGATGTTCGCTGCAACGGTCTGGAGAACCTTGCTGGCGTTACCCATAAGCATCGCCAGACCGGAGGCTGTGCGCCCCGCACCACCTGCACCCGCGCCAGAGAGGTAACGCGGGATTGCCGAGATCTCATCGGCGATCTCTGAGAACTTCTGGTAGACACCAAGCAGCTCCGATGCGTTCGAGTTCGGCTGGAAGAAGTCGATTGGCTTGGCGGCGTTGTTGCCCATCGGGTCGGTCTGGATGTGCCAGCGCTTCCACGGATAGAGCTCTTCGCCGTCCTCGTCGGGAGCCAGGCGGTCATCGTTGACCACCACCTGCGGGCCGGACGAGATCGAGAGGTTGTTGACGAGCGCACGCAGCGAGGCGTTACACACGTCCTGGATGTCGTTGAGGATGTCGGGCAGGCCGTTGCCGACCACCGTGCCTGGCACCTTCTCGAACGACGTCACGAAATAGGGGTGCCGCTTGCGCGGGCTGGGGCTCAACTGAACCTTGATGACGTGGCGACCCACGAGCCACGCCTGAACGAAGTAGTCCCGCATCTCGTCGGGCACCTGCTCCTCGTCCATGCCAAACTCACGGAGCATCCGACCCTGGACGTTCCCATGGAACTCCAGCATCGAGAGCATCCCGGACTGGTTGACGTGGGGGTTCTCGCGGCTCTCGTTGACCGCCCGCTCCGTGTCGGAGGCATCCCAGTCTTCGTTCAAGCCACCACGGCCATACTCGTCGAGCACGGCGCGTATGGCGTCATGGTTGTAGCCAGGCAGATCGAGGAGATCGTTCAGGTCCGCGCGTGTGATGCGCGAACGCTCGATGACCGCTGCATCCTCGATGTCTGAGACGCCAGGCGTCCACCAGATGTCGAACGGCGAGGTGCGCGACCACATCAGGCGCGGCTTCTGCTCGATTGTCGGCTGACCCTGAACCCAGGTCACTGTCGGAACGATCTTGACGAACGGACCTTTGAGGACGGCAAACGGGAACAACGGCAGGTCGGTGAGGAACTCGGCGAGTGACTTGTAGAAGCCGCCCTCGATGAGGATCTCATCGACCTTGTTTGCCGCGTTGATCGTGCGCTCTTTGGCGCGCTTTTTGGCCGCTTCGCGCGCAGCCTCAACGAGCTGCGTCGTGCGGTCGCGAACCATGTCGAGATCGGGCTGCTGCCCGGCCTGGGATAGCGTCTGCAGCTCGGACTGGATGAGCTGCTGGACCGACTGCATCACGCTCTCCGGGATCTCCGGGTCAGGCGTCGGGTCAAGGCCCCAGGGGCGATCAGGCGCAAGATAGACATCGCGCAGGAGCGACGACGCGCCCCGGCACTTCATCGCGACGATGCGCGCGTAGACCTCAGAGCCGCCGAACTTCTTGATCTCGGCGAGCTGGGTCGGGTCGTAAATTCCGTTGAAAACGCGCAAGGCGCGCAGAAGGCGTTCCGTCCAACCGGCGTTACCGGTGTTGCGGTGCCGCTTCATCATGTCGAACTCGGCACGAATGTGCTGCGCGAGGTTCGACATCGCGGGCTCGTCACCTGCCTGAATAGCAGCGCGTTCCTCGTCAGCCGCCTTGTTCGCGGCCTCTAACTTTGCCAGAGGCACGACCCGCAGGACGCCCTGTCCAATAAGTTCAGCCATGAAACGATCCTGTTACGTTCGTCTGGCTCGACGAACCTATACTAAATACAGTATGTTTGCACCGCTTGACAACTATTCATCCCATGACGGGAGTATAAATGACTGCCCTAGCCACAGTCGAACTCAATGTAACCGAGCTGAAACTTTTACAACTGGCTCGCGAAATCGCAATGGACATCCGCCCGCTAGGCGAAATACTCAAGGTCCACGACATCAACGAAGCCCAGTGGGATGCCATCCAGGCGAACCCGCGCTTCCGCTCCTATGTCGAGAGCGAAGCAGCCGCTTGGCACGGCACGCTCAACACGCACGAGCGCGTGAAGCTGAAAGCTGCGGCCATCCTCGAGGAGTGGCTGCCCGAACTGCACATGCGGATGCACGACCGGGCAGAGAACCTCAACGCCAAGATCGAAGCGGGCAAGCTCGCCCGTGATCTGGCGGGTTTCGCCAAAGGTGGTGTTGGGGTGGAAGGCTCAGGCGAGAAATTCTCCGTGACCATCAATCTCGGTCAGGACGCCAAGCTCACCTTCGAGAAACAACTTCCCCCAGTCATTATCGACGCCGAAGAGGCTAACTGATGCCCAACATCAATTTTACAGCGCCGCCCACCTGCGCGGCGTTCATGAAATCCAATGCCTTCTTTCGTTTGATTGCAGGCCCGGTCGGCTCCGGTAAAACCACCGCCTGCCTTTTTGAGCTCTTCCGTCGGGCTTGTGAGCAGGCTCCGGGGCCTGATGGTCTGAGGCACACCCGCTTCGCCATCCTGCGCCAGACGCTGTCGCAGCTCAAAATGACGGTGCTCAAGGACATCACCACCTGGCTCGAGGGGATCGCAACCTACAAGGTCTCCGAGAACACGGTGCATATCTCCATCGGCGACGTCCGCAGCGAGTGGATCTTGATCCCGCTCGAGGACGTCGAGGACCAACGCCGACTGCTCTCCTCGCAGCTCACCGGGGCCTGGCTCTCAGAAAGCATCGAGATCGACGTGGCCCTGGTGCCCGCCATCGCAGGCCGCTGCGGTCGTTATCCCTCGAAGGCTCAGGGTGGTCCGACCTGGTTCGGCATCATCGCCGACACCAACATGCCGACCGTCGGCAGCGAGTGGTGGAAGCTGATGGATCAGGACATCCCGCCGGACTGGCAGGTGTTCATCCAGCCAGGTGGCCTCGAGCCCAATGCCGAGAACATCGAGAACCTCCCCGGCGGGCGGGAGTACTATGAGCGCCTGTCACGATCCAATGGTGAGGACTGGGTCAAGCGCTACGTCCATGCCCAGTACGGCGCTGACCCGTCGGGCTCCGCCGTGTTCCGCTCCTCGTTCAAGCAGACCTTCCACGTTGTCGACGACCTCGACCCCGTCATGGCCTACCCACTGATCGTGGGGCAGGACTTCGGGCGCAACCCCGCCTCCATCATTTGCCAGATGGACCACAAGGGCAGGCTGCTCGTGCTGGAGGAGGTTCCAGCCGACGACATCGGCCTCGAGCTCCATATCCAGCGAGCCCTCAAGCCCGCCCTCATGCAGGAACGCTATTTTGGCCGACCCGTGGTGATTGTCGGCGACCCGGCGGGTGTCCAGCGCTCGACGACGTATGAGGAGACCTCATTCGATGTCCTGAAGCGTGATGGTTTTATGTGTTACCCCGCGCCGACCAACAAGATCGACGCACGCCTCAGAGCGGTGGAGAGCTTCCTGCTGGCCCAGCGCGACGGGGGACCGGCGATCTTGTTCGACCGGCAGCGCTGCCCGCAGACGATCATGGCTATGAACGGGGGTTACCGTTTCGCCAAGACCCGCGCTGGCCAGCTCCGCCCCCTGCCGGACAAGAACGAATACTCCCACATCATGGACGCCCTGCAGTATGCGGCGACCGCAGCGCACGGGGGTATGTCGGGTATGATCGCAGCGCGCCTCCAGGGGCCGCGTCGGCGCGAGCGCAAGCAAATCGGATCTTCTGCCTGGACCTAGTGCGGTTTCTCGTTGGCCGTATCGGCGTCCTCGATCAGCTCCTGACGCAGGAGTATCAGGCAAGCCATGTCTTTCTGGAATAGCTCGAAGAGCTCGTCATCGTGCTGGACGTTGTCGAGCGCATTGGAGAGGGACACGATCATGCGCTCGAGCGCCTCGATCAAGTCCCACTCAGTTACTCCGATAGTAATTGTCTCGACGCTCAAATCTGCCGCCTGGTCAACACTACATTCGCGTTGATCCAGTCTAGGACATCCTGCTTACGATAGAAAATACTTTTACCCAGCTTTACATAATCTGGGCCTTTGTTCTCGGCCCGCCAGCTCGCGAGGGTCTGGGTCTTTACGTCCAAAATCTCGGCGAGGTCCGCCTCGGCAAAAATCTCCAACACGCTGCGCATCGTCGCAGCGTGAGCCGTCTCCTGGTCGTGCATTGCCGCCCCACATTACGATCTTGTGATGCGGAAATTGCACCGCTTCCGGTAACCGTCAATCGGGAGTTTGTATTACAATCTTTGGCTCACCGTCAGCGCTGGACCGCTTCAGGTCGTAAGTTTGTATAACGTTGCAGGTTCTTCCAACTTTTGTGACCGCTGACCGCAGCCACCTGCGGTATATCATAACCATACTCAAACATCCTCGAAACCCCATCGTGACGCAAATCGTGGAAGGTCAGGTCGGGGATCTTGCAGGCGCGTGTGGCCTGTATCCACCCGTTCACAATGGTGGGAGAGGCATACGGAAAAATCCGCCCAGTCCTGCGCCGTGCGCTTATCTGTCGCAGCATAAGCTCGACAGTATCGTATGACTTATTCGCGATGGTGACATGACCTTTGAGAAGTGCCACCAACTGGTCTCGGCCACCGGGCTGCGTCGGATCTTTGCGCCCCCGCACCCAGATTGTGCGCTTCTCCTCGTCGAAGTCCTCCCACACCAGGCGCAGGATCTCCCCCTGCCGCATCGCCGTGCAGATGGCGAACAACATGATGTCCGTCATGGGCAGCGTGGAACGGGGACGGGTATCAAAGTGGTCCATCAACCGGACGAGCTCCTCGTCCGTCGGACGCCGGTTCCTCTCCGCCGAGTTAGCCAGCCGTCCGGCGTGGATCATGGCGCTCCAGAGCATGTCCATCCGAGCCATGGCCTCGGCGACTGCCTCATCCGCGTCGAGGTGCGCGCCCCCATACCGCAGTGCGGTACGCAGGTACGAGAATGTCTGCATGTTGGTGACCGGCCCCGCGCCCTCCCGTTCGCGCTTGGCGAAGAACTCAGACACCCGCGATTTGGTGAGCTCGTCGACCCGCAGGTACCCCAACCTGTCCCGTAACATGTACAGGTTCCACTCCTTGGTGGTCCCGACCCGGTGCGTGAGGCTCTGCTCATACGCCTCGATGACCGCACCCAGCGTGGTACGCAGACCGGCAGGTGTCGCCTTAGCCCGGTCCAGATCGGCCTCGATGCCTCTGGCCCATCGCACCGCATCAGCCTTGGACCCAAACACCTTCGAAAGAGTGGGCTGCCCGTCGCGGCGCACCTGCACGCGCCACTTGTCCCGGTGCCGGAAAATCGACGCCATCGGTTACTCCTGGGTGTCACTGCACACACGATTTGGTGGCGTGTGCACTATGTGTGCACCCAAGCTGCCCCGAGGCGGTTCTGGGGTCAACCCAAAGGTATGTAACTCTAGCACCCGGTGCTAGGTATCTTATTGGTTACAAAGGGAAATTTGTGCGTTATCCGGCACTTGTCGAAAGTGGCGGCACGAAGGTGAGCCCCATGTCCCATCGGACCATTTCTCGTTTCGTTTATTGCGTTTAGCGCCGAGCGTGTGCGCTTGGTGTGTAATGGTGTGATGGTGGAATAGGCCCGCCAGCGTTTTCGCTTAGTATCACAAAGGTTACAAAATGGCTTTTTGGTCCTGGATATTTCTAAGGTACCCAACAAAAGCCGGGGGTACCCCACCCCACCCCGGTCCATCTGGGGGTGGGGGGTCCGGTTACTGCGGAAGTAATGCGGCGGACCTAGGGTGTAACAGCATAAAACATCGACGGTCGGACGATGATCTGCTCAAGGCTCGAGCGATCCGACCCCTCGCACGGTGGCGACGGTCGTATCGGACGGTTTAGGGGTGACGCCCTGAAACGGTAGCGGCGGACCTAGGACTGAAACGGGGCAGGCGGACCACCTGTCAACCGTGCGACGGCAAAGCGACCCATTGCAGGAAATGGCTTTGGGGAAGCGCGCCGCTAGGGTTCCACCATTACACCATGCCACGGGTGTAATGCTGCAACCTTATCAGGATGACGATCATGTCCAATGCAGCCTTCAAACGCCGCAATGCTGAATTGCGCGCGCTTCAAGCCTCTAAGACTGATACTTTTGAAGTAACCCACACTCGCAATGTTTCCACGTCGACGGTGACCACGCGCCGCAATGGTGTGACCAAGACTGGCCGCAAGCTCTATGCGTCGACGTGCCATCGCCGCGTTGCGACCGTCACATCGTCTTATGTTGTGATGGAGCCTAAGACCGGCATGGGCGAAAACCCGAATTACAACTGGACGGGTCCGCGCCTTGGGATGATGTGACCCGCAGGCATGGCCCCCTTTCTCTCCCCTTTCTATATCTAATTCTAATTCTAATTCTAAAAACAATATAACCCCCCACGCGCGCGCGCGACCGGGTAGGGTGTAATTCTAGCTATACCACCATCACACCCTCTATAGGTTCATTCGAAAAATACATTTAGAATTAGAATTAGCGCCCCGCGCCTTTTGTTACTTTGAAGTAACTCGCAACCCCGCGACAACCTAGCAACCTGCGCCCTGCATCCTGCGGGCCTCATTACTATGGGAGTAATCCACCATGACCATCCGCAACGACAACCGCCTGAACGACTATCTCTCTGATGCTCGCTCGTATGGCCGCGACGCGGCAACCGGCGGCGACGCATGGCCTAAGATGATCGTCCGCACCGTGTCTGCCGCCGCTGATAGCGTCATCACCAAGGACGATGCCGAGATGATCGTATCCGCCTTCATCGAGGCGCAGGGCAAGAAGGCCGTGCACGAACGCACGACCGCCAGCCTCAAAAAGACCAAGAGCGAGATTGCCAAGACAATCGAGTTCGGCGCGCTCACGACCGTCGATGCCGTCGAGGTCATCGGTCGTGCGGTTACTATCTATGGTAACATGCAGGTCGAGCGTAAGAGTGCCGTCAATGCCTATCTGCAGGTCGTGCGTAATCAGCTCAAGGCTCCCGACTATGCCTTGACCGACGACGAGATCGAGCAGGCAATGGCCAAGGACGATGCCAAGCCGCGCACCATCGAGCAGCAGCTCAAGGCTGCACTCAAGGCGGTCGAGGCTGCTATCAAGCTGAACGACGAGAGCGACAACCCCATCGCGCTCGAGGGTGCGACCGCCGCCAAGGCTGCACTCGAGGCTCAGATTGCAAACCTCGAGCACGCCGCTCAGGTCGCCGAGGCCCGCGCCCGCCTCGCCGCCCTTGGGGTCGCTGCGTAACTCTCAAAGTAACGGGGAGCCATTGGCTCCCCGCCTATCACACCATAACACCCAAGGACATCGCTATGCGCCGCATCCCTCATGCTTTGATGTTTATAGGCTGGCCCAAAAGCTACGGCATGGTGATCTACTCACCTGCCCATGACCATGCGCCCGGCGACGACGTACCTGTCACCGCATCGTGGTTGATTATCTTCTAACACCATCACACCATCGCGCGCACTCACGCGCCCCACCCATTACTTCAGGAGTTACCATGAACCCGTTCTGCTACGGTCTGATGATGCACGCCTATTTTCTGGGATTGCCGGGCCTCTGGGATGACGATTGCTACATCGTCTATTCGGGCTGCTACGACGGCATTGGCGAAGATGCCGTGACGATCCCGCACAATTTCTCCGTTCGCATCTTTTACTAAGAGAGTAACCCGCCATGTTCAACTACGTTTGTTTCTATCGCGGCAAGCAGATTGTCGTGCAGGCTCTCCGTTCCTTCGACGCGCAAGAGAAAGCCGCAAAGATCTTCAAGGCGCGCAAAAGCTACGAAGTAACCGTCGTGCTCGCCGACCGGCAGGTCGACCCCGCTTCGCTGTAACTTGGAGAGTAACACCATGCGCCACGTTATGACGCTCTACGTCGATCAATGGGGCAACAAGTTCTATGCCCGCACGGTCAAGGAATTGCGCGAGCAGGTGCCGGGTCGATGCAGCAAAATGTATATCGACCGCAAAGACGGTAGCACCCTGCACATCGGATATGTGATCGGCCCGCATTGGCTCACCATGTATCAGCGCGTCGAGCGCGCCGCATAACACCATCACACCATTACCACGGAGAGTAACATGACCACCGCAGAGTTCGTGCCACAAGTATGGATCAACGACTACGCAGTCGAGTGTGACGCGCAAGGCCCGCGCACATGGAACATCGGCGACCTAACCGACGCCGAGATGCAGAAGCTCGACGAGGACAGCTACGCACGCGACGAGCTGCGCTTCCATCCCAACGCACCTGCATGGGTGAAGGATTGGACAGGACCATTCGAAGTCTACGTTTACAACAACGATTAACTACAGGAGTAACTCACCATGCCCCGCCGCAATACCCGCTACGACGTCAAGAGCATCGCCGCACGCTACTTCGAAGAACAGTGCCAGCGCTTGGGCGAGCTCACATTCCCCGCACCCATGCCGGTCTTTATCCCCGTGCCTGTTACTCCGAAACGTAACCGGAGAAAGCGCCATGCGTGAGGGATTTATCGTTCTCGCTTTCTTTCTCTATCTCGCTTTCGAGTATGTGCGATGACAGTTACTGGCGAAGTAATCAAAACATTCTTCGATACCGCATCGGGTATCCTCATCAACGTGCGGGCCATCGACACTGGATGGTCCATATCTGCAATCGACACCCGCACGGATCGCACCATCAAAACAATACACTTTGGTTCTCGTGAGCGTGCCGAGCGTTACGCTCGAGAGTTATCCAACCGCATCGGGGCCAGGCAGGTTCTCGCGCACTCATCCGCGATCAAGGCCGACCCCGCACCCAACCCGCTCACCATCCGTTACACTCAGGAGTAACTTTCATGCGTAAAGAGACACTCAAGGTTTGCAGCGCGTTTATCGAGCGCCGACCAGCAAGAGCTGCACGCAGTCACACCGACGGCATCGGTCTCTACCTTCACGGCCATTGCATCGCGTGGTGGGATCACGACGCGACCTATCGCGGCAAGCGTGTGCTGCACATCAATTTCTGCGGCTACGGATCACCGACGACGAAGGATCGCATCAACGGGATTTTCCGTTTGCTCAATATGCGATGCCCGTTCTTCACGCACAAATACCAGCTTTACTTCGGCAGTATCCTGCGCCCCGTTGACGTGTACGAGACACTCACTCTCGACATCGACCTGATGATCGAGCTGTCCAACGACAACACACCATTCAACCATCAAACCATCGCAGCATAACTTTGGAGAGTAACTATGCCCGACCCATTCATCTCATTCATTCGTGAGCCAGTGCGCGACGACGAGCTAGACTACGTTGAAGATCATGGCGAGCGTCTTAGCCTTCGCGTGCAGGGCGACGAGTTACTACTCGAAGTAGAGAACGACGGCACCGACGACAACGGCAACGACATCACACGCGATGCGTGGTTCCGCTTCAATGCAGAGGAGATCAGAACCCTGCGTAAGTTTCTCAAGCGTCACTATGGAGAGTAACGATGGACGCTGAACTCAAGCCGCACATCACCAACTACATCATCCTCGTCGAACGCCTGGCGCAGATGCCCAACGTCGGCGAGGTGCTGCAGAGCACATGGTGCCCGCCCAGCTACGACGATCTCTACCAGTGGTGGAAGATGTTCGTCGACGATGCACGCAAGATTACTGGCAAGAGTTACCCGCAATGATCGACACATGCAGCTCATGCGGCATCGCAACTCCATGCGACTGCGATATGCCCATCACACCATTACAACGTCGCATAGATAAACTTCTCAATGCTCTCATCGACGCACAATGGGAAGGCGACGAGATCAAGGAAGCAATGATCCAGGAAGAGCTCACCATGCTGCTCAACAAGCAGGAAGCTGGCGAGATGTTCGACCCACCATTCTAACTAGGATAGTTACCATGAAAGTCCCGCAAGAAGGCATCATCCTGCTCGACGAGATCGACGCACCATTTCAATCCAGCGTCCCCGGCAAGCGATACTACTTCGTGCAGGGCACCATCACTTACGAAGAAGAAGTGTTGGTGCTCGCCTCAAGCGAAGAGGAAGCCCGACACATAGGCGGGTGCGAACTCTCCGGCCTGCAATCATACACCACCGACGTCCACGTCACCAAAGTCTACGTCCCCAACTCTTAGGAGTAACCATGCAACAGTTTGACCAACGACAACAAGCGTTCTTCCTCTACCACAACATGCTGTCGGCGCTCTTCCCCGCAGCACTTGCTGACAAGCCTGTCGCTGACCTCTTGCGCGACCGCATCGGCAACGACATGCCGCATCAACTCGGCCTGATGCTCAAAGACGTCCTCGACCACATCAAGGAGTTCCAAGATGACTTTAGCCGCGAAGGTTAAGCACCCTGACGCCGTGTTCGGCAAGGACAACGCCACCAACGACACGCTGCTCGAGCTCGTCGAGCGCCTGCAGCACGCCGACGTTAGCGCACTCACGCCGTCCCAACAGTCCACCCTTTCTCGCGCTGTCTCTGCCGCCGCCCGCCGCCTGGTCGAGGACCATGCCCGGCTCGTCGAGGAGCGCGAAGCCGTAACTCTCGAGCGTAACGAGCTCGCCATCAAGCGCATCGAGATCGAAGCGCGCGAAGCGTCGATCACCGCTCGTGAGACCCTGCTCGGGCTGCACCCCGCACCCAAGCGCAATCGCCTTCACTTTTGGAAGTAACCCACAGGAGACCAAATGAAGATCATCCTCACCATGCTCGCGCTGTTGACGGCGACCGCCGCCTACGCCGCGTGCCGCACAAAGACCTACTACGCCAACGGCAAAGTCATCACATGCTCCATCTGCTGTGATCGCCACGGCAACTGCACGGAGATCTGCGATGACTGAGACGACCGAGCTCACTGACGACATGACCAACAGCGCGCAGCTCGCGGTCGATATATGCAATGGCCTGCCCGAGTACGCTCGCCTACAAGATGCAGATCCTGGCCTCACCGCCATGCTGCTGTGCGGTTTCCTCGCCAGCAAGATCATCGGCGAGGGCGAAGGTTACATGACGAAGCAGGAGTTCTTCCATCAAATCGAGATGGCGCTACTTGCAATCGGTGATGGTACCGATCACCCAACGTCACAGTAATTGGACTAGCCAAGCGATTTACTATACAGAGTAATTCGTTATGAGCATCGGTTCAAAGATCAAGCAGATGCGCCGAATACATGGCTGGTCTCAGACCGAGCTGGCCAAGCGCGCCTACATCAACCATGCCACGCTCCAACGCATCGAAGTCGGCAAGCAACCAGCAGGACCAAAAGTTCTGCGAGCCATCGCTGCCGCCTTCGACATGAGCATCGACGACCTAGCGACCAAGTCGCCAGAACAAGCGCCGGGCTCATTCCAAGAGAAAATGCAGCGTCTCATCGACCTGTCACTCATGGGAGACGATACTCCTGAAGTAACGCCTCCCGACCGGGTGCCTGGCCCCTGGGAACACCGAACTAAAGAACTACGCATACAACTGCAGACGGCCATCGACATCATCAAGGATCTTCTGATCCACGCCGATGAGCCAACACGACAGCGGGCTCAAGAGTTTCTCCGCAAAGTGCGGAGCTGAGACCCCCCGGTTACTTTCAATCGTAACCGTTACACCCAACCGCCATTCCTTCAGAGGTTATCATGCACCACACTGAGTTTCTCACGCAGACTGCGCGCATCTTGCACGAACGTGGCCAAGAGTATGGCCCTGTCGAGCCGTGCTTCGAGCGCATCGCCAACCTGGCGAGCATCCTTCTCAACCGCAACGTGACGCCGTTCGAGGTGTGCATCATGCACATCAGCACGAAGCTGGCGCGCTCTGTCGAGAGCCCCACCAAGGACGACACCTGGATCGACCTCATCAATTACGCCGCCTTCGCCGGACAGTTCAGTCACTCCCGGAGTAACGGCAACGACAAGGTGAACCTGGCTGCACTCGAAGCAGACATCAACGCTGCCGAGATCGCCCGCAAGTTCGCCCCCAGGGGTCGACCAGTCATCAACGAAGTCCCGACGGAGCCAGTAGCCGATGCGGTATGAAGTCCAGCTCGATCCGCTCGAGCCTATCTATCACACCATCACAGCAGCCAACCTCGTGCTGCGTGACCTGAACGTGGACGACCTCGTGTCGCCTCGTTCTCACGGGGCGTTACGCGCCGCGTACCAGAACCTCCCCGACACTGGTGAGATGTTCGAGCTCAAGAACCTGATGGCTTCGCTCGCCACAGCACAGCTCGCCACCCTCAACCAAAGCGTGGAGACACGCGCCTCGGTTACTTCCCGCAGTATCGAGATCATCGAAGAAGCAAGGAGGCTTTGTGAGTAACGTCACACCCCAAAATGGGCCACCCCGCCTATTCCGTTACGTTGACCCTTCAGTATTGCCAAGTTACAATACGGTATCAATACTGATAAAGGAGAAGAACCTTCTTCTCATCAACAAGGAGCTGTTCCCCACGCTCCCCAAATACGAGCAGCAGCGCGTATGGAATACAGGGGATGCCGTGATCGAAGTCGCCACCAACGATTTCGATTACTTCCCAGCGTAACCCCACCCACCACCATAGGACACCACCGCCATGAATTTCGACAATCTCACCGCTATTGCACCCGGCCTTCTCGACAGCGGCGTATCCATCGAGCTGCAGTCCTCGCCGGGCTTGGGCAAATCCGAGTGGGTCGACCAGATCCGCGCACTCATGTCCAAGCGCGACGGCCACGAGTGGGGCTTCCAAACCCTGTTCCTCGCCACCCAAACCCCGTCTGATCTTCTGGGCTATATGATCCCAGAGAAGCGCATGTTCGGCGACGCGCCTGTTCCTGTCTCCACCTACACTCTGCCGCCGTGGATGCTGACCCGCAGCGGTCGTCCTGCATCCGAGTACAAGCGCGGCATCCTGTTCCTCGACGAGTTCGGCCAGGGCGAGGCTGACGTCAAGCGCGCCTCTGCCGAGCTCCTGCTCAACCGCCGCCTTGGCCCGTGGCAGTTGCCCGACGGCTGGTCCGTCATCGCTGCGTCCAACCGCAGCCAGGATCGCTCCGGTGTCACCAAGTCCTTCGACTTCGTCATCAACCGCCGCGTGCAGATCGAGATTACTCCCGACGTAACCTCGTGGGAAAACTGGGCCAACAAGAACGGCATCGAGCCGCTCATCGTCGCCTTCGCTGCGTCCAACCCGCACGTTGTGTTCGAGGGCAAGGTTCCCGACAAGCAGGGTCCGTTCTGCACCCCGCGTTCGCTCGTCATGCTGTCGCGCATCCTGCGTTCGATCACGCCGCAGGGTGACCTGCCCACCGACGGCAACACCATCGAGCTGTCGTCCGGCATGATCGGCGAGGCTGCCGCGCAGCAGCTTATCGCTCACATCCGCCTGGGCCACGAGCTGCCCAAGTTTGCCGAGATCATCGCCGATCCCGACAACACCAAGATCCCGGTCAAGCCCGACGCGCGTATGCTCGCCATCTACGAGCTGTCTGCCCGCGTCGATGCCAAGACGGCCAAGCCGGTCCTGCAGTACGTCGACCGCTTCCCCAAGGAGTTCGCTGCCACGTTCGCCAAGTCCGTGTGCCAGCGCATCCCCGCCATCGTCATGACCGACGCCTTCAGCCAGTGGGCCACGCGCAATGCGACGTTGGTCAACATGCTGCACGCAGCTTAATCGCGGGCCGACGCTAATAACCCCACTCGCGATTGAGACGGCCCGCCTCACCTCCCCCCACATCGTGGGGCGGGCCACCCCATTACACCACAACACCATTACATCGTAACTATTAGGAGTAACGGCTATGCGTCCCATAGCAGAGCAAGAGTTCAGCAGCATCCTGCCTGCAACCTACTTGGACCTGAGCAACGATCTGCGGGCCATCACGCTCGAGATCCTCAACAACACCATTCACTACACGCGCAGTTCAGAGTTCATGAGCAACAACGGCATGGTCGTGTTTGCCAAGCGCATCGCCAAGGATCTGGGTCGTCCGTACATTCCACGCAGTGACTGGTGGATCGAGATCCCGCTCAAGAAATATCTCGACCCGGTCCATGCACCGCTGCGTCTGGTCGCCGTCAAGACCAGTCTCGGTGCTCAAAGATTGCCTGACGTCCCGCACATTGGTGTCAGAGAGAACACTCTTTACGCCACCTACCGCTGCTACACCGACGAAGGTCGTCAGCTTTTGCAGCAATGGTTTGTGCGAACACAAGAAGATCCAGACATGCGCAAAGCGCTCAAGTTACCACCGAAGTAACATGGGGAAAGATTACTGGGGACCGCCCACCTTCGTGAACGGGCGACGCATCTTCAACATCAACAACCTGGCAGACATCGCCGAAATAGGACAACCAGCCATGCAGAAGACTGTCACCATCGAGCTCAAGGTTCGCTACAAAGACCCCGAGAAGTTCGCCATCGTGCGCAAGGCTGCCGCCCGCTCTGCTCAGGGTTTGCTTGCCGCCGCATCGCTCATCTCTGACGAGCACAAGCCCATGATCGCCGTGTCTGCCTTCGACCCGCTCGACGGCAACGAGGGCATCGACATCTATTCCGAAGTTACTGACGAGGAGTAACCACCATGACTGCCATCGCCAAGTACGAGACCGAGAACAAGCGCACCAATTTCACACCGTGCGCTCTCACATCCCAACAGCTCCGCCTCTGGACGGAGACCCGCGCTGCCTTCCTGTGGAACTGCCCGGCGTTCTCCCATGTCCTCTACACCATGATGAACCCTGCAGGGTCAGAGCACATCGCCATCTTCACCAAGGACGTGCCCATCGCTGCAACCGACGGCTGCGCCCTGCTGCTCAACCCCGATACCTTCTTCAAGTACTCGCTTGCCGAGCGCATCTTCATCGTCGCTCACGAGGTGATGCACGGCATCTGGGATCACTGCGGTCAGATGCACGTCTTCCAGAAGCGCGGCGAGATCCGCTACGCCGACGGCACCAAGCTCCCCTACCAAGCCAAGACCATGAACGTGGCGACCGACCTGGTCATCAACGACACGCTCATCAAGTCCGACGTCGGCACGTTCAACAAGGACTGGCTGCACGACACCAAGCTCGCGACCGGCGACGACAGCGCCATCGACGCCTATCGCAAGGTCTACAACGACGAGCAGGGTGGCGGTGGCGGTGGCCAGGGCCAGTCCTTCGACGAGCATCTCGCTCCCGGTAACTCTCAGGGTAACGACCCCGACAAGGCTGTGTCCGCTCGCAACGACATCGAGTGGAAGCAGTCGGTCGCTGCCGGTGCTGCCGCTGCCAAGGCTCAGGGCAAGCTCCCCGCTGCGCTCGAGAAGTTCTTGGGTGACATCCTCGAGCCCGAGGTTCCCTGGACCGACAAGATCGAAGCCTTCTTCGCCCGCAAGGTCGGTGCTGGTGGCTACGACTGGCGTCGTCCTGATCGCCGCATGATTACCCGCGACGATCCGGTCTATGCGCCCGGTCGCTCCGGTCACGCCGCTGGTACCGTCGTCGTCGGCATCGACACATCAGGCTCCATCGCTGCCGACCCCAGCATCATCGACCGCTTCTTCGCCGAGCTCTCCGGCATCCTCGATGACGTTCGACCCAAGCGCCTCATCGTCGTCTGGTGCGACGCAAAGGTTCATCGCGTCGACGAGGTCGAGGACGCATCCGACTTGGTATCGCTTCGCATGAAGCCGGTACCTGGCTGGGGTGGCACATCCTTCGTGCCGGTGTTCGATCATCTCGCCGAGCATCACATCGTTCCCGACGCTCTGGTCTACCTGACCGACGGTGACGGCAGCTTCCCATCCGCAGCGCCCGCCTATCCGGTGCTGTGGGGTGACATCTCGCGTAACTCTTCGAAGTACCCCTTCGGCGACGTTGTCGAGTGTCCCATCAAGAAATCCTGACGGGGGCCATGCTCCTACCCACGACCGCAAGTGGGGTCGGGTGAGCGTGACAGCGTGCGGGTTCTTCATCATCCCAGCACGGCCTGAAGGCGCGACAAGGCAGGGTTCGGTGTCCCCCGTCAGGGAGAGGCATTTTCACCGTGAAACCCTGCAATCCCCACACCTCTTTCACTTGTAACTTTCTGGAGTAACCATGCCCGCTCTTCCCGCCGCCGCCCGTGACTTGGCGTTCGATAGTCACAACGTTCTTCTCGCCCGCATGACCCGCTTGTTCGAGCTCGAGTTCAATCCTCAAGATGTCTACAACGCCATCGTGTCCGAGGAAGATCGGGACATCATGGCCAAGGCCAAAGCTCTTGGTATGACAACGAGCAGCTACCACAGCTACGTCACGTTCGAGTTCAACGATAACCAAGTCCAATTTGATCTGCGCTCGTGTGGCCCGCTGCCCAAGTACGCCTTTACCAGCCGCTACCACCTTAATCCGTGGGAGTTCGCCGAGCCTGTGAAGCAGTGGGCTGACAATCTCGACAGCGTGCACACCAAGTTCGAGACCGGTCGGCAGGTGCTGGGGCTGCTGTTCGACGTCTGCATCTCGCCCAAGCAAGTGCGCTACGCGCTTCCCGGTATCGTGACGCTCTTGGGCATGGGCCAGCATCCGCTGGCAAGCAAGCTCTCGGCATCCGCGCCCGTGCGCAACATGCCGACGTTTCCTGCTGGCGCACGCCAGGCCATCGCTGACTACAACGCGCTCATCGCGCAGGCATCACTGCTCCCGGATCGCCCGCACTACTCGACGTCGAACGTCCAGTTCGAGTTCAAGCGCTACATCAAGAAACCGTGGGAATAAAAAAAGGGCGGCGAGGCCCACCAAAACCTCGCCGCCCATTAACTCCCACCCAGGAGTGCCACCGCCGTGGCTGTGCAGATACATAGATCTTGTGGTCGCGAGTGTCAACACCGCTACTATTAGAGTAACCGACCGGAGACATTATGAAGACGATCTTTCTGGATTTCGAAACCTATTACGACACGCAGTACAGTTTGCGCCGCATGACGCCGGTCGAGTACATCCTTGATCCCCGGTTCGAGTGCATCGGTGCGGCCATCGCACTCGAGGATGATCCGCCGTTCTGGCTCGATGGAGTTCAGTTCGCTCAGTGGGTCGAGGACAACTACGAGCTGCTCATTTCGAGCAAGGTCGTGTCGCACAACGCGCTGTTCGATATGTGCATCCTCGCCTGGCAGTTCGCTGCGGTTCCCCGCCTGATGGTCGACACGCTCGGCATGGCGCGTGCGAAGTGTGCCTATGACACCACCTCACTCTCGCTGTCCTCACTAGCCAATCATTTCGGTATCGGTGTGAAGGGCGACGCCATCCTCAAGGTTCAGGGGATGAACGCTGTCGCCATCAAGCAGGCCGGGCTCTACGAGCAGCTCGCATCCTACGCGCTCAACGACGTCGAGCTCTGTCGCGCGATCTATAAGAAACTCATGCCGTTCCCGGTGACAGAGTTTGTCATCCAAGACATGGTTCTGCGCTGTGCGGTGCAGCCATCGTTTTACTTGGATAGTAACCTGCTGGCCGAGCATCTCCACGAGGTGCGGCAGGCGAAGGAACAACTGCTCTTCCGTGCGGGCCTCACCTCGCGCGACGACCTGATGAGCAATGAGAAGTTCGCCCAGGCGCTCAGGGTCATGGGTGTCGAGCCGCCCATGAAAACCTCGATGGTTACTGGCAAGGTAACCTACGCCTTCTCCAAGACCGACCCTGCCTTCCTCGAGCTCGAGGAGCACGAGAACCCCGACGTGCAGGCGCTCGTCGCTGCCCGGCTTGGTCTGAAGTCCACGCTCGAGGAGAGCCGCACCGAGAAGTTCCTGTCCATCGCCAACCTGCAGTGGCCGACGGGAAGTCGCGCACTCATGCCGATCCCGCTGCGCTACTCCGGCGCTCACACGCACCGGCTTTCCGGGGACTGGGGCATAAACATGCAGAACCTGCCTCGTGGTGGGAAGCTACGAAGCGCGCTCAAAGCTCGAGAGGGGCAAGCCGTCCTCGCTGCCGACGCCGCGCAGATCGAAGCACGCATGGTCGCGTGGTTCGCTGGTGAGCAAAAGCTCGTCGACCAGTTCGCTGCGGGCGAGGACGTCTACAGCTCGTTCGCCTCTGTCGTGTTCGGTCGTCCCATCACCAAGGCCGACAAGGTCGAGCGCTTCATCGGCAAGACCGCCGTGCTGGGCCTGGGCTACGGCATGGGCTGGATCAAGTTCCAAGCCACCATCAAGATCCAGTCTAAGAACCAGCTAGGTCAGGAGATCAGCCTGGACGACGCGGAAGCCCAACGCATCGTCACGGCCTACCGCACGACCTATCCCAAGATCCCGGCCATGTGGCAGGCGCTGAACAACGCGCTCAATCACATCGCTACGAAGGATCACGAACTCAAATTGGGTCCGGTTACTTGCGGAGTAACTGCAAAAAAGCACCGGGTCGATCTGCCGTCGGGCCTCTCGCTCTTCTACCACAACCTCCGCCAGGAGGACGGCCAGTGGGTGTTCGACTTCGGGCGGGTCAAGGGCAAGAAGATCTTCGGCGGCAAGCTCTTGGAGAACATCGTCCAGGCGCTGGCCCGCATCGTGGTGATGGACGCCGCTGTCAGGCTGCGCAAGCCACTCAAGCTCCTCGACGTGCAGCTCGCGGGCCAGGTCCACGACGAGCTCATCTACTCCGTGCCGCAGGATATAGCGCACGTCGTGAAGCAGCGTGTGCTCGATGAGATGAGCACGGCACCTAATTGGGCGGTAGGGTTACCGTTGTCTGCCGAGGCCGACATCGGACCATCATACGGTGATGCGAAGTAACCTTTGGGTTACCTGACCCATAACGGGCTGAGTTACTTAATAGTTACACTTTACATGGCGAAGAACAAGGGTTAGCTTATCTCTCGTTCGAGGTTGGTTTCCTTGGGCGTTTCCTCCCTAGACTTGGTGGGGCGCAAATGCCCCACCCTTTTTACTTCCAAGGAAACCCCACCGAGATCTACCAAAACCCACCCAAGACCGAGAGTGCTATGGACTGGCTTCTGTATCTGATTGCAGCAATGGGCGGGGGGTCTCTTGGGGCCTTCGCAATGGCCATCGTCTGCAACTCCGCCCGCCAGCGTGAACTCGATGAGATCGCCGAGGCACAACACTACCTCTTTGCAGAAAACGTTAAGGGTAACGTCGATGAGCGCCAGTGAAGTCGAGGCGCTGAAGGAGCGCGTGCGGGATCTGGAAGCGACGCTGGGCCTCGCCGATCCGACCCTCATCAAATTCAATCTGAGCCCCGCACTCCGCAAGATCATGGGCCTCATGCTGGCTTTGCCGCATGTGACGCCGGAGATGATCGAGGAGCGGCTGGGCATCGCCACCACGGCGAAGGTCGCTATCCACCGGCTGCGGCACAAGCTGAAGCCGCACGGTATCGAGATCAAGTCGCGCCACTGCGTCGGCTACTGGTTCGAGCCCGATACCAAGGACAAGATTAGGGAGCTTACTTCCAACAGTAACGCTCCTGCCGAGCTCTCCGCCTGACAGTGCGGAGGGAGGCGTCGGCATGGTGCTGGCGTCTTTGGACATAGCCTCGTTAGTGGCTCTGCTCCTCCCCTGAGACTGTCTGTTCGAAGCCCTGACTTACCCCCGGTGATCCCCAGTCACCGGGGGCCTTTTGGAACCCACCCATGGCTGACGTTTTCTCTCACATCTTTACCTATATCTGCGGCATCGCATCCGGCTGCATCCTCGCCTCCTACTTCATCAAGGGGGCGTGATGGATGCTCAAGCGCACTATCGCAAATGGGATCAACGCTTTCTCGATCTGGCTCGCCTCGTCGGTTCTTGGTCGAAAGACCCATCGACGCAGGTCGGTGCGGTTATCGTGCGACCCAACAAAACCATTGTGTCGGTTGGCTATAACGGCTTTCCCCGAGCGGTTCGTGATGACAGCTCCCTTTATCAGGACCGTCCCACGAAACTCCTCCGCACCGTCCACGCCGAGGTCAACGCGATCCTGACGGCGAACCAGCCGGTCAAGGGCTGCACGCTCTACGTCTCGCCGTTGCATCCGTGCGCCAACTGCACCGGCATCATTATCCAGGCGGGCATCGCCCGTGTCGTCGCTCACATGCCGAGCACGCCGAAAGACTGGGGGGACAACTTCATCGCGGCGGCGAAGATGTTCGACGAAGCGCGCGTGCCCGTGCAGGTTATTACTGCGGAAGTAACTGATGGGTCACCCAGCATTTAACCGAGGAGCGATGATGAACACACCGAGCGTACTGAGCTCCAGCTATCTCGACGCCGAGATACAACGTCGGATGCAGCAGAGTGCAATGAACACGAGCGCGTCGATTGGTATTCGTCCTCCCTATCTCGATCTAAAGTCGATGATCCTGATGCGACTGCATCTCTTTGAAACAAAAGAGTACCCCTTCGAATTTCTCGAAGCTCATCGCTCCGGCGAGACGGTCCATGTCTTCGTCGTGGTCAACGGTGAGCCTCTAACACTATCGGACGAACACACCCTCTTCCCGTCCGACAGCCTAATCACCAAGCTCAACCTTCTGAGGAAATAATTATGAAAGAAGAAATCCAAGTCGGCGACGTCGTTCGCTTGAAATCTGGCGGCCCCGCATTGACTGTTTTTGCAATTAACTTCGATACGCAGATGGCCCTTGTCGGGTACTTCCATCAGCAGACCTACCACCTCATCACCGAAGAGGAAGTGCCGCTCATTGCTTTAGAGCCTTATAAGTAAGGAGAGCGACCATGCGTACCACCCAGTACACACTCATCCACATGCCCACCACCAAACGGGGTAAGTGGTTCGTCGCCCGCCGTAGCGTCCAGGATACCTGGATCACCGTGGCCGAGTGCCACACCGAGTATGCGGCGCGGGAACTGCTGAAAGAACTCACGCAGCGACCGCCTAGATTGGAACGTGTTGCATGAGTTTCACCGTTACTACCCAGCGTAACCGACCAAAGCCTTTCTCTTGGTCCTACTCCAAACTCAAGAACTACGAGACTTGTCCCAAGCGCCACTGGCATCTCGATGTCGCCAAGGACGTGAAGGAAGAAGAGAGCGAGCACATCCAGTACGGCAACGCCCTACACAAAGCGCTTGCCGAACGGATCGAGAAGAACGCTCCGCTGCCCAAGCCATTCGAAAAGTTCGACGAGTGGTGCACGAAGGTCGTCGGTGCGGGCAACGCAAAGATCCTCGTCGAGCAGAAGCTCGCTATCAACAAGGACTTCGGTCCCTGTTCGTGGTTTGGTGACGAGGCTTGGTATCGCGGCATCGCTGACGTCATCAAGATCGTCGGGCCGGTTGCCGTGGTGCTGGACTGGAAGACTGGCAAGATCGTCGAGGACGGCTCGCAGCTCGCGCTCATGGCGCAGTGCGTGTTCGCTCACCACCCCGACGTGCAGAAGATCCGCACGGAGTTTGTGTGGCTGAAGGAAGATGCGACCACCCGCGCTGACTTCACCCGCGACGACATGCCGAAGATCTGGAACGGGTTACTTCCGCGAGTAAAAGTTCTCGAGGAAGCAGCCACCAGTGTGAACTACCCGCCCAAGCCTGGAAATCTCTGCCGCCGTTGGTGCCCTGTAACGCAGTGCCCACACAACGGTGAGTAATGTCGACGCCGGAAGGCAAAGTAAAACGCAAGGTCACCGAACTCCTCAAGAAGTACTCGGACCTTTACTACGAAATGCCCGTGCCCGGTGGGTATGGGAAGAGCGGCCTCGATTATATCGGCTGCTACAAAGGCAAGTTCTTCTCCGTCGAAACTAAAGCGCCGGGGAAGAAACCTACTGACAGACAACAACTCACCATCTCGGCGATCACCCGCGCCGGGGGTGCCGTCTTCGTCATCGACGGAGACACAACGCAACTGAAGGAATGGCTCGACCACCAATGATCCACATCTCAGCCAAGCACCGCGCTGTCGGAGTTCCTTTCAGGCCCGACATCGCAAACCTCTTCCCCGCTGCCAAGCAGGTTACTCTCAACGGTAACCCGCACATCGTGCTGCCGCACGGGCTGGAAGAGACGCGCGTCCTGCGGAACCTGGGCTACGACGTCCCAGCTCCGATCCTCACGCACTACGACTGGGCTGGCGGCACACCGTTCGACGTGCAGAAGAAGACCTGCGCGATGCTGACCACGAACCCTCGTGGTTATGTGCTGAACGGTATGGGCACCGGCAAAACCAAGAGCGCGCTGTGGGCGTTTGATTATCTGCGCAGTGTCGGCCTGGCTCAGAAGATGCTCGTTGTCGCACCGCTGTCGACGCTCAACTTCACATGGGCGAGAGAGGTCTTTAACACCCTTCCACACCTGTCTTGTGTGACTTTACACGGCTCACGCGCCAAGCGTCTCGAGCGCCTGGCCGAGGACCACGACATCTATGTCATCAACCACGACGGCCTGAAGGTCATCGCCGACCAGATCAAGAGCCGTCCTGACATCGACGTGCTGTGCCTCGACGAGCTCGCGGTCTATCGCAACGGTGGCTCTGCACGCACCAAGGTTACTCGCGAAGTAGCGCGCCGCATCCCGTGGGTGTGGGGCATGACGGGCTCGCCCACCCCCAACGAGCCGACCGACGCATGGGCACAAGCCACCATCGTCACACCCAACACGGTGCCGAAATACTTCTCGCGGTTCCGCGAGGATCTGATGACGCGCATCACGCAGTTCAAATGGGCACCGAAGCCCGACGCAGTTCACAAGGCGTTCGACGCACTGCAACCCGCAGTTCGTTACACGCTCGACGACATCCTCGAATTGCCCGAGCTCGTCGAGCGCACTGTCGACATCGAGATGGGTCCGAAGCAGGCCGAGATCTACAAGAAGATGAAGGAGAACGCTTACGCCGCTATCGCTGCCAAGGAGATCACGGCGATGAACGCGGGCGCTGTGCTCAACAAGCTGCTGCAGATCAGCGCTGGCTGGGTTTATGCCAGGGAGCGGGACGTGGTCCCTCTCGACAACGAGAACCGGCTCCAGGCGCTGGTCGATACTATCGAGAGTACCGAGCGCAAGGTGATCGTGTTCGTGCCGTTCGTTCACGCGCTCAACGGCATCGAGGAGCGGCTCAAGAAGGAAGGCATCGACTGCGCGACGGTGTCAGGCGAGACCAACCGCAGCGACCGCGACCAGCTCTTCAACGTGTTCCAGAACACCGGAAAGCTCCGGGTTCTGGTTGCCCACCCCCAGTGTATGGCGCACGGCGTCACCCTCACCGCCGCCGACACCATCATCTGGTTCGCCCCCACTACCTCGCTCGAGATCTTCGAGCAGGCCAATGCCCGCATCCGCCGCGTCGGTCAGAAGCACAAGCAACTGGTGCTGATGTTCCAGTCCACGGATGCGGAGAAGCGCATGTACTCGAGGCTGCGCTCCAAACAGAAGGTCCAGAACACCCTCCTCGAGATGTTCGCAGAGAACTCGTAACTACTGGAGTAACCACCAATGAACGCACCCACCAAGGTCGGTATCGACGTCCGCGTCGAGCAGTATGTCAAACTGCGGGACAAGATCAAAGATATGGAGGCCAAGCACAAAGAGGAATTAAAGCCCTACAAGGAGACACTCGAGAAACTTAATGCCGTAATACTCGCCCACCTCAATCAAGTTGGTGGCGAGAGCATCCGCACCGCAGCGGGTACAGCCTACGTCACCGAGAAGAAAACCGCCTCCCTCGCTGACCCACAGGCTTTCATGGAATATGTCGTCGCTAACGAGGCTTGGGACTTGTTGGATCGTAAGGCCAACGTCAAAGCAGTCGGCGACTACATTGACGAATACAACGCGCCCCCTCCGGGCGTGAACTACACCTCGACGTCAGTTGTTGGCGTTCGCCGCTCGTAATTCCCAGGAGTAACTCATGAGCAATATCACCATCCCGTCGAAATTCGGCGCAGTCTCCACCGTCTTCGCCAACGCAGACATCAACAACGATCTGGCTGCCGGTGTCGTCTCCGGCTTCGGCATCATCAGCTATCGCGGCAAGGTGTGGCGCACCAAGTACCGTGGCGAAGAGCGTGATCTCATGCGCGAGGACGGCGACGGCCCGCGCGCTTCCATCGAGGTCGTGATCCTCAAGGCTGCCGGTAACCTGTCTAAGATCTTCTACGAGAGCGGCTACGTCGAAGGCTCGTCGGCACAGCCCGACTGCTGGTCTTCGAACGGCGTTACCCCTGACGCCAACGCTCCCAAGAAGCAGCACTCGGCGTGCGCCACCTGCAAGCAGAACGCTTTCGGTGCACGCATCACGGCATCGGGTAAGGCTGGTAAGGCGTGCTCGGACAGCAAGCGCCTCGCCATCGTGCCGCTGGAAGATCTCGACAACGAGATCTATGGCGGTCCCATGCTGCTTCGCGTTCCCGCTGCATCGCTGGGCGATCTGGCCACGTTCGGCACCAAGATGCAGGCGCTGGGCTACCCCTACAACTCCATCGGTGTCCGCATCTCGTTCGACACCAAGGAGGCGTATCCGAAGTTCGTGTTCAGCGCGATCCGTCCGCTGACCGACGAGGAAGCCAAGAAGGTCGTCGCATACCAGACCGATCCGCGCGTCTCGCGCCTGCTCAACGAGAGCTCGGATTACTCGAACACCCCGGCGGAACCCGTCGCTCCGGCGCTCGACGCAGTGTTCGAACAGCCGCCTGCTCCGAAGGCTGCTCCGGCTCCCGTGCCGCACGATCCGGTTACTGGCGAAGTAACTGAGGCTCCCAAGGCCGCACCGAAGAAGGCCGCTCCCAAGGCTGCTCCGAAGCCTGCTCCGGCTCCTGAGCCCGAGGCTGCTCCGGCCTCGTTCGAAGACGAACTCGACGCTGCGCTTGACGACTTGATCTGAGTACCGGGGGCGGGGGTTTTACCCCGCCTTCCCCACCCGTTTGGAGCACCACCTTGTCGTTTGACAATGCCCGAGAGTTTCTAGCACGCGCTCTCCCCTGGCCCGTTGAAGGTCAGGGCTTCATCAACATTCATTGGACCTTCAACCGCGACGGCGCATCGAAGCCGTTGTGGATGGGTCGCGCTTTCTTGTCTGTCCACGAGGCCGTTAAGTTCATCGACTGGATGAGCCGCCAGCCCGACACGCGGGACTTTTATGTCTGCATGTCGCGCCAGGCTCGCTGCGAAGAGCGCACGTCCAAGAAGGGTCACAAGTACCGCGCCGCAATCCGCGAGGGCGACAACGCCCTCGAGCTCAAGTCCTTCTTCATCGACGTCGACGTGAAGGAAGGCTCCTACGCCACGACCAAGGAAGCGGTTGCCGCCTTCGGTGCGTTCCGCCGTGCAGTAGATTTGCCAACACCCACGTTTGTGGTGGCGTCTGGCTCCGGTGGCTTCCACGCGCATTGGGTTCTGTCCGAGCCCATCGACCGCGCTCGCTGGCTCGAGCAGTCACACAAGCTCGTTGCCGCTGCACGGCAGCACGGGCTCGAGTTCGACAGCCAGTGCACGGTGGACGCCGCACGCCTGCTGCGCATCCCGGACACTCGTAACTTCAAGAGTGACCCGCCGAAGGACGTGAAGTTCCTCCTGCCGCCTGGCGAGGAGTACACGTTCGAGCGCATCGAGCGCGCACTCACGCCCTACGAAAGCGGCTACCGTGCGGAGCCCACACTCCCCGCCCGCGCACCGCTGCAAGGCGTCTCCGACCTCGCTGCCGGGATCGAGATCACGAAGGCCCCGCCCGTCAAGCTCGACGACGTCGCGCCTGAGTGTGCGTTCATTCGCGATGCGCTGGCTGACGGTGGCGCGGGTTACTCGAACCCGCTGTGGAACCTGACCACGCTCATCTCCACGTTCACCGAAGGTGGCCGTGACGATGCCCACCGCATGGCGCAGGGACACGAGGGCTACACGCAGGAGAGCACCGACGAGCTCTACGACCGCAAGCTGCAGGACAAGGAACGCAAGAACCTTGGCTGGCCGTCGTGTAACACCATCGCATCGTCGGGGTGCACAGCGTGCAACGTCTGCCCCCATCGCATGGATGGCAAGAGCCCGCTTAACTTCGGTAGTAACCTCGCGCCGAAGAAGCAGCCTATCAAAACATCCAACGATCTCCCTCCTCACTACACGAGGGACGCAGATGGTTTCATCTTCCAGCTCATCGCTCAGGAGGATGGAAGTTTTGATCGTGTGATGGTGGCTCCCTACCCGATCACTGACGGCTGGCTTCAACGCAATCCGTGGATCTTGAATTTCACGGTGACGATCAACGAAGACATCACGTCCCAGATCAACATTCCCTTCGAGCTCATGCCCACGAAGGAAGGCTTCTTCAAACACATCAGCAATCAAGGAATGAACTTGCAAGAGCAGTACATGCGCAAGTTCAAGGAGTTCATTATGGCTTGGGTAGACAAGCTGCGTCAGGGACGCAATTCGGTTGTGACGTCTAGCCCGTTTGGGTGGACGACAGCCAACGGTTCGCTCGAGGGCTTCTCGTTCGGCGGCACGGTGTTCATGCCGCATGACGAGCGCCCCGGTGCAAACCCCAACCCCAACATCCAGGTGCAGTACACGCCGACCGGCACGCGCGATCCGTGGATCACGGCAGCCAAGATGATTACCGACCAGCGCCGCCCCGGCCTGGACCTCATCATCGCAAGCGCGTTCGCAGCTCCCTTGGTGCGGTTCACCGGACAGCGCGGGTTACTTATCTCGAGTTACTCGCTCGAGAGCGGCATCGGCAAATCGACGGCGGTGTCTATTGCTCAGGCCGTGTGGGGCAATCCCGTGAAGGGCGTGCAGCAGCTCAACGACACGCAGAACAGCGTCGTCAACAAGCTCGGCGAGATCAAGAACCTGCCCTTGTACTGGGACGAGCTCAAGACGGAAGAGGACACGCGCAAGTTCGTGAACCTCGCGTTCCAGCTCTCAAGCGGCAAGGAGAAGTCGCGGCTGACGGCTCAGGCATCGCAGAAGGAAGTCGGCACATGGGAGACCATGATGCTGTGCGCTTCCAACGACAGCCTCATCGACTTCATCACCCGCGCGACGAAGATGACGACGGCGGGCCTGATGCGCGTGCTCGAGTACACGCTCGCACCGGGCACGACGGGTCAGATCGACAAGACCGCTGCGGCGCTCATGGTCGCCAAGCTCAACGACAACTACGGCTGCATCGGTCTGGAGTACGCGGAGTTCCTGGGACGCTACCACCCGCAGATCGACATCGAGATGTCGCTGCTCTCCTCGCGCCTCGCTGACCGCTTGCAGACCGACGCAGAAGAGCGCTTCTGGCACGCTGCTGTGGTGTGCCTGGTGCAGGGTGCCGTCTACGGCAACAAGCTCGGCTTCACCGACATCGACGTCCCCGCACTCGAGGAATTCCTGGTTACTTGCGTGAGTAACATGCGCGCTGAACGCGCCAGCCAGACCGTCGACATGCGCAAGCAGATCAACGTGTCGAACGTGCTGACCCAGTTCCTCGGCTCGATGCGCGCTCGCCACACGCTCTACACCAACAAGATCCATGTCGCGAAGGGCAAGCCGCCGACCGGCTCGATCAAGGTGGTGCGCGACAACACCAGCAAGCTCGAAGGCATCTACGTCCAGGTTGGCGTTGACGACGGCCTGCTGCGCATCAGCTCGTACCAGTTGCGCGAGTGGCTCTCGAAGGCTGGCTACTCCAACCACGTCTTCCTCAAGGCGCTGGAGAAGGAGTTCGGGATGCACCAGACGGTCGGTCGTCTTGGTTCGGGAACCGACTTTGCAACCGGCAGCGAGTACGTCTTGCAGATCCATGTGGTGGGAACCCCGCTCGCAGAAATTGCTGCGCAGGAGGAAGCTGCGTGATCGCAGCTTACGGTGGCAAACGGATCGAAGACATGACCCGCGACGATCTCATCAAAGCGCTCGATGAAATGAGCGAGCGCTACATGATGTTGCTTCGTACCCGCATGGTTACTTCCGAAGTACCCGTCTTCCACCCCGACATGGACGAGTGGAATGACCGATTAGCTGAGTGGTTCAATGTCCCTAACACAACTCAACCCTAGTATCCCTCTCTACATTCCAGAACGAAATGCCGGTGGCGAGGCTATTGCTGTCATTGATTACGGCGTCGAACACGATCTCATGTGGGTCGTCATCATGGACGACACCGCTGAAGTCTGGGCCGTGCCGAACGGCAAGGTGAGAGGCTTTAAGAATTGGTCTGTTGGTCGAACGCTGGAGGGAAAGAATGGCCAATGATTTGTTCGACTGGGTCGACGATCTCGACCCCGATACCCGCAAGCTGCAGGATCGGATCAAGTGGCTCGAGATGACCAAGAAGCGCTACGAGGATGCGCTCAACCAGATCATCTACGACAAGGAGGTCAATACGCTCGTGCGGGCTGTCGTCCGTGCCAAGCAGGCGCTGGGAGTGGCGAACGATGACTGACTGGAGGCGCAGGAAACAGCTCCGCGAGGAGCGTCTCGCAAGGCCGGTGGTGTTGGAAGAGTTCGAGGTCTCGACGAAGTTCGAGACCACCTTCAACGGCAGGATCGTGCCTATGAGTGTCCGCAAGCTGCACTGGCTCGACCGGGCCGATCAAACCATCAAACGATTGGACGCCAAAACCCGAGCATGATCCAACCAAACACGCCTGAAAAAATCCAATAGACTAGGGCGTAACCGTTGATAACACTGGCCTTCCCACCACCAGGGAGAGACGAGTGAGACTATCGGATAAGGTTCTGGCAGCCACCAAGAAGGCTGGGATCATCACCTACTTCGCCGACCGCCGTGTCACCAAGCACTGGAACTCTGAGAGGGATCAGGATGAGCCGGTGCGATACGGTGGCTGGTACTGGCACAGGCAGGTAAAGCGCAGGATTGTCTCGACCGACGAGGAGGGACCGTTCCGCAGCCAGAGTGCTGCACTGCGGGATGCCTATGTAAAGTTACAGCTTAGTATCAGGTAGTGGGGGTCTTTCTTCTGTAACCCGGCAAGTATAGCGTCCGGGTTACAGGAGGCCCACCCATGTCAAACGTAGTCAAGTTTCCCGGTGAGACGCTGTTAGATCTCAATCCTGATGACATCCTCGAGGAAGCCAAGGGCAAGCTCGATAAGGTTATGGTCATCGGATACGCAGAAGATGGGTCTGAGTATTTCGACAGCTCTTTCGCTGACGGCATGGTCGCCGTATGGCTTCTTGAGCGCATTAAATCCATGATGATTAACATCGTCGATGACGATGAGGACGACGATTAAATGGCCCGACCACGCAACCCATTCATTAACAAAACTTACAACATCATCCTGTCGGAAGAGCTCTACGACTGGGTACAAAAGACAGCGCGCCAGAGCGGGAAGTCTGGCGCGGCTTATATCCGTGAGATCCTGATGAAGGAGAAGCGGATCGACGACCGCCTGCGGGATGTGATGGAGGCGTTAGACGCCATCGCGCCAGCCACGGTTCCGCCCCTTGGGGATCGCTCGTAGGTTACTCCGAGAGTTACCTCCGCCACTGCGTAGTGGCGTCTTGTGATCCACGTCCTTCCCATCCCCCTTCTTCACCACACCCTCTTTCATGAGCATGGCGCGGGCCTGGTTGTTCTTGACGCGCTTCTGCAAGTTCTCAGGGCGGGCGTTGTAGCCCTTCACCTGCTTGCGGACTTGCTCAGGCGTGCGATGGGAGATCGGATCGCGTTTGCTCATTGTTACCTCGCAAAGTTGTAGGGGGCGGCAGCGCGCTCGCTGGCCTGGCGCTCGGCCTCGTTACGGAACCGGGCTCCGCCTGACACCATCCCAGCAGCCTTGTCCTTCTGGAACTTTTTGGCGAAGGCGCGGAACTGCGCGGGCGTCTGACGCTCTTCCTCGGGCAGCGTGGCGTTGAGCTGCTTGAGACGGTTGAGGACACGCACGCGCTCGCCTTCGTTCTTGGCTTCGGCGAACTGGTTCTTCAGTTTGCTCATCGAGCCGGTGACTTCACGACGACGCTCCGTCTCGGCAATCTGCGCACCCTTGGCAGCGCTACGCTCGGCCTGATCCGCCGTGCGGAAGCCCAGTGCGTTGATCGCCGCAGTGCCGATGCCAATCGGATCTTCCGTCTGACGACCAGACTTAGCGCTCGTCGAGCCTTCCATCGCTTTGCGTGCGGCCTTCGCCGTGTCAGCGATGAACTTCGGCAGCGGCAGGAGCTCGGCGGCTTTCGCAGCCTGGCTTGCGTCTCCGTCCTTGATCGCGTCAGCGAAGCCGCGCGCGGCCTTGAACTGGTCGACGACCAGCGAGCCCGGCGCACCAGCGAACACGTTGAAGAGGTACGCGCCGACGTTCGTCTCGTCGTACTTCTTCGGCTCGCCGAATGTGAGCAAGCTGTCTGCGCCCAAGCGGGTCGACAGGTCGAGGCCAATGGCGCGGGGGATGATACCCTTGGTGATGAGCTCGCCTGCGGTCTTGCTTCCAAACAGGTTGGCTGCAGCCTCGCGAACTTCACGTTCGAAGTCGTCGTAACCACCGCCCAGACCCAGCGCACTTGCCGCCATCACACCAATCTTGATGACCTCCATGCCGGGGACACCAAGCGCACCGGCAGCCAGGATCTGCACCGACACGAGGTGGGCGAGCTGCTTGCGGGCAACGGCGCGTTCTTGGGGAGAGGCGTCCTTGAACGCACGGTAGAGCATGTCGCCGAACAGGGCGTAGTACATCTGCCCGTACTTCTTGAACTGCAGCGAGATGCGCCAGATCGGATGGTTGAAGATCGCCGGAGCGTTACTCGCCGAGTAATCGCCCTGCGTGTTGGCCACCGCGTCGAACGCCATCTGCATCGCCTTCTCGGGCGAGGCTTTGCTCTCGATAGCCAAGCGATACGCGGCAATCGCCGTGACCGCGCGGTTGACCTGTTCGACGGCAGCGGGGAGCTGACGGGCGATGCGGTCGACTTTCGAGAGGCCCATGGCCCACTTGCCACGGCCCTTGGTCACCACCTCGGCCACTTCCATCCCGGCGTTCTTGTCGATCATGCCGCGCTCGGAGAGCTCGTTGAGCAGGGCGGTCAGCGCCTGGCCGTCCGGCTGACTGCTGACGTTCTTCATGATCGAGCCCAGCACGTCGGTGCTGTCGATAGCCGCCTTGGCGAACTGCGTGATCGCCTGCTTGGTGTTGCGGAAGCCACCACCGATGGCGGCACCGGCACCAATCGAACGATACGCCTGAGAGATCGCACCGCCTGCCTGACCGACACCATAACGGCCCGACAGGTAGGGCAGCGTCATCATGGTGGGCTGCATCACCTGAAGGAACGAGTAGGCAGGCGAGGCCAGCTTGTCGATGTAGGACATCGTCATGATGTCGCGGATGATCGGCGAGGTCTCCTGCTCGGTGACCACGTTGCCGTCAACGCGGGCGCGCAGGTGCTGCACGATCTGGTCCATCGCCTGATGGTCCTTCGTGTAGCGGGCGGCGTCCGTCAGCTTCTGCATCTCGGTGAACGCTTCGCGCACCAGCGGCATGTAGCGCAGCTTGCCCAGGTAACGGGTCGACGCCTCGGCATAGACGAGGGTGTTACGGGCGAGATCGCTCGATGCGCCGATGAACCCGCGACGCGGGAGCGCACGCTTCTGCACGCGGTTGCCAGCCATCTGCCGGACTGCCGCCTGCTTCAGCGCCGTGAGCATCATCTCCTTCTGACCTTGGGAGATGCCCTCACGAGCGCTGATGGATTTGGCGATGGCGGCAAGGGCGGAGTTAGAGAGCTCCCCGCCAAACGTGCCGTCATCGCGCTTGAGGAGGGGAGCCTCGCTGATCTGGGCATACTTGCCCTTCTCGCTTTGGATGAAGCTCTCGGCCTCCGCCTGGGTGTCGAAGATGTGCAGCCCGTCGAGCTGCACCTTGACCCGGAATTTGTAATCGCTGCTGTCCGACGAGACCTCGCGTGCGGTCGGGCCAGACAGGATGAGCGGCACGCCGTCTTCCTTGGTGAAGCCAGCGCCCTTGGTCTCACGCTTCGCGAAGGCTTCCGCCATCTTGAGCGCGTCCTTCTCGGTCTTGCCGGTGAACTCAATCACACCGGGCTCGACCTCGACGCCGCCCATCAGATCGCCAATCGTGTCGCGCGTCTGAACGACGAACTCGCCATGCCGCATGAGCGGGAAGTAGTCTCCCTGGATGAGGCGCAGGGCGCGTGCATCCTTGAGCGCGTTGAAGATCGTCGAGTTGTTGATGAGCTCCTTGGCTGCATCGTCGAGCGTACCCTCCATCACCTTCTTGGTGATCGAGGCGCGGTCGGCGCTGGACAGGTCCATGTCATGCTCGGCGAGGATGTTGTCGACGAGCTGGCGCGTGATCTCGTTCTGCGTGTCGCGGTAGTAGGCGACCATGTCCTCGTAGAGCTGACGTGCGCCGGGGCTGGCGTTCTCAACCTGGGCGAAGCGGCGCTGTAACTCTGGGAGTAACGCACGCGCCTGCCAGCTATCACGACGGTTGTCGCCCCAGTGCTCGTTCGGCCCGAAGAGGTTCGCGTTGAGCATCGTGACCGAGTTGGCGATGTCGGCGAACTCGTTGGCTGCCTCGCGGTTGTTCGCCGCGAAGTCCATGAAGCGCTGGGCCAGCTTCTCACCGCGCTCGCGCTTGTCGTCGGCGAACGGACGGATGCGCTGGATGTTGGAGATGAGCTTCTCCAGAACGTCCTGGCCCCTCTCATTCACGAACGTACCGCGATACCACTGCCGGATTTGATCGAGCGTCGAGACGGCGAGCAGCTTCTTGCGGTTGCCGATGGTCGTCGGCGTCATGCTTTCTGCAAAGCCACGAGCGGCCTGCATCGCCGCATCGCGGGAGATGAATTGGCCCATCGCATCGGCAGCTTTGAGCTGCGCGTCGGCAGGCATGTTGCGCTGCGCGGCCATCACGTCCTTGGTCACGCGCATAACACCCTCGAGCGCCGTGAAGGTGTTCGGGGGCATGTTCAGGAGCTTGCGCACCGCGTTGACCATGGCATCCCACAGCGAACGCGCCGACCAACTCTGCATCCCGAGCTGCTTGGCCAGCTTGTCCGAGATCTGGATCTCGGAGAGCATCTTCTGGAACATGGGGTTCGAGAAGGCTTCAGCCACGAACTCGTGCATGTCGGTGAAACCATACTGCTCAGTGAGCAGCGGGTTCTCACGCTCCTCGAGCGTGACGCCGAGCAGGTCGCTCATGCGCTTGCCGCCAATGACCGAGCGCACTTCGTCCGCGATAGCTTTAAGCGTCCCGAAGAACTGCTGGTCGTTGTCGAGCGCGATGGAAGTCAGGCCGTGCATGGCTTCGTGCGTCAGCACCGCAGTCGTGTGGAACGGGTCGGCCAGTTTCTGTGCTGACAGGACAATAAAGTCTGTCGTCCCTGCACGAGAGTAGAACGCATCGGCGTTCTTTGCGAAGCTCAAAACGTCCGCCTCGTCCAGGATCAGAACCTTCATGTTCGGGATGCGCGCGTCGATGCGCTCCCAAACAAACTTCATTACTTCCCGAAGTACCGGGTTCTCGATTTTGTCGAGGTTCATCATGAACCTCTTCATCTCTTTGATGGTCGAGACCTGGAGAGCTTGGAACATCTCCCCATTACGACCAGGAAGTATGCCATTGTTGATGGCCTCTTCCCGCGTCATCGAGGGACCGCCGAAGGGGTCCGGGTTCTCGTTATAAAGGAACTGAATGAAGCCGTCGTCGAACTGCGCCCGCTGTGCAGCCGACAGAGCGTCCCAACGTTTGAACTTGTTATTGAGCCAGGTGACTGGGTTCAGACCACCGCGCGCGTTGTCGGCGAAATCCTCCTCCGACATAGCTGCCATGTACTCGAGAGCGTTGTTGTCAAACAGCGCCTTCTGCTCGTTGGTGAGCGTGTTCCAACCAGCCAGGCCATCCTGCAGTTGGAAGCCGTCGTCCTTGGTGTACGGCAACCCGCCGAGGATCAGATCGAAGTCGATCCCATTCTCTTCGGCGAGCGCCCGCGCTTGTGCTTCCGTCGGTGCACGGCGGCGCGACCGGTAGATCTGTTCTGGAGCCCGGTCAGGGTTGAACCCTTCGATGGTGCGGCGTACCGATTTTTTGATCTCGGGCGTCGAAGCCTTCTTCGTCAGGGCGATCTTGCCCTCGACCTTCGGGCGCAGGCCCTCGATCTTGCGCTTGCTCTCGACCTTGAACTTGCCTTCCTTGTTCTCGCCCTTGACGACGGAAGCCGCGACGATCTTCTCAATCAGATCGGCGCTGCCGCCCTCTTCGATACGGCGAACAGCGTCCTGCGCTGCAGCGCGCTCGCCCTCGGTAGCTGCCGCGTCATTGGCAAGCGCCCTGATCTTGTCGATCTTGTCTTTGTTGCGCTCAAGCGCCTCACGACGCGCGCGGTCAAAGATGCTCTCGCGCTCGTTCGCGTTCTCGACGACTTCCTTCTCGTCGCGCAGGACGATCTCGTCCTCGGCTTCCTGCTTTGCGATGAGCGCATCTTCAGGCGTTGCGTCTTCCGTCAGGTCGGCTTTGGCGTCGACGTCGCCCTGGTCCTGGCGGCTCGCCATCTCACCTTCAGAGCGGCGCTCCGACTTAACCTCGTCGACCTCGCCCTTCTTGATGGCCAGCTCGCGCCCCAAGAACGTCAGGATGCGATCATCGCTGACCTTCTTCTTATTGGTCTTCATCTCGGTGCGAAGCGCACGCGCCTCGGTGAGGTAGGCGAGCTCACCGCTCACCGTGTCACCCAGCACCTTGCCAAGGATCTTGACGCCACGCTCCTTAGCTTCCTTGAGCATACCGTCGAGGCGGTCGAAAAGTGCCTGGCGCTCTGCGTCCGTCTGCGGGAACGACGTGTTCTCCGGCACCCACTTCTGGAAGAGTTCCTTCGCGGTAGCGTTGTCAGCTTCGCGCTTCGCCTTCTCTTCGTTGTCCTTGAAGGTGCGAGGAGCCTTTGGCTCGGCTTCCGCCTCCTTCAGGTTCTTCTGGATGGCCTTGTTCGTGGCCTTCTGATTGGCCTTGTTCGTCACAGCCTCGAGGATGCGGCCCGTCTTTGGCGCAATCTTCGGACCACGTTGCTCTGCAAGATCCTGTTCGCGACCCTCGATGCGCTCCTGGAGCACGGCTTGAGGGTCATCGCGCACGACGACTTGCGTATCAGCCGGAGCTTGTGCCGCGATCTGCTGCACGTCCTGCGCAACGGTCTCACTGGACGATGCAGCGTCCAGAACAGAAATGCCGTCCTTGAGAACCTGCACGACCTTGGGATCAGCGCCGCGTTCCTTGACAGCTTTGACCGCCTCGAACTGCGGCGTCGCGCCCATCGGGAGGATGTCGTTAAGGCGATCAGCAGCGTCAGCCTTGCGGATGTAGGCAGGCTTCAAGCGTGCGGGGTTGTAGTAGACGATGCCATTCTTGACGAACACCTTCTCGATGCCCTTGGGCTTCTTCGGGCGCTCGGCTTCGGGCGTCGTGAACGGAATGTACACGGCCTGGCGGTCGCCAGTCGTGAGCATCTTGACCTGCTCTTGCAGTGTGCGAGGGCGCTCAGGCACCGGACCATCAAGCGCTTCCACACCTGCCTGCATCGCAGCTTCATCAGCCTGCTGCTGGGTCTGGACGGGCGGAGCGGCAGGAGCCGGAGTAACGGCTGGCTTGGCGCGATTGGCGATGTCAGACGTGATGGCGTTGAACGCAGCGAACCGGGCCGGGTTGTCGCGACCCGACGTCGTCTTGAGCATCTCGGTGACGCGCGTCGACAGCTCATCGGCCATCTCTGGCGAGAGCTCGATGCCCTGTTTCGCGAAGCGATCCAGAGCCATCTTGTAGAAATAGTTGTAAGCCCGTGGGGGTGCGGGCGGTGCGGGAGGAGCTGCCTCGCCAGCGGGTGGTGCCTCAGTCGGGGGAGTTGGCGTTACTCCGGGAGTAACCGGAGCAGCGGTGCTCGCTGGCGGTGCAGGCGGCGGAGGAGCTGCCTCATCCTGCTGCTTCTGATCGAGTGCGAACTTCGTGGCCGGGTCGAGCGGACCAGCGTCGGTCTTGCCGATACCGCCAAGAGCACCACCGGCTGCACCGAGCACGCCACCAACCACACCACCTTCAATGGCAGCGTTGAGAGCCTTGATCCAGTTGCGCTGGCCGATGCCTTCGCTGACCAGAGCGTCCTGAGTGAGTACTTCGCCGGACCCACTTTCGAGGGCTTCCTGCAGGGCTTCGGTTGCAGCGCCGCGCTTTGCACCCTTGATGATGCCTTTGGCTGCTTCACCACCGATGCGCCGACCGAGCTGGCCTTCGAGGCCCCCCGTCATGTAGGTGATGGCACCCGCGATGATCGGAGCGTAGCCGACCGCGTCCTTGCGGAACTTCTCCTTGGCTACTTCCTGGCTGTCACCAGCCTCGATGTAGCTGCGGTATTTCTCACTCTGCATCAGAGTGTCGTGGTCGAGCTTCTCTACGTTCTCATAGATCTGACCAGCGACGTCGCCAGCGTTCTGGAGAGCGGCAGAGCCTTTTGCGGCAGCGCCAACAAGGGGAGCACGAGCTGCAGCGCCAACGCCCAGCAGGCGTAGTCCCAAGCTGACCGGCATGACGGATGCGACTGTCGCGGCCAGAGACGGAGCAGCCAGGGTTGACTTAGCCGCAAGGGCTCGACCGATGCCGACGTCCCAGATGCTAAGGTCATCAACGGTCTCAGGTAGGAAGGCGGCACCTGCTGCACGCTGGAAGGCGGGCGAGGTCTCCTTCATCTGCTCGTCGGCGAGCTCCTTGAAGGTTCGCCGTGTCTCTCCGCCAACCGCCCCATCAGTCAGGTATTCGGTGGCAGCAGCGATACCAGCGCCGACGTTGAGCGCACCGATACCCAGGGCGCGACCATAATCGCCCCAGGTCGTGTCCCGCTCGTTCTCCGCTACCTCACGAGGAGGCTTCGAACCCTCAAACGTTTCGAAGAGGACGGAGAGATCATCATCAGCCATGGAAGCCTCGAAGGACTTTAATCAACAGGGAGCGCACGCTTGCCGGAACCGAAGCGACCACGCGGGTCGTTCTGCGGGGCGTACATAGGCGGTCGTGCCTGGGCCGGGGTCGTGTCTTCGGGGATCGGAACGGTGATCCGCTTCTGGCCCAGCGCGTCGATCATGCGACCTGGGACCGAGAGGATGTTGATGTCGTTCCCCTGTGCGTCCTTGACCTGCAGGTTCTTGTTGCCCTTCTCGATCAGCGGTGACGGATCGAGAGCGTCAATGATACGGCGCGTCGTACTAGGCTTCGGCGGCTCCTTCGGCTTGGAAGCCTCGGCCTTGTACTTGTTGCGCAGGCGAGCGATGCCTTCGAGCGTCTCGTCGTTGACGAACAAGCGCTTGCCGCCATAGACGACGCGACCCTTGGCGTCGACCTCGAGCCGGTACTCGCCGTCGCGGGCGATACCGTCGATGAACTTGGCGATGTCCACCCCGTCGACGTTGTCGTTCTTGCGGCGGATCATATCCATCATGCGCAGGTACTCACGGCGCTCCGGCGTCTTGTCGAGACGCGGATCGTTCGCTTCACCCTTGTTGCGCTTGAGAGCCAGATCTTCCGGGCTCGTCACGCCGAGATACTCGTTCAGAGCGTCTTCGTTCTCGGACTTGCGAGCAGAATAGTTTTCCTTGTAGCCGGGGCTGTCCTCGACCTCATCGTAAACCTTCTTGGCGTACTCGAGCTTCAGACGCTGGCGCAGAGGCTCGATGGTCTTGCGAGCAGCTTCCTGCTCTTCCTTCGTCGCCTTGTAGGACGGGTCACGCTGGACGGTCGCCTTGCCGTTCTCGTCAATCGGCACGCCGAACTGCTCGAGGATGTCCGCGTTCTGGATGCGACGGCGCAGGACTTCGACCTCGTCGACCTCGTCCTCGCCCTTCTTGTTCTTCTTCGTCGGCACGTTCGGCTGGTTGAGCCTGCCGCCACCCTTGTTCGGGCTGGGCACGGTCGCTGCCGTCGGCACGTTGCCAACGCCAAGGGCGCGAAGCACCTTGTCGCGATCCTTGCCGCCGACCTTGTCAGCGTAGGCAATGGCGCGGTCTTCCTGCGCCTGCACCGCACCCTTCACCTTCTCGAAGTACTCCTGCCACTCAGGGCTGTCGTCCCGGTCAGCAAGAGCCTGCGCGTAGGCGCGACGGGTCGTCAGGAGCCCACGCTTGATGTCGTCGTCGATGGCCGGGCCGGAGCTGCCACCACCCTGCGCACGGGTCTTCGCCGCCTTGCGGTTGCTTTCCCACTGGGTGATGAGATTGAGCGACTGCTGCGAGTGAGCCTGGCCGGACGCCACCTGCTGGATGAGGCCCTTGAACTCCTGCGGCGTCGCCTCGACGCTCTCGACCACCTGGCCATCGCGGATGACGTCAGCCTTGATGTTGCCGTTCTGGAGAACGGCGGGCTGGATCAGGTCTGCGCCGGGCAGATCCTGCTCGTAGGTGTCCTTGATGATCTTCGCGGCGGCGGGGAGATTGCCGTCCTCGAACGCCTGCATGGCCAGCATACCGCGCGTCTGCGAGTTGCGACGGTCATAGGCAGCCAGGCGGTTGATGAGGTCTTCAGCCTTACCTTCCTCACCGCGCTCCGAGTAGTACTTCCAGATTGCCGCGACGCGGGCAGCCGACTTCGCCTGCGGAGGCAGACGGTTCTGCGGGTCGATGATGGCGTCAATCGCCTTGACCTCCTCGTCCTTCGCAGCGTTATCGCCGCGCAGGAAAGAGGCTGTGCGTGCATTGGTCTCGGCTTCATCCGGCACGCCAGACGGGGGCGAGAGCTCCTGCGACGCGCGACGGAACGCAGCCGCGTAACCCGGCATCGCCATGTCTGACATATCGCGGGCGACTGTGTTGGGGTCTTCATCAACCGGGGCCTCGGCCACCGGCTCTTGGTAACTTGCGGGAGTAACCGGGATGGCCTCTTCGTCCATCTCCGGGACCAACCCACCAACAGCGCCGATGAACGTACCGCGTGCGCGATAAGCGTCTTCATCGACCTCGGGGTCGACCTCAAGCGCTTCGTTCTCGACCCGGTCAGGCAGGGCAGGCAGGGTGCTCTTCGGCTTCGGAGCGTAGCCACCCTCGGGCAGTCCATAATTCTTGGGAGCAGCCGTATCCGCCACTGCCGGTTTCGGAGCAGCTTTCACAGCGGGCTTCGCAACAGGCTTGGCCGCACCAGAAGAACTCGGCAGCTCGTTGAGCCGCTTGATGTTCTTCATGATGGTTTCCATGCCCTTCAGGTCGCCCTTGCTCTCGGCAGCCTTGTAGGCAGCGTTGAGCCGACCGAAGGTGGTCTCACGCGGATTAGCTTCAGAAGTCGGAGCGGCAGCGGTGCTATCGGGAGCAGGCACAGCGCCTTCGGTTGGCTTGTCGCCACCAGTGAAAAAGCCCTTCAGAGTGTCGAGGAACCCGCCACCCTTCTTGCCATCGTCACCGCCGTAACCGGCGTAGATGTCTTCGGCCTCATCTTCCTTGTCGCGGGCATAGCGACTGCGGCGATTGGTTTCCGCGATGGCTTTGTAGCCAGCGGCGAAGTCGCGCATCTCCTGAGCAAAGGACATCAGATAGCTCCTGGACGGGACACGAAGTTCGGACGCTCAGGTCCGGGCACGACGGCGACGTCCGGGATCGCACCGGAGCGCTGCGGCAGCTCCGTCTTCTCCTTCTTCGCCTTCTCGATCATCTGGTGCATGGTCTTCTCGCCGACCCAGGAGACGACCTCCTTCGGCACGACGAACTCGCCAGCGTTGAGACGTGCAGGCACATCGTCGACCGCCTGCCCGCGAGTGGGCGACGCCGCTTCGGGAACCGCACCGCCATCGGCGAGCATCCCAAGCGCCGTACCCTTCAATGGTGTGGTGAGCAGACCAAGCCCCATGCCGAGCGCGGTGCCGATACCAGACGAGCTCTGCTGGTTGGCCTTCCACGCATCAAGCGAGTTCTGGTAGCCCATATTGAGGATGTTGCCCCACTGGCCGACGGCCTGGTTGCCCAGACCCTGCCACTGGGTGGCGGTGCCCATGGTGTTGGCACCCGATGCTGTGGTGGCAAGGCCGGAGTTGACCGCCTGGTTGCCGCTCTGAAGCGCTGTACCGTAGGTCGCTGCGACCTGGCCGGGATAGCCCTTGCCGACGTTGATGGCTTCGGAGCGAAGAGCGCGCTGGATCGCATCGACCTGGGCGTTCGCCTGGTTGCCCGCAGCCGCCGTAGCAGCCGCCTGATTGGTACGCACGCCGATGTCGAGGGCCGCGTAGCGCGTCGAGCTTGGGTCAATGCCGAAGCTCTCAAGGTTACGGGTTGCAGCCTGCCGTGCCTGCTCGAACTGTTGAGCGACGTTGGCTTCGGCGCGACCCATCTCGAGCTCGCGCCGCTCGGCACTGCCATAGGTCTGCGCGTCGCGGATCAGATCCTGCTCGAGTGGCCTGTAATTCTGTTCGTAGAACGCTCGATCCCGTTCCGCAGCCAGTTGGTTCGCGTCCATGATCTCCATAGCACGACCGATGACACGGTCGGAGATCTCGCGATCCTGGGCGTACTGCTCTTTGGCCCAAGCAAGCTGTTCCTGTCCGAGCTTGTAGGAATACTCTGCAGACTTTTCAGAAGCGGCAGCGAGCTGGCTGTAATCCGGGGGTGGCGGAGCCTTAGATTTACCGCCCATCAGGCAGCCTCCTCTTTCAAGAACGCTTTGCTGGGTCTGAGGTTCAGCCAGCGGCAGTCTTCGCGTAACATCGAGAGCACGAACAAGTCTTCGTCCGGGAACACGTCAGCGATCCTGGCTTCTATCTTAAACCCGAAGTTAAGAGAAAAGTCCAGTGATCGCTTATTGTTTGCTGGTATCTGAGCGAATACCTTCTTGCAACCAAGCTGCTTGAACATATAGTCGCAAGTCATCCACAACAGGTCGCGGTCAATCCATTTTGGGTTCTTACCCCAGATATGCACGTTTATGCTGGCACCGGTATAATTGTTGAAAATCACACCACCGCGTAGTTCGCCATCGACAACACGGGCTAGGACCACATCCACTGCCGGGTTGAAAGTGACGCCCGCACCGCGTGCTACCGCGTGCCCATGCTCAGGGTTGTTGGTTACGATCATTCGGCTTTGGGTACTTGTCTTTGATGGCCTGGCACTGGTCGATCCACGCCAGCGTATCGGCGGGGAGCTCGATACCGGCGTCCTTGAGTGCTTTGGCCAGTTTGAAAACGGCGTCGAGCTGGTCGCCGGATGAGGGGTACTCGCCCTTCCTGAGACCAGCGTAATTCTGTTTGATCTGAATAATCATACCACCACCGTGACTGAGGCGGGCAGATAGAGCGGGTGCTGAAACGTCACAAGGATCGACTGAGGGTAGTTACCACTGAGAGTAACCGACCCCGTGTCGACGATATAGTTCGGCTCGTTGGGGATCAGAAGCTCCGCACCGACAGGGATATTGCTGATCGTCGTGCCGGAAACGATGAGGGGCATCTCTGGTTTCTTCTGAAGCTGACCCGCAACAACCATGTACTCGGTGATGTTGTCTGGCGGGTCGCTCGCCAAGATCGCCTCGTTCGGCCCTTGGTTCAGAGCGACGATCTCATCCGTGGCTTCGATAGCCTTTGTGATGACGCCAGTCGTTATATCGTAATAGATCGCCTTCATCGCGCTGCTGCCAATATAAACGCTGTGACGTTACGGGGGCACGATCCTGTTGAGGGGTAACCACCGGCATTAACCGTACTGGGTGTAATGGTAATGCTGAAGCTCTTCGTGCCACCGCTCGCGACTGAACGCGATGCGATCACACTACTCAACGCGCCTTGCATGTGCGGCGGCGTTTCATCGAACACTCCAACACCGTCAATGCTGATCTGTATTCGCGACGAGAACGATAGCGGGTAGAACGCCGTAGCACTTGAACTGACGCCATAGACGACCGTGGTGTAACCATACCCGGTATCATCCACATAGTAATTGTTGTCGTTCGGCAGTGCGACGGAGACAACCAGCAGGACATTGGCGGCGTCGGGTAATGTGAACGAGCCAGTGAATGTGCTCCCACTTCCGGCTACCGAACCAAACGAATACCGGACCGGGACCGTGACCTGGTTGGCTCCGATCTTGAGTGTAGTGATCTCAGCGTTGCCGATCTTTGCGTTCGTGATCGCGGCGTTGGCAATCTTTGCGCTGGTGATCTCGGCATCGCCGATCTTTGCGTTGACAATGGCACCGTTGGCGATCAGCGCACTCGAAACTGCGAGGTTGTCGATATACGTCGCTGCACTCGCCGCAGGGATCTTGCTCAGTGTAGCGAACGCACCCAGCCCGGCGATCTGCGACGTCGTGAGCTGGCCGTTGACATTGGCCGCAGCGATCAGCGCATTGACCGCGAGCTGCCCGCTCGTGACCGCAAACGGTGTGTAGGTGTCAGTCGCGTTGGCAATGATGAACTGGTCGGTGTTGAACTTGACCCGGCTCGTGCCGTTCGACATCGCTTGGATACGCATCCCGGCAGTCGAGTACGTCGAGTTCGCCCCACTCTGAGCGGCACGAACCTGGATCTGAAACTCGGCCAGCGCTCCGTCAGCGGGAGACGCAGAGGCCAGCAGCCGATAGAAGCCCCCCGCCGAACCACCCGTCGTTTGGACCTCGAGGTTCGTGAGGTCGCTCGCCAGCGCTTCGGTGCGCGTCGCCGTCGTAATCTGGGTGTTGTTGATAGTCGCCGAGTTCCCGTCGGGAGCCAGCGAGATCAGGTTGTCGATGCGCGTCGCGGTCGTGCGGTCGGCATCGGTCTTCGAGATGCTCTCCGTCACCAACGTGGAGAGCAGCACGCCGAGGTTGTCGACGTTTGCAACCGTCACCCACGCCGTGCCGTTCCAACGTTTAAGTGCGTTGGCCTGCGTCGTGTCGAGCCAGAGATCACCAACTGCAATCGTCGTCGGTGTGCGCGACTGCACGAACGCAGCCTGTGTCACCCAGGCCGAACCGTTCCACAGTTTGAGCAGGCTGACCGTCGTGTCGAACCACAGCGCGTTGGTGGCAGGGGAGCTCGGAGCCGTCGCTGCGATGGTCGCCGTGCGCGTGGTCCACGTCGATCCCGACCACTGCTTGACGACCGGCGTCGCGCCGTTGAGATCGACCCAGTAGGCGTTCGTCGTCAGAGACTGCGGCTGCGTCGACTGGATGTAGGTCTTGGCGTTGGTCGACGCCGTCGTCACCGCGTTGATCTGCGTGGCGATGGCCCCAGTTGGGCCGGACAGTGCAAGGATCTCGTTGGTGACTGCCGCGAGGCTGCCCTGCGTCTGGGCGCTCACGGTGTCGATGCGACCGGCCAGGGCCTGTGTCGCAGTGACGCGAACGAGCTCTTCGCTCGAGATCCTGGCGTTGTTCTCTTCGACGCTCGCTTCGAGCTGCGTGATCGACGCCTTGATGACGGCGTTGTCGTCGACGTAGCCGTTGCGAAAGTTATCGAAAGCGGTCTGGAGCTTGGCGAGCGCGATACGCGCCTCGTCACGGGTATCCTGCGCGAGCCGATCCGCCTTGGCCGCAGCGCGGTCGAAGATGACGTCGATAGTCGGATCGTTGAGGAGCTGGCTCCAGTCGGTGTTATTGGTCGCCTGGTTGGCGGCAGTCGTGACCGCTGTGGTCAGATCGGCAACCGTGGCAGCCCAGTCGTCCTCGTTGCCCGACTGCCGTGACAGGACGTCGACTGTCTGCTTCAGAGCGCGCACCGCCGTGGCGATGCTCTGGAGGTCATCACGGACCTCCGGGATCGCCGTGTAGCGGTTGTTTCGATTATTTCGATTAGACACTGGCGAGCTCCCTCGAGGTGCTTGCCACCTGCATGTCCGTGACCTTCACACGCGCCTCGACCTCGAACTGCCACTCCTCGGCCTTGAAGCCGGACGGCAGGCGGAACTCGGTGCCGGACACCCGTAACTCTCGGGAGTAACGCAGCACCCCATCGCAGTACACGCGCACGATCCCATACATGGTGGCGGTCAGCGTCGTCGGGCTTACCACTTCCGTGGTGAGCGTCGGCGCTCCCGTCGGCACCGTGAAGTAGACCTTCATCGCGGCGAGGTTCTCCTTGTCGCGCATCTTGAAGATCTTCGACCGCCACTTGTACGGCTGGAGGTTCGTCCCGTCGGGCTGGTCGAGCACATAGATCTGACCGCCGCGAATGATGATGGGCGTCGACGACCACGGGTCGGCCATGATGTTCGTGATCGTGTAGGAGCTGTCAGCCAGCTCGATGTACCCATTTCGGGTGTAAGCCTGTGATGGTTCGATCATCAGGCCCTTGGTGCCGGACGTGCCGGGAGCCTGATACGCCATGTATGCCGTGTTGAACTGAACGGCGCGCAGCTTGCTCGTGTCAGTCGCCGCCTGCCACTCTGCCGGACCGATAAGTCCGTTGGTCAGGACATTGACGGCACCGGGCACAGCAACCACGAGCCCGTTCGGGCTGGCGTAGATCACGCCGCCAGGTGTCGAGATGATCGACCCGCGAGACACGCAGGGCTCGTAAGAGTTGATCTTGGCGAGCGACATGACCGACGGATGCACGCCGGTCGCCGTCCACGGAGAGCCCGTGGTGCAGATGACGAGCGTCTGCCCCATGACGCCGCAACCGACGACGGGGTAATCCACGACTGCCACATACTCGGCGGGCCAGGCGTGCGGACGATAGGGCTCGGAGAACCAGATCTCGTTGTCCTTCCACCCGGCGATGATGCCGTTCGGCATCGCCACCCAGCCCTTGAGGGTCGCGGGCGGTTCGGTCCAGCCTTCACTCTCGAGGACGCCGTTACCCGTGATGTCGTCGTCAGCGTAGGTGTCGGCAAACGCCGTGATGCCCACGTTGATCTCGGCGACGAAATAGTAGGAGGCCGTGCCGTTCAGCGCCGTCACCGTGCGATAGATGCGCTTCTTGGTGATCGAGCGATTGACGAGCTGCGGAGCAGTTGGATCTGGAATGACCAGGTTCCACGTCTGACCGACATTGCCTGTCTTGACGGTAGGCGCGCTTGGCGGTCCTTCCTCTCCGTACTCGGAAACATAGGTGTAGACGTAGGAGCGGCTAATGACGATGGGATCTTCCCAGACGGCGACAGGATCAGTCATCAGGCACCTCCCCCACCGTTGTTCGGATCGTATGGAGCGTAATTCGGGTTCTGGTTCACGACGCTGACGTCAGTGAAAGCCGCGGCAGCGACATTGTTCGAACCCAGGATCTTCGTGCCTGATCCGTCTGATGCGTAGTAGGTAACCCGGACGACGTCGCCATAGGCCGTGGTGACCGGCAGTGTCAGGTAGACGAGCTTGTCTGGGCCGTCGGTGTTCACCTGGATCGGATTGCGCGGGACGGCGTTCACGGTGACTGCAAACTGAGCGATAGCCGGGGTGTTGTTCGTCAGCGCCAGATCGAACTTCAGGTTGAGGATGTTGTTGATCGCCGAGGTTGCCACGAGCTTCGGCACCGCCGTATCAACGCTGAAGTTGGTGACCAGCTTGCGGTAGAAGCTCTGAGCGTCGTTGCCCGCAGTGTCCTGGATCGCAGTTGTGTCGTTGCTGTAGGTCGGATCGGTGTAGCTGACGTAGGTCGTCTCTCCCGGCTGGATGGAACGTGCCAGAGTGAGCACGACCGCCTTCGCCGCCGCATCCACGGTGTATGAGCTGATGGTGACGGCGCTGCCGTTGGAGATAACCTCGAACACGGACTTGTTCGGCAAGTCCGTCGTCTTGAGCGGGTTGGCGTCCGTGAACCAGATCGTGAGCGCCGCGTTCGTGACGTGCGCCTTTTCGAAGACCGGTCCGGTCTTGTCGAGCGTCTCGTTCGTGCAGGTCAGAGTGAACGACGGCGCGTCGTTGCCAGCCTCGTCCTGAATGGCGTTGAGATCGTTGCCTCCGGTTGGCTTGGTGTACGCCACAGTGACAGTCTCGTTCGGATCGGCGCGCTCGCTGAGAAGCAGGCCAATCTTGCGGTTGGGTCCGTCGACTGCAAGCGACGTGATCTCGAACTCGCGGGTTGCCGAGGTGATGCGAAACGCGGTCTTGAGCGGCACGTTGACTGCGTCGAGCTTGCGCTCTTCCGTAAAGATGACCGTGACGAGCGCACCGTTGATCGTGGCAGATGCTGCGACCGGCGCGACAGTGTCCTCCGGCGTGACGGGCGCGTTCACGGTGGGAGCGGTCGCAGGCTGCGGGATGCCGAGCTTGTAGGCAGCAGACCCGGCAGCGATGCGGGCGTAGGTGTTGTAGGCGGGCGTCGTCGTCGGCCCGACCCAGTAGTAGCGCTGGTAGCTGTCGTCGCGCACGGGAGCGCGGAGCACCTCAACGTCCGCGTCCTGGAACTCCATCCAGAACGAGTTGTTGAAGTTCGTCTTCTCGTAGGGATCGTTCGGGATGCGGTAGACCCGCTTCGCCGTCGAGCTCACCAGGTTGCGGATATACCGAGGGGTCTTGAACCCCTCGATGGACCCCGAATAGAGCCAGGTGTTCTGGGCAAGGGCAGCGCCTCCGTCCGGCAGCAGGCGTTCATCCTGTGCCGGGATCATCCCGCCAAAGACGTTGATCCGAAGCGCAACCATTCTTGCCTCACTTCAAGTTCGCGAGCTTGTAAAAGGTCTTGAAGTAGACCTCTGCAAGGTTGTCGACGAGGTTCTCGATTGCCGGGGTGTTCTTGGCGATTTCTGACCGGCACTCGCAGATCAACTTCGCCTCGTCACCGATGAACTCCAGAAAGTCCTGGTAGCTGATCTGCTTGAGCCCGACTGTCCCGATCAAGCCGAAGTAGCCCTGATAGGCTTCCACCAGCGTGTCGAGACGCTCGATCACCTCGTCGTAGAACTCACCAAGCGCCTGATGCTCGGCATACGACTTGGTCGTCCAATGCGTCAGGTGCGCTGCGTCGCGCGTCGAGAAGACGCGGTTGATGAGTTCTTCAATCGTCATTTGCCAGCCGCGATCTTTGCGAGCGCCTTCTTGCCCGCTTCCATTTCCTCGAGCGTCGCCTTGCTGAGAGCCGGAGCGGCTTCGGCCTTCTGCTCGGTCACCGTCACGGTTACTTCGGGAGTAACCGCTTCATTCTTCGTGGGGGTCTTAGCCATCATCGTTCCTTTCAGCAGTTCCAGGCCCGCAGCGACTTGTTGATGCGGGAGTTGGGATCGTTCGCAGTCTTCTCGCTCGTGAGCTTCTTCTTCATGCCCTTCATGCGGGCACAGAAGCTGTCACGCCGAGGACCGCCCTCCGGCTGCGGGGCCTTGAGGCCGGGCTTGCCGGGGTTAGCTTTGTTGTAGGAGGCGCGACCCTTGGCGTTCAGACCGCCATTCGGGTTCTTGCCTTCCTTGCGCTGCCACGCGGGTGTCTTAGCCATGTCACTTCCCCTTGCGCGCAGCGCGCATGTTATCGACGAGGTTGGGGTAAGGACGCCCGGCCTTCTTGGCTGCGGCTTTCGCTTCAGCCTTCTGTGCCGGGCTCAGGGGCTTGGATTTGCCCAGCCCCTTCGGACGCGGCTTATCCCAGACGTCCTTGGCCATTACTTGCCCTTCTTCATCTTCATGAGGAAGGCAGGCATCTTCTTGTCCTTCTTCATGTCGGCCTTGGAGCCTTCCTTGACGCCAGCCTTCTTGTCGGCCTTCTTGTCCATCTTCTCGAAGATCGCCATACGCTTGGACATCTTTGCCATTGTCATTCTCCGCAGAAGCCCGACCGGCGGGCGTTGTTGAACTTGTTCCCCCGGATCGTGTCGGGTGTGTCCTTGGTCGACCAGCTCGTGGCAGGCCAGACCGCGCATACACTATCGACAGTCACGGCAGTGCCCGTCGTCCTTGAGCACGCTCCCAGGATCAGTGCTGACAGCATCACCAGCGCGTATCGCATCCGTGATCCTTCCAAGGCTTTCGGTCATGATCTCGGTCTGCACGCCCTCGCGGACGGAGGACCGGATCTTCCAATAGATGCCGCCCAGTACGCTGACGGCGAGCAGGAATATAGCAACGTATCGTCCGATTGGCGAGAGGAACCAAGCCAGTATTGGCATGGTTACGCCCCCGTTTCTTCCAGCATCTGATACCGCCAATACCAGATGGCGGCAGCGAGAGCCAGAATGACGATTGCGATCCAGAAGGTCGGCGACTTGAGCAGAACTGTCAAAATCCCGACACTGTCGTGCGCAGCCGACGCAGAACTGACAGCCGTACTAAACTGGTTGGCTGCCTCGATCCCGCCTGCGATGCCCACACCTACCGAGGCGTTGGCGATCTTGGACTTCGTAATCGGCTTCTCGGGCTTCGGTACGTCGACCGGTGTGGAAACAGCCGCAACATCAGATGTCTTGAGCTGCCGCCATACCGCCACTTCAGCGCGACGGCGATTAACAAGTCCCGGAACAGGCTCGCCATTCTGGTTCACCCACTTCATGAACTCAGCGGGCACCTGGTCGAATTGACGGGCGTTGACCTTCTTGAGGAGGGTCGACTTGCCAAAGGCACCAATCCCGACGTTATAGGCAAAGGAGACCAGGGCATCGAACTGGTTCTGAGTTACTTCCGTAGTAACGAGAGCGTCGACCTTGGCAGCGAAGTTCTGCGCGTCCTTCGAGAAGATCCGGTCAGCTTCGGCCTTGGTGATCTTCATGCCCGGCACGACCGTAGGCTCACCGGCAGCCGACGTGTGGCCGTAGCCGATGGTGAGCGTGCCCTTCGGTTTGCCTCGCAGAAACGGCTTGTTGGGGTTCTTGTCATCATAGGCGTAGAGCTTGAGCCCCTCGCCTTCCTTGATGAGCTTTTCACCCTGGGCGCTGAGTTTCATCGCGGCAGGGTCCAGATGTAACTAGCAATCTTATAGAACAACATGGTCGCGGCTGATGCCGCACCTCCGACCATGACCATCACCTTCCACCCGCCCCTGGCCTGGTGGAGGATCTGGAGCATCTCGTTCTGGTTCTTGATGAGCGTGGAGACGTCCCGCTCCAGGCGGTCGATCTTGGCCTCAAAATTACCGACTGTGCGCTGGATGTCGTCCATGGTGGTACTCTCAGATGTCTCGAACGGCAAAGACAACGACATCTTCTTTCACCTGTCCGGTAGAGGTCGTTATCTTTACTTCCAGATTATAGGTTTCAAAGTCGTCTCCGCCGCTGACGTAGAAGGAGATCTTCTTATTTCCGGTCAGGATAGACTGAGCGTCTACCACAAAAGTGGTAGCCGGAACGGGGGTGTAGACGACCGAGGCGACAGTCTCGCTCGTGTCCAACCAATCCGTATAATCAATCGTGTAGCGCTTGCGCTCCGCAGGCGTCTTACTGAATTTTCCGAGCCGCATCGCTCACTCCTCACTGCGTAACTAATAGATCCCGCGTGTCATTCGGGACGATGGCGTCCCTGAGTTCGAACGGGACGATGACGTCCCGAAGCTCAAACGGCACGGTGATGACTTCTGGGCCGTCCCCAGCGAAGGAAGCCATCTTGAATTGGATTGCCTGCCCGTTGGCGTAGAAATTTACCCGAAGCAGATCGAACTTCCTGGCGTAACCAAGATTGATGTTCGATGGGGTTGCAGTAACCGCACCGTTATCCGCGCGAAGGATGAACGTGCGACGTCCACTAATAACTACACCCGTGGCTGCGAACGTGCCGTTGGCGAGAGTGAGCGCTGTGCTCCGACGCAGACCCGCCTGGGACCCTGTTACTCCGAAAGTAACGCCAGCCAGGAGGATCTTGCGCTGGGCGATAACGGTGGCCTGGACGCCGGTAACGGCGTATTCGCCGTTCGATAGTGTGATGGTGTTTGTTTTACGAAGCTCGGCGGCAGCGCCCGTCGCCGAGTACGAGGCACCGTCGAGCTGCACCCCCAACCCGAAGAGAGGCGTCGTAGGTTCGCCTGTGAGCGTGTAAGCACCGGTATCGAGCGGGAGTGGGTAGGCACGTTGAAGCGCCGCGTCGTTCCCAGTGAGATTGGCGATGTACCCGTCGTGGCTGATGACCCAGGTGCGGTTGAAGCCGACGGCTTGCCCGACCGTGAAGTAGGCAGCGCCAGACAGAGTGTTGATCCCGGCGAACCTAAACGCCTGCGGGTATCCTGTCGTCGTGAAGGTGCCTGGATCAATGCCAAGCACCTCTGCACTCAAGAGAGTGGCTTGGACCCCGGTCGACGTGTAGCTTCCGGCATCAAGCACGAGTGAGTACGCGGCGGGAACTTCGAACGCCGTCGTCTCGAACGCTGTCCTCTCGAACGCCGCTGCCACCGGTTACTCTCCAGTTAATGGACTACGGGGCTTCTGGCCAAGTAATCTCGAACGGATCTACTTGTGTTGTAACATCTCGCAACGCCTGGCGGTAGGTAGCCCACGCTGCTTTTTCTTCCTCATTCAGCGGGACGTCTGCAAGCTGCGTCCAGTCCGAAGCGGCGAGGCGAGCGTTGCGATCTGCACGAACGGCGTCCCACTGGCGCTCGGTCGCAGCGGTGATCGCGGCTTCATCCCAATCGACAGCGGAGTAGACCCACACCCAGTTGCCCAGGGTGTCCTGCTCGGGGCCAGAGCGCACCGCAGACTGAAAGCGGGTGAGCGTGGGTTGCGCGCCCTCGAGCACAGGGTCGACGCCCAGTGCGTCTAGGTCGTCAGCGCTGGGGGGCATCGGGATCGAGACGTTGGGGAAAGCGCGTGCCAGATCGGTGATGATCTCTTCAGAGGCGCGGATACGGTATTCGGGCATGTCGTGCCTCCTTATGCGATAGCTAGGTAAATGTAGGTTGCAGCGTTTACGTTGACGTTCGTGGCAGCGACTTGGTTGACCGTGAAGCCGGTAGACAGCGGATCAATGGTGTCGTTCGTTGTCACCTCAGCCGCTGTGGTATTCAGCGACAGGTGCGGATCGTTGGCTGCGATAATCCCGCGTGCGGTATCCCAAACGTACCAATCGCCTGTGCTATCGGTGCGCTTAATCAGGACAAAGCGTGCGCCGTTGGTGAACCCACAGTCGATGTTCTGTGAGGAGCCATTACCTGTGTAGCTGCCTACCTTGGACACACCGGGACACGATGCAAAGAGGTAGGCAACACAGTTGTCATTGACACGATTAATTGGATCTGTGCCCCCCAGCGAGAACGAAGTAACGGTGGGTGACGTGTTATTCCATATCGTTGATGACGTCGTTGGTACTGCCGTTGAATTTAATAACAAGTAGCTTCCGCTATTCCCAAAGTACACGGCCCAGCCTTGAGTGGCAGATTGACGGTTCTTTGCGATCATCAACTCAGGAGCCACGCGAAGATTATGGCTTACCGTGCGCGCCGCTCCTGTCCCCGTGTAGCAGACTACGTCGAAGAAGCCGGGGGCGCGCCTTAAAAGATAATTGATGTATGTTGTTCCCGCGTTCACTCTCCCATCACCACCAACCTTTACGCCATTTTGCACATCCCACGCATTTGCTTGGAATACAGTTGTATCTGCAAGTTCTGCTGCCGTTAAATTACTTTGCAAAAAGGCATTTCCGACAAGCCTGTGAGAAAAAACAGGATCTTGAGCAGATGCTCTAGCTTTAATAATTGCTGCATCAGCAGCGTCTAGTCCGGTAACAGTTGTGTTTGCATTTGTTCCAGTTCTTGCCGTAATACCCAACACTTTCGTCGCATCAGTCGGTGTACGCATAGGGCCACGGCGGATGGCGAGGTAGATGATTGTCGCTGATCCCCATGTATCTGTTGTAAAGCCAGTGGGTGTTGGAGCGACATAAGCAGTTGTAGCGCCTGATGCACTTTCTGCATCAGATG
>Ga0255141_1000019_pt1 | contig 79037 bp, 95 predicted proteins | sample Atl_Cont_RepA_0h_FD_183178 | JGI IMG/M metagenome (GOLD analysis project Ga0255141, IMG submission 183178) | Freshwater microbial communities from Altamaha River, Georgia, United States - Atl_Cont_RepA_0h | ecosystem: Environmental > Aquatic > Freshwater > River | place: USA: Georgia | collected... | reverse complement strand
CCGGTAGGCTACCGGCACTAAGCGATGAATACACTGCAACAAAACACCGTCGGGGCCTCATGGGAGGCCGTAAAATGTACTGAGTCACGCAACCTCGGGGCGCGGGCTCGGGCGATTGTAGAGGGCGGCATGCGGCGCGGCGCACGATTCGCCGCTCCCTGTCTCGTCGAATCGTGCGCCGCTGCGCGGCGGGGGACCATGCTCACCGCTGGCGCGGTGGTCTCCTGGTCGCATGCCGTCACGCGTGACAGCGGGCACGGGGCGGCGCGGTCCGCCCCTCCGCTTCCGCTCGGTCCTGCCCTCTGTGCTGAGGAGGCGGAAAAACAGTCCGCCGCTGTCGCGGCGAGGGATGAGGCTGCCGCCTGGGAGGCGGATGAGTCCGCCGCTGTCGCGGCGATTGTAGCGGGGGCAACGGCCGCCGCGTGGGCTGGGGTGGCTCCTCGCCTGCTGTCGGGGGCTCGGGGCTCGTCCTCGCCTGGTCGGTGGTGGTCCGCTGCCTCTCGCGTCGTTGCTCGTCGGGTTGAGGCGGTCCGCCTCTCCGCCGTCGCTGTCTCGGGGGGCGGGCTGCTTTCCGCTGTCCTGGTCGCAACGGGCGGCGGGGTTTTGTCGGCCATCGCCGCCGCCGCCGCTGAGGGCGAGGCGATGCGGCGGGCCGCCGCCGCCGCTCGGATCTCCTCCCGCTCACCTGGGGGCGTGGCTCGGGCCTCTGAGGTCCGCCGGATCAATCGCCGGGCACGGGAGGCGGAGGCCATGGCAACGGCTGAGGCGGTCGCCGCTCGGGCGGAGTCTCGCCAGCGGGCAAAGCTCGCCGCCCGTCGCCGCTCCGCCTGGGTGGCGTCGCCGGATGGCCGGGCCGCTATTGCGGCGAGGGTGGATGCTGTCGGGGCTGTCGGTCCTCTCCTCGGTCCGTTCCGGCCGCTCTCCCATCGCGTCGGTGATCCCCTCGCCGCTGGGATTTTCCGCCGGGCGACTCGTCGGGCGGAGTCCATGGCGGACGTTTGGCTGCTCAAGCACGCGGCAAAATTTGCGCTCCCTGCTCGGGAGCGGGTCACGACTGAGGACGGCAACGTCCTCCGCCTGCGGCGGTCCGCCTGGGCTGAGCATTCCGACGGCGGAGGGGATGACGTGGGCGCGGGAATGCAAGTGGCGGATGAGGTCTCTTTGATCTATCGGCACGCGCATTTTGTCACGGTTCCGCTCTTCATTCGCTGGCTTAAGTCTCCATTGCTCCGCTCTCGTCCAACCGATTGCGGGGAACTGTCGCCGCGCATGCGGCAAGACATGGTTTCGCGGGGATGGTCGCGCAATCCTCGCCGCCAGTCCATCGACGCAATCGCCCGCCAAGTTTCGCGGCGGTCGGCTCGGGATGCTGGCAAATGGCTTTACGTTGCCACGGGGCGCGATGGGCGGGAGACTCTGGGCTGGGATGCTCCGGCCGATGGCGTCGCTCTCTCGGATGTTTCGGAGGTCGCCGCCGCTGGTCTCCTCCGCTCGGCTGCTCTCTCCTCCATCCTCGGCGAGGGCGAGGCCGTCGAGGCGTTTGGCCGTCGCGCTCCGTCCTCGGATCCTGTCGCGGTTGCCAATGGTGGAGTGGGCAAACGTCACGGCGTCGAGCCTGCCGCATGGCGGGCCGTGGCGCGGGCACGGGCTGCCGCGTTCAAATTGGAGGCGAGGGCGGCAGCGGGCGGCAAAGGCTCCGGGCCGGTTAAAAAAGGGGCCGCCGCGCTCTCCGCAACGGTCCACGCGGTTTCCATCGCTCTGCGCGGGGGGGCTCTCCCGCCCGATGTCGCCGCCAGCCTCTGCGCCGGTCCTCTCGGCGGCATGGCCGGGGTTTGGGATGACAGGCTAGATCGATTCCGCGCCGCCGCTGGTCTCTCCGCCCCGGCTCGGCCTAAACGTCCCCAGGTCGGGCCGCTGTCGTCGTCGTGGCGGTCGGGTCGCGGTCCTCTCCATGGCGAGGCGGATTTCCCCGCCGCTGAGGATTGGGCGTGGTTTCCTGAGCATTTGGCCAGCGTCGCCGCTCCATCGCCCCGGCTCGCCTCGTGCGGGGCGGGGCTTTTTGCTCCCGGTTCCCGGCTCCTCTAAGTGAGATGAGGTGCATCCGATGCACCTCATCTCCGCCCGCAAAAAAACCGCCCCGCGCTAGCCATGCGCGGGGCGGTTTTCGTTGGGGCTAGCCAAGCCCCGGATTCATTGCTGCCGTTTTTTGCGGTTTCTGAGGGCCTTCGCCCTCGCCCTCGCTGTCTCCCGCCATTGTGCGGGATCGATGCCAAAGGCGGTTTTCGGTGGGGCCGTCATGGCTCCTCCTGCTCTGGTTTTTTCGGCCGTGCCAACATGCGGCGGAGGACGGCGCGGAGTGCCCTCCGCTCGCCTCTCGGCCGCGTGCCAATCCATGCGCTGCCAACGTCGCGCATGAGTCGCCGGAGTGTCCGGGTGTTCTCGGTGGTGCTGTCGTCGCGTTTCATTGCTCGTTTTTGGGGGTGATGGTGTTTGGGTAGAGGCGATGGGTTTCCGGGTGCCGATAGATCCGGCCATCGAGGACCATTCGGGACACGCGGCAGGCTGCCGCGTGATGCCGGCAGCCCTCCGCCTGAACGATGGCGCGGGTCAGTTCCGGGGCCGTCATGCCCGGCTGGAGCAATGCAACGTGCGCGGGCCAGTCGATGCGCGGCTTTGTCGTCTTCGGGCGATTCTCCCCCAACCCATCGGGCACGGGGAGGGCAAGCCGAACGTTCGGCAGGGCCAGCGCCTCCCGGATTTCCTCGGCAGCTCTCCCCTGCAAGCGGCTTGCTTCCGCCTGGAGGGCTTGGATTTCCGCCCGGATCTGGGCGAGTCTGACCAGCGCCCCGTCCGGGCGGATGCCCGGCACGGTGTAAGACCCGGTTTTTCGGATCTGGGGAAGCACCTCGGCCGTCACCCATCGCCGGAAAACACGGGCGGCGGGTTTGTCGCTCCGCAAAATCATGGCATAAAGGCCAGACTCGGAAACAATGTAAGTCATTTGTTTCCCCCCCGCGGAAAGGAGTGGAATCTGGTTCCACTCCTCTTCGTCCAGTTTTTCAAGGGCTCTGGCCGTGTGGGTTAGCCCGAGGGCATCGCAAATATCCTTTGCGACAAACCAAGGGCCGTCGTCGCGGAGCCATTGCATGGCCCCGGCGATGATTTCCGCCTCCGGCTCCCCCTCCAAGGCTTCCGCCTGGATCATGAGGACGACGGGAACGGCAACTCTCTTTTCAATCAACCGGCGCGGGGCTTTGCCCTTGCCGTCAGCCACTAAGTCAGTAACCATACAAAAACAACTAACCGCTTTCGCTTAGCATGCAAGCAGGAAATAACCGTTTTCGTTTAATGCTCCAAAGTGCGATGCAAGACAAGGGGCTAACCCAAGTCGCATTGGCAGACCTTGCGAACACGACTCAAACCTCTATTTCTCGATATCTCCGGGGCGCGGGCATGCCACGGGCGGAGGAACTCCATCGGCTATCAATCGCCCTTGGCGTCTCCATGGAATGGCTTTTGACTGGCGAAGATCCGGACGGCGCGCCGCCTGCCGCCTCGCCTCCCCCAGGCAAACCCGCCGCCGCGCTCCAAGCTATCGCCAAGGCCGCCGCCGAGCTGGAAAAGGCAAGGCGTTTGCTGGACTCATGAGGGCGCGGGTTTGCTCCCGGATGCCGACTCCTCCTTGTTGGGGACGGCACGACGCACCCGCGCCAACCACGGCGCCGCCGCCCTCACGGATATCCCAAGCCGAACGTTCGGCTTGGCTTCCTTCGCTCCCGCCGCCCTTCCATGTCGCCCTTGCTCAGAATCGCGACCCCGGCGGACTCAAGGCTTTTCCATCTCAAGCCGAACGTTCGGCTCAGCTTTCCCATCGCACTGGCCAAGCGATGGGTTTTCCCATCGGCCTATCTAACAAATCAACTCCAAGAAACGTGAAAACGACCAGTCAACTCCTCGAATTGTCCGCCGACGAACGCGCCAGCATCGTCAACCGCCATGCCACGAATGCCGCCCGTCTCGAAGACTCCGGCCGCAAGGAAACCGCCAAGACCATGGCCGTCATGGAAAAGGCCGGTGATATCGGCGAAAAAGACCTCAAGACCTATCTCAAGAATCGCGGCATCGATGTTTCCAAGCTCAAGGGAGTCTATGAGATTGCCCGCGTCGCCAGAGCCACCCTCGCCAGTGAAATCGCGATGACTGAGACTCAATTCGACCGCGCCGCGTCGTCCAAGCTCCAGATCCTCAGCCGGGGATTTCAGGATGAATTCAAGGATGATGTTCTCCCCGTAGCCGTCGCCCTTGTGATCGATGACGCTCCCGCATCGGAAATCCGCAAGCTTTTCGCCAGTGAAAAGGATAAGCCCGCCCTCATTGTCGATGATATCCCGGAAAATGGCATCATCCTGACCAGCGAAAAGGTCCGCCAGCGTCTCACCGATGATTTCAACAATCTCATCGACCCGGAGACGAATGAACTCCGCGACCATGTCGGCGCGAATAAAATGCTGACACGCGCCTCCAGGCTTTTCGTCATGCTCGCCACCATCACCGGGGAAGATCCCCATCAGGTGGTCGATGATGTTCTCGCCACCATGGCCGCCATGACGGCCGAAGCAGAAGCCGAAGCGGCTGCCGCCTGATCACCATCAACCCCGCCAGCCAAGCCGAACGTTCGGCTTGGCTGGCTCATCCCCATGATCCAACTCGAAATTTTCTACCCATCAGGGAACAGCGTCATCACCTCCGCCCGTTCCACCCGCGAAGCAGAAACCAAGGCCGAAAAAGCCCTCAGCCGCAACGCATCGCACGTCACCATCACCGGAGACGGTCACGATGAAACCCTCACTATCGAGGATTTTTCCGATCATCAGCCGGTGAATTTCCCGACAGGTTTCGACTTCATCGAAGATTCCCCCGCTTATCGGGATTTCATGGCGGATGCCGCCTGATCCAAGCCCTTCATTGCCACCTAGCCTGGCCCAAGCCGAACGTTCGGCTTGGGCCTCATCTTTTTTCGACATTATGCCCTATCATCTTCTTGGTATCCTCATCCTCATCGCCATCGAGTTCCTTGTCCTGATCCCCGTGCTTCTTTGGGAACGCCGCAAGCGCCGCCGCCGCATCTCCGTGGCGAAATACCAATTCCGTCACGCCTATCAGGACTGGAGGAATCATCAGAACCCTCAGGACCTTGAAGCCGCCTCCTACTGGTCCCGCGAAATCACCCGCAGGCAAGCCGCTTGACAATCCAACCCAAGCCGAACGTTCGGCTTAACCCACCTCATCATCACCATGAAACATCCCTATCCCGTCATTGAAAACATCGCCGGGCAACTCCGGCAATTTCGGAACACGTTCACCGAGGCACCACGCCTCATCCGTGAATACACCGGCCTCGTCAGCGAAGACGATTATCTCCCGAAAGACGAAGCGGAAAAAACCGAAGAAGTCATCCGTGAAGAGCTTGAAAAACTTCGGGAGGATTATGAGACCCGTTCCATCTACATCAAGGAACTCCGGGAATATCTCATCACGGGTGCCCGGAATGGATTCGATGATGAATTGGTCCTTTGCCTCATCCAGCATCTCGCCTTTTGCATCCACCAGCAGGACCCGGAAATCGACCTTCCGCTGTCCAAGGAAATCGACCAATCCCTGACCGCCCTCGAACGTCGCCTTGCGGACCTGTCATCCCCCAAGGAACCCCAAGCCGAACGTTCGGCTTCATCGGTGAAGGACTGGCTGGAATATCTCGGCGTCAAAACCACCGACCTCGCCCATGAATCCCCACGCTTCCCGCTCAATGCCGGATTCAAGTTCGATGACCCGATCATCGGCTACCGGATCGGGTCGCACGGCCTCACCCTCATGTCCGAAACCGGAGGATATCTGATTCCTGAACCCGGCGGACCTTGCATGCAATCATGGAGCATCCACCCCATCCCCCGCTCCGCTCCACCCAAACCCAGCGCCCCGGCCATCCCGGCGAATCGCAAGCCTGCCAATCCCAAGCCCGTGGCATCCGCCCCCCCTATCCTCACCCGCACGCCCAAGGGCAAGGCTCTGGAACTTCGCTTCAATGGCATCCCCGATGAGGGGACTCGCGACTCCATGAAATCCCATGGATTCCGCTGGTCCCGCAAGCGTCAGGCATGGCTGGCCGGTTACTCCGAGGACGCGCTTGCCTTTGCCTCCCGACTCGCTGGCACGGATGCCGCCATCACGGCCGCCGCCCCAGAATCTCCCCCGGAACCTGCCAGCATCCCGGAAACCCCCGCGCCATTGCCCCCTCGCAGCGCGAAAGCCGCCACTCCCCCGAGGCGGTGGGTCATCTGATGCTGGCCCCAGGTCCTGCCCGCTATCCTCCCCCGGCGGGCAGGACCATCCCTTTTCCAACCCAAGCCGAACGTTCGGCTTGGGTTGATTCATTAAATCATTGAGCCGTATCAATACGGTGTATTAGAAATTATCGGTCGCGGCTGTGGTAGGCCAAGACACCGAAAGCGGCAGTTACTCCGATGCCGCTGAGGAGCCAGTGAATTTTCGGGGCGTGACGGGTGAGATGCCCGCTTTTCATCATGTCATTACTACTTGTTGGCGCTTCAAAAGAAGCGCAGTTTGAAGATCGAGAGTCAGCCCATGCCTGGGCCGACTCTCAAGAGGGTGCCTGCTTTCAAGTAAAGAAAGACGGCATCAGGATTGGCATCCTCCGTCGCCGCCGACCACCGAGTCACACCCCCTACGGGGAGGTGTTTGTCCCGCACATCCCTGCGTGGATGGACGGTCCTGTATTTTCGGAGATCCCTGAGTAATCTACCCGCCGAAAGGCACTGGCGACGCACGGTGTTGCGTCAACTACCACGGACCCGCGTCGGAGCAATCTGGCGCGGGTCTCTGTGTTCCAACCCAAGCCGAACGTTCGGCTTCATCCCCATCATCCCATGACTCGAAATCAAATCATCACCGCTGGCACACGCCTCATTGATTCACTTCGTAGCATCCTCCCTCACCAACAGGCACGCATCATCGCCGAGTTGCTCCGGGGAGAGGAGGGAGAATACTTCCACGATCTCCTCCTCCAGCTTTCCATCGATCTCAAGGATGCCCCCAAGCTCTATTCCACCGACTCCATGGGGGATAGCGCCCCGGTCTATTTCCACTACTTCAATTCATCGTCGGACTGGTGGATCACCGAGATTGAATTCTCCGATGGGCGCACGCAGGCCATGGGATTTGTTTGCCTGAATGGCTGGGCGGATTGCGCGGAATTCGGCAGCATCTACCTCCCTGAAATCCTCCGGCATCCCGCCACCGAGCTGGACTTGCATTGGGATCGGAGAACGACGCTTCGATCCGTGAAAAAGGAGCACGGTTTCCCGATCTACGATTCCAAGGATGACGATGAATCCCCCGAGAACTCCTCGGATTCTCTTCCTTCATCCGAACCGCTCCAAGCCGAACGTTCGGCTTCGCCCTCCGCTCCCATCCGCATCCCAAACGGTTTCATCATCTGACCCATGCACAACATCGCCCAAGTCAAAACCATCCTCGCCCGCTTCCGTTATGATCCATGGAACATGATGGGACCACGAAACAAGGCCATCCGCCAAGCGCTGATCCTTGCCATCACCGGCGAGAAGCGCCCACTCGCCAAGTGCGGAGTCACTGCCATTGAACAGCTACTCCAAGAACGGATCGATACCTCCGCTGCCACATGCGCCGCCCGTTACCCGGACTTCTACAAAGCCCGCCTTGAGTCTGCGATCCCGAACCCATCGATCATCCCATTTCACACTCAAGCCGAAGGCCGCTTGTCCCGACATCAGCAACCACGGGCAATCCACTTATTGCCCATCAACTTCCTCTGATCATGCGCACCATCCAACTCCCTACCGGATACCCTCACCTTAACCACCGCATCCCGTGAACTCCGACCTCCTTGCACGCATTCGCAAGCTGCTCAATGTCGCCGCCTGCCCTTCCGCATCTCCAGGCGAGGCGGCGAATGCCATGAACCTCGCTACTCGCCTTGCCGAGAAAGAAGGACTAAGCCTTGGCGACATCCCACCGGATCACGATGCCCACAAATCCCCGCTGACTCACGGCCTCGCCCCCGCATCTCGCGGCCCCGTTCCTGTCTGGGCGGCGAACATCGTGAGCAGCGCCATCGGCACGGAATCCCTTTTCCTGCGGAGAGGAGGAAAAACCACTCACATGATTTTCGTTGGCCTACCCGAACAAGTGGAAATCTCTGTGGACGCCTACACTTTCCTCATGGATGCCATGAATCGGAGCTACCGCGCTCAAAAAAAGCTCAATCCTTCAATCAAGCGATCTGCTTACATGTATGGATTCCTCAACGGCGTGAACTCAAATCTCAGATCCTCCATCCAGCGCCCCGGGCTTGTCCTCGCCGCAAAGGAATATGTGAAGGGACCCATGGCCACGGCCCTGAATGCGGACTACAACCCTCGTTTATCAACTGGTTCCAGAGCGCCAAAAGTTGATCCCATTTCCTACCACTCCGGCGTGGCCGATGGAAAATCCACCGACTGCGGCCCGGCCTACCCCAAGCAAGCACCGGCACCAATCATTCCACCGGCAGCGCCAGCACCTCCATCTCCAAAGCACGCTCCCATCCGACGCATGCCTAGCAGTTTCCTCTGAAACGCCAACCCCCAAGCCGAACGTTCGGCTTCATCCCACATCACCACCATGAAACAGACTGGCAAAGGCATTCAGAATGCCAACCTCGGCACCTTCCTTGACTCCGCAACAAACGCCATGGATCAAGGCCAACAGCAATTCTTCACTCCGCTTTCCCTCGCCGCCGCCCTGACCGTCCCCCTCGCCGCTGGTCACACCTGGGCATTCGATCCCAACTGCGGATCCGGCAATCTCCTTTCCGGCACCGGCCTGTCCGATGGCTACGGCCTGGATATCGATCACCGCGCTCCCAAGTCCCATCGCGGCACCGGCGATGCCGTCACCCGCCTCCATGTTCATCAGGCGGACATCACGAAATGGTATCCCATCGCCTCCGAGGTCTCCTTCCGCGTCGATCTTGCCACCGTGAATCCCCCCTTCTCCCTGCGCTGGCATGCCGATCGCTTTGCCCCGCTGGCGGCGAGCCGCAGGCCGAACGTTCGGCTTGCCTTCGATGAGTGGAAATCGAACGGCACCATCGATTCCACCCTCGCTTCCCTGCTCATGGCTATCGACCTCCTCACCGATACCGGGGAAGGCTACCTCATTGGCAATCACGACACGCTGGCCCGCTTCCTCGGCCATCCGTCTGGCGATGCCGCTTCCCCCCTGCGCCATCACATTTGGTGCTGGTTGGAAATCCCCAGCGTCGTCTTTGAGAATCAGCACAGCTCTTTCCCCACGGCCGTCGTCTATTTCTCCGCCACCCACGGCGTCAATAACCACGGAACCGAGCCACCCATCCACCTCATCGCACCGTCCGGCGATGCCGATACCGTCCGCCAGACCCTCAGCCAAGCCCGCTCCTTCCGCCGGCTCGCCTTCCGCGGTCGCTCCTTGGACTCGTCCTACCTCAGCTCCCACGATACCCAGGCCGCGAAGTGGGACGCCATCATGGACGAATACGGCCGCCGCCACCTCGACCACCCACGAGAAGTCAATATCTGGCTCGATGAGCGCGGACGCATCCGGACCCAGCTCGATACCTTTGCCAGCCACAAGCTCGACATGAGCGTGGTCGAGCAGCTCCAGCACCTCAACCACAGGCGCCCCGAGCAGCTCGTCGTCCAGCAGGCCAGCCGCGTCGCCCTCATGGCCGCCATCAAGGGCGATACCTGGTCCGTCTGCCCGGATCTCGTCGCCGCCGTCGATGCCGCCGTCGCCGCCTACAACAGCGTCCGCGCTCCCTTCTACACTCCCAACCCCGTGATGGCCCTCGGCTGGATCGATGAGGTCGATTGCATCGAAGCCTGCACATCTCGCCTCCACGGCATTGTCGATGGGCGGAAATACAAACTGCGCACCTACACCGAGTCCATCGTCATCTCTGGCGAGAAGACCAACCTTGCCGGTCAGCGGGAGGTTATCTCCTTCCGCTCTCAGGAACTCGTCATCGAAATCTCTGGCGATGACGGACACCTCCACCTCTACCACGTCAGCCGTCTCAAGGACGCTCCCGAGGTGGAGAGGAAAGATGACCGCACCATCCACCACCACGTCATCGCGAATTTCAACGAGCATTTCATCACCCCCGTCCCGCCCGATGTCACCCAGGCCAATCCCGCCCTGTATCAGCGGAACAAGGCCATCCTCCTCGGCCTGGAGGCCCGGATCTCCGCCCGACTCTCCGGTGCCGCCGCTTAACCCCACCCCACCACCCTCAACTCAAGCTCCATCCACCATGATTCTTCCCACGATTCACCACAACGGAACCTCCCGCGAAATGCTCGCTGAAGGCTACGATGCCGCCGACGACGCTCTCCACAACTTCATCGACGCCTTCGGCTCCATCGAATTCAATGCCCGGGATTATTACGTCCAAGGCCCCGACGCCTGGACCGCAGCACGCGAAGCGCGGAATCAGATCAATCAGAAAATCCGAGACATCAAGCTCTACCTCGACAAGCACCGCGAGCATATCCACTCCTAACCGCTGCCCCACCACCACCAGCCCCGCCCCGGCATCCCCGGCGCGGGGCTTTTCATTTCCTCCCGGCTCCCGACTCCTCACCACTGAACACCATCACCGTCATGTCCACCAGATCCGCAATCATCGTTTCTCACGAAGGAAAATACACCGGCGTCTATTGCCACTCGGATGGCTACCCCGAATGGAACGGCAATCGCCTCATGGAGCATTTCAACTCCCTCCCCTCTGCCCTTGCACTTGTTTCCCTCGGCGATCTTTCCTCCATCGGCCGTGACGGAACCGTCACCGCTTACCATCGGGATCGCGGCGAATCCTGGGATGAAGTCAAACCCATTGAATCGCATTCGCTCAATTACATCGTCTCGTGCCTTGATCACGACGACAACGTCTATCTCTTCGCTGATGGGAAATGGCATCACAATGGCAAATGCCTTGCCACACGGCTCGCATCTGGCCCGCCTCCCACGCCTGTTGCGTCTTGCCCTCCCGTGGCGTCCGTGAAGCCCGGCACGGTCATTACCTTTGTCTGCGGACCCGGAGAATCCTCCTTGCCGGAATTCGCCATGCGAAAGGGCCGAGCATACGGCGTCATCCGCGACCGCTGGGGCACTCATCTCCGCGTGAAGTTGGATGACTTCACCTTCACCACCGTCGATCGCTTCACCAGCGTCGGCATCGGCGCTTACTGCTTCGCCTGACCCCGTCATTCCACTCCCATGTCGCCTTACATCCCCAACTGCGGGAACCCATCCGGGCACTCCTTCCTGAAATACAACTCCGCCTATCAACGCTGCTTCCACTGCGGCCTGATCGAAACACCTGCCAGACTCGCCACCTACTTTCATCACCATCATCCCACCTCCATGATCTCCAACATCTCCGATATCCCCGCCGCTCCCCAGCCTGCATTTGCCTTCCGCGACTTCCAGGTCGAGGACTTCTCCCGCGCTGCCATGCACCCCGGAGCCATCGTTGCCCTTGATCCAGGCGGTGGCAAAACCTTCGGCATCTACTCCATCCCATTCATGCGCGGCTCACGCCGCACTCTCATCGTCGCCCCCGCCTCACTCATCGAGCAGATCCAGGATGAGGGCGAGAAACATTTCGGCATCCGCCCCATCATCATCCGGAATCAGGATGATGCCTACGCCATGATGCGCAATGGCATCCTTCCGTCCCTCACGCTGGACTGCACCGGCCAAGCCGAACGTTCGGCTCCGGCCGACAGCATCGAGGACCCTGAGTTCTTCATCACGGATTACAAATGGCTCGGCTACAATGGCTCGGACGAATGCCCACCCAAACAGGAGGACGATGACGATGCCCTTGCCTCATCCAGCCCCGGCCCGGCGCTCAATCTCGCCCACCACATCCCCGCTCCCTATCGCCACAACATCGGCATGGTTCGGGACTACGATGGCTGGCAGATCAAATGCGTCGGCTCGCCCAGCCTTTCCACCCTCATCACCCACGCCTTTGATACCGTCTGCTGCGATGAAGGCGTCCGCCTCAAGTCCGGAGAGGATGCCCACATTGCCCGTGGCGTCCTCCAGCTCTGCCCGGAGAACCGCTTTGTCTTCACCGGCACCCCCATCAAGAACAAGCTGTCAGATTCATTCTTCCTCATCTCCTGGGTTTGCGGCTACTCCGTGGAACCCACCGCCCGCTGGCCCTTCGGCCGCTCCGCCTCCGATCAGCACGACTTCTGCCGCAATCACCTCATCATCGAGGAAAATCATACCGCCTACCAGCGCACCGGCCGCCGCCTGGTGAAGATGACGAACAAGATTTGCAACGTCCATCGCCTCTGGAAACTCTTCGGCCCCATCATCATCCGCCGCCGCAAGGACGACATGGGAGACCTTGTCCGCAAGGTCTTCAAGCCCCTGCACTTTGCCCCCGGCAAGGATCAGTTTGCCACCTACCATTGGCACGCCTGCAATCCCCCCAAGAAAAAGACCCCGCTGGCCAGCATCGGCACCCAGCTTGCCAACCTACGCATGGCCGCCATCGCCCCGTGGTCCACCACCCTCGGCCAGGCCCGCGCCAGCACCGTCATGAACCCCAAGATCGCTGGAATCCTCCAGCTCACCGCAGATCTCATGGAGCAGGATGAACAGCTCGTTGTCTTCTCCCCCTTCCAAGAGTTCGCCAGCATGCTCTCCGGTTTCTACCGGGATGCCGGTGTCCCTCACGCCATTCTGGATGGCCGCCTGTCCCCCCAGAAACGCGGCTCCCTTTCCAAGGCATTCAAGGCCCGTGAACTCGCCGTCGTCATCTGCGGCATTGAGTCCATGGGAGAAGGCCACTCCTTCCACATGGCCAGCAACCTTGTCCTCCCCTCCCTCACTTGGGCATGGGACAAGAATGCTCAAGCCATCGACCGCGTCCACCGCCTCATCTCGCCCAAGGATGTCACCATCTGGCTCATGACAGCCAAGGGCACCATCGATGAGCGCCTCCTCTCCATGTTCCAAGAAAAGGGCGATTCCAATGACCTCGCCCTCGATGGCCGCCTCTTCCAGACAGACCGCGAGGAGGTCAATCTCGCCGACCTCCTCCGCGAGACCCTGGATTCCTTTGATCCCACCACCAAGACCATCGATGAGTCCGAGGTCCGCAAGAACTACACCGCCGTTCTCGCCCCACGCCTCAGCGATCTGGCGAATCAGTGGGTGGAAAATCACCGGCCATCCCTGGATACCGTCAAGCCCGCCCGGGCACCGCGAAATCCCCGCCGCAGCACCGAACCCGCCCCGGCAGCTCCCACCATCCCCGCTGCCGCCACAGCCCCCGCTCCCACCCAGAAACCAGCGCCCGCACCGGCTCCCGTCAAGCCGCTTGACCCGCCTGCCCCACGGCCGCAATCTACCCACACTCCACCACCATCCCGCCCGGTGCCCGCCAAGCTCCCGGCCAACCTCATCCGCCAGATGTTCGCCGCCGCCATGGCCTGAGCATCCCCCATCCAGCCATGATCCTTACCCCCTACCAATTCTCCACCGATCCCTTTGCTTCTTGGGTCGTGCATTTCGATGGTGATTCCACCCTCTCCATCCTGCACTACTCCAGTGATCCAGCCTTGGTCCGCGTCGTCCTCCGCCCCGGCCTCGCCCGCCCCACCATCGGCACCATCCATGCGTGTCTGGATGCCCTGTCCGTGGCGGACCCTGCGGCCGTCACCGTCCGCGAGTTCTACCCGCAGATCAGCCAGGAAATCCCGGAATGGCTCCTGCTTAATCTCGATAGCACCGGCGAGCAGGACTTCATCCTCCGCATCCCACGCCGCCACGAAGACGGACCACTACTGCTCTTCCCCATCGGCAAGGATGACCTCTCCGTCCTCCGCCCCATCTTCGATCACCCGCCCGTCTCCGGCGATGACCTCCTCCACTGGATGGCCCAAGCCGAACGTTCGGCTCACTCCATCATGCAAAGCCTCATCATTCAGGAACAACAACGATAACTCCAACACATCCAACAACATCACCACATCATCATCATGAGCACCATCACCACTCCCATTGAAATCACCACCTCAGAACCCGAGCACGCCGACGCCGGTTACTGGAACTACGACATGGAAATCATCGTCGGTGAGCAGACCTACAAAATCGAATGCTGGAAACTCGCCACCTTCCTTGAGCGTGGTGCAGACCAAGACCTCGACGGCTCCGGCCTTGAGCTTTGGGGAAATTCCCAGCCGGGAGGCTGGCGCTGTCTGAATAGCGACGGCCAAGCCCGAGGAAACCCCTCACCATATTCATTTACCGAAGATGGCCGCATCGAAGTCTCCAATTCCAATGATTGCGTTCACATCCATGTTCCCGAAGGCGAAGACCCCCAAGCCTTCTTTGATGCGCTGGAAAAAGCGATTGATTCCGCCGTCGATGAAGCTGACGTGGACGAACCCGATGCCGAGGCGGTCTTTGAAGAACTCGGCGGAGCATGCGAAGTGGATGACCACCCCTGGCTCCGCGTCGGTCAGCCTTTCGCCTCCCGGCAGGTCTATTGTGTCTGTGAGGACGATGAAAATGGCGAGTTCGTCATGGAGGACATCTCCTCTGACGAGGAAATCCCGAACCGGGTAAAAGAAATCGCCGCTGCGAAATTCGCTGAACTTTTCACCCGCGCATACAACTCATCACTCGGGATCTAAATCACGCCATGCCAAACCTCCGAATTACACGTCCATGAAAACAGCAAAGCCCTCAATCGATTCCGTCATTCAGAAAATTGTCAAACTCCTTAAGAAGCAGCATGGCAAAACCGAAATCCGCGAAGCCTCCTTCAATGGCGGGGACATCGAAATCGTGTGGAACGGTGCCCGCGCCATCATCAAGCCAGCCATCGGCACCCACCTAGTCGAGTTCCGCACTCCGTCCAACCACTGGGGATTGGAAATCGGAATCAGCCGCGATGAAATGCCCGGTGCCATCATAGCCGGACTCCAGATCGTCCAACGCATCCCTGCGCTGCAAGAAACCATTGAAAGATCCTCGCCACCTAGACGGTGCTCGCACTGTCACCACAGGCTTGCGACCGAATCGAACGGGCTTTGTGGAGTCTGTGACTTCCGTGGTGTCAAGCCATGATTCATCACCCGCCCGTCTCCGGCGATGACCTCCTCCACTGGATGGCCCAAGCCGAACGTTCGGCTCACTCCATCATGCAACGCCTCATCATTCAGGAACAACAACGATAGCTCCACCTCATCCACCTCATCATCATGAGCACCATCACCACTCCCTCCACATCCACCGCCGTCCGCATCAAAGCCGAGTTTGGCTATTATCCAGGCACTCACCATGCCCCAAAAGATGGCTATCTTATGGACCATCCAGAATACGATCACCGCACCGGAAAAACATCCTCCCGCCCCTTAGAATTCTCTAGCGTATCCGCAGCTTATTCCCACCTGACCAATTCAGAGCCAAGCGACCCTGACGCAATGTTTTGCGAGCATGACGGCGAGGGCAGGTTCTCCGTTGGCGGAAGATACGAGTGCTCTCACGGCCAGCACTCCCGCCCTGTATTCACCATCGTTTCCGCCAAGAGCGGCCGGTGCAACAGGTCGATCATTGCTGAGTGCGAAAGACTCAAAGCCCTCTCCTAATGTCAAACTCCACCAACCCCAAGAACTGGTATGCACGAACCCGCTTGGCGTGGCTGGAGCGCACGGCAAGGATCAATGGAACCATCGGCCGCACTGACCTCATCGATTGCTTCGGCATCTCTCACGCCCAAGCATCCTCGGATTTCACTGCCTACCTCAAACTCAATCCCAAGTCTCTCACCTACAATCTCAGCCTCAAACGCTACGAATGGACGGGCCGCAAGCTCGTCATCAACCCCGCCCCTTGGGCAGACTTCCCATCATCATGAAGACCACTACCCACAAAATCAGCAACAGCAACGCTCGCCCGGCCCTTGAATGGCTTGTCATTCGTGACGGCCGCACCCCCGGAAAATACTCCATCTGGTCCAAGAAGAAGACTCACGAAGCGGCCTGCAAGCTGGTTGACGCCATGCACAAAAACGGCGCGGAAGGCCATGTGCTCGTCATCAACATCGATGACCGTGAAAAATGGGGAGTCTAACACCCGCGAATACAACTCATGCCTCGGCATCTGAATTCAACTTCAACCATAACCAATAACTCCACGACCATGTCGATCCAATTCAAAGCCATTGCAACTTCCAACACTCCCACTCTTCGCGCTGAGTGCGGCGAGTATTCCTGTGAGATTTTCGCCCCTGAAGGCACTGAGGATCTTTCCACCTCGGGCAGCGACCACTGGAAGCTCTGGATCGTGGAAAGAACAACGGGACGCCAGGTGGCGTTTGTTGACCACGGGAGCGGATGGCAGTTTGAAGACGGCGATCACGAGCTTGGCACGAAAATTCCGGACGTGCTTTTGAAAGACATCGAAGCTGCCGTGTCCGTCATCACAAAGACCTACTCTAACGCCAAGTAAAGACCCCCACCCACCACCCCATGAAACTCCTCATCATCACCCTCCTCACCCTACCCCTTCTCGCCTCACCTTTCGAGGACATGCCCCTGCATGATCCCGGCGGCTTGGGCGAAAAGAAACCTTTCGGCCCCGGCCGCATCACCCCATCCCGGCAGCGCCCGGCCGTCGTCCGTGTCGTGCCCGCCCTGCGCGGGGACATCATCGCCCGCTCCCCTGCCGCCTACCTCGGCCGCTCCGGCATCATCACCGCCTCCCCCGGCGCACTCACCCGCCACGGCACCGGCTGGGTCGGCACCCAGAATGGCGTCCCCGTCTATCTCAGCCAGTCCGCCAGGGATCACCTTCGTTCTGCCGCGCACGGCACCACTCCAGCGTTTCACGGCAGCGTCGCACGGGATGATTCCGGCCGCCCTTCCATCTTCCTCACTGCTCCGCATCGCTGATTCCGCCCGAGCCGAACGTTCGGCTCGCCGCCCCGCCCCAAGCACAGTCGCCGCTCTTGGCGATTGTGCTTTTATTTTGCACTTGCGCCACGTTCTCAGGTTTGTTCTGCTTGGCGCAACACCCGATGCAACCTTGCTCATAACCGATTTAGCTAGATTGACTGTTGGATCTCCCGTCACTTGGAACGCTCCCATTTCCCCCACCTGGGGCAGTCCCTCCACCCGCCGCAGCGGTCACGTCGCCGCCATTGGCACCCGGTTCATCACCGTCCGTCTTCCAAACGGCCGCACCACCCTCGTCTCTCCATCTCGTCTCAAACACCCCTGAATTATGTCCATCGCCGCCATCATCCAAGACCTGCCACCAGCTCCCAGGTTCACCGGCCAGAAGCTGGCTCATCTCAGCTCCGGCCGTCATGAAAACTTCCGCCTCGATCCCGTCCTCATGCGCCCCGATGGGGGGAACGAGCGCAGCGCCTTCCACGGCATTGAGGACCTCGCCATCGACCTCCTTCTCAATGGCCAGCAACACCCCATCACCGTCCGCCGTGGGGAATCCGGCGAGATCCTCGTCGTCTATGGCGAGCGCCGCTGGCGTGCTGGGATCTACATCCGCACCGTCCTAGTAAGTCACGAGGATCAAAGCATTGCCGAGAAAGCTAGATCCTTCCTCCTCGTTTGCCGCAGCGAGCCGCCACACACGAAACCCGTGGACAGGCTTTTCGGCCAACTCTCCGAGAATTCCGGGCACTCGTTTTCCCTGCTGGAGAAAGGCCGCGTCTATGCCCACATCATGAAAGAGGACCCATCCCTCACCGAGGCAGACCTCGCACGCCGCTCCCAGACCTCCCGCCAAGCGGTGAATCAGGCGCTCACCCTCATCCGCTTCGGTGCGCCCGGCTTGTTGCGTTTGGTAGAACAAGAAAAAATTTCCCCCACCACCGCCGGCGAAATCATCGGCCGCCACAAGTACAACCCCGTGGCCCAAGTCGCCGCCGCAGAGGAAGCCATCGCCGTCGCCGCATCCCTCGGCAAGGACAAGGCTACCCCCAAACACCTCCCAAAGGCTGACAAGCCCGCCCGCAAGGGCATCGCCTTCACCCTTCATCGCCGCGAAAAACAAGAACCCACTGAGTATGGGATCTTCAACGATCCCTCCACCTTTTCGGCCTCCGGCATTCCAAAGAGCTGGCACCTCATCTCCTTGGAACTCCGGCTCGCCCGCTACGAGAAACAATGGTGCGCGGGTTTCAACATCCAAGCCAAGGGCGAAGGCTTGGGCTCACCCTGCCACCTTCTCAACCTTCTCGATCCCACACCAGCCAACGAAAAGCAGGCATGGTGGAAGGTGTTTTACCACGCCACGCACGCACTTGATCAAAAGTTCCCGGAAATGATCAGCTCACTGCGAGCATCATTCCGGGATGCCCTCGATGCCGAATATCCCGATACCGAGCTGGATACCGATGACACCGCACCTTGGTCCGAGGATGATGAAGACTTGCCGGAAACCTCGGATTCCTCCCCCGCCGCCGAAGATGACGGACCCGAACTCTTCCCCATCGGTGAAAGCTACGGGGATGACTCTGACGATGAAGCAGAAGCCGACTCCTCGCCTGTCACCGTTGTCGATGACACCCGCCCATCCGCCCCAGATCCCGGTGCCATGGAGCGCATTAAATCCGCTACCTCCACCAATCGCGATGGCACCACCTCCGGCCCCGGAAACTCCGGCGGATTCTCCGCTCCGGACAAGCAACTGGAGAAGATCGAAAAACTCCTCGATGACCTCGACGCCAAAGGCATCGGACAGGAAGACCGCATCACCACCACCGAACTCGTTCTCCGCGTCATTCGGAACGAATCCCCCATCACCGACCTCCGCAAACACCTCTCCTGATTATGCCCATCGCCCTTCGCTTCGCCGTGCTGGCCGTGATTTGCTACGCCTCCAGCCTCACCCCCTTACTGCTCCCCCTTGGCAGCATGTCCACCACCTCTGCCGCCATCACCGGAGCCACCACCTCCATCCTCACCATCGCCTCCCTCACCTTCGCCCTTCGTCGCTTCATCTTTCGCTGATACCACCATGCACGCATACATCGATATCGAAACCCTCGCCACACCGCCGAACTATCACGGCGTCATTACCGAAATCGGAGCCATCGTCTTCGATGAAACAAAACCGGACCCGGAAACCGGCTTTGTCATCGCCGACCGCTTCCGCATGGATCTCAGCATCCTCGATCAAATCCTCCTCGGTCGCTACATCTGCCCGGAAACCGTAGCCCACCGCAAAAGCAACGGCACCCTACCCATGGACTGGACTCATGGTTACAGCCCATCCGCCGCAGTCGGCACCCTGTCCGCCTTCCTCCACCGCCACCCCATTACCCACCTCTGGATCTGGGGGAAGGACTTCGACGGCCCCTTTTTGTCAAGTCTGTTCCACTTGGCAGGACATTCCAAATTCCCCATCCCCTACTGGTCCACTAGCTGCGGCCGGGACACATGGAAACTCGCCTTCGGCAGAGACTCCAAACCCGCGAAACGCATTCACCACGCCTTGGATGACTGCATCGCCAGCCTTCGCGACCTCGCCTCCAGCCTCACCCATCTGAACCGCAACCCATCCACCCCATGCCCAGAACCCTGTTCATCCTCATCCTCGCCGCACTCAGCATGATTCTCGTGCGCATCCTCCACCTCATTCACTGACATACCATGCTCCCTCTCGTCGCTCCTGATCACCTCCCCTTGGCTCTCATCGGCACCCGCGTCGAATTCGCGTGGGATTCCCGGCCCTGCGCCATCATCGCCCAGCGGAACACCATCGGCTCAGACTCCCCTCATCCCGACCTGTTTTACATCCAGGTCCCGGATGGCTCCATCCGCGAAATCTCCGTGGTGCAAATGCGCCGCCACCTTGAGCACCCGCCCGCATCCCCCACCCCGGAAGCCATTGCCCATTCATGGGAACGCGAGTCTCACCAGCACGATCCCCACCACCTCCGCAATCTCCTCATCACCTGCTCTCCCTGACAAACGCCCCCGCCGCCATCACCCGATGATAACCTCACCCCGACCAGTCATGAAGAACCCCGATGCCTACATCACCCCATCCCTGGCCTCCATGGAGACCAGTCGCCACGACTCGGCAAGGTGCTTCGCCATGCCGCTCGACGATGGCAACACCGCCATCATCACTGTCGGCGGCGTGCGTGTCACCAGCCCCCTGGAAGACCCCATCCTCTTCCGCCCCACCGGCCCGGAGGTAAATCGCGCCATCACCGAACTCGCCCTCAGCGAAGACATCGGAAACATGGAAGATGTCACATCCGGCATCCCCCATCGCACCTTCATCCGGGATACCCCACGAGGCGCAAGCCTCCATGTCACCATATTCCTCATGGCTCCGGATCACAGCGTCATCACGCCGGAAGACATCGCCGTCCGCATGATCCTCCACCACATGGCATCCGCCTCACCCCTTCCCGCCTCCTCATGATCACTGCCACTCAGATCGCCCTCGACCATGGCCTGCATTCCCTCACCCACCTTCGCGCCGTGGAGATCCTCCACCATTCACCTCACCGCCTCACCGCCACCGAACTCGCCTCACTACTCCAGCTCACCACCGCAGGCATCACCAACCTTGCAGACACCCTCGTCTCTCATCGCCTGGCACGCCGCGTCAGCGTCGCCGGTGATCGCCGCAAACAGCACCTCGTCCTTACTCGCAAGGGCCGCGAAATGATTCAGTCCATGATCCTCCTCTCCCACCCTCACCATGAAGACCACCCTTCACCGCTCACCACCACCGCATCCATCTCAGGCTGAAATCATCGCCTTCTGCCGGGGCCTGCTACGAACCATTGCCACCACCTACCGCCTCCTCCCCTCCTGCGTCATTTCTCCCCGCACCAGACTCGCCTCCACCGCTCGCCTGCATTTCTTCCTCAGTCTGGATCTCCATCTCGGCCTCACCTCCGACCTTATTGCCCAGGCCGCCGGGCGCGGCATGACATCCACCTCCGCCCGCCGCTACACCAAGGACGCATACTCCGCCTATCGCCACAATCCGGAGTTCCGCCGCAAGCAGCTTGACATCCTCGCGTCAATCCACCGCCAAGCCATCACTCATGAAGACTGATCCGGAAGACATCCTCTCTCACAAGCCGCCAAGAATGAAATCAACCGCCCGCAAAACACAGCGCGCTTCACTCGACAAGCTTGTCCGCCACTTGCGCGACGTGGAATCCGCCCTTTTGGCGGAAATGCGCCGCGAATACCCAATTGGAACAAGGCTGATATTCTGGAGATCAGCCAACCAACGGCGGGAATCATTCGGCACAGTGGTCGGCCACTCGATGGCGCTCGGCCCACAACTCCGGGTCCGCTATGATGACAGCCACCACGTCGTTGGCCTCCACGTCGGGCATACTAAGTTCCATTCCATTTAGCCCAATCATGAAGACTGATCCGGAAGACATCATCCTCTCACAGGTAGCCAGCGCCTACCGCCATGCCGCGCCCTACATCCTGCCACCTGCTCGCCGGGGCCGAACGTTCGGCTTGATCCTTATCACTTTCCTCCTCCTTGCCATCATCATGATGGCCATCCTTTCACTCCCATGAATTATCACAAACGTCACCTCGCTGCCGCCAGCCTTATGCTCGCCGCCCTTACAAGCATGCCAGGAAGCTCCGCAGCACTCGGCACAGTGTCGGCGATTGCAGAGATGAAGAACCTCCGCCGTCGGTCTTACTTGTCCATACTCCAGCGCATTAAAGATGCCGCCAACGATCCGGACTTCCCCTCCGATCCACTCGCAGGCTACCAAAAGCTCATCCCCCTCCACTTCTCGGATGATCTCCCGACCATCACCGGCCACACAGACCCTTACACCACCACGGACCCGGCCCGCTATGTCATCTACCGATGCCGCGCCCACGGACTCATGCCGGAGCGCATGAACCACTACGGCGTCACCCCGGATGTCACCGCCTGCCCCATCTGCGGATCCAAGCGCCACCGGGATGGCTACACCACCAACATCCCGGAACACTCCACCATCTACCGTGAGTGGGTGAGACCTTCCGTGGAATACCTCCTATCACTTCTCGCGAAGGAGGAGCCACGATTCACGGACTACTACCAAGGCATGCTTGCTTCCCGCGACCTCATCCAACCCCTCGGGCTGAACTCCCCTCCCACATTCACCAATCCCGGCCGCAACCAACCATGCCCCTGCGGCAGCGGAAAGAAGGCCAAACGCTGCCATTTCCCATAACCCCAAACACCTACCACCATGTCACGCCGCCACCGCTTCTCCACCAAAGCCAAGGCACACCAGCTCGCCACCGGAGACAACCGAGTCGTCTCCTACCTCCGTCGCTCCACCGAGGAACAGGCAAACAGCCTGGAAGCCCAGCGCATGCGCCACGAATCGTTCTGCCATGCCCGCAACCTCATCATCGATCAAACTTTCGAGGGCGATGGCGTCTCTGCCACCGCCACCGATTTCCTTGCCCGCCGGGAGACCAAGGAAATGCTCCGGCACATGAAGGCTCGCGGCCTCCGCACCATCCTTCTCCTCCGTGTGGATCGCGTCTTCCGCTCCACCCGGGACTTCCAAATCTCCATGGTCGAGCTTGAGAAACTCGGCGTCTTCCTCCGCTTCATCGATCCGGATATCGACTACTCCACCCCCATCGGCCGCATGATGATCCAGCAGATGGTCATGATGGCGGAATATGAAGGCCAGATCCGCAATCAGCGCCAGGACGACGCCATGGAATCCATCCGCGCCCGTCGCCTCGCCATCACCCCGAATGCCATCGCTTACGGATGGGCCGCCAACGGCTTCTCCCAGACCATCGGCCGCAATGGCAAACCTCAGATCGCCCTCAAGCCAAACCTCGCCCAGCAAGTCATCCTCCGCTGGCTCAAGGAGACCTACGAGGCAGATCCATCCTACGGCGCATGGAGCCGCCTCGCCCGTCAGCTCAATGCCTGGGGCGTGCCCACAAGGGACGGCCGCCAATGGCAAGCCGCCAGCGTGAAGTCCGTCCTCTCTTACGAGAACCTGCTCACCCCGCAGGAATGCGAATCACTCACCCTCCCCACCCTGGAGGAAGCCATTGCCACCCTCGCCACATCACCCACCTCCGCCGCCGCATGACCATCGATGCCGCACACGATTACTACGCCATCTACAATCGCAAGACGGCCAAATCCTCCGGCTCATTTTACTGCAATGTCTTTGCCCGCGATAGGACGCACGCCTTGAAGATCGCACGAAACAACGGCTTCCGCCCCACCCGCCACGCCTACGCCATCCACATCGGCAGGACCGGCTACTTCGCCAGCCTGCGCCGCGCATTCAAAGTCTAAGCGATGGCATCCACACCACTAACACCACCCAACACCTATCATGAGTAAATCTACCCCGAAATCAAAACGCCCGACAAAGAAGAAACCGGGTGAAGATTGCCCATCCGCTCCTTCTTTGGCGCGAGACGAATTGCGTGAAATGATCGGTAAATGCCGCGATGCGCAGTGGTCGATTTTTCATGCGTGCATGGGAACCGCCACCCGAAAAATGATGGGTGAGGAATTATTGGATTACATGGCCGAGTTGGAAAGCTCGCTAGACCGCGCATACGACCGAATGCACGCACGACTCAAATCTCTAAAGAACTGTTAGAACCATCCAGCCCCATGAAGAACAAGATCATCCACGCCGCCGATCTCTTTTGCGGAGCGGGAGGAACCTCCTCCGGCCTCTGCGATGCCGCCGAAATCCTCGGCCTCAATCTCCACCTCACCGCCATCAACCATTGGGATACCGCCATCGCCACTCACGGCATCAATCATCCCACCGCACGCCATCGTTGCGCCTCGCTGGATGCACTGAACCCACGCGAACTGTTTGATCGCGATACCCTCAAGCTCCTTTGGGCCAGCCCGGAATGCACCCACCACTCCACCGCCAGGGGCGGCATGCCCATCAATGACCAGTCCAGATCCACTGCCTTCTGCGTCACCCGCTGGGCGGAAGCCCTGCGCCCGGAAATCATCCTCATTGAGAACGTCCCCGAGTTCCGCACATGGGGACCACTCAAGCGCGTCAGGAAACGCCACCCCAAGACCGGGAAAATGCAGTGGGTTATGCGCCCAGATCCCGCACGCAAGGGCGAGATTTTCCAATCGTGGATCCGCATGATGGAAGCCATCGGCTACATCGTGGAATATCGCGTCCTCTGCGCGGCAGATTACGGTGATCCCACCACACGCCAACGCCTGTTCATCCAAGCCCACCGCATGGATACCGGCCGCCGCATCGTCTGGCCTGCGCCCACGCACGCGGAACACCCCTCCCCCGGCAGCAACCTCATGAAATGGCGCTCCGCCAAGGACCACGTCATCGATTGGTCTATCCCCGGCACCTCGATCTTTGACCGGGAGAAACCCCTCAAGCCCAAAACCATGCGCCGGATCTTCACCGGCATCCACCGCCAGGGAGCCACGCCCGTCATCATCTCCATGGAACACGGGGGCAAGCTCGATGACATCTCCTCCCCTCTCCGCACCATCACCACTGCACGCGGCGGAGCCATGGCGCTTGCTACGCCATTCATCGTAGAACTTCGCGGCACTTCCCCCAGCCAGCTCGATCACTCCGCGAAGCCCACGGACCACCCCCTCGGCACCGTCACCGCCGGAGGCTGTCACCACGGCCTCGCCGAACCATTCCTCATCCACGTCGCCCACGGCGAGACTCAAAACGATTCCGGCCGCGTCCGCCTCATCCACTCCCCACTACCCACCGTCTGCGGGAAGGGCGGAGACATCGCCATCGTCACCCCCTTCATGCTCGGCCAGCAGTCCGGCAGCACGCCTCGTCAAACAGGCGGGCCAGCCCCCACCGTCGCCGCCGCCGGTGCCATCAGCCTCATCGATCCCTTCATGGTGAAATTCTACGGCACTGCGAATGATGCCTCCATCCACGACCCCGCCCCCACCGTCACCGCCAAGGATGCCTGGGCATCGCCACACCCATCACCACCACGTCGGACACCATCACCGTGCATGCCATCATCCAGATCGGCGAGCACACTTACCCGCTCTCCCGTGTCGATCACCCTGAGCACGGCACCATCCACTGCCTCATCGTTCACACCTCGGCCGGCATCGCCCTCATGGGCATCCTCTTCCGCATGCTCAAGCCCCACGAACTCGCCGCCGCCCAAGGTTTCCACCCCCACCACAAATTCACCGGCACCCAGACAGAGCAGGTCAAACAGATTGGCAACGCCGTCCCACGCCGCACCGCTCGCGCCTTGGCCCTCGCCGCCCTGTCTCAGAAATCGAACGTCTCCCGCCTCATCTACCCACCAGCCGCATCCGTCGCATGAACCCCTACCATACCCTCGGCGTCCCCGCCACCGCCACCGAGCAGGAAATCCGCAAGGCGCACCGCCAAATGGCCAAGAAGCACCACCCCGATGCCAATGGCGGCAATCAGGAACGCTTCATCGCCATCCAGGCCGCCTACGAACTCCTCATCGATCCCGACCGCCGCGCTTACTTCGATGCTACCGGCTCCTCGGATTTCCCATCCTCCTCCATGGAAGATGCCCGCAAAACCTTTGCCGATATCGTCACCTCTCTCGTCATCAAGGGCGCTCCGGATATCCCCGCCAGCATACGGAAGACTCTCTTCGCCAACAGCCAGGAACATCGCTCTGCACTTACCAAGCTGCGCTCACGCCTCGAACGCATCCGGGAATCCATGCAACGCATCAAGCGGCTTGACGGCGCTACCCACTGCCCTGTCTCCGGGTCCCTTCGCGCAAAAGAATCCGAACACATCCAGCACATCGCCCACGCGGAAGCCGCGCTCCGCTTCAATGAAAACATCGAATCCATCCTCGCCGAATATGAATTCCCCGCAGCCCCACCCCATGAAAACCACGGAAGAAGCTCCTATTCTCAGTGGTTCCAAACCTGAGCGCATCCAGCTCCGCCGGATCAAGGGGTGGAGGACTCCCCCGAATACCGTCCGCGTCTGCCGCCCGTCCCGCTGGGGGAACCCATTCCGCATCGGCTGGTATTACCTTCGCACTCCGGGAGGCCCCACCTCTTGGCTGGGCACGGACTCGCGGCCAAAGGTCGATACCCGCCCCTGGACCTACATCCGGAACAACATCGATGCCGTCGATTGGTATCAATGGTATCTCGGCGAGCTGCTCGCCAACAACACCATCACCGGCCCGGACGGACTCACCCTCGCCGATGAACTCTTGGCGCTCAGAGGAAAGAACCTCGCTTGCTTCTGCCCCTTGGGCGACCGCTGCCACGCCGATGTCCTCCTCCGCCTCGCAAATCCCGATCTCAATCAAAGCTAACTCGTCCCCTAAGTTCATCCTTGCAGAACAAACGCTATTCCGCATCAATCTCCCTGCACCTCAATTCGAGACACATACCATGAAAATCAAGATCCTTCACGGAACCCCTGCCGCCGTCGCCAAGTCCGCCAACGAGCTTATCCGCTCGAACCCAAACTGGAAACCCACCACCCTCTCCGCCGCCGGAACCAAGGCCGTCGTGTCGATGCACCTGGATGAAACCGGCCATGACAGGGTCGATCAACTCCAGATCCTCAGCGGCACCCCCGCGAAGGTGGAGGACGCCCTCACCTCGATCACCAACCCTGCATGGAGAGTCGCCGCCATCGCGCCCATCCCTCCCACGGAAAAGAAGACGGAGACCGCCTGCCTCGTCCTCATCACTCTGCCCGTCCTGTAACCTCCACCTTTTGCGACCTTCGCGGACAAGTCGTGAGTGTCCGTAGGGCGCGTTCTCAGAGCGCCCTTCTCGGCTGGTTTAGCTGTTACCAGAACGTCGTCAAGCGCCGGGGTAGATTCCGAACAACCACGAACCCGGCAACCATCTTCATCCCCTCGTGAATCAACCTGATACATCCATGTCCGCCCTATCCACACTGGCCAAAAACAAACTCGATGTCGAATGCGGGCTCATTCTCGGGCTGTTGCGCTATGGCGAACGTTCGGCTCAAGACCTGGTCAACGCCAGCTCCCAAGAAGGGAGGAAGCTCTCGCAAGACACCGTCAATCGAAGACTTCGCATCCTCCGCTCACGTGGATTCATTGAGTCACACGCCGGGCGGGATGGCTCTGCCAGGAAGCTCATTCACCGCCTCACCCCCGGAGGCATGGGCATTGCTCAATCCTTGGGCGCTTAGCCTCATCCACCCATCAGACCATCGCCATGCCCGCCTTTGCCACCAAGGCCGTCCTCAGCACACCTGAAGCCATCCCTTACGTGGGCGGCGAAAGGATCTTCCTTGGCCTTCGGCAGCACCATCAGGCGATCATGCGGCCCCTCTCCCGCACGCCCAACGGCCGGGAGACATGGCGCGTCGCCACCCTGGACGCCGCCCTCGCCGCCGCAGAAGCGGCAGGAACCTTCATCGAATCCCTCTCCCTGAATCCAAAAAGCAAACGCAACCTCAAACAAGGAACCACTCCACCAACATCATGAACCATCTCGATACCCTCCGCGAAATCATTTGCGAACACCTCGGCATCTCCCCCGGAGACATCACCCCGCAGTCAAACCTCATCAACGATCTCGGTGCCGACTCCCTTGACTGCGTCGAAATCATCATGGCCATCGAAGAGGAATACTCCATTGAGATTCCAGACGAAGACGCCGAAAAGCTGGAGACCATCCAGCAGATCCTCGACTACCTTTAATCGGTTCAGCAAGGCTGACTCCATAGCAAGCAATCGCCCATAGTGGCTCGGTGCCGCCGGAGCACAATCGCAAGCCCGTGATCGCGACACGGGCATCCGGCCCCTCCTACCCCGAACAGTCATGAACAAAATCACAGAAATCAATACCTACGGCTGGAACAAGGATCACGACCTCTACCTGTTCCTTGATTGCGCCATCGCCGACAGCAAGGGCGAGGAACCCGGCACCTTTCTCTTCCCGGAAAAGGACGGGATCTTGTGGCATCAAGGACGCGGATTCCGCAATTCTGACGCGATGGCTAACTTCTCCCACAGCGCACCATCCCTCTTCCCCGGAGCCAAAGACCCACGCGCAGCGTTCAACGATATCGATTGGGAACAGGAAAAGCGGGATGCCCAGCCGATATGGAAAGCAGCCATCAGTGATTTCAAGGCCAGCTTCGGCGGCTACGCCGGTTACGCCCTGGTGGCAGGCATCCTCCAATACCTCACCCACCCCGAGGCCACGCCAGCCTTCGGCAAACCTTCCATCTCGATCCAAGGCGAGAAGGGCTCAGGCAAGACCATGACCACAAGATTCGGCATGCGCCTGCTTGGATTCCATTCCTACGACCCCATCTCCCTCGGCTCCACCAAGGTCGGAATCGAACGGGCCTTCACGCGATTCTGCGGACTCCCCCTCCACATTGACGAATGGCGAAATGACAAGATCGACAGCCGCATGCTCGATCTTTTCATCTCCGCCTACAACGAACTCCCACAACACAAGGGCATACCCGGAGCCGAAATGCTGACACGGGCCACGACCCCCATGACGCCCGCCATCATCACTGGCGAATGCCACATCTCTGATTCAGCCCTCAAGTCTCGTTACATTCATATTGTGGCCTCCCCACGCCACAACCAGCAGGCCACCGCATTCCACCCAGAGAACCAAGGCGAGGAACACGAGAGAGCGCTCGACGTTGAAAGACACAAGCGGTTCCAACGCATGATGCAAGAATCGCATCATTACCACCGCATCGGCCGACTCATTATTCGCGAGCGGAAGAAGTTCTCCCGGATCGCCCTGGAGTTCATGCGATCCTTCAAGTCGAACCCCAAGGTCATCGACCGCATCAGCACCTCACGCGCCCGCGAAAACATCGGCCTGTTTGTTGGCTCCATTGCCGCCGCCTACGAAATCCTGCACGGGCACTCACTTATCTCACTGCCCTCTGATCACCCGGACTTTGTGGAGCTTCAAGGCATGAACGATTGGCTCATCAATGGCGCGTCTTCGCCATGAATGATCGCGACGCCCGCAATTCATGGACGACGACCACGATCCTCAAGACCCAATTCTAATCCCACTTCCCCGCCATCCATCCGCGCTTGCATCGCGGCGAATCTCGATCTCGTTTCGAGCTGGATGGCGGGGATTCTTCTACAATCCATCAAGCGGATTCCCCTCATTCTGCGCGTAGGAGATGTAATGCTTCTCCGTCACCCGCAAAGAATCCCCGATGAACTCGGCAATCTGCTTCATGCCGACTCCCTTGGCGGCGAGGTGAGTCGCAAATGACCTGCGCATCATGTGGTAGGTGACATGCCCCACTCCGGCCGCACGCGCCGCCGCCCGCAGGCTTTTCTTGGGATCGTATCGGTAAGACTTTTTGCCCTCATCCGGCCACCGCTCTTTGTGCGGTGCCACCACGAACGGCTCCCTCAGCCCATGCTCACGGATCATCCTCAAAGTCTCCGCATGCAGCGGGATCGTCCGCTTCTTTTTGTTCTTGGGTTGCCATGCCAGCTCCTTGCCCGCCTGGGTGACCACCCTCGTCGCCTGCACCGTCACCGTGCCTCTCTGCCCATCGTCACTCACCCACACCCAGCTTGATTTCATCGCCAGCATTTCAGCCTGTCGGAACCCTTGGTAGAAACCCAAGACCATCATCCACCGCAGATCCAGACTCATCGGCACCGCGAGCAGCCTATCCCTCTCCTCTGTGCTCAGAAACCTCTCCTCCCTCGTTTCCGTCACCCTCATATCCCGGAGGAATTCCACCAGCGGATCCTCTCTCAACATCCCTTGCCTCATTGCCCATCGGATGAAAACCCGCAGCGCCAGCAAGTAGCTTGTCACCGATCCTTTGGCCAGCCCCTTACCTCCCTTCCCATCTCGCCGACTCGCGCCACGCCGCCCGCCATTTTCTAACAGATGCTCCACCCATCGGCGGATCACCGCTTGCGATATCCTTTCCACCTGCACATTGCCCACGATATCCGCGAACCCATCAAGAACGCCGCGCATGTGCCTTCGCGTCGTCACCTCCAGGCGGGCTTTGGTTCGCATGAAATCCTCCACCGCCTCCCGTATCGTTCCCTTTACGGCCGCCCGATGCACCATCTCTGTGCCGCGAAGATCCTCGGCCAACATCACCGCCGTTGCCAGATCCTGAGTCCTCAATGCGACGGCCGGGCTTCTTGATTCTGGCCGCTTCTCATCCGCCGCCGCCTTCCCCGTGGGGCGGAAATAGAACCACCCTCGTTTGCGGAACAAACCCGGAACACCAAACTCAGGACGGCGCGGCATGCCGCACGGGTAACAAAACCGGGTAACAAACCGCCAGCAATCTCCCCGATTTTACCCCGATTTTACCCGCTTTTGTTGTCGCCCCGTAGATTCCACAAAATGAAGACCCGGCAAAACCCTTAGTCACCACCCACACAAACCACTGATAACAAGCCACATCCAACCCACCACCCCACCTTCCCCCTGGAGCCGGTTGCCGGACTCGAACCGGCGACCTGATGATTACAAATCTTCTGTCCACACACGCCAACGCCTTTTCCCTCAATGCCTTTTGATCCGTGGTAACAAAAACGGGTAACAACAGACACCGGCGGGTTTGTCCTTCCCGGCAGAACACTCGCCTTGCCGAACCGGGCGGCGGCTGGTATTTCAAGGGGCATGCCAGCGAAGAATCTCTCAGATTTTCACGAGTCATTGCGGACAATACTCGGCGATGAAGGCTCTTCTGTCGCCGGGTGGGATATCCCGGACGAAAAACTCAATGCCCTGCTGCGCACGGCCGTTAAGGGGTTTGTCCCCTGCCTGACGATCAATGGCTCAAACCCGAACCAACTCGTGGACGCCCCGATCCACCAGGACACCGAGGCATACCTGGTCACCAAGGCCGCTCACATCATGGTCGGCGGGACAAAAGCGATGGCAATCAAGACCCGCGCCATGTCCGTCTCGTCTCAGCCCACCGCGATCCGCGACCGCCTGCACTTTATCGAATACCTCCTCGAAGAGATCGAGTCTCGCGGAAATGTCTGCTCCACCACCACCGCAAACGCCACCCCCGGACTGTTCGCCACGAGCGAAGATTTCACCACCTACGTCAGGTCCGTCCTTGCGGAGTGCATCACCAGCCTGCCGACCCCGGATTGCGACCTGGTTTGCGATTGATCCTCTCCACCCCTCCTCCCCATGAGATACCTTCACCCTTGGTCAATTCTCGAAGCCCGCGTTGGTATCTATGCCGCGTGGCAGGACGGCATGCCCATGCACGGCCCCGGCTCCGGCCGTCACGACCAGCCTGCCATGATCACCGGCTTGGCAAGCATCCGCATCGGCCAGGAATTTTCTCCCTCCCCTTCCGCTGGCCACCTCGCCTCCGCCCCAGGCACGACTGCGGAAAGCGATTTCTCCCTCTCCCTGACCTTCCTTGACGGCGTCACGGAGGATGACATCTCCCGGTTCCGCTCCCGCATGATCCATGGTGGATTTCTCATCGTCACCGTCCTGCACATCGATGAGCGATCCCGCTCGTCCTGGCGGAAGATGCAGTTTTTCTACGCATCGCCCACGGCCGATTCCTCCGAATCTTCTGCCAGCGCCAGGGATGATGGCCTCGTCTCCTCCCGCACGCTGAATCTCACCGCAGGATGGTTTCAGGAGCAAACAGGCAGCGGCCCACCGCCCGAAATGACCCCCACGGTTCTCGGCGAAGTCGAGTGGACATGCGGCCCGCACCGTATCCATTGCCTCACCTACGACCCCGAAACATCAACATGGTCTTCCGAGGTGGAAAACAACATCGGGATCTTTGGCCTGCCCTACATCGGCATGGGTGAACTCTCCGCCCAGCAGCCTTGGTTTTCGCTCACCGTTCCACGCATCAACCCCCAGAATCGGATCGAGTGGATTCCCACCATTGCCTTCACGGTCAGCGGCGGCACCATCACCCCGTCAGACGGCCACTCTTTGCAGACCAATGGCACTACCGAACCCTTGGCCATGAGCCCTCAGTCCCGGGTGCTGGATGAACCTGTCGCCGTCTTCCGCTACCTTCGGAATATCTACGCCACCGTTGGCCACGGGCTGGTATGCGTTCCTTCTGTTTCTTCCGATCCTCCACCCGCCACACACGAGCCTGACTTCCGCCTCGGCCGGCTCTCTCTCCTCCCTCGTGGGGCGTTCACTTTCCCCGAGTAACATGGGCCGACTCCAACAGACGAAATCCGGCAAGAAGTCGCAGATCCGTCCGATCAATCAGGAGGAGATCCGCCGCGCTTTGAATGCCGCGATTGATGCCAGAAACCTCCCAAGGCTTCGCAAAAACAAGCCCTCTCCTCCGCCCGCATGAGCATCACCACCCAGCCGTCCCTCACGCCGGATTCCGCCAATCCTCAAAGCGTGAACTACTACCCGGAAGGATCTACCGCCGAATGGGAGATCGGAGATTATCGCGGACTCCTGGAGCATTTCGACCTCCGCCGCACCGAGTTGCCCATGTGGCACGGGCAGATGGCTCCCACCACCGCTTGGGTCGTTTTGCGTTTGCGCTTTTGCATCGGCCCCCTCTTTGGCCCCGGATTCGATCCGCGCACTCTACGCCCGTGGACCACGGCCGAGATCGGCAACGAGCTTGGCCTCGCGGAAAAGGAAGTGAAGGAACAGATCAAGCACGCGGGAGAATTCTGGAAACGCCGCCGGGCGGAGATCCCGGTGGAGCAACGCCTCGTCTCCCCCCGACCATCCTCACCACCATCATCCGGCGATGATGCCGCACAAGCCGAACGTTCGGCTCCGGCGCAAGCCATCACCTTCCGCACCATGGTAGAGGTGCCCGCCGAGCAGGTCGATCAGATCCTCGCTGAGGCAGGCATGCCCAAGCTCAATGATCCTGACAAGCGGCTTTACGCCGCCCGCCGCATTGCTGAACTCAAGCGATGGTTCGAGGACAAGAAGACCCGCGAGACCGCCAGGCAAATCGTCCAGGCCGAGCTGAACCTCCGGAAATATGAAGAGCTGCTGCAAGGCCAGGTCAAACCCGAGGAATTCGTCAAACTGGAGACCGCGCAATCCGTCCTCGCTGAGCGCCACAAGAAGCTCATCACCGACATCGGAGCCGACGAAGCCGAGATGGATACCCAGCGCTCCATCGCGCTCGATACCTACGCCGCCTTTGCTCGCGGCATGCAGCAATGGCACGGCAGCGGCGAGCGCACGCTTATCGATGGGATCTTCACCGCCGATGAAGCCACTTGGCTTCTCACACCAGCGGAAATGCGTCCGCCGCAATACCGCCCGGACATCGTCACGCGGATGAGAGAAGCGCTCCGCCCGGAGAATCTTTGGTCACCGGACTACGAGCCGACTCCCGTGCAGCGCAAGGCATGTCGGGCGCTGGCCAGGATCGTGAAACGAGTCGGCGACGAAATTTTTGGAGACGAGGATGATGACGGCGCAGACACAACCACCGACACCGCCGCCACCCAAGATCCTGACACCCCGGCATCAGCACTTGGCCCCGCACCTCGCGGCGACGCACCTCCATCCCCACCCACCGCCATCATTCCGTCCTTTGTCCCCGTCCCATCATCGCGCATGGACTCGGAAAGCATGGATGATTTCATGGTCACCTCCTGACGCTCATGATGTCCCACGTGAAAAACCAACTCGTACAAGAGTTCCGCAGGCTCTTGCGCATGCAGCACCTTAACGCCGGGGATGTCACCATCCAATGGCGCGAACTCGACGCCGCCGCCCCGCCGGAAGACGCTCAACTTGCCTCCATCCTCGGCGACGCTGCGCTTGACGACGCCAGCCCCGGCGTGACGAAGACCCGGACCATCCGCGCCCTGATCCATTACGTGACTCCGGCCACCGTAGCCACACAGCGAAATACTGAGGTCGCGGTGGGTGATGTCATTCTGGACATCGATGCCGCCGAGGACCTCTCCCTCATGCGCGACCCTCGCTTCATCATTGGCGGCGTGACCTATGTGCAGAAGGACGCAGGGGGAGACCTCGCCAGTTCCTGGGATGTGCGCATGGGCGGCAGCGCCATCATCCGCACCATTCTCTTGCGGCCACAACAATGAACCTCGACCAGTTCATCCAGCGGACCCAGAAGTTTGAGGAGCGGCTCCGCAGCCCAAAGGAGTTTTTTGCCCTCAAGGCCACCGACTACCTCCTCACCGCCCGCCGCATCGCCAGGGAAACCATGCTCACCCTCCGCCCACCGGATTCCGATCCCGTGCAATGGTCGAAGCGTGTCGATGAAGTAGCGGACAGCGTCACCGCCGCCCTTCTCCGTTCGCAGGATGGCATGGTCTTCTCCATCCGCCCAAAGCGGGATGACGGCAGCCTGCCAGGGAAAGACCAGCGAAGCCCGGTGCAGGCCATCACCTTCGATGATGTCATGCAGTGGATTCAGGATGGCATCGACGGCAAGCCCGGCGGCAAGGCCATCACAATCGAAGACGAAGCATCACTCCAGACCGAGAAGGGCAGAAAGGCACGCGCCACCATCATCATGAAAGCCTACTACGGACTGGAGCCGAATGACGCCTGGAGTCGCCTCCGTTGCCACATCCAGCGCTGGGTCCGTCGCGAAGACGCCCTGAAACCAGACGAATTCATGCTCGCCATCGCCGCCGCTTGGAAGGCGAATTTCGTTCCCATCGTGGAGCGGGAGATGTCCGCCTGGGTCTCCGTGATTTTTTGATCACGCCCCGCGAGGCACCCTGACCCTTGTGGTGCAGCTCACCACGAGCAGACGCGCCATCCAGCGCCCGGCTGATATCGCCACAGGCCCGGAGCGGAGTTGCACTCCCTCGACTCCCACGGCCGCCAGCGCCGCCTTTTCCGTGGATCTCAGGAGCCATGCCAGATTGTCCGCCACACTCGCCACGAGTTCCACCGGGTCTCTCCCCGCCATCTCTGGCGTCCCCGTGACGTTGGCTGGCACCTTCACCGTGAACTGCAAGGTTCGCTGGACCTCATTCCCTTGGAAAAGCGCATCTTCCCCGTATGCCCTGTTCTGGTCGCTCACCAGCAGACCATGGATGATCGGGCGCACCTGCGGCCGCCGTTCACCGCCCGGATCAGGCGCATCCGTGGCGTCCGCCTCCTGCCAGCGCAGATCGCATGTCGGGAAAGTCTTCTGCTCCACCGCTCCACCCGCTCCCAGCGTATTGAAGGGCACCCCCTTGAAGTAGCGGGCGAGCCACACGTGGAAGAGCGCCTTCACTCGCTTCTCCGGCTCCATGTTTGGATCCACGGCGAGCGCTTGAACATGGGTGATCGGATTCAATATCTGCGACATGCCGCGAGACTATCGGCTTGCCTTCGATTGTTCAACCTTGCAAAACAAACGCATGTCCACCACCGACCTCTTTGCCCGCCTCGCCAATCTTACCAGCTATCGCCGGACCATCGCCATCGCCAAGCCCGATGACATCAACCAAGAGCATCCCGGCCCCGATGGTCGCCCCCGCTTTGCCATCCGCGAAGGCGCGGAGACCACCTCCATCGAAATACGAGCGTTGACCGCCAGGGAGCGGGACCAGGTGGATCGCATCATGGACTCCGTGATCGCGCCACAAATCTTCAAGGACGAGATGGATGAATCCGGCCGCATCAAGGCCCGCACTCCCATCGGTTGGGACGAGGATGACCCCGCCTACCAGAAGAAGCGCCGCCTCGCCGTCGAGGAACAGTTCGCCCACATCTGCATCCTCGGATGCCAAGCGCTCGCGGAGAGCACCGAGGGCACGAACACCTCCACCAAGGCCGAAAACCTTCGCGCAGCCATCGACGCGAAGATCATCAGCTTCATCGCCCAAAGCATCTGGTCGCTCGGCTACACCGGCGGAGACCACGCTGATTTTTTCTCCAAGGCCGCTTCAAGCTCTTCCCCGAGCTGAAGACCCACCGTGATCGGCCACTAGAGGGCGAGGAACAGGAGATTCGTGACGCATCGCCGGGGATTGATTCCTGGTATGAGGAGTGGTGCATTCGCACTGAGTTCGGAATCCTGCCATGGGATTGGCGGCGCATGACCGACCGCGAGCAAGCGGAGTATCGCACCTTCTGGCGCGAGAAAAACATCCGCGAAAGCCTGGGTCACCACATCATCAAGAAAGTCTCCGAGCGCAAAAACAAGCGGCAGGACCAGCAGAAACGCAGCGGATTCCTCGGCCGTTTCATGCCCTGATCCAGATCCATCTTTCCGGACTTCCATTTTTGTTCCGCCTCGTGGAACATTCGCGCCATGGAAGACGCCAGAATCGATGTCGAAATGCGGTCCCGCTACATCGGGAACCTCGCCGCTGAATTGCGCAAGGATCAGCGCCGCATTGACAATTTCCGCAGAATTCTTGAGCGGAAGCCGATCATCATCCCGGTGAAGATCGACATGCAAGGTGCCCTTGCCCAAGCCAAGGTCTTGCAGGGTGAGATCCAGAAAGCGCTCTCCAAGCAGACGCCCATCATTCTCGGCCCCACCGGCAGCGCCGCCCGCAGCTCCCTTCTCACCTCGGCCGCTGGCTCCGGGAATCTCTCCACCGTCATCAAGCGAACCCCCGCCGGAACCTTCACCACGACCTCCGACCAGATCGCCCCCGGCATCACCCGCAGCCGCACCACAAACGGCAGCGGCAAGGAACTCATGGTTTCAGAGCGGGACATCTCGAATGTCCGCCGCTTCCAAGAAGCCCTGAAGGATGTCTCCAGACTCAGCGCGGAATACCAACGCGCCGGAGCACGCAACGACACCGCCGGTCAGCGGGCCGTCATCGCCCGGCAGATCGACGCCATCGGCGGCCAAAACGGAATCCTTGCCCAAGCCGCCAAGGGCGGTCTCAGCGGCTCCCCCATCTTCGACCGCGCCGAAGCACGCTTGGACCGCCTGCGAGCCACCATGGCACGCTTGGAAGGCCGCGAGGAGACCCTCGCCGACCGCACTCGCCGCGACGAACGCGGGCGCACCTTTGAACGCAGGGAGAAACGCTGGTCACGCGGCATCGATTCCCGGCTGGACGCGAACGACGTGGAACTCACTCGCGCCAAAGCCATCAAGGACCAGACCGCCCGCGAGGCGGAATTGAACCGCGTCCTTGGCGAACGTCGCGCTATTCTCGAAAGGAACTTGGATTTCTTCCGCAAGCTGGACGAACACTCCCAGCGCCAGGGGAACCAGAACCTCGCCGACCGCGCATTCCGCCGCACCATCGGAGCTTCCGGCGCTCTGGATCAGCATGACAAAGACGCTGCCAAGCTCGGCATCGATCAACAGCGGAAGGCTGACGCCGCCGCCGAGGCGGAGCGAAAGAAGAACGCCGCCGCCTCACGCTCTGCCCGCCAGCTTGAGCTTGAGCGGATGATTCAGGACGAGGTGGCAGCCACACGGAAGGCCGTGAAGCTCTCCCAGGCGGAAGAGCGGCAGCTCAAGGCAGGAGCGCGGAACGCACGCGAGCGGAGCGATATCGCAGGAGCCGCCGCCGAACGTCGCCAGACCCTCTACCAAGGCAGCGCCGCCCGCCTCACCGCTCTGGAGGCAACAGCAGATCGCGAAGGATTCGGCCGCACCGGACTCAAAGCCCGCGCAGCATCGAACTCCGCCGCAAATGCCAGCGTGGACCAGATGAACCGCTTCACGTCCGCCACACGCGCCAGCGGACATGCTCTCGATTTCCACTCCAGCCAGCTTGCCCGGAACGCCCTCACCTTTGCCAAGTGGTATGGCCCCATGCAGCTTGTTCTCGGCTCCCTGCGGGCGCTGAATTCCGGGCTGGCAGGCATGGTGGACGTGGATCGGAAATTCGCCACCCTCCGCGCCGTCTTCCGTGGCACGGCCGAGGAAGCCCAACTCCTGAAAGAGGAGACCCTTCAACTCGCCACCGTCAACGCCCGCAGCGCGGAAGAAGCCATGGATGCCAGCATCCGCTTCAGCCGTCTTGGCATGACCCGCGTGCAGGTCCTCAAGGCCACCGAGACCGCCCTCATGGCCGCCAACGTCGCCGAGGTGGATGCCGCCTACGCCGCCGAGAAACTCTCTGCCATCTACGCCAGCTACAAGCTCACCGTGGATGACCTCCCCGTGGTCCTGAACCGGCTGAATGCCATCTCCAACCGCTACAACGTCACCAACAAGGACATGCTGGAGGGTATCTCCCGCGTGGCGGCCGTCGCCCGGGGCGTGAAGCTGGAGCTACGCGACCTGGAGGGCATCATCGCCGCCGCCGTCGGCGCTACCGGCCGCCCCGGTCAGGAAATCGGCACCGCCCTGCGCTACGTCATCACCAACACAGCGCGTCCCGAGACGATCAAGCAGCTCAAGGAGTCGTTCAACTTCGACATGACCCGCCCCACCGGGGACATGAAATCCTACCTTGAGATCCTCCAAGACCTCGCCGCCCTCTATCCCACGCTCAACTCCTACGAACAGAAGCGGCTCCTCGACATCACGGCCGGATCACGCCAAGCCTCGAAATTCGCCGAGATCCTTGGCAATTTCAATCAGGCCCAAGCGCTCACCATCGAAGCCGCCCTGGATACCAACTCCGCTTTCCGGGAAAACCAACTGATCGCCGACTCCCTCGCCGGCCAGCTCCAATCCCTCGCCGCCGAGTGGACCGCCCTCTGGTCCGCCATCGGCGATACCGGCGTCATCGATAGCATGTCCCAGCAGCTCAGCCAACTCACCCGGCAGATCGATGAAATCACCGGGGCACTCAACAAGAACCGCCAGAACATCGGCGCGAACCCCGTGCAGGATCGAAATCTCCGCGAGGACCTTGCCTTCCTCACCGGCGGTCACGAAGGTTTCTTCCGCACCGCCCGCCGGGATTACACCCCCACCGAACTCGGTCAGGCGCAAAAGATTGCCATGGAGATCAAGCGCATGATCGACTCCGGCGAAACTGGCTTTGCCGGGAAGGATGTCATGGTTGACGGCAAGAACGTCGGCATGATCCAAAAAATCCTTGGTAGGCACTACTTCCGAGGAGGCAGCACCTTCGATGGCATCCGCTCCTTCGACTCTGCCGACCTCGACTCCATCGCCGCCGCTATCGACAAGCAGCAAACCACCAACGCCATCGATACTCTCTCCGCCCTCCGCGAACGGGCAGCGGCCGTCCCTCGCCTTCTGGAAAGCCTCGCCCGCGTCCGCGCAGAGATCGAACGCGGCGGCGACCCCATCGCCATCGGCAAGGACTTTGAAGCCTTGGCAAAGTCCCAGCGCTCACTTCCCGGCGGCGGCATGACCTTCGCCCAGAACTACACCGGCACCCGCTCCGCCATCCAATCCGGAGACAAGTCCACCGCACTCGCCGGGCTGGACGCCTTCACCGCGAATGCCAAGCAGCACGAGGCATCCATCCTTGAAGCATTTGAGCGCGCACGCACCGCCGAGGTCTCGCGCCTCGAAGGTCTCCTCGGCGAAGCCCAATCCCTGGAGTCCGAGATTGCCGCCAGCTTTTCCGATGCCGAACCCGGCACCGCGAAATGGGATGAACTCACCGACAAGCTCGAAGACGCCCAGAAGGAAACCAAGGCCCTCAGCGATTCCCTCCAGTCCGCCAAGCAAGACGCCAATGAACTTGCCAGCCAAGCAGTCAAATCGTTCGCCCCTCTGGAGCAATGGTTTGCCAGCCTGCGCGGGGAAATGGAGACCCTCAACCAGCTCCGCGAAAAGATCCTCGGCGGCGAAGTCGCTCCCATCTCCCGCCAGATCATGGTCGGCCAGACCAACGCACGCTCCACGCTCGATGCCCTGAACTCCCTCCGCTTCGATGAAAGCTCCCGCCTCGCCGACCTCCAGAAAAAGCGCGACTCCGGCGCAACCGACCTCGATGACGAAATCGCCAAGCGCGATGAGATCCTCTCCCGCATCGATACCGAGATCCTCGCCGAACAGAAAGCCGTGGACGCGGCCGAGAAGAAACTCGCCATCCTGGAGCGCACCCTGCACATTCAGGAAGCCATCTCCGCAGGCGCGGAAATCGCCCGGAACTTCACCGCCCGCCTCGGCATCGGACTCACCGATACAGATCGGAACATCGCCACCTTCCGTGGCATCGCCGGAGAAGGGAACAGCATCGCCACCACTGGCCCTCACATCCCCCTTGGCACGGAAAGCCAAGGCGCACTTGGCCAGCTCTTGGAATACGAGAAAAGCATGCGGGCTATCATCGCCAGCATGACAGGCCGTAGCAACACCCTCCACACGGACCTCGCCAACCTCCCCCTCCAATCCGCCAAGGACCTCGAAGCCATCCGCCAAGGGGACTCCGATGAACGCGCCCGCCGCATGGCCGGCATGCGCGTGAGGCTGGATGGCATCCGCTCCCTCGATCCGAACGCCAACCAGACCGACCAGCAATTCAGCGAACTCCAGCGCCATCTCTCCCGCATGCAGGAGATCGAAAACAGCCCGAGCAGCGGCGACCGCGCTCAGGAAACCGAACGCATCGCCGAATACGCCGAGCGCCGCCAGAAAGCCGAGGAGCTTGCCTACTCCCTCATGGATCGCGAGGCATCGCTCCTTCAGGAACGCGCAGGACTCGAACGCGAAATCACCGAGGAGCAGAGAAACCAGACCGACGAGGCGGCCAAGCGCCTTCTCATGGCAGATCGGGAAGATCAACTTCGCGCCGCCGCCCTGGCCAGAACCCTTCGCGATACCGGACCCATCTCGCAGGATGAATTCTTCTACCTCTCCCCGGAGACCAGACAGACAGCCGCAAACTACCTCCCCGGCCAATTCCCCTTCCTCCAGCAAGACCAAGGCTCCGGCCGCAACAAGCCAGATTCACGGCCCGGCGAGATCGATGCCGAATTGAACCGCCTTCGCAGCATCCTGCCCGATCTCTCGCGCACCCTGGAGTCTCTCAACTCCACCCCTCCGGACTCGCTTAATGAATCCATCGCCGAACTCAACCGCGACCTCGCCACCAAACGCGAGGAACTCACCGGCGAACTCGATCAGATCACCAAGTCCCTACCGTCCTTCCGCGCCGAGTTGGAGAACTTCGCAAACAAGATCACCGAACTCACCAGTCCCGGCGGTGCCTTCGCCCTGCCTCAGACCCCCTTGGAGACACCTCCGGACCTCGCCACCATGCAGCCGCAGGTGAACGTGAATATCGATGCCATCACCGTCTCCGTGGAAGTCACCAAGGAAGTGGAAAGCCTCACCCGCAGCTACATCAAGCGCGAGATGGCCGCCATGGAGAAGCGCCTCGCCAAGGTCTTTGCCCCATCCACCTCCCCGGATACCACCGGCGCAGGCTCCGCCTCGTTCTGACCTTGCCGAACGTTCGGCTCCGGATCACCGCCAAACAAAACCGCCGCCGCCTGGGTGGGCAACAGACCCGATCAGGCGGCGGCGGCCAAGCAATGAATAGCAACCCATGAAAACCGGCGGCTAACCCGGCGGGCGTGCAAGTTCAGGCCCTTCCCTTACGCTCGGCCCCGGGCCGTGTCAAGCCACTTTACGCATGCCACCCATTCCGCTGGGCTATCCCCTTGGCGATCTCATCCACCGGCCGCAAGGTTCCCACATAGCGCACCCGCCCATCCGCCTTGCGCAGCACGGCCGTCAGGATCATCTCCCACATCCCTCGCGCCTCCTCCCCATCCGTCCACCGGCAGCGCCAGCGGAAATCCGCTCCAGACGCAGCCTGCCCCAGCAGCGCATCCACCACCTTGGCGATATCCTCGTTGTAGATGTAGTTCCTCCAGTTCTGCCCCAGCAGGCGTGACCTATCCGTTTCCTTCACCAGTCGGATCATCGCATCCGTCACCTCACTGAAGGCACCCTTCTCATCGCAGATGAATCCAGGTCGCGGTTGCAGTCGGAAATCGTGCATCCTCACCCCATGATCCATGGTCACCACGTCCTTCACACTTCCGCCCCCGTTGAAATCCAGCTCCGCCCGCATGCTTTCCACCATGGATAGCATCTTGGGCACCATCCACGGCGCTCGCACCGGCACGGTGATCACCCCCAGAAACCACCACACTCCACGGCCCGCCGCCCGCAGAGTCTTCCTGCCCTCCGCGAAGAAGGAGGCGATCACCATCACCGCCCCCACCACTGCCGCGAACCACTCGATCCCATCTTTGATTTCCGTGATCATTCTCATATCCCCCATGCTTGTGTGTGAAAATGCGGGCCGCCCGGTCATCCACCACCGGGCGGCCCTGGTATTGCCACGTGTTCCCTCGTGTCAGGCATCCAGCTCGCAAGCCTGCACTCTTTCCACATGGCAAAAGTCTCCATCCCTCTTCCTCTTACTCCAGCCCCGCCAGCCAGTCCCGCGTGGAATGCACCGTCCTCCAGTGCCTCCGTTTCCGATAGACCCCCTGCCCGTCCCTATCCGCAGCACTCCCCACGGCCGCCGTGGGTGAAGTGTTTGCCTCTATTGTGATCAGCCAATCCCCATCCCTCCGCTCCAGCAGCCCGGTGTGGGCGATCCTCCCCTTGGAGGCGAACCAGATCCCGAATGCCTCCCCACCCTTCACCAGCGAGTCCGCCGTCACGCGGAGCCCACGGACCACATGATCCGGCGACCACGCACTCTTGGGATACGGATTACTTTTCCCCAGCGCCTCACGGCCCACCCAGAAATTGAAGGCCGCACAATAGGGCGCACGACTCCCGCCCAGCCCCACCGCCGCCAGATACTTGTCCACCTCCCCATCGTTGCGGCCCGTCTTCTCCTGCACCCCCACCTCGGCCGCCGCCACCCGCAGGACCTTCTTGCGGGGAGAAAGCACCGGCGGAGGCTCAGGCTTGGCGGGCTTCGTCAGCACCGCAGGAGGCGCTGCCATCGCCAGCACGGCCAAGAGGGGAATGATGATCGATTTCATGGTTCCTCAAGATGGATGGTTCCGCGTCCCCTCAGATGAATGCCAGCAATGCCAATGAATAGCTGAGCATGATGACGGCAAAGACCCCGAGGAAGAAGAACAAGCGCACCGCCGGAGTCGTCGCCACAAAGTCCTCGCGGATTCCCTGCCCACCCTTTGAGTCGAACCAACGATCCAGAAAGGTCAGCCCCAGGTTCACGATGACCCAGAAGACCACCACTCCAGAAACCACCACCAGCGGGGCAAGCAGGACCAGATGCACGATCCCCAGATCCGCCACGGCGGACGTAGGATCTACCGCTCGGATCGCTGGCACCGCCAGCACGGCAAAGATGATCCCCACCACAAAGGTCAGCAGGAGTTCATTCTTGATGCTCCACAAAAACGGGAGCCGGAGTTTCACATACCATGGTTCGCGAGGCATAATTCAGGGTGTGTTCGATGTTTCAGGGGAGAATGTTCAGCCTTGGGCGGCGAAGCCGACGTGGATGGTTTGCCCGGCGGTGCCGCCGCTGACCGTCACGGTGATAGTGCCATCCTCCACCATGAAGTAAGTGAAGCCCCCGGCTTCCGTTCGCTCCAGGTCGAACACGTAAGTGCGGCCCTCCTCATCATTCAGCGCAGTGCCAGCATCCCCGGAGAGCGCCGTCCAGCGCTCCACGAAGCGGACGTGACCCATCCTCGCCGTGCCGCGCCGCACGCGGATGCCATAGACCTTGCCCGCCTCCAGCCCGGTGAGCGCCACCGAGCCAGAGCCATCGCTGCCAATCGTGATCGTATCCATAAATCTTGATTCGTTGATGTTCCAGTTATCGTTTCAGTCCTACCTTGATCAGCACCACCACCAGCGCCAACAGGAAGACTCCTGTTAGAATGGCGTAGCCTAAAGTTTTCCAGCTCTTCGCCTCTCCTTTCGCCCCCGCCCCATCCACCTGTCCTTTTTGGGCGGCGAGCGCGTTTGCCTTGTTCGCCGCCTCCAGCCTGGCCACCTGGGCGCGGAGGTCATCGCGCTCCCGGCGCAGATCGGCGACCTCCTCGTCTTTCCTCAAAGTGGACTCAAAGAGTTCATTGGCCCGGACCACTGCGATGTCGTGCGCCGCCCGCCATTTCATCATCTCTCCCTGCATTCCGGAGAAATCCGCTTCAAGGGTATCGTTGACGGCAAGCAATTCCTCCACCTGGGTGCCGAGTTCGACCAACTCCGCTTGGTTCGCCTGGCCCTGGGCTACCAATCGGCGGATCTCGCTGTCTGCCCTGGCGATCTTTCCCTTCGTATCGGCCACTTGCCGCTGGAGGTCGGCCGCCCGGCGCTCCACCTGGGTGGCGGCCTGACCGGATGCGGTGACGGACTCCCGAACATCCCGCGCAGCAGGCGCTACCTCAGCACGGGCAGGCGCGGAGGTGATCACCTGCTCCGGGTTGGGAGAAGGCGTGAGCTTCCCGGCGCATGAGGCGAGGAGTATGGCGAGAAGTAGGCAGATTGGTTTCATTTTCACTATCCCTCTACTTTCAATACTGCATATCCGACTGCGTCAGGTCGGCCGCGAACGGTGGCGAGTGGTCCACCCAGAGATTCGACAAAGCCACATCGCGGACTCCTCCGGGGGTTCCTGGAGACCCCAACGTGTAGAGTCCGAAATAAACAGACGGATCTACTGTTCCGCCGACTGTGATGTTTCCACTCCAGTCTGCGATCATGCGGCGGGCCGCAACTCGGGTGGACGACGATCCTGCGGCACACGGTTCGTGCCAGGCGCGGAATCGTTTGGTGGGCGAGGTTCCGCCGCCGAAATACTCGATCCAATAAATGTTCTCGCCAGCATTCCAGTCACCACCAGCAAACGGAGCCACCCCCGTCGCAGACGAGTGATAGATTTTCGGAGACAGCGTTTCAGACGTGCCTGAGCCCTTAACCGCGAACTGGATAAATGGCACCGGCTGACCCGAGATAGTATCAACGCCGTGAATAATCCGGAACCCCCCAAACGAACTGTTTACGAGTCCACCCACCTCTTGTGGTCCGCCACCAGAAAAAACGATAGAGGCGAAAACCCCGTCAATCAGGTTTCCGTCGGTTATGCGGTAGCCGATCATCATTCGTTGCGCCATGTTTGGCGCAAGATGGGCCACTTTGCCACCCCGCCCAGAGTTCGCCACCGGAGCTGGTGACGCAGTCATGCGGAATGTCATCCGACCGAAGTCGGGAGTGACGTGTGTGAAGTTTGACCCACCGTAGGTCGAGGACGTTTGCGCCCAAATGCCAACTCGAACCCGAGTGTCACGCAGCATGTCCATTCGAAGCGTCTCCTCGCTCACGTTCGACTGACGGCCGCCGGCCACTTGCAGACCCAGGAGCAATTTGTCGATGACCCAGGTAGCGATGAAACGACGAGCAGGAAGGGACAAGTGTGGGGCCGTTGGTGACTCATTCCAGCCATCGGAGGCAGGACCAATAGTGCCCATGTAAGCGACCGAACGCAGTAGTCTTTGCCCATCAACATATGCCATTTTATGTTCGAGACACTTGGCCTGCATCGCCGCATTGCTGTTCACGTCGTTGACGCCGCCAGCGCTCGGGGATGGCGTTGCGCCGACCCAAATGTGCGAGCAACGCGGATGCTGAGTTGCCCAGCGGTCCATCATTGTACGCAGGTTATTGTAGGTCAGATCCTCTTCTTTCACCGCGTGGAAAATCAACCGCACGTCCATGGCCGAGCAGAACGTCGCAAGGTTCGCCGCGGGACCAGTCAGCGCCTGGGCATAGGAACTGGAGCCTCGCCCAAGAGACACGGGAACAAAGCCGGATTGTAGATACATGTAACTGCCGAGGTAGTGGCACGTTCCTCCCGATGCCGCGACTTGTAGAATGGGCTTCCCGTTTACGACGAGGCCGTCCGCAAAATCAAAATCGACATACCCGATGGTATTCGGCGTGCCGACTCCGGTGTTTACGACTTTGGGTGTGAGACCGGCACCGTTTTGGGTCACCGTGAATGTGAGCGATCCACCTCCAGATCGGATGCCATACCAACAGCGAACCCGCCGAAACCCTGCGTGGATGTTTGCCGAGTTCGGGGTCTCGGTTACAGATCCACCCGCTGGGATTGTCCAATAATCCCCATTCGGAAGGTAAATGAAACTCTCGCTCGTTGCCACCGCACTGCCCGCGAGCGTCGTCGTCATCGAGAATTGCCCGGTGCCGACCGTAACCGACCCACCCAAAAATGCAGAAGCCACTGCACCTTGCCCGAAACGGCGGAGAAACTCCCGCGTGACAAACGGGCTAAATGCCGACGATCCCGATGTCATGGAATCGCCTGCACCACCGACGACGATGTATTTCCCGTCGCCCGGATAGCCGGCGGTCTGCGCGTCGATCAACTGGTCGTAGAAATGCACAATAGCTTCTTCGTGCCCGACAACGGCGGGACTAAGCAGCTCGATGTCAGTCCGCAAGGCGGCGGCGACACTTGATACGGGCACGGCGGGGATGGGGAGTGATGTGAATTCGGACATAGCTGCGTGTTAGGGTCGGATGGTTAGAGCGGTTTGGACGCCGCCGATGGTCAGGGTGAGGGCGTGTGGCACGCCCCCGATGTTAATGATGAGGACGTAGGGAATCCGCGTAGGCCCACCAGCCCACACTCCCACCAAAGTAGGCCTTAGAATGTTATTCATGATCGGATTGATGATCGGTCTCTTCATGGGGTGAACTCGGTGATGGCTCCGATAGATCCGGTGGCAACCAACTCACTGACAGCCTTGAAAATACTGGTGGGTTCATACCCCTGCGGAATGACTCCGGTTCCCGTGGTCACGCCATTCAGATCCCCCGTCACCACCAGCGTCACCGCTCCGCCACGCGCCAGGATGCCCACATTGAAAACCGCCGACAGGTCAGCGACCGTGGCGTAAAGATTGGCGGCCTCGTCAAAGATCAACATCTTACCCTTGTCGGCATTCGTCAGCGTGTATTCCCCATATTCAGTAAACGCCACCTCTACTGTGAGATCCCCATTCTGGGACGCCGGAATGAACTGATTGGCAGTCGCTGTTTGAATCACCCAACCAAGGCCAATCGCCCGGATGATATGAGTTCCTCCTGGAACGGATGTCACGGTGCCCACCGGCCCCTGCGGCTGGTTTACAGAAAAATTCCACGGCCCGGCCACAGCAAATGTCTTGCCTGCCATTGCCCCTGTAGGCGAACCCAAGAATAAAGTCTTTGCCGACCCGCTGAGGTTCCGAAGGATGGCACCCATGTGGGTGCCATCCAGTATCGTGATGGCATCACTGACGATCACCTCGCCGGAGAATTCACAATCGGACAACAGTGCCACATTGCCCAGCGCCTGCCGCATGAGCGCCGGATCTGCTTCCAACATCAACGCCACAGCAGCAGTCGTCGCATCGAGTTTATCCTCCAACATCGCCGCCACCTCAGCCACCGACAAAGTTCCCACCACCCACAACGCCGCTCCCGTGGCGGCATCGACGCAGTGATACGCCTCCTTGGCCACGGTATCAATCCACACGCTGCCCGGGCCATAGCCCTGGGTGTTATCATTCCCCACCCCGGGCGCAGCGGTGGCGGAATAGTTGTTCTTCACGCGGTCGTCACCGACCAGATCGAACCCCAGCGCAGGAGAGAACAGGATATGCAATGAGCGATCCGCCGCCACCGTGATACTTCCCAAGGCCCCGGTGATACTGCCTGGACCACGAACAAAGAACCCGCCTTGAGCGGTGACAGATCCGGCCGTGAGATTCAGTGCATACCCAGCCAGACTGATGATCCGGCCCACGTCCGTGGCGGCGAAGGCCCGGTTCGCCGTGAGCGCCACAGGAGCGCCAGTGATCGGGGTGGGCGTGTAGCCGGGATAAGTGACTGCTCCAGCGGGAACCATGACCAGATCCCTGAAGGATTTGTTCCGCCTTGTCAATCGTTCTGCTTCGCGGAACAATCGAGAGCGTGAAGAACGGAACGATTACTTTCGACGGGGTGGATCTCTCGCTCTACGGCACGCCCACCCTGAACATTTCCCGCAGCCCAGACCCAGCGCCGCCCGGCGTGGCCACGCGGCAGGCGGTCACCCTCACCGTGAGTCTGGCGCTGGCATCGCATGATCCAGCCACCATCGCCGCCCGCATGGAATTCTTGCAGGGAGTCATGAACACGCGGGAGGGCATTCTCCGCGCCGAGTCCCCCGGCGGCCACTACCTCTCCTGGCTGGCCATGCCCGCAGGCGATGGCCTCGCATCACCCCTCACCGGCACCTCGAACACGCTCACGCTGCAATTCATGGCGCACGAACCGCTGCCGGATGCCACCGTGGAAAGCCTCATCTCCGCCACCATTACCCCCGTGGGCGGCAGCCCCATCATCCTCCATGCGCTCGATGGCTTCCAGGAAAGCCTGGCCACCGACCGCGTGAGCCTGCTTTCCAGCGCCCGCACCATCACCACCACCACTCTCTCCTTCCGTGGCCTCTATGCCACCGCCAATCAAACGGACAACGAATCCTCCCGCTGGACCTACCTCCGCACGCAGGCGGAAGCCATCAAGACCATGAACGCCCGCTACGCCACTCTCGTCACCGGCGGCGTGACTCGCGTGGTGAGGATCCAGAACCTCACGCCAGTCATCGATCCCCACCGCACCAAGCTGGAGGTGGAAGTGCAGTGCTTCCACCACGACTTGCCGGGGGGCAACGACGCCATCGTGACCATGAAATCCACCACCTCCGAGGACGAAGGCAGCGGTGAGATCACCCACAGCTACTCCGGCACCATCACGGCGGACGATGAAGCCGTGGCCCTCACCCGCCTCACCGCCCTGATTTTGGCAAAATCCGGCACAGGCAAGCGGCTTGCCTCGCTGAAGTCAGACATGGATCGCACCGTGGGCGGCGATACCTCCGCTGAGGAATGGACAGGGACGCTGAACTTTTCCTTCGAGTATCGGGAACTCTCCTCCACCCCCACCTACTTCCGTGCCCGCCTGGCCACCAGCCAAGGCGAGGACGGCCGCAAGCTCTCCGTCACCGGCGAGATTCGCGGGCGGGATGAAGCCTCACTCATCGCCAAGGCGCGGAGCATCGGAGCCGACCTCGCCACCGGCAGCCCCACCCGCATGCAGGAGACCACGGACTACCTCACCGAGGTCTCCGGAAACGGCACCCGCCTGATCGTCTCACTGTCTTTCTCCTATGACTACCCGGTCCTCGCCACCACGCAGATCCATGGCAGCGTGGAATGGACCACGAGCCGGGGCGCATTCTCCGATCACACCCGCCAACTCTCCGGAGTCCTCGCCGGCCCGAACATCACACTCGTCCGCAACATCGCCCGCAGCCTCATCCCCGGCGGCGTGATCCTGACCACGGATGAGGAGAAAGAATCCTGGGGCGCTGCCGAGGCACTCACCCTCAGCATCACCGGCGCAAGCATCCCCACGGCAAACACCTCCCTGAAATTCGCCGGGCGTGACAGCGCCGGAAACTCCCGCTGGAGTCACGATGGCCACTGGTTCTCCGGCAGCATGCCCACCACGGATGGCAGCAACTACCTTTTCCGCGACCTCGAAGGCACGGGAGACTGGTCCTACTTTCACCACACGGCCAGCAATCAACACGAGTGGCAGAGCAGCGAAGTCGGCTTCGATCCCCTTCCCGGCACCGGGGGAGATTGGACACCGGACGAGCTGGATCTGACGCTCTCTCCCATGTTCACGGACAGCGGCACCCTGCGGTTTTCCTACGCATGGAAGATTGCGACCACCGGCCCGGCGAGCATCGAATACCGGGACAGCATTTCCGTGGACGAGGGAAGCATGACCGAGGAGCGCACCATCTCCGGCACCGCACGCGGCGCGGACCTCAGTGCCGCCCAGACCGCCGTGGCGGCGCTCCTGGCATCGCTCTCCCCTGGCACCATCTCACGCCGCACCACCGGCAGCCCCTATCAAATCGCCGGGGAGAAGCTCGGAAACCTGGTCACCCAATGGATGGCCTATGACTTCTCCTACACCATCATCACCGCCATCTCCGGATCACCCGCCAATGACATCATCGAGGCCAGCGTGAGCATTCAGCGCATCGGCGCGATCAACCGCCCCATCGTCCACACCATCCCCTTTGCCCGCCCCATCGCCCAAGTGGATACCGGCTGGACTCCCGGCCGACTCACCATCCAGGCGCGATGCAAGGCCCGGCAAGCCGCGACCGCCCGCTCATGGGTGCAGGGGAAACGCACGCTGGCCACCTCCATCGGCACCAGCCTCACCCGCCACGAAACGGAACCGCCGGATGAGAGCGCCGACATCGAACACCTCCCCTTCTCCGGCAGCACCATCACCACCCGCACCTTCTCCGGCCGCTACGGCTGGACGTTCACGAACGTCTCCGCCATGGATGGGATCTTCCCCTCCAGCATGGACGTGTGATCCCGCCCCGATCCATCACCCACCCCAAGCCGAACGTTCGGCTTGGGGTTTTTCATGCCGCTCCACCCGGGCACGAAAAAGGCGCGGAGGCAAACACCCCCGCGCCTTTGGCCATGATTCCATACAACCAGGGAGATCAACAAACGCGATACTCGGTAGGCTCGAAGGCGATGATCGCGCCGGGCGAGCCATCCTCCCCCACCGCATACCAGCCCTCGGGCTTGCGAACCACGCGAGGCCGCTCGGTCTCGCCGGGGCGCTTCACCTCGCACGGTTGGTGAAACTTGGGTTGCTGGTCGGTCACCGGCAACCACTCACCACCCTTGGCAGCCTTGGCCGCAGGAGCGGCGGGAGCATCAGCAGATTCATTCTTCATGGGAAATCAGATGTCAGGGGTAAGACGAAGTCGGATCAGGCACCGAGACCGTAGCCGCATGCCTGGGTGCGATAGACCCCGGCCGCCGTGGCGGTGACCTCTTCATTGCCGTCGCCGCGAGCCACGCTGATCATCGGCCGGAAGCCCATGAACAAGTGGCGTTCCGTGGTGACCACACCCTCCTTGACCACATCCGCACGGAGCGTGCCGGGGACGCCATTGAAGCGCGTGAGTTGGTCGTGCAGACCTTTGTAGCGGAAACCAATCGAGAGGTTCGGGATTTCACCACGGCCCACCTTGGTGAAGGCCGCAGGATCATAACCTTCCGGGATGGCCACTTGCACCGGAGCATCGCTCGGCAGCTCCTTGGATGTGGTGTTCCCGATGGGGAAGTAGGATGCCGCATCCGGCACCGCGTAGAGATCAATGCGGATGCCGCTCGCGAGATTGGCGCACGCACTGAAGGCGGTGATGCTCTTGACCTTTTTGGCCGCATTCGCGGGGGTGGCAGGGATAAGATCCCGGGCGACACCGAAGCCCCAGACATTGCCCTGATATTGAGCGTAAGACGGGACGGTGAAGTCCGCCACGGCCGTATCCACGGCATCATCCGCGAGAACCACGGACATCGTCAGGCTCATGGCACCCACGCCCACCGCTCCATTCGGCGAGGAAATCACGGCGATGACATCCCGCCCACCCGTGGGGATCTGCGGGCCGCCAGCACTGGTGTAGCCCCCGGCAGTAGCACCGCTGGCCAGGAAGCTGCCAAGCAGCACGCCTTCCTCCGGAGCGAAGTAGATTTGCGTTTCCAGCCCGAGTTCAGGCTTCATGACGAGTGCCTGCTGCGCCTGGGTGAATGGTCCGAGATTGAGCTTCATGGTAGTGAGGTAGGTGAAATGGAAAATGGGATTCCGGGTTTCCTTTTTGCGCTTGCGATTCTCTCCCCACCTTTGACCCGCCCGCCCCTGCAAAACCCAGAAACAGGGACGGACGGATCATCGGGTCATCGGTGCATCAGTAGGGAGTGTGGGTAAAGGGTGAAGGGTGATCAGCTCGGCGTGCGATAGCGGACACCCAGAACGTTCTTGCGGAGCGGCAGCGGCAGCGCCCAGCCGAAGGCCGAACCTTGGCACATGCGGCCCTTGCCTTGCTCGCGGCGACGCTCGGCCGACTCGTCAATGATGACCTCGGCAAACGATGGCTTCTCGAACTGCATCCCGATGGGCTTGTTCAAGCGGAAGTAGGCAACGCCATCGTTCGGGTTGATGGTGTTGTCCCCCACGAGGATGAAGCGTTTGCCAGCGTAGTTCATCACCACGCCGGTATCGAAGATTTGCGAGGTGAGCGAATTCATCTCCGAGGTGAGCGTGACCTGACCGCGCCAGGCACCCACGTCCTTGGAGCACACGCGGATCTCCACCACGTTCAGCGGGCCGCTGCCATCCACGTCAGCACCCCAGCGCTCGCAGTACTCGAGGGCGGCGTCCAGCACCTCCTTGCGGAAGTTGGTCGTGGTCGAGTTGGTGCCCAGCGTCACGAGGTTGCCGACAGGGAAGTTGGCGGTGTTCACGCGGCTGTGTGCCACATAGTCGCGCAGCTTCTTGTCAGCATTCGTGGTGTCGAAGGTGGCGGTCAGGCGGCTGTTGGCCCCACCCACCAGCACGTAGCTGGCGAGCAAGGCATCAATCGCGTAGTTGAAGTCACGAGCAAGATCCACCTGCTGGAGCGAAATGTCGCGCACTCCCGAACCGCGATACAGGTCGCGGAGATCATACTCAAACCACTCGGTGAAGATCATCCGCAGCGGGATGGGATACTGGTTCTTGTCGAGGATCGCCTGAACCTGGTGAGGATTCCCGTCCTGACCGATGGCCTCAACGCTGATCTCCTGCGGGACACTGACCTCATAGACCGGCCAATCCGCCTCACCGAGATCCACCATCTCGAAGAAGTTGCCCCAGCCCATGTCCGCCAGCATGAGATGGCGCACACTGGTCATGACGGCTTCCTGCCGCTGGGCGATGGCCTCCTGGTCACCGCCACGGGCAGCCTCCAGCACCTCGGCGCGGGTGCGAAGCGCATCCTCGGAGTGCAAGTCCTCGATGCAGCCCTCGAAATACTCCTTGAGTTCCTGCCCCCGACCGTTCGGGTTGATGATGCTGGCCCGCAGCGCCAGATTCGTGAAGAGCGTCTCCGCTTCCGCGATCTTCATGCGGCGGGATTTTTCCACGCCACGATCCTTGGGCGGGTTCAGCTTCGCCGCCGCCAAAGTGCGGAGCGCGTTCACGTGGTCGGCAGCAGCAGCGGCAGCCTTTCCGGCGAGCGGCTTGTCCGGGATGAGGAGAGTAGAGGCGTTGTTTTTCATGGGAGATGATGGCAGGTGATTCAGTTAGGGTGGTGCGTGAGCTGGTGATCAGGCGGTTTCAGCGAAGACCCCTTGGAAGTTGCGGATGAAGAACCGGGTGGTGTTCGCCGCCACCACGGGCGAGAGCTTCCGCTCCAAGATCCCGGAGATGATGTCGCCATTGGCCGTGCATGGCGTCCACTTGCCATTGACCAGCTTCAGCGGAGTCTTGGCGTCCGTGGAACCAGTGAGGTTGGTGGTATCGACGTAGTCCGTCCCCTCCACTTCCACCGCCACCCAATCGCGAGCGGTGGCATTTTCCCCCACCGGGATGGGCGTGCGCAGCTCGTTGGTGAACTGCATGTCCTTGCCGAGGATGTAGGCATCCCAATCCGCCCGGGAGAGCGTGCGGGTGTCGAGGAAGAACCCGGGTTGACCGTTGGCCAAGACCAGCTTGCGCTGGTTCTCCGGGGTGGAGTCCGACTCGTAGGCCACCATGATGCCGTAGGCAAGGGCGGCTTGGACGAGACCATTGATCCCCGGACCGGGGGCAGGAGTGCGGATTTCCGCGAGGCGCTTGGTATTCATGATCGGTAGGAAGGATGGGTGTGATTTGTTGTTTGCTCGTTATCAGAAGCGCATGGTCTTCTTGCCGCCTTCGCCCTCGGCGCGGACTTCACCGGGAGGCTTCTCCTGGTGCTCGTCACCCGGCTTGGCAGGAGCCGCAGGCGTGGCGGTCAGGAGGGGGCGGAAGGCGTCAAGCCGCTTGTCGAATTGCTTTTGCCCGTCCTCGGTCAGAGGGCAGGAGGCGAGAAGATCCACGTAAGCCGCAGAGAATTTCTCCGGGTCCATCTTCGCGTCTTTGAGCGCCGTCACCCGGCCCTTGAATGCGGTGACACGATCTTCGACATCGGCCGCCGTGAGGTCTTCGAGCGCGAGGGCATTGGCGGCCGTGACACCGATCTCCTCGGCCAGCGCCGTGCGGCGGGCTTGGGCGGCAGCCACTCGCTGCTGTTCGGCGCGGAAGGCCGTCTCAGCCTCGGTCTTGCCCTTCTCCTCGGCGGCGGTGATGAGAGTGTCGTGGTCCTCCTTCTTGATCACCGTCCCGGCGGTGATGGCGGCGGCGATGGTGGAGCCGTCATAAGCACTGACGTAGCCTTCCACCTCGCCGACCCGCTCGGCCCAGACATTGCCCAGATCCTCCAGGCGGTTGCCCAGCCACTCAAGCTCACGGAGAGCGGATGTCACATTCCCGGCGACCTGATACTTTTCGATGTCGCCCAGGCCCGCAATCGCCTTGTTGGCGCGAGTCGTGAGTTCCTGATGGGTGCGGGCCAGTTCTTCGAGAAGGAGCTTGAGAGGATTCATGGTAAAATGAGGCTTTGTTTCGGATTCGTGTTTGTTCTTCCAAGCGGAACAATTTGGGGTATTGAAGAGGTTGTTTTCAGGCGTCAATCATTTTTGAGACAATCTCAGGATTTTTTCTGAACGAACGCCGCCGTCCTGAGCACCTCCAGCTTCTTGCCGCGAACCTTGACCCGCAGCACTGGATGGACGGCATCTGCCGCCACCTTCTCCCCGGAGACCCAATGCTCACCCTCGGTGATGACTTCGATGATCTCTCCGCCACCGGCATCCGAGGAAAGGATGGGGTGCCACTGCACTTCCATGCCCGGCTCCCACTCCATGGATGCCATGGCTGCCACACGCCAGCCATCTTCCAGCTCGGCACGAATCTCGGTGATGTGCGCCGCCTTCTCGGCCGGGTTCGGCGTGTAGCCCACGCCCTCGAAATCCACCTTCCCATCCAAGCCTCCTTGGAGAAACACCAGTTGATGCCCGTCCGCATCCTTGCCAGCCTGCCAGCCTTTCTCTTCATCCCGATAGACGACCTTGTCGCCGTATTTCCCCACCGCTTCCTGAATGGTCACAAAGCTGCCATCCCCCGGGTTGTAGATCAGCACCGTCTTGGAAACCGCCTCGATGGAAACCGATTGCGGAAGCCTGTTGGATTGGTGGTCTCCCAGCAACTTCGCGACGCCCGCCGCTTTTTTGTGCAGCACGGCCACCACGTCGATCATCGGCGCATCCGCCTCGCTGCCAGGGATCTCCCATTTGCTGCCGCGCTTTTCGGGGAAAGCGACGCCGACCACCGTGCCCACGATGCGGTCTTCATTCGCGCCGTAGGCTTTGAGCAGGTGGCGGAGATTGGTTTGCTGGTGGAGCAGGGAAAGGTAGGAGTCCGCCAAGACCTGCGGGTGCATGCCGAAATATCGGCCGTGCATTTCAGGCCCGGAGACATAGGGCAGGCTTTTGCAAATGCGGAAGCCCACATACGCCTTGTTGCTGTCCGGTTGCAGACCCTTCCAAAGAGGGTCGTTTGCAGCAATGGTCCGCAGGTCAACCGCGAGGACGGGAAATTTCTGGTTCGGCATGGTGTTAGTGGTCGTTGATGTTTTTTCAGGCTTGGGCGGATGGTCGGCCTGGATCTCCCTGAGACCCTGAGCTTTGACCTGCCGCCACCGGATAGATGCCCGGGTAGCGGGCTTGAGAAAGTCCCTGATTGTCCTCGAAGACGGGGACCACGGCATCCGGATCTTGGATCTCATCACGGTTGCGCCGCGATTCCTCCGCGTGATTCAGACCGGCTTCCTCCCGCAAGGTCCTGCGACTCGCACCCGAGGTTCGCAAGGTTTGGGTCCGCTCCTGCATCTCCTTGATCGTGTAAAGAAGACGGTCGGACCACTCCGGGACCAGCGGCGGAGCATCGCCCATGCGCCCGATGAATGACTCCGCATTGAAGATCCTGTGAAGGAACCACTGGAAGCGGCGGCGGAACTCGAACGCCCTGGCACGCAGAATCAGCATGAGATAGGGGGATACCCCATTGATCTGCGATTCGCTTTTCAGCAGAGCCACCGCCGGAATGCCGCCGAACAACAGCAGGCGAGCAAGCGATGGCGCTACGATGTCATCCTTGAAGAACTCGGCCGGGAAGGTGATGTTCTTGAAATCCTGGTCGAAGTTCGTCGCCATGTTGTGGTGCCCGTTGAGCTTCTTCATCCACTCATTGATGGACTGCAACTGCCCCCGCTTGGCATGGGTCCGCACGCTGCCCGCGTTTGTCCCGCTCTGCACCCCGTAGCCCTTGGTGGCGTGCAGCAAGGTGATGCGGCGGCGATAAGCCCCGTTCCAGTCACCGACCTTGACCGCCTCCACAAACTCAAGATCGTCTTGGATCACGGTCACCGCAGGAACCGCAAATGAGGACTCCACCCCGCCGGTCAGCACCTCGAAGTCCCACTCCTGATCCCCTTCCGAAATCTCCAGCCTCTTCCCTCCCACGATGGCCTTGAATGCCCTTTCCCCCAGGACTGTCTTCATGTTCTCCGGGAGTTTCCTCCGCCGGGATGTCGAGTAGTCCACCTTGATCATTCGCGCCCCGGCGACCATCTCATACTCCACGGTGCTGGTATCCAGAATCATCACGTAGGGCACCGCTCCCTCCCTCGATGCCCGCCGCCACATGGCCACCACGTTGGTATTCACGAGGTATTCATACATCGCCTCGCGGGCAATCCTCGCCAGCGGCAGCTTCGGCAGATTCGTCCGCGTGTCCCTGAGCCACTTCTTGGCCTCCGCCCCCTGCACGTCGAAACCGTGATTGAAAATCGCAAGCGTGTCCTCCACCACCGGCCGCACAAACCAGTTCCGCTCCGCCTGCAAGCGGGCAAAACGAAACAGATTTCGCGGGGTCTCCCCATAGAAATTCCTGCGGAACTTCTGGATTTCCATCATGGATCTCCCCGTCCCGCCGGTGAGCGCCACGCCACACAAGTCCCCACAGGAAAGATCCATGGGGGATGACGCCATGATCGCAGCCTCTCCCGCGATAAACTCCGCCTCCTCCTGAGCGTAACGGGATGCCAGCGCCTCGTTCATCGCCATCACGGCCATGCCGATCTGGCGCTTGCGATCCTCCCCATCTCCACCGGCATGAATGGTCATCGGCCATCCCCATGCACGAACTCCGCCCAAAGGTCAAGGTTTGTTCCGCCGGGCAGAACACCCGAAACCAAGCCGAACGTTCGGCTCAGCTCGAATACATATCCTCGTCATCCGCCGACTCACCCCCCCCCACCTCAGGGTCCGTGATCAGTGAGATGATGCCGATGAACGCATAGAGCGCCGCGTAAGCGAGGTCCTTCTTTCGCTTACCCTTCGCCTCGAAGGAATGGAACCCATTACTCGTAAGCTTTGCCCGGCCATCCTTCTCTGCACGGATGCGCACGGAGCCAAACTGCCCCCACGCCCGATCCAGCCACTCCTGCGCCTCCCTCTCCTTTCTCCCCATGCCGCGCATCCCCGCCGCGCCGCGCATCTCGGCCGTGGCTGGCCAGGCCACGGTCCTGGTCTCGAAAGCATCCCGCATTTTCCGGTGCATGTTATCCACCAAACCATCCATGCCCCGCGTGAAGCCCGGGTCCCACGTGTGCAGCAAACGCGGAGCGGTCGGCTTGAACTCCTGGATGATGGGCAAGCACGAGGGATACACGTGCTCCATGCCCCACTCGCACAGGCCAACCACGCCCTGCTCCATCACTCCCTCGATGATCTGCTCGGATCTCCACAAATCCTTCTTGACCATCTGCCCGCCGCCACCGCCGTCCATGACGATTCGGCTGTAACCAAACCACCGATGCAGCGTATGGATGATCCCGGAGCATTCCGCAGAGCGCTTGTCCAGCGCACCGATGGCATGCGTGAAGGAGATATGATAGTAGGTTCCATTCTCGAAGGGCATCACCCCCGGCTGCCCGAGCTGCCTGACCGTCACCGGAATCGCCCGGCAGGTGACACCGGCATTCCAGTCCGCCTTCTCCCCGCCGCTGGATGCCGTGTCCCAGCCCAGCGCATAGAGCGCCCCCGGCATGGCCTTGCTTTCGGGTAGGATGTCCATGCACAGGCAGTGGTCGCGGAAATCGTTGTCATACCAATCCGCCCCACCAGCCAGCCACAAACCCTTGTGCTTCTGCGCCACCTTCGCCTTGCCCTGCTTCAGCGAGTCTCGATGCCTGTCCGCCAGCGCCTTCTCGCGCTTCACCTTGAAAAGGGGATTCCTATCGCTCCAGTCCTCCGAGCTGGAGGTGATCAATGCGTGGTCTTGCGATCCATTGCGGATCAGCTCCCTGTATTGCTTGATCCGCGCATAGGACGGGTGCGAGTCCGGACACTCCGCGTGGGCCGAAAGGATGATGTGCGGCGACCATACCGGGTGTTTCGGATTGAAATCCACGCGGTTCACACGGTCCAGCACCTGCTCATCCAGCGCATCCGAGTCCGAGTCGATTTGCGTGTATTCCTCCACGTAGCCATCACTGTATCTGCGGCCCGCCATCGTCTTTGATTTCCTCATCACATTCAGCGCCGGAGCACTGATGCAGGAGCCATTCCTGAAATGGTAATTGATCGTGTTCTCATCCTCGTGGTAGCCGAGCCGGCCGCGCACCTGGCGCTTCAGCTCGCGCCGCAGCAAACCAGCGCCCGGCAAGGAGATCATGGCATCCATCTCCTTCACGAAAATTTCCGCCACCGATCCCTTCTCCTGGTAAAACGCCCCGATGAGGCGGCCGGGATATCGGAATGACGGCGGATTCGGCAGCAGGACCGCCCGCAGGATACACCACCCAATGAGCCGGAACGTTTTACCCGTGTTGATGGCACTGGAATCGATCACCTCCTTGGTGAACCACATCGTCTTCAGCGCGGCGGACTGGAACGTATCCAGTTCCACGCCGGTCAACATCCACAAACCAAAGGCCGGGTCACGAATAGCCTCCTCCAACTCTGATTGGCGCAAAGTGATGCTCATATTGTTCTACCTATCGAAACGCTCCCCACTGCGCAAGCGGCTTGACTCAAAGAAACTGATCCAGAAGCATCCCAATGCGCCTTCCGAGTTGCTTGGCGGTCGTGATCCGATTCCCCGCAAGCACTTCTCCCGTGTGCCACCTACGAGCACGGATGACTTTGGTAGGCAGCCCCGGAATCTCGATCCTGATTTTGGCCGCAGGCGGAAGTTTCGGCAGTGGATTCCGCCGCGCCCAATCTTCCGCCTCGGCCATGAGGCGATCAGCAAGCGCTTCCTCGCCCCCTGATCGCTCTTTGCGAAGCCTCTCTTTGGCCGCAACCTGGTTGCGCGACAGCGCCTTCCGCTTGACGGCGCGTGCCTGTAATCCTTTACGTTTCAGTCCCATCTGGATTTTGGTTTGCGCTGCCGTGCATAAGCACACTGTTCGGGCAATTCATAACGAGCACACGCGACACGCGCCCCCCGTCATGGTTCCGCGAGAGAATAGTTCCGGCTGCCGCTCGCTTTTCGGTATCCTGCCGGACTCAAAGGCTTGGCGCAGTTCGCGCATTGATGTCGGCCAGGTGTCCCGTCCTGGCGTGCGGAACGTGCCGCCCACTTCGATTTCCAGATTCTCGCCACGCATCCAGCGGTCAGGGTGGTTCGTCCAGAGCTTCCACCATTCGCCGATTTGCTGGTGATAGCACACGTCGCAGTCTGTCCGCTCAGGGATGCGTTCCGCCAGTCCGTGACGTTGGAGACATTGCCACACGTCATTTACTCCCCAGCCCCATTCGCGGAACGGGTGACGATTCACAATTCCGATGTCATCGAAGATCCCGCCAAGGCGGGTTTCTTCGTCCGCCCGCAGGCCGACGTAATGATTCACTTCGCCTTGAGCAGCGAGCGCGGCCATCATTTTTCTGGCTGGCTCGATCTTGATTTGCCGCGTGCAAAACCGAGCGCGGAAGTTCGGGAGCATCTTGTTGTTTCTGATGCACTCTCCAAGGCTTGTGTGCATCACAGGGATGATCTTCGATCCGAGTCTTTCGCCAAGCTCTTGCCACCAGTCGAACATTTCCGGCAGTTCCCATCCTGTCGGCGTGATGTAGTAGCGGAACGGGATTTCAGGATGGCGTTCGCGCAACTCAAGAGCGAGCGCAGTAGAGTCTTTGCCACCGCTCAACGCGACAAGGTGAAACGGCGCAAGCCCGAACAAGGCGGTGCTGCCAATGAGTGCCGCGTGGGAGTCATTGGCGAGGACGGAGCTGGAGGGCGCGGCATTCATGGCAGACCTTGTGCGTTCGCCGGACACAGAGCACTCGCCCCATGTCCGGCATGTTTGGTCAGTCGAGGATTTCCCAGTCTTCGGCCAGCATGTCAGTCTGCGAGGCGAGCCAGCCCGTTAGGACTTTCTTGTCTGCGGTCATCATGCGGATCGATCCAAGGGCTTCGATTTCACCTCCATTGGCTTCCGCTACCTCTTTCAAGTGAGGTTCGCGGCACCATTCGGCTTTCACCATGGCAGCGGGGAGCAGCCAGAGATACATGCCTTTTCCATTCCATCCCTTGCGGGACACGCGGCGCCCTGCTTTGAGGGCTTCGATTGCATTGCCGAACGGGAGTTCCGTGGTTCTGCCTACTGCTTCTTCTGTGGTTTCCATATGTTTGTTGTGGTTTCCGCGTCCCCCGAACGGCTAACAAGACGGTCGAGGCAACGGCGGGAAAGTCTATTGTTGAGGCGGCGTCTTGTCTCGCCGTGCCTCACCTATTGCGTTCGGCTGACTGAATGGACGCAGGTTGTGGATGACGGCATTCGGGTGGCCACACGCAGAGGCACGGGCCATCACCAGATCGTTGTGATCTGTGAACGAGCTGCCCTCGCCACCGTGATACACGCGATAGGAGTTGCCCTTGATTTGTCGGGCTTGTGCTTCAGTTGTCCCGCTCACTGGAATTCCCGAGCAAGCCGAACAAGGCGTGGCTGCGGCAACCGGCGTTTCGATTTCCAGTTTCTCACTCATGATCGTTCCTTTCGCTGCCGGTGGCAGCACTGTTTGCGTTCGCCAGACGGAATCCGAGACCGGCCTCGAACCACTCCGCCACGCTGCGGGCCAGTTCGTCAGGGATCTCGGCGCGTAGTTCGGGGCGCATTCCGGACTTCGCCATTTTCCCACGCGGCACTTGCCGCATGAGCAGGGGCACGTCACCCCAGAGAGAGTAGCTTCCCACGCGGGCCGCGCCCTTGACGTGGCGGGCGGAGAAGTTCGAGCATTCCACCATGCGGCCCGGTCGGTCGCAGAGTGCCACGGACCATTCCAGCAGATCGATTGCCCACTTGGCCGGGGTCTTGTCGCCACGCAGCCACGGCAGCCAGGCGCGGGCGTATTCCTCGCACGGCGGGGACATCAGCACGGCGTCGAACTGGTTGATCCATTGGTGATCCAGGGACAGCGCATCCGCTTGCACGAACTGGCCGGGATAGCTGGCGGAGAAGTCCGCGAGGTCCACGCCGACACAGTTCCAGCCGCGAGCCATGAACGTTTTCGTCCATCCTCCGACGCCGCAAAACACGTCCAACAACGCAGGCGAACAAGGCGCTGGATGGAACGCCGGGGACGTTCCATCTTGGATTCGGGCTGTGAGGGCGGCGTCCATCAGCTTATGCGTTCGCCCAACGCACCACGACTCCGAGCGAGGCGCGTTCCAGTGCCTCCACGTTGTCGAGTCCGTAGGCTACGAGGCAGATCGGTGCCCCGCTGTTGAATGGTGCCCGCGTGCCGTCCACGCGGTGGAAATGAGGGCGGCCTTTGAGGAAGCACACAGCATCGCTACCGCCCCACACGCTTTCATAGAACATCGCTGTTTCAGTTCGTGCCGGGATTAGCGCGATGCCGTTCCCGTGCGCCTTCATCTTGCGGAGCCATGCCGCTGCTTTGGTGCCGAATGGCGGATTGAGCCACACGCGGCCCCGCCACTCCGCTGCCAGTCCATCGGTGGGTAAGCTGATATGGTCACGGGCCATCTCCCACGGCCTCACGGCGGGGGCGCATGGGTCGAGATCGAACGTGCCGAGTGCTTGCAGGATCTCCGGTGGCGTGAGCCACACTTCCGACTTCATGCAGGCCGACTGGTGCCCACTCAGCGAACGGGGCGAACTAGGCGGTGATGCCAATGACTGCCGCGTGGGAGTCATTGGCGAGGCGGGGCTGGAGGGCGCGGCATTCATGGCATACCTTGGTCGTTCGCTCTACGATTCCAAACTTCGGCGGCAACCTCGCGGCCCTGATCGCGTTCGGAGTCAATCGGGCCTTCCGTCCCACAGTTATGACAGCGGATGACATTTGCATAGGCGTAATACCCCACGTCTTCAGAGCCACAAAACGGGCACGGCAAGAGCGAACAATCCGCGCCAGCCAACCGCCCATTGGCTTTATCTTTGATATACCGCTTGGGGCAGCGGTCTTTACCACGGCACCATGTGGGCGTGGGGCAGTCGTCTTCTGTTTTGCAGGGGGGTTCCATTAGATTTCCTTTCTCGTCGGTGGCTGCGCTTTGGCGTTCCCCGGAAGGCCCAGCAGCGACTTTTCCGCTTTTGCCAGTATCTCCATGGCCAATCGCACGTATCCCGCGGAATGTGCGGGCTTACCCATTCGGTTGCAGACGGATGCGTCGCATAGGCGTTCCTTCGCTTCACTCAAAAGAGAAGACGCAGAACATGCCATCTCATCCGATGGGCTTGACTTGGCTTTTTCGCTGAACGTTGGACAATCGGCTCCCTTGTTTGCCCACACTAACCTTTTTCGCGGTGTCTCGACAATCACAGCGTATGGCATGGGCGGCAGGTCAGGGATTGGATACGTGCATTTGCCCGCGATAGACTTACGAGGATTCCCCTTCTCTGTCATCTCCCAACTTGCCCATCTGCAATTACCGCAATTCCTTACGGTAGATGCCCGCTTAGCCATGGCTTCTTCGCTCTTTGACTTACTCACGCCTCCTCCTTCCATAGACGGCCGCCCGCCTCGGCCTTTTCCTCCCAGTCCTCAAGCTCTGACGCGAGACATTGGCGACCTCCCGCAGCGCTGCCAGAGTAACTCACCCGACAGTATTTGCCGCAGGGGCTGATCGTCACCAGCCGGACTTTCCACCTGATCCCCCTGGCCGAGCGCAGGACATACCACTTGCCCAACTCCAATACCGTAGGACCCGTTTTCCTCGGCGGATCAAGCAGCAAGCGCAAAGCCCGCTCCACATGCTGCCGCTGCAAGCCACTTTCGTATTCCGTCCTCACGTGATATTCACCCAAGGGACCCATCTCGGCCTCGTCATCCAATATCACCACCCTGCGAGTTTCCCCATCCGCCACAGGATGGGCATCCAGCCAATCCTGAATCTCCACCCAGCGCTCCCTTCCAGCGATGATCCTGCAACTCCCCTGCCCCACCTCCTCCGGCAACGGGGTATGACCGACGACGCGCCCGCCAAGCCTCTCCACCGCAAGAGTGATCCGCCGCAGCAGCTCCGCCTCAATCCTCCACGAGGAGGAGATGACCACGGCCGGATCCGCATGACGGATGATCGAACCCAGTCGAGCAAGCATGACCTCATCCAACCCACGGCCGACGCCACCATTCAAAACGCCGTCCACGTCCAGGAACAGCACCCGGGAGGTTCCCACCGCAGACTCCGGGTATTCCATATCCCATAACCCCAAGGCACCACTCATCGGCCTGAAAACCAGCGGGCGCGGATTCCTCAGCACCCAACCGAAAGGACCCACAAACCACGGACTGTCACTCTGCTTGACACAATCCACGATCTCCACGGTTCCAATCACCCCGCCGCAGTTAATCCTTGTGTAGGTTTCCGAAAGTTTCTGAGGAATTTTCCTGTCCTCAATCAACCCCTTGGCCGCCTCTTGCTCACCGCTGTTCCACCCCTTGCTGGCCGTAATGAAAACCCGGCCACGATATTCCGTAGCCCATGACCGATTCTCGATATCCTTCCCCCCATAGATAATAAGGGAAGCCCATGGCTGTTTTACCGTTAGAGCCTTCATCATTGCATGGCCTCCATCCAAGATTTTGCGTGAGCGTGGAGTTTCCCTACCTCGCCGAGCAGGAGATCCACGCGGCCAGGGATGATATCCCGGCCCCGATTTGCCACCAGCCAGCTCAGGAACATATCCTTGTCTTGCCCAAGAGCGTCCAACGCCTTGAGGGATTTCTCCACAGCCCCCTCCATGAACGCCCTCTCGGTGGCTGGCACCCACCGCATGAGCCGCTCAATCTGACGCACGAAGATCACCGCCTCCTTGACTCTCTCGATACCCGCTTCCGCGTGCAGCCCCACACGGTTCCGGCGATACCACTCCAGCAGCTCCGCCGCATCGCCCTCGGCCACTTTCCTCGCGCTGTTGCGCGCCTTGGCGATACCCCCAAGCGCAGCGAGCTTCTTGGCACCCGGCCCTTGACGGTTGGCATCCGCCCAGCCGACCAACACCACCCGCATTTGCGCATCCTCCCCAGCATCGGGATGCAGCTCAATAACCCCGGAGTCCACCCAGAGGGTGAATAGCTCCCCGCGATCCCCCAGCCAACCAGCACCGGCCTCAAGCACCCACGCATCGCGAGACGATGGCCAAGCCGAACGTTCGGCAGGGACCGCCCGATGCCCTTGCGGGTCCATGGCGACAGCATGCCAGAGACGATGGAGGAAACCCATGGCCGATGCGGCAGGGATTCCCAAGGTCGCCGCCATGGAGACCATGACCATATCGCACGCCCTATGGCCGAGGGTAAGCGGCACCGCGTAGCAGGATACCTCATTCATCGCACCTGGGGGGTAATGAGATCAAACGCGACGGGCGCACCATCCACCTTGATCCCGGATTCCATGAGCCACTCCACGGCCGCCTGGGCGGCATCGATGTCATCGACAATCTCCGCCGGGACCAGCACGCGCACCATCACAGGCACGAGCACCTCCCGCCCGGCAAGCGGATCGGCAGGGGCAGGCTTGGCCTTCTTCCCTGCCACCCTCTTTCTTGCTTTGCCTGCCGCGTCCTTGGCCACGTTTTTCGAGACCCGGATCATGCTCCACCTCCCACCATGATCCGCCCAGACTTGCTGGTCTTGGCAGAATGTTCATTGAACGCCGTCACCGGGCAGAACTCATCCGCCTGCCCAAGAGCAAGCAGACAATCCACCTCATGACGAATCTTCACCGTTTCTTCCCTGCTGTCCTCTCCCTCCCTTGCGTCGAGGTAGGCGCGGGCCGTTTCCCTCAGTAGCCTGTAAAGGCTCGTGCGCGTTTCGCTTGCCATGCGTCCATGTTGCGCGGAATCCGCGAATCGTCAACATCGGATTTCCGCGTATCGTGTAATACAGGGAAAGCCGTTGCGTTTTTTCCACGATCCGTGAATAATTCCGCCCAGCGATCCGTCAGGGAAGCAGAGACTCACGATGACGAACCACCCACTCACCGACTACCTCCGCAAGCTCCGAAAAAGGCACAACATCGGCATCTCCGCCCTGGCCGAGGAGAGAGGCGTCTCCCGCAGCACCATCTACAAAGCGGAGAGCAAGTCCCTGGTGGAGTGGCCAACGATTGAAAAATCTTACGGCCCGCTTTGCCGCGACGAGAAGGAACTCGCCCACCTATTGGCCCTATGGGCGCTCTGCCATGTGACATGGGAGACAACACCGACGGAACTCTCGAAGGACATCGCCAAGATCCGCGACGATGAATTCCGCTACATGGCAGGCAATCCAGCACTCCCGGCCGTGCTTGAGTCCATGGAGGCTCTAAGCCCGCCCGACCGCGACCTGTTCATCAGCTTTGCCCGGCTCTTCGCGAGCAGCGTCCACGCCCGGACGATGGCCAAAGCGTGGGTCGAAGCACTGAAACCCTCCGAGCAAGAGCACCCCAAGAAACCGCTCTACAAGGGCTGACCGAAGCGGGACGCCATCTCATCCCGAAACGCCTGCGTGACCTGGGCGAATGCCGGGTTGATCCACAGCTTCCGGCCCATGTCATGCGGAGACTTCGCCTTGCGCTTGTGCATTTCCTCCCATGGGGTCTGATACCACCCGTGATAGGCCGTCTCGAAGGGAATCTTCCAGAAGATCCCAAAGCGCCGGAAAATCTCATCCACCCGCTCCCTCTCATAGAGGTAGGGGGTGTGGGTGGAATAGTTCACCGCCGGCCGCCCATGGTGATGCAGCCTCATCAGCACCTGCCCCAGGCCACGCCGCCAGACATTCCCCGCCACGAGAGTCCTGCCGAGCTTGCTCTCCATCCTCGATACCGCAGGCACCACGGAAAAGTCATCCGGCCCCTGATCCGCCAACATGAAGATGTCATCATTCATCCACAGCACCCGGCTGGCGCAGTGCAAGCCAACCCAAAGCGCATGCTCATACTCGCCACATTTTACAAACTCGCCCGGCCACCACGATGGCCGCCTATCTCCCAAGAGCACCAGCTTCCAGCCTTCTTCCCGCCAATGCTTCTGCACCGAGCGCAGGGAAAACCATAGCTCATCCCAATCCGCCTTGGTGGAAATCCACGGCCACACGATGGCCTTTTCCCCGAAGTCCGGGACCGCTGGCATCTTCCCTACTTTCTTCACCGCATCCGGGATGTATCCCCGCTCACGGAACCGGGTGATGGCACGCTCCTTGTTCTTGCCGTAGATATGCACCATCCATCCCGGCCCCACGGCGTCCGGCACACGATTCCACTCCACCGGCATCTCGCCCACATGGAAGACACCACCAGCTTGCGCCTGGCTGAGCCACCAGTTCCAATGGTGCTGTTCCATGATGCCCTCGTGATAGGGCTCGCGAATGATGCCGAGGAAGGCGGCGGCCGCATCGCGATGACATAGCCAGATCCCGGCATTTCTGTATGAGTATTCATCCCCCGGCGCTTCCCCAAACCTTTCCTGGCACCACTCCGCCCAAAGCCCACGCCCCTTGCGCCTTTGGAGCTTATCCGTGCATGCGTGCAAGCCCACCCCCAGATCCGGAGGCAATGGAGCCAGCGGATGCACCACCACATCAGCATCCACATACATCATCCACTCTTCCCCGCTGGCGATAAACTCGCGCAGCATGTCCACAAAGGCAAACTTGGGCGAAGGATACGCCGCATCCCACTCCCCGACCACCCTGAGATCCAATGAGTGCCGCTCACACCACGCATCCAGCGTCGGAGCACATTCATCCAGCCACCATTCACTGCCCCACCGCATAGTGAAGACCACGGGCCGGATCACAGGCCCCACCGCCTGCTGCGCCATGAATGGACCCACCGGGATGCGCGACGATCCCACTTTCCTATCCCCCCACCCGCAGGCCACACATCCACGCGATGGCACCTCCACCCCCATGTAATAATCGACCGCCCTATCCGCAGGCAGCAACCTCGCGGAGATCGACATGGACACCGCAGGCATCTCCAGTGAAAGCGATCCAAAACCCTCCGTCCAGATCGTCTCCGGCCTGGCAAACTTCGCTCCACCCCATCGTTCAACGTCAAACGGGTCATTCATATCTCCGTGTCTTCGTTCTCATCAAGATCCGATTCATCATACCTCGGCAACACCCCAATCATGAGTTCCGGCTTCGACCCCCACGGGCTATCCGGATTGCAGTCCACAAGCAGGTTCCTCAATGCCACGATGCCTTGCTGCCCCGGCGGCACCAGCACCGGCAGACCCCACGGCGACCACATGGTCTCATTCGCATACCTTTCCTCATCATCGAATCCGCTCGCAAATTCATCACAGCCCGGCGGCTCCCCTTCCCATACCCACGCCTTCTTGGTGATGGTGGGCAGCACCGGAGGATCAGACGGCTCAGATTCCATGCGGGCAACCTCCAGCCACTCCAAGAACTCCCTGGGATAGAAGACCTCATCCCACTCCATGCGGATCTTCTGATTCCGGCAGCACTGATCCAGCTTCCACCTGTATTGAAACGCCGCGATGTCCGCCGTGTACACCGCCGCACCCGTGGTATCCCCCTCGGTCGGCCAATCCAACATCATCTTGGCCACGCATTCCGCACTGCAAACAGGCAACAACGCGGAGCATTCCTCCTCCACATCGGAAAAGGAATCACTGCCACAAAGCTGCTCGATCCGCTGCATCCAATCCACCAGCTTCTCCCTCGCGGCAGTGGCCGCCTCAACCTTTGTCACCGGGTCAGAGAGGAATGTCTCGTTCTCAAAGATACTGGATCGATAGCCACTGCATGTATCCACCGTGCGTTGCTCACCGCCAGCGGGCCGATCAATCCAACCCGTGTCTTCCGTAGCAGAACCCGTCTCGATAAGGGTTGAGCGAAACAGCTTGTAGGTCGCCGTCACGGTTTCCTCCTCCGAGTAGTCATCCGAATCCCCGAGGCACAACACCGCCACGCTCTCCAACCACGAAAGATTCTCCGGAACCGTGTTTCTTGTATCGATCTCCAGGCACCCGTCCGAGTCTTCGCTATTCACTCCTTCCACATGACTGACCGTGCGCGACCAACGCTTCTCCGTTTCTTCCACGTCAGTATCCGAATCAATCTCCCCGGATGTTTCCTCCGACTCCGAGAAAATTTCGTCTCTCTCGTAACGATGAGTCACCACTCCCTCCACCGTGCATTCCGGAATTTCCTCCCAGCAGTCCCACGGACCATTACGCCGCTCGATCAAATGAATGAAGTTCTCCGACGAGACATTGGCATCCACTTCATCGAAGACCCCGATCTCCCTGCTCACCGTGATGGTCGTGGACCTCTCCGTCTCACGAACAATCATTCCGGTCCCCTTGTTCCTGACCTTGTAATTGTATGTCGTCGTGGAATTCCCCTCCACCTTCGACCTGGTCCTTTTTTTCCTGCTGAGATAGAGAACAGGAAACTCCGGCATCTCACCCGAATCCGATGGCGGCTCCCAATCCATCGGATGCCATGCCCCAACGACGGCCGATGCCGTGACCCCCCGGCACTCCAAACGGGGAGGACAGCAACGCGGCGGCGGACAACACCCGCAGTTTTCCAATGCCTGCAACCAAGCATCAAGATCCTCCACCGGCGGCCCGAACTTTGACTTACTCATGACATCTTACGCAGACGTGGATTCATCATCGATAATCACAGACGAGCCAATCAGGCGAGGCGTGCCGAAGAAAATCAGTTTGCCCAAGCAGTGATCCAGAACGATGGGCGAACACACTCCCTCCCGCTGGATGATACGAGGAACCCCATCCTCGATCTCCAGAAGCATCAAGGGAATGATGACATCGCCTGTTTTTTCCACGTTGGTCGGCAGGAAGGATTCAGGGTAGCCCGCAGACGCCGTCACCCGTTCCCACTCCGGTTCCTCGGAAGACTCGATGCCAGGCCATGCCACACCAGCGTTCGAGTTGATCGTGACTCTGACGCGCAGAAAATAGCGGAACCTTCCATCTACGGTGGTGAGGATCTCATGCGGATCCACACCCCATGCACGAGGACCGGCGACGACCGTGCCGCCAACGATCTGCCAGTCACCGCCAGAGGACTCCGATCCCTCCCCCGCTGACGCGCCCGTGCGGATTTGCTGGAAACCACACAGCTCCTCCGCCACTCCCCCGCCAAACCCAAGCGCGACCATTGCCCGGACAACCGGCCCCACCGCCTCCGGCACATCCGGCACCGCATCGGCGTGCCGCAGCTCGCCAAGGAAATAGGTTCCATCCTGCCTGCCGAAGCTACTCCCCTTGTCGCACCAAACCTGATCCACCGTCCCCGCCTCACAGATCACGGGCACCGTTCCCGCCGTGGCGCAATTCAGCACCACCTTCTCCTCCCCAGACCCCGCCTCAGACGGCTCCGAGACGAGCACCCCACCAAACACCGTGCCAGCCGTGGACGGCCTGCCTTGATCATCCAGCCAAACCACGTGCCCCGCCTTCCACCCACCTTCCGGAGCGGCAGAAAGCTCATCGACATGCTGCACCGTGCTCTGAATCTCCGCTCCAATCGGCACCGAATTAACATCGCCCATTTTCTTGTGCGTAGGCGACCTGGTCGAAGTCATCCCGGCCTGCAACTTCGCCTCCAGCCGATAGGAATCAATCTGCCGTTTCAATGCCGCTTGCCCCGGAAACAACTCACCCGCCCTCTGAATGCGAGCCACCAAGCGCTCCGCCATGAATGACGCCGAAGGCCGCGCCTTTGTGAACTCAACCGTCTCCTTCAATCCTTGATCGCCGATCTCAATCGTGACCCGGTCAATCGTATTTGAAAGACCCATGCCTCCCTGGCCGAACCGCTCGAAGCTGCCATCGTCCTCCACCGGCTGGAGTTGAATCACCCCATCGGATGCCGCATCCGCCGTGTCCCCTGCCGTAAGCCCGGACTCCAGTTTGATCTCTTTCATCTCCACTCCTCCCGAAGCTGGGAGGAATGCCGGATTCCCCGTGACCGTCGCCACCGCCGAAGATGAATATCCGGAATCCTGCGAAACATCCAGCAGGTGCATGCTCAAACCCGGAACCTTCAGCTTCCCTCTCCGATTGCCGGAACCTCGAACCTTCCTGTATTTGCCCAACTCCCACGCCAGCGACACTTTCACCCCAGCAGGTTCAATTTGATACGCCGGGTTTGGCACCACCACATCCAGATAACTCGAATTCTCCGGCACCGCCGCCGTCACATCCACCCCTCCACCCTTCCCTTTATTCACCAAAGAATACAGCGCCTTGTCCTGCGCCGGATCTCCATCCAGGAAAATCGGCGAGCGAAAGCGAACGGCCATAGTGGCATCGTCAAACTCAAAATCCTGATAGGGCACCCATTGATCACGCAGATTGGTGATCCTTCTCGCCGAAAACAGTTGGATGGATCGCCCATCCACCAGATCCAAGGGTTGACCGCGCACCACCACCTCCATCCGCGCATCCGGATAGAACGCCTCAAATGTCCGACGATATCGCTGGTTCGCGCTCAACCCCGTCCCCGATATCTCAGTGCCGCAAAGGATTTTCGGAGCGACACGCAGGGATGATAACGGCACACCCCCAAAGGCGTAATCACGAGGGATGCGGTAGGACCTGAAAACCAACTCCTGCACGTAAGTCCACACCGGCACATGCAAGCGGCTTGACGCCCCGAGCATCCCGTAATCCATGAATGCAGCATCCTCCACTTTAGTCGCATACTGGAGAACCGTCACTTCCCTGGCCCTGGCCATCAGCTCAGCACGCTTGGCTTTTGTGTCCGTCTCCAACTCAAATGCACGCGCCACTTCGCGGACCCATGCAGCCTCGTCGATGAACGCCTCGAACTCACGATTCCAATCCGGCTCCAACTCAAGATTGAGCACCTGCACCACGTTCGCATCCCCGATGACCATTACGGCCGTGTCATTGGCGGAAAGAGCCCTGCCCACTCTCCTCGTCCCAGCATGGTCGGATGGTATCACCGGCAGCAATCCATCGCCCTTCCGTCCCCATACCAGCGTCCTTGAACCTTCCAGCCGAACCTCCAGACCGCACGCCTCGTTGATTTGCGCAACCAGAGACTGGAGCTTCATGCCATCGGTGGCGTCGATACCCAGCGGGTAAATCGAATCCATGGATGAATGATAGGACCTCGCGAATGAATACGATGACCACGCCCCGGCAAACGCTGAGTTCAGAATTTGCCGCGCCGACAACGGCTCATCCGTCTCAATCCAGATCCCGGATGCCGTCATCTCCGGCGGTTGGTGCAGGTATTTCCTCCTCCCCAATTGAGGATTCGCAGGCACCGCCAATCCAGGATTAGAAGAAGCACCAAGCCCCGGCGTCTCACCGAAATTCACGTTTTCACTCACCGGGGGAGATCCCGAGTCCGATCCGATATTTGCCACCCCGGCGGTGGCCCGACCAGCCGAGGCATTCCCTCGCTGGTCCTCGATGTTCCACGCCCCGAACACTTCCCCCCATTGCAACCGTATCCGATTATCCAGAAGGGTGAATTTGACCATGATGCCCGACCCCTCGGAGACGTAGCTCTCAATCCGCGAGATGATTCCAAAGAACGTTGAGACGCCGCCAAATTGCAACGCGACGTAGTCGCCCTCCTCAAGCGCAAAGGAGCCCGGATCATCGATCACCACTTCCACCTCGGCGCTGGCAGGATTTACCCCCCAAGCCTTGGTGGCTTTTTGCGATTTGATCGCTCCTCCTCCGATATCAGCCATCGTTCACCTCCTTCGCATTCCCCTTAGCATAGACAAAGCCACGGCTTTCTACCTTCCGCAGCATTGGCGCTCGCGCATCTGCTTTCCACGCGCCGACACAGGCACTGACGTTTGTGATCACGACCCCCTCCTGTTCGCAACGGAACTCACCCGGCTCAATCAGCAGGTTGGCAACGCACGGCGCATCCGCGACCCCCTTCACGATTTGCACCTCACCCGCCACCATGTCCAGCACAGCGCGGAAATCAAACCTCGCCACACCGGAATCCCTGACCACCGCAAAAGCGGAATGTCGGAAACCCTTGTGCCGAACGTTCGCCTTGGCTTCCACCTTGAATTCCGCTTGCCCCCTTTGAAACTGCACATGCTCCGGAATCTTCCAATCGCCATCGCCATCGTGCCACTCAACTTCCACCCGGCACCCCTCAGCATCGCACTGAACCACCTTAATCCATTCGCTTGTTTTCACTGGTGACCGCCACGCCAGATAGGCGGGCGGAAAGTCGCCGACCATCCTCCACCGATAGCCCCACTCCATTTCTTGTTGTTCCACGTGGAACAAAACAAAGGAGCAACCATCCACTCTTGTGACGAGTTTCAGCACGGCGATTTGATAGACCATGACACCCCCCTGGTCAAAGTGTTCTTTTTGGCAGAACATTCTTGCAAGTTCCGCGTTGGATACTTAACTCCTCCCAAGCAATCGAATCACCATGAAAACAGAACTCCTCTCGGCGGGGGAGATCGCACGACGCCTCCAGCGCTCACGGCCAGGAGTGCGGCGCTGCCTTGCCCGCCTCACCAAAGAAGGCCGCATCAAACCCGTCACCATTGACGGCACACGCAAGGCATTTCCCGCCACCATCATTCCCGTGGTGGAATCCTCAATGAGGGCACCAAACAAAGGAGGCGACGCATGAGCCAGAACGACTACCGGGACGAGCTGCGCGACGCCATCACCCTCGCCAAGTCCTCCGCCCGCTGCACCGTCCCCGCCATCTTGCAAGAACAAGGCACCGAGATCACCGGCGCAGGAGCAGGCAAACGCTATGCGAGGATCTGCCCATGCTGCGGGGGGCGGCAGAAGATGATCATCAGCGAGGACTCGTTTCGCTGCTTCAAGTCTTCCTGCCCAGCCAACTCCGGCGGCGACACCATCGGCCTCATCTCCATCCTTCACGGGTGCGACAACCGCCAGGCCGTCCGCACCCTACTGAGCCGCGCAGGCATCGAACACCCCTACGACCGCTTCATGAGAGAAAAGAACGGAGGGGAGGGCAGAGCATGAAAGCCCGCGAGTATTTCCGCCAAGCCATCCGCCAGGCCACCCATACCCGAGCTGGCGTGCTGCCAACTCTCTTCCAAGTGCGGGGGCACACCATCGGCGAAGACCAGCGAGCGGACTGCCCATTTTGCGAATCCCCCAAGTCACTGCTCTTCTCCCAAGATGAGGACGCAGCATGGAGATGCTCCTGCCAGAACCTCAAATGCCGGGCCGCTGGCTGGCTGGATGAAGTCGCCTTCATCGCACTCCATGATGAACTCACCGAGACTGAGGCGATTCGCAAGCTGCTTGACGCCTCCGGACTGAGCCACCTCTGGACGGAGATCGATGAAACACAGGCAGACCATGAGGACGAATTCAACACGCCGAAATTCATCCAGCTACCGGACATCGGCCGAAATCCCTACGAGGAAGCATGGTCACTTCTCACCCTCACCGACGAGCACCGAGCCGAGACGAGGGAGAAACGAGGCATGCCCGACTCTTGGCAAGAGGCATTCGGCCTGAAGAGCGCCATCCCTGCCAACCGGGAACTCCTCACTCCCATCTTGGATAAATTCCCGCCGAACGTGCTGCTTCGCTCCGGGATCGCAGTCCGGGACCGCAAGACCAATGACCTCCGCATCGCAGACTCACTCTGCGGACGGTTCTTTGACGATGACGACAAGCGCTGGGTCACCCAGCCCACCATCATCATCCCCTACATCACGGAAGACGGGCGCATCGAATTGCTGCGCCCTCACAAGAAATCCCTCTCCAACTCCCGCTGGCGGGAACAAGAGGAGGTGGCCGACCACTACGAGAAACTCCACAACAACCTCCGCATCCCCTACGGCAAGCACCTCCTGGGCATGCCACGGGCGGAGACATGGAAGCACCACGCCGTCATCGGCGAGGGCGAGTTCAAGGGCATGGCCCTCGCGATTTGCGGCGTCCCCGGACTCTACTTCCAAGGCATCCACTATTTCCTGCAAAACCGGAGCCATCGCCAAGCCATCACCGATACCGTGGAATGCCTCCGCAACGCGGATGTCCGCATGACCCTCGTAGTCTTCGATAACGAGGACAAGAGCCACAAGCCCTTCCACGAACGGTTCGAGACCGAAACATTCGCCCGCTTCACCGCCGAATGCCTGGAGGACTCCGGTTTCACATCCCTATGGGGAAACCTCCCCGACCATTGGAGGGAAAACAACAAAGCAGATTGGGACTCACGGCTGGCATACCACGTCCGCGAACGCGGCATCAACGATGGCATCGATGCCGCCAAGGATGAATTCCTCCAGTTCCTTGAAAGACGGCACGGCAAGGACGCCACCATGCGGCCGTCGCCGCGCCAACTGCAATTTGAGGCGGGCACATTCCAGCCTGACCCCAAGGAAGATGTCATCCAACAGGCACTCCACCGTCTCCGCTACGAGCCTGACATTTTCGTCGGCGGCAAGACCGAGCTGTCCATCGCGAGTGAGATCGAAAACTGGTGCCACGCGAAATACGCGCACCGCCTCAAGGTCAAGAAGATCGCTCAAGAACTCCGCAAATGCTTTGGCGGCTACTACATCATCAAGCCACCATCCGAGGACATGGAGAAGCGAGCCATCGCCGCCCTCGATGACATCAACGAAAACATCGCCGCCCTTGAGGGAGACCCGAACGCGGATGAGAACGAACTCCGCCGCTATCGCGCCGCCAAGCAAGCCGCCTACACCATCCTCTACAAACTCCCCAAGTCGTTCACCGACTTCACCGCGATTTCCAAATACAAGATCCTCGCTTACGACGACAAGGGCGAACCGCGCCTGGATCGCCTTATCACTTTCATCGACGCCAACGGCCGCCGCTCCCGCGCCTACCAGATGCCAGCCGACCGGATGAGCAGCTCGCAGGAGCTTCGGAAATTTTTCATTTCCATGGGCGGCTATCACTGGTCCGGAAACCAAGATGAATGCGACAAGTGGGTCCGCCACATCGACATCGAAAACCACCAGCGAGAGATCACGGAGATCGACACCTACGGCTGGAACAAGGACCACAAGCTCTACCTGTTCCTCGATTGCGCCATCGCCGACGGCAAAGGCGAGGAACCCGGCACCTTCCTCTTCCCGAAAAAGGACGGGATCGTGTGGCATCAAGGCCGCGGATTCCGCAATTCTGACGTGATGGCCAACTTCTCCCACACCCCACCATCCCTGTTCCCCGGAGCCAAAGACCCCCGCGCAGCATTCAACGATATCGATTGGGAACAGGAAAAGCGGGATGCCCAGCCGATATGGAAGGCAGCCATCAGCGACTTCAAGGCCAGCTTCGGCGGCTACGCTGGTTATGCCCTCGTGGCAGGCATCCTCCAATACCTCACCCACCCCGAGGCCAAGCCGGCCTTCGGCAAGCCCTCCATCTCGATCCAAGGCGAGAAGGGCTCCGGTAAGACCAAGACCACAGGATTCGGGATGCGCCTGCTTGGTTTCCATTCCTACGACCCCATCTCCCTCGGCTCCACTAAGGTCGGGATCGAACGAGCCTTCACTCGATTCTGCGGACTCCCCCTCCACATTGACGAATGGCGAAATGACAAGATCGACAGCCGCATGCTCGACCTTTTCATCTCCGCCTACAACGAACTCACCCAGCACAAAGGCACACCACAAGGCGGCAAGCTCACCCGGGCCATGACGCCCATGACGCCAGCCATCACCACCGGCGAGGACAGCGCCGTCGATTCCGCCCTACGCTCCCGCTACATCCGGATCATCGCCGCCCCTCACTACGGTCAACAGATCCCGGAGAACGAGACGGAAAGCCAGCGGGCGGCGCGAGACCAAGCCCGCGAAATCGAACGGAACCAGCGCTTCGACCGCATGATGCGCGACTCCGATGACTACCACCGCATCGGCCGCCTCATCATTCGCGAGCGGAAGAAGTTCTCCCGGATCGCCTTGGAGTTCATGCGAGCCTTCAAGTCGAACCCCAAGGTCATCGACCGCATCAGCACCTCACGCGCCCGCGAAAACATCGGCCTGTTTGTCGGGGCTATTGCTGCCGCCTACGAAATCCTGCACGGGCACTCACCCCTCTCCCTCGCCACAGATCACCCCGACTTTGTCGAATTCCGCGCCATGAACGAGTGGTTCATCAATCACGGAGAGGAATCGAACACAGAGATTGAAAAGGACGTTTTCCGGAACCGCTTCTTCTCGGAATGCGTCACCATGATCAGCCGGAAATCCATCCCCGGCACCGAGAAATACATCCGCGTCCTCCGCGTCCAGATGGACGGATCCCACAAAGACGGATTCAAGATCACCCCCATCCCCGATGGCCTCATGACTAACACCGGCCGCCTGGTCGTCGTCATCCGCCCGTCCGAGCTGTTCTCCGACTATCAGGTGGACCGCCGCCGCCGCGAAGGCTCCGGATCACCCATCGCCCAATCCAACATCCAGGGTGAACTCAAGAGCCAGACCTACTGGATCAAGCCATCAAAGAAAGAGCGCGAGCACCGCTTCCGCATCCCAAAGGACGGCAGCCATCGCGGCCTCTGGGTCCTCGATTGGAAGAGCATGGATGAAGACCTCCGATCCATCTTCATCCCGATCTACGAAGCCGAGCTGGCACCGCACGACATGGTCGTCGCCCAAGACGGCGAGACCGCCGAGGGCATCCATGCGACCACCCAGCAGATCCCCTTCTGACACCCGCCACCCTCCCACTCGATTGAAGAAATGCCCTTTCGGCAACCCTGCCGGGAGGGCATTTTTGCGATAGCAAAATATGCGTCGCAAGGACTGTCGCAAGAATGAGGCTTTTCAGATACTATTTATTTTTAGAAACTTACACGAATTTTAGATAACAGCTTGCGACGTTTGCGACGTTTGCGACGTTTTCGGGATACCCCTACACGCTCCAATTCCCCGACGGCTAAAAACGCAATCCGACTGCATTAACACAGAGGGCGACACCTGCGCCCAAGCCTCCCCATAGAGTGGTGCCCAAAAAACATCGCAAACGTCGCAAATATCGCACGACTCACGCGCCAACCCCCGTGCCCGTAAGGCTCGATGGCCTGCGATGATTTCCTCGATCCCGGCCGACCGTCGCAAGAACCATCGCAAACCCGCGCCCCGGCGTTTGTCCCGCCCGCCAGAACATCCTTGACGCCGCTCATCCTGCTGGTAGATACCGCTACATGCCAGCACGCAAGCCCGGAGCACCACCCGCAGTGGTCAGATCCACCCTCGGTAGCAAACCCGCGCCCCCCTGCGGAAAGCCCTCTCGCGCCGTCCCGCCGCACTCACCGTGGCAGCTCCTCATCACCTCCAGGATGATGGAGAAGGAGATGAGCATCCGTGCCCTGGCCAAGGCTGCATCAACCGCCTCCGCGCCTCTCGGTCACACCCGACTGTTCAACTGGCTCAGGACGCCCGAGGGATGCCCGGAGCGATCATCCTACACGTCGGAGATCAACCAGCGGATAGCCCGCGCCCTGGGCATCAATCCCGCCTCTCTCGCGGCAGCCTACGACGAATCGCGCAAGGCGTTCAATGCCACGGAATCGGCCGCCACGGCCGCCAAGGAGTCGCTCCGCGCCAGCATCGCCGAATTCGAGGCGATCAGCGGCAGCACGATCCCCAAGAAGGCCGCCATCGCGGCGCTCCTCCAGGCGCTTGCCAAACTCGCGTAACGAGAGTGTATCTGCGCCTCCTGTCCCGGTGATTGCGAATCTCCGGCCGCCGGTCAAAAACCCCTCCCCGCCGCCGCCGCCTGTAGTTTGAACCGGGCCAGCCCGCTAAACCCCCCGCCGCCGCCGCCCGAACGTTCGGCACGGCCGCGCCAGCGGATAGGCTGGCGCGGTCCTGGTCGGCTCTCCCCGCCGCCGCCGCCGCCATGGCAGGCCGCCCCGGAATAGAGGGCCGCGTGATTGTCCGGCTTGGCAGGACAAAAAGAGCTTGCAAGGCGGCACGATCGATGCTAACCCGCTCTTGCCGGTAGGCTACCGGCACTAAGCGATGAATACACTGCAACAAAACACCGTCGGGGCCTCATGGGAGGCCGTAAAATGTACTGAGTCAATCCACCTCGGGGCGCGGGCTCGGGCGATTGTAGCGGGCGGCATGCGGCGCGGGGTCGTCGCCGCTCCCTGTCTCGTCGAATCGTGCGCCGCTGCGCGGCGGGGGACCATGCTCACCGCTGGCGCGGTGGTCTCCTGGTCGCATGCCGTCACGCGTGACAGCGGGCACGGGGCGGCACGGTCCGCCCCTCCGCTCCCCCTCGGTCCAGCGCTCTCCGCTGAGGAGTCGGAAAAACAGTCCGCCGCTATCGCGGCGAGGGATGAGGCTGCCGCCTTGGAGGCGGATGAGTCCGCCGCTATCGCGGCGATTGTAGCGGGGGCGACGGCAGCCGCGTGGGCTGGTCTCACTCCTCGCCTGCTGTCGGGGGCTCGGGGCTCGTCCTCGCCCGCCCGGTGGTGGGCCGCTGCCTCTCGCGTCGTGGCTCGCCGGGTGGAGTCGGTCC